>Ga0099797_100459_pt1 | contig 26354 bp, 26 predicted proteins | sample Uncmet_Sort48C_1_FD_89871 | JGI IMG/M metagenome (GOLD analysis project Ga0099797, IMG submission 89871) | Marine eukaryotic communities from CALCOFI LINE 67, Pacific Ocean - C012_Sort48C_1 | ecosystem: Environmental > Aquatic > Marine > Oceanic | place: Pacific Ocean: Monterey Bay | collected... | reverse complement strand
TTTTGAAACTCTATAAACCAACCACGCATACGCCGCAAGTTTTGAGTTATGCGATAGAGGCAATGCACTATATATTTTTGTTGATGGAGGTTGTCAAACGTATATTATACTTTTTTTTGTTATATGTACAGTAGTTACTGTAACTATAGATTTTTATTGCAAAATATATAAAGGTGTTACTGTTTAATTATTCTTACAAATAATTCTGCCTCAAAAATCAACAGCAAAAGGAGATAGCCTTCCTGTAAAATTCGGAGTTCTCAGACCTGGGCAGATAAACACTGACTCCACGACCGCAACAGTGGATATCAATACGTATCTATCCCATATCTGTGACTGGGGTATTGTACAAAACTTGCTTATCATGCTGGAAAGATACCAAGTAGCAAACGAAGAGCAATTGTACATGACCTGCAAACTGATAAGAAGGGTATATTTTCAAATTTGAATTAGTAGTCTATTATCTATAGATTATTAATAAAAAAGATTCAGTCTATTAAGTGATTAAAAAAGTTACAGTTGCAGTACTTCGCGCTAATTCTCCTCAGATTATTGATGCACATGATGCAAATGTGGGAATTTTCTTCAACATTCGTTGGTTTGCTCGAATGGAAAAGATCATGCAAAATGATGTAATGAAAAAACGTGGTGACCAGTTCAAGGAGCTGAAGCGGCTCTTTTATCTTATCATTCGGAAATTCTTCGATTGTGCAGCTAAAAAAAACAATCTAGCTTATACTGAACTCATCCTTAACACGCAAGTTAATAAGCTAGATTCTCTAACAGATTCATACTCTACCTGGAATGGAATTCTTCAAAATTATGAAACTCCTGAATTTCGAGCGCAATTTGCTGGTGTCATGGCGAATCAAAGTTACAACGAGATGTTACAAAAAAAGAAGGATGAAAAAAAAAGCGGACTTGTGACCAAAGAATGGTCTGCAGAAGAAACAGAAAAGCTAACCATAATGTACAACCAATACAAATCTACAGTTCCGACTAAAAGTACGTTGTTGTCTCGTTTAGCACAAGAGCTGACACTGAATCGCCGAGATGTCAAAATGAAACTCGAATCCTTAGGTTTAATCGACCCTCCAAAACAATTGACTATCAAAGATTTAGACGAAAAATTTGCGGTTTTCATGTCGATGAATGTGGAACAAGCCAGTTTGCCATTGGCTCAACTTCGACAAGCAATCTTCGATTTGACAGCGGAACTTCGTCCCATAGTTTACGAAGTTGATTTCGGAGGTTATAAAAACCAGTCAATTATTGCTTATATGGAGGTTTTGAAGTGTTTGGGTATAACAAGACTGAGAGAGACAAATAAAAAGGGGAAAGCGGCGAGCGCAGCTCAGGAAGTTGAGCAAGAAATTGATGCAGAGGATGTTGAGGACCGTGACGATTCGAGTGGTAGTAAATGGAAATTTTCAGTACCTACATCAGCGGTGAAACACGGAGACAAATTTGATTCATTATTTTCGTTAAGTGAAGAGGGGCTTCAGAAATGCATCCCTGTTGTAAATAAAGACGCGAAGAAGACAGCTGCTGGTGCTGGAGGAGATAGAAAGATAAAACAAGAACCACAATTTCCAAACAATTTGCCAGCGGAGACTGCTGGAGGGTCGTCATCATCAAAAGACTCTATGGACATCGAAGAGCCGGCCATAAAACGACAGAAAGTAGTCAGACTAGATTCAGAACAGTCTGATAATATTGGTATAAAGCAGGAATCGGGCACAGGGTTCAATCCTAATGACAGTTTTCTGGACGAGGAAGCACATCAAATTAAGCTAGAGGAAGCGCGTATAGAAGTCGAACAGAAGATTGATAATGATGCAGACGTCGCCGCATTATTTGAAGAATTTGCAGATGAATTTGAAAGTCAACAACCAGCAGCCGAGGGCAAAAACGTAGAGGATAGCATGAGCACCGCTCAATTTGATGATCTATTTGGACCAAGCAAAACTGATCTCTTTACGGATTCAGCTCCAAATCCATTTGATATTAATATGGGATCAACTAAATTTGCCACCGTCTCGAAATTAAAGCAGGAAAATTCATCGGAAAAGGAAAGTCCCTTCAAAAATTCAAAGTTTTCAAATAATTTCAAGCGAACCTATTCCCAGTTACCGATCTCAAACATTCAGTGTCAAGATATCCAAATATTCGACTTCGATGACTATGTTAGACAAATACACACTGGTGGTCAGCGGCCCGCTATGGTTCTGCCCCCCAACGTCGGTGCTAACTCAGCTGACACGAACTTGTCATCATCCTCCTCTTCAGCACTGAGTTGATCTACTAAATTAATATGTCTATGAATTTGAAACTTCGGTAACTGTCAAAGTTTGATTCTCAACATTTTTGTATGGACACGTAAGTAGTCTGCAGCACTTAATACAGTCTTTTTATGAAAATTTTGATACCAGAGTCATCACCTCTCAATACTTTACTGGTATTATATGGCTACTGGAGAGAATCGTGTCACTATTGAATAAAGGTGAGTGAGTGTTTGAGTGTGAGATTATATCCTATTTTTGTTAAAATAAGTAGAGTAAATGTCGAGGTCGGAGCGGTGTACTGATGTAAGATACTAATTTTAGAGATAATTTGAATGACATCATTATAAACTACATAATTCAAATTTGTCGAACTGTAAATCTTAGCCCGAGTCTTCGTCTCTAGTAGTAATTTCTACTACTCATTTGATTTTCACAAACTTAAGTCAATATGCGTACAAGTACTCGATACCAGCCTTTTCCAAAGGAGAAGAATCTCTGTCTAGTGAATCACAATGATACAAAGTCGATATTTCGGGAATTAACGTCTGAAGTCGAACAAGCGTTGGCTTCCTTTATTTCTGGTACAAGTAAAAAATTCATTCAGCATAAGCTTCAAATTCAATCCCACGTTTCCGCCGTACCGTCTTTAGCCATTCTTGATTCATTGATTTCCATTTTGGCGTCTGAAAGTAGTTTTCAATGGGATCAAGTCTTATATGCTTATCGTATAGATGGGGAAGAAGGTTGCTCCTGTGTCGAAATGGGAATGAAGATCCTGAGTTTGTTAAGGAGAAGTGCGGATTGTAATCACATACTTGTAATGTGTACCGCAAAGGGACTGGGGATGTATCCACGTACCATAATGTCGAGCGAATCCGGTAATGGGAAAGAGAGTGTAATACCGGAATCCTTAATACCTCACGTTTTACAAGGTGTGTCCGATATTTTGGACATTGTTCGGAAATCTACTGGATACAATCGACAAAGGAATGCGTTGTTTAACTTCGACAAGCTAATTAGTAAGCACAGGTCACAGTGTCAGTCTCTGACCTCGAAAACTTTGGAGCATTCTCAGAAATTGTTTGGTAAAGATAAGAAAGAGGGAATGCACACTGTTAGTTTTGACAATTTGAATTTGGAAAAAATAGCTACTGGTGGGTTAAATAATCGAACTTCTAAAAGAACATCGAAATACTCGAAAAATCATTTCAAATATACGGGCGATGACGAGGACGAAAACGAAGAAGAACTTTTTACTACAAAATTACTCACTGATGTGAATGTCGAGCAGATGTGCGAAAATGAAGCATCATTGGAAAGTTTTTCTCCAGATCACGTACGGACGTTAAAAGCACTCCGAGAACCATCTCCAATTGTTCAAAAAGTGATTGTTATGATTGCACTACTTAAGGATATTCAAGACCTAATCCCTGCGAACTTTAAGCCAGATGTTGATAAAAATACGGGGCAAATTTCGTCAAAATCTATATCGTTGAAGAGTTTCAAGATGACTTGGCACTGTCTCAAAAAACTGGTTTTAACTCCGACGCTACGAACGGAATTACTGCTTCTTCATAAAAACATAGTTCCAGACATAAATCAGAAACTGGCTGAAGCAATTGTGTCGGAGTTATCCATTGGTATTAATATAGTTGAAATTTGATGGAATTCTGATAATTTGGAACTATTTATGTCTACTGTCAATGCATTGAATTTAAGTCAGATAATTCAGTATTATCCAGATGACAATCACAAATTTATTCGTTGTAGATGAAGTACGACGTAGTCAACCAGCAGTTGCACCTCTTCTCGAATACGGAAAACGTTTACTGGGAGAACGTGGGGACGTGGAGGAGCCAGCATTAGTGCAGCATGCCGTGTTGAGTACTGATCCTAGTGTAGGAATTCGTAAACTGTCTGTTGATGCGACATTTAAGATTCAGAGACAGCAACAAATCGCGTTGCTAAGTAAAAAAGGGTTGATTTCTACACCTAATTAATTTGTGATTGTTGTTAGACTGACTGTGTTGTGTTATGCTAATACGACTAAAGTATCTCCCATATCTATCTAAGTTATTGAAATCATAATCGTGTTATGTCAATTCGACAAAAACTGGAAGCAGCCGGGGCCTTTTTATGTAGTGTAGTAATTTATTAGGTATAGAGAATCAGTTTATGAGTTTGAGGATGGCAATGTCCCCTAAAATTTTGAATCTTACCGAGAAAAAGCCTTTCATGGTCGGAGTGATTGGGGTTGCGTCGGCAACCATTTTTCAATTGATGTGGAGAAGCCTATCATAGAGGAAAAAGAGAAATATCGCACATGTATCTTAATTTTGACCGCAAGATATCCGCTTATTTTGTCAAAGGTTATGATCAAGGATGAACAAAAACACGGTAAAAGGAAATTCAATTTTGGAATAAACCGCTGGCAGGTTCGCAACACTCAGTATCTAAATACATCAAGATCCCAGCTTGGATTAAAAAGACTTTACTTTGGTAAGAAGAAGAAGTCAAAATCAAGTCACTAATGTAACTGCCTATTTTGCTTTTCAACGCTGATGCCCACATGCAGCTGCTGACATGACAAAAGCTGACATTGCCGACATTGAAGACGTTTCATTTGTAATTTGTCCTATGCATTCCTATGTTTGGGATATCAGTACTGGCCAATGTGTGTGAGATGCTAGTTTAAAACAGCCACCGGATTGCGAAGATCTTGAGGTTTTGAATAATCAATCATGTAACTCCGGAAGCGCTAGTAAACTAAGATAGCCTCCGAAATTGAATTGTGAAGGAAAATTAAAAGTAGACGTTTTCGGATTCATTTATTACGACGAAATTGGTTTTGAAGAGACAGTAGTCGATAAAAAAGATTTGAGAAGGACTGGAAACCTAAAAAAGTACACACAAGACGAAGCAAACAAAATCCAACTCGAAATGGTGATGAAGTCCTTTGAAAGGTGGGGTTCAGAACCTATTTGAGGTGTGGTTGAGGAAATTCTGAATCTTTGTACTTGCCATTACCTAAAAGGTGAATTCTCTAGGCTACTTTTTAGTGTTCTCGGAATTCGATGGTGAATGAGATTAGAATATAATCTTGAGATCAATGGAATATGAATATCAATGTGATTTAGTTTCTTTCGTAAACGTGAACCTGAAGTCAGATTCAGTCATATCATTTATTCGTGTTATTTCACACCAGCAGCTGAACACCGTATTATCATTATATTAAGAAGTTCAAGATGCCAATAATAAGCTATTTCAGTACCTCTCAGAAACTAGCAGCTGGTCTTGCAGGTCTGCTCAATCTATGCTTTTTATTTCTGACACTTTTCCACTGTAACACTAATATACTCTCGCAAGCTGCTAAAGTCTCGTCGAGTTCAAAGTCTAGTACTAGTACAACAGTTAACACTTTTCGCCCTCCGGCTATACCCCTAATCACCACAGATCCGTATCTACAGGCATGGATTTTAGGGAGTAATTCTATAACAGATTCCACTGTCAAATACTGGGACCACCGCGACAAAGAAATGGTTGGAATGATTAGGATAACCCCAAGATCAGGTGTCAATGAGGAATCAAGAGTTTACAATTTTTTAGGCAATTCTTCTCCCTTAGGACATTGGAAGCATTACAGCCTCGAAGATGAAATTAAAATAGTCGGAAAAGACGTCAGTCCTGGACACTGTGATATAACCAACTCAAATTCACCGGAGCATGCTGCATCGAGGGAAAACTGTAGTAAATTCTGTAGAAATTACGCATCAGATTCATCAGATTCAGGAGCCGATAATAACTGCAAAGGATACACCCTGTTTCAGGGCATTTGTTGGCTGAAGTCATGCAGCGATTTTCTTACCGATGGATATAAGGGCGCCGAAAGCGGTGTGATAAAAGAATGGGTCGGCGGTAAAGGGCTCGACATGATAGATCTTGAAGTGACACCAACGAAAACCGTAGTGAAATTATGGGAACCAAGTACTGGTATAACCTTGGGACTAACCTTTCTTTCACCTATGTTTCCAGATAAGTCTGAAGAAGCCTATAAATATTTGTCGAGAGGAATATCTTATATACAGATGGAAATTTTGTCAAACCCGTATCAAGAAACCATTGATCTGTACCTGGATGCCACTGCTCAATGGGCTGTTAACGATTGTGATCACGAAGAGGTAACGTGGTATCGGGGGGAGTCAGAGTCGGCGATGAAGAATGATTTTTCATATTGGAAACTAGGGAGCTCGGCTCAAAACGTGTTGGGCGTGCGAGGAGATGGTGTTATGTTGAATTGGGGTTGGTTATATCTCGCCGCAGCAAGCAGCGGTGACGAAGTAGAGAGTTCTGGGGGTAGAAGTTCAATAAGCAGAAGAGAATTTCTAGAACATGGTAGACTTCCAAAAGATAAATCCGAGGATTCTGGGAAAGCGATATGTAGCGACGGTTTGCCCGCTCTGTCCTTAGTTTATAAAAATATACGGATGGGAGATAAACATACAGCTTTGATAGGTTATGATGATATCAAATCAGTCCGATACTATGCAGAGGGAGATTTTCCACCTTATTGGACGCATCACTACAGCTCATATGCGGATGCTCTTCAGCAAGCGATTAAGGAAATTCCAATGATTGAGCAATTTTCAAATGATTTTGATGCAAGGTTTGATTCAGAAATGACAAGAATTGGAAGTAAGAAATATTCTCAATTAGCTGCTCTCGCTTATCGTCAGACTTTTTCCGCTATTAAAATGGTATACAATGAAAAACGAAAATCACAACCAGTTTGGACCTTTGTCAAAGAAATTTCTACAAACGGCGATATGCAAACCATGGACGTTATTTTTCCATCTGCTCCAATGTTCCTCCTTTTTAACACAGATATTCTGAAAAAAGCGCTAATACCGGTTCTCTCTTTTGCCAACAACGAAACAGCGAGAGAGCACCCTGATGACCCAAACAGCAGGATAGTGTGGCCACAGTACACGTATTCGGATCCTTATTCACCTCACGAAATTGGAACCTATCCAGTTGCCGATCATGGAACGAAAGAGCAAGAGCAAATGCCAATGGAAAACACGGGGAACATGTTTTTGATGTTGGCTGGAATAATTAAGTACGATGACACGGGTAAAAATGTGGACTTTTTTTATCCTCGTTATTGGCCGTTGTTGAAGTCATGGGCAAATTATTTGAATTCTACCCTACCCTTTCCGGAAAATCAATTGTGTACAGACGATTTTACCGGGATGCTTGCCAATAACACGAATTTAGCTGCGAAAGGTATTGTTGCATTAGAAGCTTTTGCGTCGATCTGCGATGCTGTGAACGAATTTGAGGTGTCAAGTAAAGGTGAAACTTCAGAATTCGAGAGAAATAACTTAATAAATGCTAATGATTGTGACGCGTATCGTTCTTCTGCTCGTCATTATGCAAAAAATTGGAAAACCTATGCATGGGAAAAAGATCATTTCAAAATTGCATATGATTTTCCCAACAGTTACTCGATAAAATATAACATGGTCTGGCAAAAACTTCTTGGTTTTGGAGACAATCAGCCCTTTGATTGGACAAACATCGTACCTGCAGAAACAAACTACTACAAACAACACCAAAACCAATACGGCACCCCAATGGATTCCAGACACAACTATGTCAAGTTGGATTGGCTCAGTTGGGGTGCTGTTATGGGAGAGAGCGTCCAACCTGGTGCATTTCAAAAAATGTTTGTTGAGCCTGCTTGGGCGATGGCGAACAATTATAATGATACTTATAAAATGAAAGTTCCAGATACGCCATTTTCTAACGTACCTTTAACGGATTTATATGATACAAGCTCGGGTAGACCAGCGTGGACGCCGAATGCCTTTGTTGATCGGCCAGTAGTTGGAGGAATATTTGCACAAGCACTCGTCAGTGGAAACCGAGACGCCATACTAAAGTATGATTCGAACACTGACAGTAGAAAGGAGTCCAAAATTGACGCCAGCAACCCGATTGAAGAAGTTGTTGAGTCAGAAATTGTGGTATGATGAGCTTATTAGCAGAGGTGAATTTATTTAACGGCTAATAGCCGTGAGTCAGAATTTGATTCTGATGTAAATGAGGAATTTGTAATATTATTTTAATTCACGGACCTTGACAGGATAACATTGATAGAAATTTTTAAGCATGGAATGCGCCTTATACTTGTTTATATATTTTTACTTCGCAACTTAAATTGATGGTGATAACCAGCAAGATACGTGTTTGATTTTTAGAACGTGAACTTCCAATTCCATTTATCAGACTTTTGAGTTAGTACTGGTCTACAGTCTAACGACTTTGTTAACAATGAAATGTGTTCTAGATCGCCATTGGACTCATCATTGGATTATTTTCTTATATGTGAACGAGATCTCTTTCAGCGTTGAGATTTTGAATCAAGATAGAATATTAGAATTCGTTTTTCTTACCAGTTCTGAAAAGTGTGGCATCACCGCTTCAGATGTTATAGAAAATGATGAGATTGGTATCGATTGCAAGTATAATTCTTGTACTAACCACATTTTCAAGCCCAGTCGGCTTTGTTCATGGACATTTGTTGAACGAGGTTGATGTGTACACGGGATCGGACTTTGTCCGAAATACCATCTTCCATGTCAATGGGTTGGTTACAAGTTTATTCAAAAGATTGTCGTCTTTGCAAACCAAAACCCGAAGTGAGGTCATTTGTGGTATGGTTATGCCAGGAGAGGGACTCTGTGAATCCGCAACAGGTGTCATTGACTCTGTTGATATAATAGAAGGACTTGAGAATAATAACATAGTTGGGAACAAGTTACGGTAATCTGAAGTTAGTAGCAGCAAGTTATCGTCGAAATAGGAATCCAATTTTATCAATAGTAACTTGGATAGGGGCGGAGCCTTCAAAAATATCCTAACATTCGAGCAAATTCATGGGTATGAACAATCAAATTCTACAAAATTTCGAACATTGACAAATGAAATTCTTAGTCTCGACGAGATTCCTCAAGTCAAAAATCTTGATAACTTTGGTGGTTACACCGGAAATACAAATGTCAATTCCTTAAAGGATAAGAATCGTTACAGTTATCAAAAAACTATGAGATTCGGTATTGAAATGCGAGCTGGTTCTCCCCTACATATGATTTATAGGACCACCGATACAAACGCTATGGCATTGGAAAACGGGAACAAATTTACAGGATTTATTGCTGATTTTCACAAACTTTTTAATACATAGAATGATGTAAGAGATGCGAAATTATTCCTAAATAATACAATGTCAAAAGGAGCTTGGCTTGTCAATACTTTGGACTAGGATATGTCGTGAAGAATCAAAGCGGAATTCTTGAAGGCAAGACGATGACGGATTAAGAAACGACTATTAAACTTAGACCATGTTGGTTATGGGAAGGGAAAATTTATGAAAGACAATGCCGATGATATGAGAAATGATAATGTTATTCCTGATGATGTCTATGAATGCTACACATTGATGGAGTTTTTTCTTGAGCATCTCTTTGCTGAATCACCTGATCACAGTGTAGTGCAAAATCCGATGGCTATAATCCCCTTTGTTATAAGGCATGAGAAATTTGATCTCCCTGGGGCTCAATATATTTGGGTGAAAGAACTAAAAAGATTGAAATTATTAGCCGAAAAAATGAACTAATCAGAAGAATTTTCTTGCCCTCGAATTGTCGGTGCCGTGGCTTCTTTGCTTTATCCTCGGATACATTTAATAGGTGAAGCTACTGAAGAGAGAGTTAACCGAAAGGTTGAGAGCTTTTTATCCTCTGATCCATAATTGAAATCTGAAAAAGAAAAAATTGAGAAAGCAATGTGGGCGGAAATAATGTTGTAAAATTCGCTAGTTCCCAGAGACGACTTTCATTTGGAACGAATAAGCGGATATGCGGAATCACAGGGTGTATTTATAACAAAGATATTTAGAGGTCAAAAAGGCATTCCGGACTATACTTTTGACAAGAAATTAAAAATGCTTAGTGAATCAGACTACAAGCTGAAATCTCTAATAAATGATCAAATTCCAGGAAAAATGTATGATGCTATCAAGGATATGCATATCTTCTCTACGAAAGCTCAAGATATGTCATTGGATCTCCTTACGTACGCCCGAAACTTGTAAGAAACTTATGATCGTGTTCATTTGAAAACACTGTTCAAATAGTTATTGGCGGTGTTAAAGATAGAATAAAGATATGGTGACACGGTTGATCTTGGTGAGGAAATCGTGAAAAGATATTTTCCACAAGATTTCACGATGGAATTAAATGGTGCTTTGTCTGTTGCAGGTATATCACGACTAAAATTATCGTTTTATCGTCAGTAATTCTTAGACCAATGTCATACAAATCAAAATGAACTTAATTTATCACCTAAACCATTGATTGTTCTCCTAGGTACAACCAAAGGTCCTCCAGGAGAGTCTGAGAAGTATGTGTCTGTGGAGCACATTGACAATACTTCTCTGAAAAAGGTTAGTTTTAAAAAGATGGACGTAAAAACAAATCCTTATCCTCATCTGAAGAGCTTAATCGGACTTTTTTTGTAGAGCGTTGGGGAAAAAATGATGCTTTTACAACGAAGTATTATGTTCCCTGTAGCGAGATTAGTAGCGATGATAACAACACATGTCGCATACGAACGCAAGCAAATGAATTATCTTAATTGTGTTTACGAGAGAGAATATTCTTTTTCAAAAGACACCTTTAATCCTAAAAAGTCGAAGCTACCGATACACATTTTTCAACGTGTTGTGTGATTTATGTTGGAAAACCTTTACATGAAAAAAAGAACTTTTTGGCCAAACTTCAGAAAAGTTCTCGATACATAAGATTATGGTAAAATTTACTTCAAAAAAGCCTGAAATAACGCTGGTTTTTCTGAAAAAGAGGAATATCTTTTCTACAATCTTGTTGGTAGGTTGAATCGTTCATACAACGGTTACCTCCAAAATATCTCGATTGCTAATACCAGTGCGACAAAGCCAGATATTTTTCCAAAGCTTGTAGAATCGGTTGAAACTGTGCTAATGAAAGTATTACAGGAATTTGGCTTAGCAGAACTTGGAATTTTCGAGGAAAACCATCCACATTTACTCTATAAAAGATCATTCAGCAAATGTATAAAAGGAATTGTGGACGCTACTGATATTTGTTGTAGAAGGATTTTGGAATTCGGAGAAAATACTACTACTACAAATACGCAACTTGGCAATGTTGCGCCAGAATCTGAAAAAGCTGGTTCATCTTCAGATCAACTTATTTTGAAAAAACGTCTCTTATGAGAACGTGGTATACACAAGCAACCCATGTATTTTCACCCAAATGTACGTGAGTTTTTTTATAAGATCGGAGTATCTAGACGAATTGCAAGACGAAAGCAGAAACAATTGCGAAAACCCTCTACTCGTTTGTAAGACTCTATGAAGGGTTTGTCACAATCGCACTTACCATTTTTCATAAAACATCAACAAGTCGTAGATCTAGACTTCTCGATTCGACCGTATTGAAGACATATTCAACTCCAAGGCCTTACAGATATTGAAAAACTTGTTTCGACTGAAATGTTAATTTCAGAGAGCCTAAACAAAACTTCGAGCTAAATTGATTGCAAGTTTCCAATTTTGACACTCTCAAGTTGGCTGGCGGATACCAATTGCAGTAAACAACATGATAATTCTCAAAGAAATCGTCGTCTTTCCGATCTCCCGTGTCTAATGGATATTCTTCGACAATAAGCCTCTGTTACAGGATCAACATTGACAACTGTAACTTAATCATAATTTATGAATTCTCCTCTTCCTCCATTTTTTCTTACGGAAAGTCTCAACTTGGCCAAGGTGATTGCCTCCAAGGCATACGCTCTCTCTTCACGCTTGAAGGACAGAATGGAGCATTCTTCAACATATAACCATAAGCATGCAGAATGGTCCAGACTAAGTGGTTCGATGGAGGCGCTCGGACAAGAAACATCAGATGTACAGAATACTAGGGCTATGTTTAATTCTGGATCTGATATGAGGAATACAAAAATGTCAAGAAAATTGCTTGGAGAAGAACAAGTGGAAACATATTTATTGTAGAAAGACCGTTTGTTTCACGTTTTTTTCCCGCGAATGAATTCCATTGCTAACAAAAACGATGAAAATCCGCAGTATCTTGCAGTATGGGCTCCCGATATGGAGAAAGACAAAAGTTTTTCAAGTGAGAATCATCAGCAAATGTCGGTTGTATCTCGAAAAACATTTCTTTGGAAGCACTTTGTCGGGAAGTCACGTGTGAGAGAAACAGAAATATCAAAAGCAATGACGAACTATTACAACGTAACAACTTTCACTCAAAAGAACTCATTTAAATGGAAATCTAAGTTCCAACAATTAGATACAGAATAGCCACCTTTTATACATACCCTTTACGGTATAATGAAGTCAGGTACGCTTAGCAGTGGTAGTACTGGTCCGAAGATAGCCTAGACTTCAGTGACTGACACACAGAATAATTTAGAAACACATTCAGTAATAACTGTGGAAGCATCTCCTATACCTAAGCGTCTTATTTAGGTTGGACCGATTTCGCAGTCTATGAGAACCACTTTAGCTATCCGTTCAAATTTGGGACCCGACTGGACTTTTGAAACTTATACCGATCATCAGTGTGTAAAGTTTATTAAAGAAAATCCTATACGTGGCATTTCTGACAAAGCAGACAAGAATGATCGAAAAACCCAGCCAGAAGTCATGTTTTCATGGAAATTTAGAAATGGTGCTCATAAAGGAGATTTCTGTTTGTTTTGGATTCTGTATACTCTAGGAGGCGTTAGTTTGGACACAGACGTCCTTTTATACGGTGCAAACAATGAACAAGTCAAGAACATTGAGAATGTTTTGGTTCGGCCTGAATACAGTTTTGTATCAGTTGAAATCGGTCTTGAATTTGAGACTGGTTTAATAGCCACTGTAGCACGAAATCCGGCGATTTTTGAGACTCTTCTAGATATGTACACAACAAAGGCAAGTTTTTGGACAGATATGGACATGCATTACTTGGCAACATGCTACATGCTGCGACGAAATACATACGGAATTTTTCTTCGCCCGTTGGTGGCGAGTTGTGGAGGTTTGGAAAAAAAATCAAAATCGAGTTCAAATAGGATTATAGTACACTACAAGGCAGGGAGAAGATACAGTATACCATGTAACTTCTCGATTGCACTATATGAGATTGAAGAACATTATCGATGAAAACTTTTCTCCTGTCATTAGACGAATAGACCGTATACAGAGAAAAAAGAATTTATGAAAATTTTGTAAATTAATATAGATGTCGTTACTAATGCTCGTATTGAATTTAACTCTCAAGGTACCGTTCTAAGTGCTAATATGGTTGAACGGGTGAGCATTTTTCGATATTTTTTTGATTAATAATATAGCAATGATAAATATAAGTGTGACACCAAGTATTTATATACTGCACCACGCCGCTTATGAATCTGCAGATACAAGTGATAAAACAGAATTTGTTTTGGTTAAGTCGAATTACGAGAGAAAGTAATTGTCTTGAAGTCTTGACATTTGAAATAGCTTATAGAATATGGAGTAAGCTTTAAAGTTTTCTTGCATATTATTACTGAATTATGATTTATTTCGAATGCAACTATATTGAAGAATTTGGCTACGTGATTGATTCTGAATAAAGTCCCAACCAGTGTGATAATTAGAGGCAACGTTGAATTATTTGAATCTTTACTAACTTAACATATTAAACCGAACTTGATAGATTGTGAAGATGGCTAGTAATTCACCTGGACCTGCTAAAGATGGGCAGCAGCCCCAACAGCAACGAAATTTCATTTCGGATCGTCCCGCGAAAGATTTGGTGAAAATAAAAGATCAGCTTTTTCAGGAAGCGCACCAGATTATGGAACGGTTAGCGAACGAAAAAGATGCCGAAACAAAGAAATCAGTATCACTCCAGAGCCAAGACTATTTCACGAGTGAATTTTCAAAATGGACCAAGGATACTCCAAATTCTGGTAAGTGCGTGGAACTCTCTGGCCAAGGTCGGAAACCTGCTTCAGCCTCCTTAAATGACATCGAAACTGTGAAAACCCAAATAACAGACAAAGTGACTCAAGATAAAGTTATAGCTCAGCAAATGGTAACAGATGGTAAAGGTATAAAAGAGAAAATAGAAAAGGCCTATGAAGCTATGGTAACAAGTCGGGAAGCACTCCGCGGCGAGTCTGAGGAGATGAGACGCGACAGAGATCATATACGATTGATGAGAAATAGCATGGAAGATGAGAGAGAAGCCTTACTGAAAAGAGGTACAAATTTAGAAGTCATTTATATTTCATGTAGACTCTTTTAGCTGATAATCTAAATTTACAACTGAAACAGTAATCGTGAAAAAAAATTAAAATATTTTTCTTTCGTAGGTAAACTAGCCGAAAAACTATGTGGTGTTGAGGTGCCAGATGGAAGTGATGTAGAGTGGCTTTATATGCAATTGCGAGCTTATGTAAAGGAGATAGAAATCCAACGCGCTAAGCTCGAGAAGACTGTGCTTCGAATAGAAGAACAAACTGAACTCTGTATCGAGTCAGAATTCACAAAACAGGAACTTGAATATTCCGACATTCTAGGTATGATATAATAATAATGATAACTGTGCTAGGATAACAATTATAGATTAAATCTCAAGTTCTTATAATTACAAGTTATCAATTAATCTCTAGTCTCAAACTGTTTTCACTTCCACCTCTCCCAGGCAAACGCACCTCTCTTGAGGAATTAGAACGAAAAACTGTGCAGAAGTCTACTGAAGTTACTGCTGTCCAAATCCAGGTCGAGAACCTATCGTACAACCTAAAAGAGTTAACTCGGTCCAAAGAAACTGCTGAGGAGAAGGAGCGGCAATTACGCGAATGGACTGCTCGAAACAGAAACAATAAAAAAATGGAGAGAGGACATGAAAAGTTAGTGAAAACCCAGGCTGAACTCCAGTCTCTGATTGACGTTGTCGTTCCATGGATGGTTATTCTAAAACGACAACAGCAAGCGTACGAAAGAGAAGGCAAGGAGTACATAGAAACCGTTGGTCAGATCCAGAAACTCAGCTCAGTCAGTACGCGGAAAATGCTAGAACACCTAAGAGATCAATTACAATCCACTCTTCTGGAAGTTATATCTGAAGCCTCGCAAATGATAGAATATCTACCCAAACCAGGAACAGCCGAAGCACAGGCTTTCGAGCAGTTCCTCGATTTCAATCTTCCTGAAAAAGTTCTAGAGAAAATTGACCAAGAACGAGCAAGAATCGATCATCAACGATCGAATTTGGATAAAGATCTTGACGAAGCCCAAAAATTTCTTTCTAAGATCCGGAATGAGGGTAAGGATCAGCTGGGTGCTATGTTAGGTATGCAAAAAAAAGCAATGAGGGGTATTCGGGTAAAAGTTTTACTGGACAACGTTCTTATGGATCGGCGGATATCAGCTGGACCTGAACATGCTATTTGGATACCAATAGACAGATTAGGAAAAACACCTACACCAGAAATTTACATGGATGATATACTATCGATGAGCTGGGGACCCACTTGTGAAATGGTACAGGAGAGGCCTGGATGCACACTGCCGTGGAGATGTTTTACTTTAAAAGTTTTTAGAAATCATTCTGAAACGGAGGAAGAACATGTGCTAACACGAGCAGATGCGGGGAAAAAAATAAAAGGCTCAAGAATAAGTTTATGGCATTTTCAATGTCATAATGATGATGATGCGCAGTTCTGGGTATCAAAGTTCTACTTTGTGATGTTGCGTAAGTGTATCTACAAACTGGATGCTACTGTCGTCACATACTGTTGTTTTTTGGATTTATGAATCAGACTTCTTCGCTCGGGAGTAGCTAGTAATATCTGTGTAAATCACTGTCAGATAAATTCAAAGGCATTGAGTCATATAAACACTAAACTAAATTCTTTCAGATCGTCTACTTATCCTACATGTGTGACCACCTAGAAAAAATCAAGCCATCAGAATTCCAAAAAGCACGTGCACAAATGAAAATCAATGGATTCTGTGCCACTCAAGGTATTACGCCCGCCCGTATGTGGCGTCGCGCTATAATGCGAGTTATCGCTGAAAGATATACGCAGCGAGCACCCGATGAGGATGTGACCACAAGATCCAAATTTGGAAATTATACGATTGAAGAAACGGATGCCCGCATGTCAAACCAATACAAAAAGACTCTGAACAACATGAGTGTCGACGAAAAAATCAAGGATATTCATAACAAACAGGCTGTGATGATAAAAGAACGACAGAAGATACTGGCGGAGTCAAAAAAAGGAACCTTCCTGGGTTATACAACCGACCAACTCAATATGTTTGGAGACACCATCGAGAGGGTGGATGGCTGGCTTCAAGCGAAGCAGTCAGGCGAAGCTACTATGTTAGAGAAAGAGAAAGCGTTAGAGGATGGATCTAAAAAAGTGGACCAATTTGTTGAAGACTATAATTTGAACCATTTGCTGCAATTTGCACGCATGGAGAGGGAGGGAGGAAGAGATTGATCTTTTGGACCAAGAATTCTCAATCGAGGAGAAATCTAAATTAATATATCGAATATTAATATGACAAAATTTTGTGATGACTGTACTATCAGGTTAAGAAGCTTCAATTTTTGAATGTATTTTTTTGAATACCTCATTATGTTTTCAGAACATTTCTGTCTATATATAACTACTCATTATCCCAGTATGCGCCAAGCGAATATATCCATTATCCATGCAAAAAATTTGTTGAACAAGACACTGCCAGACAGTATTACACTCTAAAATAGCGATTATCATGCATTATTTCAGTAACAAGAAGTTGAAATTTGAGTTGGCTCATGGCCAGATTACGTGTAAAACGGATTATGCTTAAAATGTCACATTTTTGTTGAAACATCGACAATTAAATTTGGCGTTGATTTCTTTTTGTATTATTATATCGGAGTCAGGACCTTTATCCACCATTACTTGGTTCTTAAATTATCTTTTTCATCATCATTATAATGATGATAACCCGGTGAAAAAAGTGCTGTTGTTCTCGTTCAATTTACGAATCTGATTCATGAAGCTTTACAAGAGAGATGAAAATTTTGGAGTACTTTAAAGGTGTAGAATACCAATGTGTAAAAAACCCTTCTATTTGATTCTGTTATACATTTAACTTTCCCTAAATGACCATGGCCAAATCTGGCTGTGATTTCGTTCTTTTAGGAGCTACTGGTTTTATCGGCTCGCATATAGAGGAAGCTCTTAGGAACGGTGGCTATTCTCTTGAAGTCTCGCGTCTCCGTCTTCACCAAAGAGAGGCGCTAAAAGACGCTATATCCAACGCTGCTCCAAAATTCGGCGTCATTTGCGCGGCTGGATCCCGAGGTACCCCTAATGTAGATTGGTGTTTAGCGAATCCCGCTGAAACTGTTGATATCAATATCACTGGACAGCTTAATGTAGCTGCTGTCTGTAAAGAACTCGGAAATATGCATTGCACGTTGATAGGGTCGGGGCTGGTTTATCAAACACTACCACCGGAACGGATCAAAGATGGAAAATTCTGGGATGAAGAGGAAGATCCAGTTCTTGCAGCAGACTATGTTGATGGGGTTGGCGCGCCTGAAGGTCAAAACTTTGAAGTCTCAGTAGGAGAGACGAAAATTCCCACTAAAATTCATATTTACCGGAAACTCCGTTGTCAATTGGAGGATCTTTTACAATATTATGACAATGTACTAAATCTTAGGGTTCTTTACCCGGTTTCGATGAAAGATAAAACTTTTGAGGATAAACGTTCTCTTATAGGAAAGCTTCGACATTTCAATCGGATTGATCCAGCAGAAATGAGTTGTACTTTTCTAGATGATCTATGTCCATTGATTCCTGGAATGGTTAAGAAGAAAGTAGTGGGAAACGTTAACTTTGCAAATCCTGGATCGGTCAGATATTTGGATGTTGTGGAGTTACTGAAAAAGAAAGTCGATGGATATGATCCAGCGATTGGTCAAGGTGCAGGGAGAGGCAATATTCTTGTAAATCATACAAAATTGTGTAAAATATGTGGACCCGAACAAGCTCCAAGGACAGCACAAGAATGCCTGCAACAAATATTTGCTTAAGTACTATGTCTAGTCGATGAAAGATAGAATATATTAAGGTTTGACTAAAATTACAGTTAGATTTATGACATTTTAACCGTTCCGTTTCTATTTTTTTGGTGGCATCTGCAGAGCAAAATACACCAAAAAATAAGCCCTCTACTAAAAACAAATGTTTTTGATAATGTCGGGAATATAGGAGCAGCAACATGAGTATTATTGAGCTACTGGAGTTTTTTGATTTAGATTGTTTATGTAGTTTAGCTTTAGACTTTTAGCGCACATCGGAGTTCTATATACTTTTTAATCTAGTTACGGTTCGGACCAATAAATAATCATAGTTTTTGGACGTTAGCGGTTACGTTTTTTCATAAATTTTCAACTTTGACCATGCTGAATTCCTCTGGTCCTGGACCGGATCCTGACACCAGCAACACTTCTAGCACAAGAGACAACATTGAATCCGCTGGTACATATACAAATAACTCCGATAATAATTCACCTGAGCCTCTAGCGCTGAATACTTTCACGATGTGTGAAGTTGGAGAAAAGGCTGAAAATGACGACTTCGGTGTCGTAGTAATGGACAATGTCAATGACACTGCAGTCTCTGAGTCTGCAACAAAGGCTAGCCAGAGCTAGTCTCAAGCGATAACTTCTCCTTTTAGACGGTCAAGAACGATGGAATCAGCAAGCTGGAATCATAAACTGAGGGGGAATTTAGAATCATCGTGTGCAGCAAAAATTGTAGGATCTCGCATGTTCGATAACCTAGTTTTGTGCGTGATAATAGCAAATAGTCTGTGGATGGGGTATGATGATTAATAACTTGGGTTTCATTTAACATGTCAATATATGGAATACTAATAGTTTCTATTGACTTTCTTCTAATTTATACAGTCGTTTAATAGACTATTGATATTGAATCTTAAATCTCTCTTTCTTTCAGATATGAAGTCGATAACCACGAAACTGGCTGGCGTCACGATCCGCTGCGTACGAAGAAAAATATAACTCCGTCGGATCCAAACTATACTGGCCCGACAGTGTGGGGTGAACCAGAATTGGATCCTTTTCTCGTAGTGGAAAACTGTTTCTGCTTGTTTTTTACCATAGAAATCTGTATTCGAGTGTTTAGTTACAGACGCATTCGATACTATATCACAGACAAAGATATGAGATTTTGGAATTTACTAGATGTGCTTCTAGTGTCTCTGATGGTCGTCGACAATTGGATTTTATCTTTTTTATACTCTGACGAAGAGGGACAATCCAAAATGTCGGCATTGTCAACACTACGAGTTTTACGATTGCTGCGAGTATCGAGGATATTTCAATTGGTTCCAGAACTGGCTGTAATGGTAAAGTCTATGGCAGCTGCAGCTAGATCAGTGTCTTCAACGTTAGTGTTGGCAGTGGGATTGATGTATGTTTATGCTATTGTTTTTACATAATGGGCACAAAAAATACCGGAAATGAATGGGGAAAGACCTGTAAAAACACACTCTTTTTAGTGGAATGTAGAAGGAAAAACTGTGACAGTTGTGAGCAGTGACCCCTCAACAACTATAGTGAGTACGCGAAGAAGAGATCTTTCAGCGACAATAGCGCCTTCAACAAGCTAAACAGTTCAAACCGAGCAGATTAATTTTTTCGGTTCTATTGGATACTCATTTCTGTCTTTGATGCAAATTTTGGTGTATGACGATACGTTTTCCTTGATTCGTGAGGTGTGGGATATCAACGCTTTTATGGGTTTGTTATTGATTTTATTCATTCTAATAGCAGCTTTTACTGTCTTGAATCAGCTAATTGGTGTAATCTGTGAAATTGTATCGGAAACGAAAAAAGCTGAAGAAATCAAATTGCTAAAAAGACAGTTGGAAGGAGTTTTTACCCAGTTAGATACGATGAATACTGGTTTCATAACAAGGTCAGAGCTTGAATCTAGTGTGAAAGCACTAAAATAAATAACAAAAATGGATGGAAAATGTCTTGCCTTAGCAATCGAAATTTTATATGCCGATAAGGACTCTGAGGTCAATGGAACTTCCAAAAATCCCAATTCATGAACTCCATAAGTGAATTTGAATGAAACGCCCCCACAATTAATTCGAGGTAATATTTCATCTTCCACACCAAATCTCATTGATTCTGACTCGTTTGTGAATAAAACTACGCGGGAAGATCAAGGTGTGGACAAGAGAACTTTTGTCGATGTGTTTCTTTCGCTTTTAGCTCCACCAGCAACAGAAGATATAATTGTGATGTAGCGAAACATCAGTCGAATATGTGCTTTTCTTGAAATTACACCTTTTGGAAAGTCCGAGAGACTGATTGAGACATTTGAAAAATTGGGCGTAGGTTCGAAAAGCAAGGTTAAGAAATTTGGTAGGAAGTTGAGTAGTAAGTTTGTAAAGCGAAAAAATGATTCAATAGTTGAAAAAGATGGTGATTGTAAAGATCCTGCTACAGTCATTCGCAACAAAACCGGTGAGAGAATTATTCCACTTGAAAAAGAAGTTGATAACAGAAAAAAAGATTCATCAGACCAATATAAAACACAACAACCGTTTCAAACAATAATGGCCGTTACTACTGTTCCTGGAAACACCGATTTTCACACCGAACATGATACCTATGAAGCTCCAGTTTTTAATACTAGTGTCGATATTGGAATCAATGACCCAGAAACGTGTTGTGGACCAAAATCATTGGAAAAGCCCTATAACGGATTTACTAAGAGCAATCAATCATTATTCCCACCGGACCCGAATCTAAGCCCGCTAATATCCGCGAGTGCATGTAGCAAATCTTCCAATGTAAATGGAATCGCAAGCTCCAAACAAACAAGAGCTCTGATTTCACAAACCGTGGCTGCAACAGAATCTGCTTTAACGGGAAGACTTTTGGCATGTCTAGATATAATGATGGACGAAAAACTTAAAAGTAACTCAGCAACAGGCAACAGAGAAATAATATCTCAGTCTGGAAATAATACCAATTTGATCAGGGATCAAACTTCGGCTACAACATCATCTTTTGGCTGTTTCCCAAACAAGGGAAATGCTTATGAGCTTGCCCTAAATCTCGAACTAGCTTTGGAAGCCGAAAACAAATTCATAGGAGGTATGGGTACCCTTTCTGTTGATGCATTGCAAGAACTCAAAAAAAGCATGAAGCGATGTCTAAAAAAAGTTGACGAAAGACTCATGTGTGTCGAAAAGGAAACTATGATGCTTTAGGCTAGTGTGGAAGACACGGTCTGATGGTGTGCGTAAATTATTGGAAATGATTGAATTTTCTAAATTTGTGATACTGATTATATCCAAACTCTTCTGCAAGCTGCAATCTGAAATTTACTACTCAGAGGGATCACTGGTTTACGATACTCCCGGTCATCTTTGCTGCATTTTCTGCTCACTCATTTTAAGATAGCGATATTTTTCTACCTTATGGCGATGACTGCTATATTTTTTCAGAGTGGTTGAGATGGCATTCTCCATACTGAAACTTAATATAGTGAACCTTAGATTCACTTGTCGTCGGTCGAAGGTAGTCAATGATGATACAATTGGCCTTATAAGTTATTACTCCATTCATTTTGGGAATAATAATTAGTTTACTTCATGTTTTAGTTTCTATTTCTTGGATTTGAAGTTTTGAATGCTCTGGTAGCTACATTTTGAATGAAATTATACTATTTAATTTTGTAAAAAGTTAAACTCATAATTTATAACTTATAACGATAAGAAAAAAACAGTAAGAAATTTTTCGCTAAATAGGTTTGTTTAGTACTTTAAAAAAAATCATAAATTGAATCAGAATTATGTCAGAGCGAGTAAAGGATTATGTCCAGCAAAGCCCAGCATTAGCTTGGAATTGCAGTAGAATAGAACGAATTTCTCGTACTCATGGCGACATTGATAAATTTGTATGCATAGAAGACGGCGCCCATGACCAGCACATGCGCACAGCTACAAACGGCTACCGACTTACGCTGACTGATCCGCGTTAAATTCCACTTGAATCCCAAATTGGATACAATCACATGATAGCACCTGGTATTTCATTTCAGCAGCAATATGCATATTCATACATATTAGTCAATTAATAGTAAATTTTATATTCTAAAATTGAAATTATCGCTCGTAGTCGATGAAAACACGAACTCATTCTCTCTCAGATGACACACATGCACAACCCCAGTGAGATGAGGCGATTCATAGAAATCCTGTTCCAAATGTGACGCCAAATCCTGATGAGTCCTGCTATACTTGAGCAAGTGTCCCAGTGGGTCCGAATTTGCGTGATGGCTACGACTAGAAACCCTATCATAATTATGACAATCCAAACTAATAATTTATGGGAAGTACTAGTACTACAAATTCTTATGATCATTATTAGCACCTTGATGCAGAGTACGTAAACAGTAATACTACTACTGTACCTGACTCAGAGACTTATGCGAATTTTCGTTCTTGTTTCAGCAGCAGCAATTCAGGAATCATAGATCCTTTACATGATTAAGTACCGGTGCTAGATGATCGAGTGCCATTATATTCTACATCACCAGTCACGTCTCTGCAGGATCGGAATCCCAGTAATGAGGCCGTTTACACAAATTCTTTTGATAACAAAGCTTCAATCAAGTATTTCAGTCCAGAATAGTAAAGACTGTAAGCAGATTGATATCAGTCTCAAACCACCCTAGAAACCCCACGAAATATATTGTTTTAGAATGCCATGTCTCTAAATACAAGTCATCATCATGATAACCCAGCTCCCAGTGGTTTTTATTCTGGAACTGGTGTCGGAAATCCATACGGATTTTCACCTGATGACAATCTGACAAATCATCCGTCAAGATTTCTCTCTGCCATGCCGCAATAGAATTAACCGAGATATTATGATAGTACCGATCTTATCAATCAAGATCCACTGTAATTGCAGTAGTACCAGTAGTAGAACATTTAAATTAACCAGGTCCAGTCTGAGTGTAACTAATTGTAGGTCATGAGTGACGGTCACACTCTGACCGAAGACTGCCCGAAATAGTTTCAAACTCCGCCGTTGGCTCCGAATATTAGTTCGACTTCTGAGAATAATTTTGACAATCATGATTAGGGTGCTGCGCTGTAAGAAGCAGCAGAAGCAGTAGCGAATGTTATTAACAAATTACGAAATGAGACGGATGATTTGATTTCGCATTATTCCGACCTCGAAGAAGATGAAGAGCACGACGAAAATTTAGATTCTTTTGGTAACAGTGATAATCATATTACTGAGACTCCGGGAAATTAGACTCTGAAGAGTCATACTGTCAGTGATAATCAGAATATAAATTAGCAAGTTGTAAGCAGCACCAACGGTCATAAGTCTAGTTTCTAAGAAGATCAGTTACTGTAAGATTCCCCTGTCCCAGTGACCTCGCAAACTGTTCAGTCTGGAGATGTTTCGAACGGTGATGATGATTCTGAAGACTCTGACTGCGACGAAGACGCATAAAATGATATTTCATCGAGTGCAAAAAGACGAAGACGTGGACGTAAACGAAATAATAGGACGACTTAGTAAAGAAATATCTCTTAAGCGATGGCTTTACGAATGTATCGTGCAGATCTGGAAACACTTCATCCCATAGTACGCGTTCGAATCGCAGATTATATGAAAAGATAACCTTCGTCGACAATTACAACATGCGCAAATGGCAATAGCATTCCAGGCTTGGATACGCAAGGAGTGTTGACAGTGTTGAGCTACTTAATCAACCGGTATTTTCATCAAAACGAGATGAAAAACATGGAATGAACCATTATATGACAGTTGGTGCTGTTTATGGAAAGATAAAACATAAAGTATACGACGTGTAATACCTAGTTGTGTAATATATTTGAATAAGCTGTTGTAACAAAATTTCTTTTTATAATCGTAAATTATTCAAAAAAAAAATTAAAATTGCAGATATAACTCCCGTGTATGGTGCATGATATGCTCAGCCCTAGAACGTTATAATCCTGATAACGCTGCAATGTTATATTTTCCATTACTAGAATAACAATTTTTCACCTTCACCTAGCCAGCAACTGGGTACTATAACGCACATGCAGACGCCGCTGTATAGTATTCTATTTCTGACTATGATTATTGTTTTCTATTTTTTGAATCACATTCTTCTTAATTTAGTGGTACGGCATATTGATTCTAATCTTTCGTCTTCAGTTAATCCGTCTGCTGTGCTTCTGTGGATTTCTGGAGAAAGCACATACTCTCCTTGAAAGTCGTCGTTTAGCCTACAAAGTTGGATCGCATAATTTTTAATTTAGGTTTTTACTGTATTAAAATCTTTTGGATTATAGTGCAATGAAAAGCCGAGAGCGAGCCGGTGGCCTCAGCGAAACCGTAAATTCACAGTGCAATCGAATTGAAAAAGATGTGCGAAGATGAATCGTATAAAAGCTGAGTTCAGGTTAATACGTTAAAGATTGAAGAACTTTTTTTTTATGGAAAAATTCCAAATTTAATAGTACTAAACTATCTAAATTATCATGAATCTAATCTCCAACAGGAAGAAGATGGTATCGACAATGTCGACGACATTAAAACAGGCGACATTATTAAACGAGATGTAATAAAACAGATAAATTTCGTAGGAATTGGTGGGAACATGGCAGCACATTCTCGAAATAGGGATCGAGTTCATGCAGCTAAAAATTATTTGAATGTGTAGGCTGCTTCAGGCGTTGGCTTAACTAATGAAAACCGAACTCAAAGCACCGTTGATGGGATGGAGTGCACAGGCACTGCTGGTGGTATGGGCTGTGCGGCTTTTTACTCAGTCCGACCAAATCAGTATTCCGGATACTAATTTACCGATCAAAAATAACCCACAAGTCGCTATGACACGTGCAATAATTCATATAGTAGTGGTAGTGTGAACCAGTTCAACAAGTCTGGAGTGCCTACTACTAGAACACATGGGTCCAGGACCTTAGGCCCGAATCTGTCTCGGACTATCAATGACAATGCCACTCGCAATGCAGCTGTTGCTCCCATGGGCACTTATAACAATAAACAAACTGGGAAGGGCTCTAGTAGTGCTGGTACTGGTAGCAATAACTTCCTGGGCAAACATAATCGTCATCATACCCACCATCACTCTAACTTCGACTATTATGAGCACTTACACAGGATAAAATACTATTGGGACCAAGGAGGAAATAATTGCATAACTGGATATGGTCACAGTAATGTCAAGCCGGGCTCGAATAATATGACCAACTGGGAAAGAGGTGACACAAGAACGCGTTGAATTATGTTTAAAAGACCATTTTAACAATAATACTTTTTGACTTTGTTTCCAAGTATGGAAGTCTTGGTTTCTTTGGTCCTTTCTAATAATATCTAAAGATTAATATACGAGACTATCTGCTAAGTCTACAACTATATCGTTTTATGGAATTCTGTTAAGTCGCTGCCTTCCATTGGTAATACTCTGCATAAGAAGTTATTTCTTAGTCAACATTTTTAAAATCGTTATATTAAACCGTTTTTATAATTTATTTCCCTGAAAATATGAATTTATTTGTAGTTTTTTTCTAAGAAAAATTGTATATATTTTCTAATCCTTATATGGTTTTTAACTTTTTAATTTAGTTGTTTCTTTAGGTTCTTGTCATCCAAGATTTTTACTGTTGGCTTAAAACGAGGAATATAGCTTTCTAATCTAATCTAGCCTTCTCTATATTAATGCAAAAATATATCTTACTAATTTTGACTGTATAACTAAGTCTATCACAATACCAATTTTAACTAAGATAGTTAAAGTTACTTTCAAGTTCTTATATTAATGCATGTCATGAGTAACTGACATGCGTACGATTATCTC
>Ga0099797_100458_pt1 | contig 26360 bp, 16 predicted proteins | sample Uncmet_Sort48C_1_FD_89871 | JGI IMG/M metagenome (GOLD analysis project Ga0099797, IMG submission 89871) | Marine eukaryotic communities from CALCOFI LINE 67, Pacific Ocean - C012_Sort48C_1 | ecosystem: Environmental > Aquatic > Marine > Oceanic | place: Pacific Ocean: Monterey Bay | collected... | reverse complement strand
TTTACAAAGAGGCGAATCACTACATGCATTTTTTGCAGATTCCCTTTGAGTCTCATATCTTAAAACGCGTCTTTCTTGGTGCACGCACAACGTCTCCGCTCCCAAATACCGGTGCAAGTGGTGGGGAAAAAAGCGTGGACCGAGACTCTGTTTTCGAGAAATTGAAGCGAAGCTTGCGTAATCAGTGGCAAGAACTACACCGAAGTGCCGCTGTCATTAGCGCGTCCGGTAAGGAAGATTTTATTTCATTCGGTGTTATCTCGAAACTTTTTCAAAAGCATTATTTGGGCATTAGTGAGTCTGAAATTGGCGAAATGATGCAAGCTAGGAAATCGTATTTAGAAGCGCGCGGCGTGTTGGACGATCCAAATTCAATTCCTGGAGTTGGTATGAATCTTTTTCCACAGCTTATCAGTGCATGCATGGAAAGGCAATGGGAAAATATTTTAACGTCTTTCGCAAACATGAAGACGACACAAATAGAGAGTATTGCTGGGCTTGCATCTTCGTTGTCGAATGTGTTTGGAAAACACGACGTCTTTCTAAGCGAAAGAGAAATCGTCTTTCTGATACAAACCCCTGATGTTTCGGCTCCGCTGAAAGATAGCATTAATTTGAATGATTTTAACGAACAAGAAAATTCACGGGGAGGAAAGCAAAACCGGGCCCGCCGTGGAATGACTGCAAGGAGAGTGGCCCGAATTTTCCCGTTGAAGCGAAGAGCGCAAGAATCTAAAAGAGCGCCAATACCACTTCCCTCGACCATAGCACGTCGACAACACGATGTGTCGAAAGGACATATAAAATTGATGACCCATAAACAAAATTCTGATATAAAACGTTCGTTGTCAGTGCCCACTATACTCAGTTCTGAGCCTGAACGAACTTCATTTACTTTGCCATTCATTCCTCCCTTAAATTTAAAGCCAGCCCGGGATGTAGCAGATGCCATTTATGGGAAATCCAAAATATCATGGGAGGAGAGGAAGAAGGACAAAGAAAGGGAAGCAAAGGGACGCGCGTTTATTAGGCGCTATCAGATGCAGGCCTGCGTGAAGTGCCTGTATGCCTTAAAGTCGAACGCTGATTTGCAAATTCGACTGCGTGCTTTTGTTATGAAATGGAAAATGGCACCTGCTTTCAAAATGATTGCGCCGTGGCAAGATTTAGTTCACCGGAACAAAAGAGTGCGAGCATTTATTCGCCGTCAGTTGTCTGGATTAAAAGAATATTGCTTCGAAGTATGGGCCGAGTGGACGGAAGAAACTATTGCAACAAGAAAGAGGCGATTAAATGGAGTTTTGTATCGTATGAAAAGGAAAGAGATTTCTGCCGCATTTAACACCATGGTATTCTTTCGACTTGTGTCTGTAGCCACACGCAACCTGCAGCGTACATATCGAGGATTTCGAGGGAGGGTTAAAGCGAAGAAACAGCGTGTCGTGGAAGAGGCGGTGGAAACAGAAAGGGTAAAAGCTGAGACTGAGTACATTGAAAATCAAAGTCAATTAGTTGACAGATTGTTTGAGAATTGGTCAAGAAGAGATAAGTGGGATCTTTTCAAGACAGCAAGGAACAAAATCATGTTTAAACTGAAGCTTGAACGTGTCGACAACTTTCATTCGGTTGATGCTGTGAAAATGGCGACAGCGAGGTTTGAAGAGACATTTAAATTGTTTGACTACGCAAACACGGGCGCATTACTTGAAGGGATTTGGTTAGCACCCTTCGTGCATCACTTGACCGGTGTACCACCAGCTACGAATTTGCCGTACTTTCGAATGCTCTTAATGAAAGCAATGTTAATAAGGCTAAACGCAGAGGAAGCGGCAGCAGAGGTAAGAGAAAGGGAGATTATTATGAACAAGAAGAAGAAGGAGCTAAAGACGAAACACACAATTCCACATGAGATTGTCGGAGTGATGGAGCGGTTGATGCAGGCTGTAATAGACAACAATCGAGAAGAGCGTTTGAGGGAGCGTTTAGATCGGAAATACAACGAAGAGGAAATAAATATTTTTTTTAAGAATCACCCCAAAATCTTGGCCAAAGATTTCCTGGCCCTGCCAAGAGAGCTTGATCTGGACACCAAGGGCATTCAGGCTGATCACGAAAACGAGAAGAAAGAATTAGAAAAACAAAACAGAAAGAGAGCTGCCCGAATGAAGGCAGCTCTCAAGCCTTCCTTCATCAAACGCATGAAGAATATATTTTTTTTTGATTATTCTAAGACCCCCCTTTTCATTTTAATGGAATGGGTAGTCCAGGAATATGTGAAAAGAAAAATAAAGATCGTTGCTCGCGAAAAATTCAGGTACTCACATACAGTAAAAGCGCGCGAAATATGCCCTAATTGTCGTAATGGATTCCGATTTATTTCAGAATTACAAGCGCACAAAAATAACTCTGAAAAATGTGAACAGTTTGAACCACCTTCAGCATGGACTGGAAACTTAGTGTATGATGAATGTGTGAGATTATGTGAAGAAGATCCTTTCTTCCCACGTTTAGATATCGAGCTTGCCAGTTTCCCACAATTCCGCACGATGAAGCGAGCGGTTGGTCCACCTCTTGAGTATATGCAGTACTTTTCTGGAGCAAAAAGCTGCGAGGATATGCCCAGTATGCAACAACTTTACACCAACGATATCGTTCGTGTTTCGAAAGGCAACAAAGAACTCGCAGAAAAGAAAACAGCGCTCGATCACGCGTTTTGGAAGCGTTACGTTTTGAAAATAACTGGGAAAGAAATCGTGAAATATAGAACACGAAATGGCGCGAAGAAGAGGATCAAAAAGAAATACATGAATCTTGCTTTTCCAACCAAGGAAGAATGTACGAAGTGGGAGCTATTGCTACAACGCATTGCTCGAACAAACCGCCGACGGCGACGTGCACGAAGAGAAGCCCGAATGATGCGACGCGAGAAGCTTCGGATTGAAGTGCGTGAGATGAGAGAGGCGAAGAAGAAGGCTCGAAAGGAGATGCTTGCTAACGCAATTTTGGAGACGAGAAAAAGGCATCGAGCTGAGTTGAAAAAGCTTCGTGCTCTGCGAGCAGAAGATCGTGAAAGACAACGGAAGAAACAAGAGCAACAAGGTCTTAAGGCAATTGAGGAACACCTTGCTATGCAAAAAGCATTGGAATTGGAACATTTGGTTGACCAAGCAGAGGAATTCCTCGGGGAATTAAAGGAAGCGAAAGCAGCGGTGTCGAAAGCTCAATATGGCATGTTCAGCGAAAGTGAAGCAGAAGAAAGCGCAAATGGAGAGGAGGAATGGGGAAATATAGCCGACTTTCCAACCTCATCATCATCTTCCTCCGAAGAAGAATTCCCTCAAGAAGACGAGACCAAAAGGCGAGAGGCAAAGCTAAAGATGCGAAGGGCAAGCCGGAGGGCTGTAATGCCAGAAAGGAGAGATTAAAGGATGCATTACCTATCACCTATCACAGTGTGTATGTTCATATGTACACCCAAATATCCATACGTATTGAACTATATCCCGACCCCAACCTCCAACCAGTCCGACCGCACGTGTACTTCAATAGATACCGAAAGTGAGTCACCCCGTCATCCCCCACAAAAATGTCTAGTAGGACCTTCAACCGCTTCTTAATGCAGTGGAGTCATGATATTACCCACTTTACAAGTTTCATAACGTAAGATAAAGAAGGCGCGCAATATTTTCTAGGCAAACATTTCTAGTAGGAACTGAAATGAGTGGAGGTACGGACAGCGACTGGAGGGAAAGAGAAAAAAATTTCGATCCTCGCTTAAAGAAGACCGCTCTTCTAGTAATCGACATACAAAAGAATTTTTGGACTGAGAATGCGTTGGTCAAGTCGGCTTTTCCGGATTTCCCAACGAAGACTAGCAAGTTACTGTCCCTGTGCCGAGACCCGAAGTCAAAAGTGTCGCTCATTGTACACATTCGAGCTGTGTACGCCGAAGAAAAAGGCTCTGCCTGGATGCCATATTTTCGAGTATTGAACCCAGACAAAACGGACTCTGCTTGGAACGAGGCCGAAGAGTTTGCGACCGAATGTACGAACGCAGCAGGAGGTCCGAAAGAGATAACAATCGAAAAGTCCACGTTTGATGGATTTTTCAACACAAATTTAGAAAATATCTTGAAAGAGGCCGATATCAAGCAAGTTTTTTCATGTGGCTTGATCACCTCTGCGTGTGTACAACACACGGTACATGGTGCATTCGCTCGTGGGTTTTGCCCGGTATTGTTTGAAGACTGCTGCGGAGACCGAACGGTAGAGCGTCATAATGCAGCCCTTTCGCTCTACGGGGGCTATATGTACCAGCGGGCTACGACGGACGATTTAATTGCCATGCTGAATTGAATCTGGTATAATAAAATAAATAGTAAGGCTGTATTTGATTAAACACTTCCTGACTCAAATATCAATTTTAGCGATCACCATCACTATTTTCTTCCATAATTGAATCTGGTATTTATAAATAATGGAGAAATGTTAGTAGTTGTGGGGATAAATGGGAGGGATATTGCAGGAGGAAGCAAGGATTAATTTGATTTATGTGACTCACACATTTCTTTTAAAAGTTAATTTAATTATCTTAATTAATTAAAATAAATGTATGATACAGTCATTCATTACATATATCATATATTTTTTAATTTTAGAAATATCATACCAAGTTGGCACTTAGTACGTATCATACCTCAAACTTCAAATGAAATATTAAACGGGGTCGGAAACTTTATGGACCTTGAGCTGGGTAGTGTGGGACTGCCGTAGGATACTGGTTATTGCCTGGAGGCCCATACACACTATGACCTTGATAACCTTGTTGAGCTCTTGGGTTGTATTGTACAGCGTTGACCATTACAGCAGGCATTTCAACAACATTGGGTGCTGCTGCTTGGTTGTGTCTGTTTTGCTTGCATTTTTTCGTCATCAAAACACAGACAACAATGGATCCAATGGATGCAATGACAATGATTAGTATTGCCCACCACGGAAAATCTTCGCCGAGACAATCTTTCGTCACCGAGTCGATCGTGGCGCCTGTAGGTATCATGTTTCCTCCAGGCTCCAACCTCTGGAAGTCGCACTGGTCTACTATATTAGCACTCGGGTTTTGAATGTTGAAGTCAAAAGCTTGACACTTCTGCGATCGTAATTTTAATTGAAACGAGAGAGAATTATCGTCCAAGTTTTTACCAAAATCGGATGCGAGCACATCTATTCCCACAACCCCCCGAAATTTACGATATGAGCCATGGGGAGTAAATATTGGCAACGACACTGTCGTCATCACTCCTTGACCAGAGGAGTCTAAATAAAAATCAGACCAGCGAGCTGTTACATTTCCATTATTCACGATGTGGTTCGCAAAGTACTCGTAATATCCTACCATCGCACGCTTCAACTCCTCTGGTTTACCATCAGGCACTTTGACCATCCAGCCACGATTGCTGCAAGACATTTTTAACAACTCAACCGTCCTTGCACCATTGCCGAGTGCGTATGTGAAAATGTGCGCCTCGTTGGAATCTCCCAGCGAACTTTGCATACTAGCAAGCGTGCCGTCGTCCACCCACGCCTTAGTGTTAAACACACCATCAGTAAGGAAAGAAATAATTCGGGTGCACCCACTTGTGGATCCTGCCTGCTGTGAATTTTTAAAGATGTCAAACGCTTTTTTGACTCCTTTCTCTCCATTCGTACCACCGCCAGAGTCCAAATTCGTGATGTATTCCATTAGCCTTTTCTTGTTCTTATCAGTCCCTTGCAATAGAGTCATCCCATACGATTGGGCTCTCGAACTATATTGAACGACTTGAATATAATCCAAGAAAGTCATTGTATCAAGCTGAGCAATCGCAGCATTTTTCATAATTTCCAAGCGGTTTTCATCTCCCATGGAACCAGACACGTCTAATACAAGGATGATGTCTTTTGGGCCAGTCACCGCCGAAGCATACCACGGACGATATCGGGGATCATACTTATCGCACCAGCACTGTGTTTTAATGTCGGTCGGAAATTGAGCAAACATGCCGGTTTCTTGACCACCAAAATACTGCCAAGACGTAGTCCCTGCAAGATCACCCCATTGAGACTCGCCAATTGAGTGTTGTTTGAAGACTTTACCCACGCCTTTAGCGGCACACATTTCGTTGTCGTTTGCTACCGTTGATTCCGTATTGGGTTGGATCTTGTACCCTAAAAAGTCCCCCGTTTCAACCCCATATTTTTCGTTCATCTCCAAGTCTTTTGGGGCGTTCTTTCCATTCTTTGGGCGGGTATCATCGTAACGAACAGTGCTGGTAATTTTGGTGTTCTCGTCGTACACCCTGTTGGTGCTTATAAACTCATCACTGGGCATGCACATGTCTGGGAAAATATATTCGTCGATATCAGGGCACACCACTTTTAAATTCTGGCCATGGTTGCCAATTTGTGCGAATTCAGACAGAAGAGCGACTTCTGCATCCATTACCATTTTTTCTCGGACGTCCAAAACATGGTGAAGCTGGTCCGCACTTACGAATTGCATTGTTTGGAGCGAGAAAAGCAGGACGCAAAGAAGTCGAGCGGTTCTTAGTAGGCGTTGAACTGTCATGGGGCTTGAGCTTGCAGTAGATACCGGTGGACGGTCGCGAAATCACGGCGCTATAATAATGATCCTAGGCTTTGAGTAGCTCCTCGTGTGTTATAGATATTCTCAAAGAGCTGATGACGTGGCCCCATGTTCTTTTCCATCATTCACTCATGGGTGAACCTGGACCAACGGGTGATGATTATATAGAGTAGACGGAGTTGTGGTTGGTATCAATAATTGATGATAGGATGACAGTACGACGTCCTACTTTTTATTTTTTTTTCGTCGTGCGTGTGTGCGTGTGTGCGTGTGTGCGTGACGACAAGATGCGTGCGTGCGTGACAAGAGATTCATTTTACCGGTATGGTAGACCTCCCTATCGAAGCCTGATACACGCTACTGTATTGTATACTGTATACTTCTCTCTCAAGCGCTCATTAGCATAGGTACACAATAGACAAGTGCCACTAATCATAAGTACAACATTGAGAATAGATAGACCTTTTTTTGGGCAAGTGGGTGTCTGTCTGCTTGGTTCCTCAGAATTTCCCTGCGCTACGCAAGCCTTACATCCACTTCTCCGGTCGTTCAAATCTATCCCGTTCCACAGAACCACAAACCATCCATAACGTTGCCAAGTTTCACAGTGCCGCTCCGTAACTGGGTGTCGATGCTCGGCAGTGAAGGTGGAGTAACATTGATACTTGGGAGGCCAACGGCGGCGCGCGGCTCAAAATAGTTGGCGGTAGCAGTTTTGACTGTTGGCCATCATTCCCCTTTAGCCACCACTCGCAACCCTTTCAATTGATCCTGTGCAAATGCATCTCTTTCCATTTCATTAAGCAGACCCCACTTTTCTTTGTCCATGCCAGCGCGGATACCATCGTTTGCCGGTAGGGCAGAAGGAAGCTTTAGGTTACCCTGGCCCATGTCTACAACGAAAGTGTCGCAAAGTTTATCAATATTTTGAACCAACTCATCAGGTAATGAACTCCAGCCCGGGTGGAGTTTTGGCACAGGAGGGGCATTGTTGATACGCGAGCGGTTGATCACACATATAAATTCCTGGATTGTGACGGCAACATGAGGATTCGTTTTGTACAGAGTCCGAAAGAGCAAGGCCCATTCTGTCAGTCGTGAAATGGACTTAAAATATCTTTCATACAGTAATTTTGTTTCCAGAGGGTGCTTGTGCTCCCCTTGACGTATGAACTTTGCTTCCTTCTCCAAAGAGGCTAAATGATGTTTAATCGGCCCTTTCAAAATATTTGTCAAGATGGCTGGGGATGGTGCGTGTGGGTGAGCGGGTCCTTGGTTGTATCTTGCCACCATAATCTCTAACTTCTCCTCAACGCGGTCGATACCTGTGATAATCGGCGCGACGATTCGATCCATTTCTAATATGAAGTTTTTAACGGCTTGTAAATAACCCCATTCGTCTAAAAGTAAACTCATCCAGCGGCATATTCGAACGCTATTAGTTTTGCACCATTTTAAGCGCGAAAACGTATTTGCTATATTTCCAGCAACCTTGAAATCAAAAGTGCCTAAGTTTGAGATGGAGTTAGGCAAAACGACGTCACAAATGAACTGCCAGTGTTTTTCTATTTTTTTTAATGTCGCTTCTCGGTTTGCCAAAGTAATCTTTTCACCACTGGCGGAAAAAAATGTACTACCAGAGACAGTACTCATGCGTTTATCAAACTCGGCTTGGTTTGCCTCTGTCGTAGCATTGTAATCTACCGTGACATTGCGATTGTTAAGCGAAACAACCGTATAATCCAACGTGGATTTGCCACCATCTACAAACGTTGCCATTCTGGCGGAATTCGTTCTTTCTTTCCGGTCAACTTATGGCCGAGCTATGTTCTATGATTCTTAGCTGCAGCCGCCGGCCACCGAAGGCATTCACTGATTGTAACTTTGATCAATAGACTGCAGCTGTAACTCGCAACTCGTAAGTAATAATTAGAGCTTCCTATGTTAACGGAGGTAAAATAGAGAGGATGTACCATCGAGTAAACTTCCTTGTGCAGTCCAAATGTTGTGTAAATGTAAGAAGGAAGTGAACATCAACGAGGACACGAGGACAGTAGGTCATTAGGTCTCTTGGGAATGATAGAATAATAAAAATATATACTAATAAGGGAAGCATCCATCTACCGTGATCGTGGCATCTTTGCATTGAGGGAATTATGCTGAATACATAAGGGACATCCAAACAATCCTCTCCACACGTTTTACCTATCATATGTCCTATTTTTCTATTTTACACTATTTGATCGACAGCTCATCGCTCATCAATATTTCAATCCGAAGGGTCTTCGATGAGAAAAGTAAATGAGTGTACCAAGTAGAAATGTTGGGGTCGAACACGTACATGCTCAATGCGTTTTCGTTTTGTTCAACGAAAGAAAGAAAAAAACGACAAGTTGAATAAATTAGCTTGAGAATCGTGATGGAGCTATTCACGATTATGTCCGTTCCATTCGTTTGGTTAACGGCATGTTTATTCGGGGTGGCGTTCGTCGATGCAAAGCATGGGGATCTACTGAATTTTACGCAGGTCGTTTCCGTGGCGGGTTGCCCTTGAAAGGGTACGATACGTGCTGTCCAAACGGGAAATTAGACCCAAAACAAAAACACGAGACAGAAAAATTATTGCAGTCATTGTATGACACTTTCTTGACAAAAATAAATGATGACCTTAGACATGTGACTGTGACTTGGAGAGAATCTAAATTTCTTACTGACTACGAAGTCAACGAACACTTATATCACGACGCAAAATTGTCAATTGGGTCTTTGCTCTTTGTCACGGTTTTTATTTATTTCCACATTTTAAGCTTGGGCATGACAGCAGTGGCTGTGTTTGGCATTTTATTATCTTTTCCTATGGCATACTTCGTATTTTACGTCGTGGCAGGTATTCAGAAAATGATGATTTTGAATTTTGTTGCTTTGTTCTTAATCATGGGTATCGGAGCAGACGATGTTTTTGTCCTCTATGATACATTTCAACAATCAAAAGCTATTTTTGGCCCCAACGCATCTTTGGGCAAACGAATGAAATGGTCATATCGGCACGCTAGCTCTGCAATGCTTATTACGACAGTAACGACCGTGGGTAGTTTCTATGCAAATTTATTTAGCAGTGTCCGTGTCATTCGCGAATTTGGTTTATTCATGGGAACTGTAACAATTTTTAATTTTATCAACGGTAAGTTACATGTAGAGGCATGCCAGCGACTTTTACGATTTGCTAACAAATTCTAAAATAATAAAGTCATGACAATACTTCCAGCATTTTTATTACTGCATGAAAAATATTTGTCCTGTCGGTGTTGTGTAAAACATAGTTCATTGCAAACAGACGCAGTAAGACGAAGTCCTTTGCGGCGGCAGAGCTCGAATAGTGCAATTAGGCTGAGGCATTCTGCTTCCTTTACCGACGGTCATGGAACTGCGGCAGTACAATCTTCACGATCTATTTTCTTTGACGAAGATGAACTTCATTGCACTGAGCTTTTCTGTCGCAAAAAAGTGGCCCCGTGCATATCAAGATGTCGATGGCTCTCCCTCTTCTCCGTAGTAGCCACGACCGTATCTTTAGGCTTCTTTGGATTTCGGGCGTTCCGCACGTCCACCGGCCCACCGGTGGTATTTCTAGATTCAGAAAATATTGGCCGAATGGAGAACATATTGCGAGCAACTTTTGGTGCAACTACAAATGCTGATTTTGACCTTGCTATGTCTTCCTTTCCTAAATACGGCGATGTGAAGAAGAAGGAGTGCCCTGGAGTCTTGAAAGATGGGCTCACCTCGTGCAATGGAAACGGTAAATGCAGCAAGTCCAATTATTTGTGCAGCTGTAATGCAGGTTTTGTGGGACCAGCATGTAAAAGAGATGCACTTCCTGCCTTTGCTCAACTCCTTGGCCCCAACGCAGTAACATATTCCGCCTTAGATGGCGGGATTTACTCCCGCAGTCTTCGATTTCAAAATCGTGGTGACTATGATATGTTGTGGACTCTTACATCGCAGACAAGTATTCCTCCATGGCTTTCATTTTTCAGTGGATTTCCCCGATCAGGTCGCTTGGGAAAACTTGTAGAAAGCAAGAGCGGAGTACTTTCCTATTCAGGTCAAGAAATAAAATATGATATTACAATTTCGAATCAACCTGTAGGATTTTCGGATTTCTTTGATTTCAACCTAATCAGTGGCGAACAAAGCCTCCCCTGTAGGATCGGGATCATAAAAGTTCCACCACCTTCACTTTCCAGTATACAGCTCCTTCCCGACAATCCATCAGGATGTAGCGTTGATGAGTTGCCGTTCAGAAAAGATGATCGAGAGTATACTCAGAAGCTTCAGTATGAGTGCGAAAACATTACTGTTCAAGCGACACCGGAAAGATCAGCAACAGACGAAGTCTTTTTAGAGCAGGGAGGAAAACAATTATCTATGTCAGAAAGTGGAGCAGCCTATAAAAGGTCTATATTCGTGCCTATTGGAGAGGGTCAATTCACACTGTTTGTACGTGTGAGAAGAGTCTTGAGCGTTGAAACACTCGCTCAAACGCCGACTTCGACCGGGTCTTACGCGTTGCGATTGTCGAGAAATCCTTTTGTCCCGACTACTACAGCACAGTCTACATCGACAGCATCAAGCGGGGTGACATCGACCACAACGAGTGCTGCGTCTCCACTGGTAACAACAACAACAGCTATTGGGAGCACATCGAGCACAACAAGTGTCCCGACTACTACAGCACAGTCTACATCGACAGCATCGAGTGGGGTGACATCGACTACAACGAGTGCTGCGTCTCCACTGGTAACAACAACAACAGATGTAGGGAGCACATCGAGCACAACAAGTGTCCCGCTTACGACAACACAGTCTACATCAACAGCATCGAGTGGGGTGACGTCGACTACAACGAGTGCTGCGTCTCCACTGGTAACAACAACAACAACAGCACCAAGTGGGGTGACATCGACTACAACGAGTGCTGCGTCTCCACTGGTAACAACAACAACAGATGTTGGGAGCACATCGAGCACAACAAGTGTCCCGCTTACGACAACACAGTCTACATCGACAGCATCAAGTGGGGTGACATCGACTACAACGAGTGCTGCGTCTCCACTGGTAACAACAACAACAGCTATTGGGAGCACATCGAGCACAACAAGTGTCCCGACTACTACAACACAGTCCACATCGACAGCGGTTTACCCCGTTACCTCGACACCGGCTGTGACGCAAGCTAGTGTGACGACAACTGAGTTGCCCGCTGCCACGACAGAGCCTCCCCACTTTGTTGACGCAACACTAAAACTATTGGAATTAAAGGGCTTTGAGAGAGCCATTACGCCTCCTTTTAAGTCAGACGTGTTTGCCTACAATGCAACCCTTAATTCATCTGCATCAAGTGTCACCTTCGTTACGATACCTAACTCAACATATTCGTACGTGAAAATCAATGGCGGCGTGTCGCAAACTATAAACTTGGATTACGTGTTGGCTCCTAAATCAACAAAGATTGAATTTCTTGTGGTAAGTAAAAATGGGAACACGCAATCTTATCAACTGAACGTGTACCGTTCACGGAAGCCATGCACCCCAGGGTGTGGAATTGGTGGAGAATGTAATGGTTTTGACGGCCAAGGTATTTGCAAATCTGCCGATGGTTATAGTGGAAATGGTTGCGCGATTTACTGTCCTGGTGCCTGCAATGGTCATGGAATTTGTGACGGAGAAATTAAATCTTGTAAGTGTGACAGTACGTACACAGGTGCTGCTTGTACGACTCGTCAATGCCCCATTTGTAATAATAGTGGAATATGCCAACAAAAAGATTGGACCTGCGATTGTCCTGTTGGGTGGAGGGGCAGCAATTGCAACTTACGAGCATGCCCTGACGATTGCAACAATGCAGGTGATTGTGGAGATGATGGAAAATGCTCATGCTTTCCTGGATATTCAGGTGCAGGTTGTGAAGTTAAAGAAGAGGCGAAAGTACCTTTGGAATATACTGTTACCGTGGAAATCGTGTTTGGATTGAGAGGGTATGAGTCCAAGAATAAATCGAAGCCAGTGTACTACGAGAATTTTGACCTGAGTTCACCGAAATCTCAGCGTTTCTTGTACTCAGTATGTGCAGACTCTCGGAATAATTCAGCATTGAAAGTCCGCCCCGAATTGCCATGCTGGATTGAAGCATTTAAAAGTGGTGTGGAATCTTACGGCTCTAGTTTTCCGGTATCAAGCGGTTTGTTTTCGACCTCACTGGATACTTTCTTCGCCCCAAACTCTGCAGCGTTAAATACGTACAAAAGCGATGTGGGGGTACAAGAGGGAAATAGTGACAGTATTAAGTGGACAGTTTTACAGATGAAAATCAATGCAGACCGAACTCAGGGGTATCTTGTGCTTAATAAAATCCAGCAATTGTGGATTGAGCATGTAAAACAGATTTCGCTATCCGCCCCTGCCACATTGGGGCCAGCGCTTTTGGTGTCAAGTACATTTACAAAAATAGATACAGAGTATGGGATTATTTTTTCCACCGTTGCTTCGTTTCTTATTAGCAATGGTATCTGCCTTGGGTGCGTACTTTTGTTCACCACCGATTGGAAGATTAGTGTTTTTGTGCTGATTATTATCAATTTTATTGTGATTACTTTGCTCGGATTTTTGTTTTATGTCATGCATTATTCGTTCGGTGCCATTGAAGCTGTAGGCGTGACAATTTTTGTCGGGATGAGTGTTGATTACTCGCTACACCTGGGGCATGCTTTTCATAGTGCCATAGGGAAGTCCCGCAAAAGCAAGATACGAGACGCGTTGACAACATTGGGTGTCTCCATTTTAGGTGGAGCAGTCACGACAGGCGGAGCGTCGGTGTTTTTGCTGTTCTGTAAAATATATTTGTTCGTTCAGCTTGGTGTAATGATGTTAATGAATACTCTTACGGCACTTGCCTATACTCTGTTCGGTTTGTGCGCCTTGCTCACAATAGCAGGGCCAGTAAAATCCTGCATCTGTATCCGGGTTTTTCAACGGTCGGAACCCGCCGAAGATGCCCTGTCAGAAGTTGGAGAGAGAGAGACCATTGAGCTACCAGTAAACCGAAGATTGCAGAATTCATGGCATAAAAACAATCCTCTTATTAATTCGCGAGAAAGCTGAATAGAAAAGGGAAATCGAAACCATACGCAGCGACACAGTTTAAACTATTGCTGTGTTAGACTTTTCTTTGTATATCTTTATCACTTATTTGTAAATAAAAAGCGATAGACCAGAGAGAGTATAATTAATAATTAGAAACGTTCAGTTATGTTAAAAAGCTATACTGTAAGAAGCACTTCATATCATATTATGATATTATCATAATGTATATTCATTTATCTGTACCGTACTGTCCTCGTGAGTTCAGAGCCCACGCGTGGACTTCTTTTTCGTATGCCTAGACTACGGATTCGTTTACTTTACTGTGTCGTCCTACCGGGCGGGTACCAACCGGAAGAAGACGTGCAACAAGGCGAAGGGAAGAAGCTCTGAGCTCTCTGTGAGCACAAAAAGATACGTGGGGTCCTCGTATTCTTCAAGTCGTTCTGCCAGATTAAGTCCGCACGAGTATGAGTGAAAGCATGCCCATCACAGCTTGCACACGCGCACTCCCCATTCTATCCTTAGATCCATTCTGACACGTCTCCATCAACTAGTGAGCGTTACTGACTAGTGCTTACAGATGTTGAGGTATCTAACTAGAGTCACTGCCAGACGGTTGCCTTCTCTCCGCGTCCCCTTGGAGAGGCGGACAATAGCATCCTCGTCTAGGTATCTTGCGGCACGCGCCTCAAGCTCACAAAACCACCATTTTAAAGACTCCATGTCATGGCGGATCAGTGCAGAAGCTGCCTTCGGAATTACTGGTTTGATTCTGGCAGCAAATTGTGCCAACTCTCTAGCTTCCGCGGAGGGCGAGGAAACCACCACAGCACCTTCCTCGCCTACCCCACGAGTAGTTGAGAAGCCTCTTACGCGCCGCAAGCTTGCGCGGCGAAACAGCCAGCGGAAGCAAAAACGACACTACCCGTATGTGGTCATTGGGGGGGGCACGTCATCGTACGCTGCGATTGAAGCCATTCGACAAATTCAACCGGATGCAAATATTTTGATCATCAGTGACGAGCCAAGTTTGCCTCGCGCGGACGTGGATGACGAATCTGAGTTTTTCCAGTGCACCTCGCTGTTCCGAGTGTATAACGAGTACCGTCGCCATATCAGCTCACGGTTGGAATCGGAGCCCGATGCATACAGCGCAAAGCCCATCACTCTCTTGCTCGGCCGAAGACGCTTGCGTATCGACCCGGAGAATCGTACCGTTCTTCTGCACGACGGGACGAGTGTGACTTACGACAAATGCTTGTTGGCAAGTGCTGGAGAACCGCGCGAATTCTATGTTCTAAATAGCAACGATATCCCTTTCAATTTACGGGACAAGATCAATACTCTGACAAAATTGCAGCACTTTGTGGACCTTGACGAAGCGCTGAAAGATGAGGAGACCGAGCATTTGACTGTTATTGGAGGAGGATTTCTGGGGACTGAACTGGTGTGCAGCATTGCCGACCACGTGAAAGACCGCATGCACGTCTCGCACGTCATGGTGGAAAGTGGAGTATTGCAACGGTACATTCCCGAATATTTGAGTCGATATCTGACCCGAAAAATGGAGCTTTCGGGCATTCAAGTGGTATGTGATCGTTTGGTGACAGGTCTACAAAATTCAAATGCCACTACGTCGCCGCGCAGCGTTTCTGTTAAAATCAGTGGGTACGAGTCTGAAAATTTAGAAACGGATTACGTGGTCCTGGCATCGACCCACGTCAACCCAAATACCACAATTGGTGAAGAAAGCGGGTTGGAAATAGACCCCAAACACGGTGGCGTTGTTGTAAATGGTTCTTTTGAGTATATGAATGGCTTGTACGTTGCTGGGAATTTGGCATCGTATTTCGATCCAGCGATTGGTCGTCGCAGAGTCGACAGGTATGACCATGCTTTAAACAGTGGGTTGCTGGCGGGCCAAAATATGGCCTTGACAAACCAAGAGGACAACAAACAGCAAACAGTATATCGCTACCAGCCTGCCTTTAAGAGTGAATTTCACGGACTAGGGATCACTTGTGAAGGTGTTGGCATCATCGATTCTAATTTGAAAACGGTTGCTGTGTGGCTAGCTGAGCGCGACGAGGCTGGAGAAATTCAGGAAAGAACACCGTCGAGCGAGTTTCGGCGTGGTATCGTTTACTACGTACAGAACAATGAAGTCGTCGGGATATTGCTGTGGAATGCATCGGAGCAGCTTCAAAAGGCCAGGGATGTGGTGAATTCGAAGAAGAATATTCGCAATGTGGAAGAGCTAGCAACGACCATTTTGTTATCTCCTGAAGAATGGACTGACGTCATTCAAACGTGATGACGTGATGGCCAACAAGCCTTTCGAGAGTTTGGACAGATGGACAGATCATCTTTTGTTGCCTTTTCAACACATAGCAGTACGTAGTAACTACGAGTATAGTAGTTTTATTACTTGTGTAATTTTTAGTTTCTTTATCATCGATATTTATATATTTATTACCATACATCGCATCGATCTATGCTTATATTGAAGCATTTTGTTTATTCACGTCATGGTTTTATGAACATTACACGCGAAAATTCGATTGTCAAACATCGTCTTTACACACCCAACGGCGTAAGAATCTCCCTTAACAAGTCGTGCGTATTCTTTTGACGCTTGCGTAGACTTATAGAACTGGTATTTATGAGAGTGGTATACGTTTCCATTGACTAATATGTTCATACGTGTTGCAACAGGAGTCTTGATTTTTTTTGACCATAGCTAGCCAAACGTCGTTGAACGAGCTCGTTGTGATAGATGGCCAATGTTGGCGGGTGTATTGACTGCGGGCAGTGAAAAATCAACAGATCAAGCAATGTTTGAGCAGTATAGACCACGGGTGGTGAGATATGCTGAGGATGACATATTTTTTCAAGACGGGAACGAGTGTTGTGCCTCCGCGGAATACTCGAGTAGTTGGTGTTATAGCAACACTCTGTACAGCAAACTAATGAAAAAAGATAGGAAAACACCCAAATTTGTTTGCGGGGCTGACGGTTGCGTTGAACAATTTACCTCGGTAACGAAATACGTTCTCCACTACGAAACGGCACACCGGAACTCTTGCGTGACATGTGGAACTGCTTTCCCAAGCTCGTTTTTATTGGATCTACACATAAGAGAAACTCACGACAGTTTTTTCCAAGCACAAGCTGCTCGCGGCCCTATGTATGAATGTTTAATTCGTGGCTGTGAAGTGAAGTCTGCGAGTCATGCAGACCGAGGTCTTCATCTAGTTACCGTGCACGGTTATCCTGTTGAGTTCAATAATATTGTTTGCCGTGGACGAGGTGGGAATGGTATGATGGAGGAGCGGAATGGAAGTCGGGGAGGGGGCGAACAGGGCAGATCGTTTCTGCGTGGTCGAGGCAGAGGACGGCCGAGTGGCCGACCAAGAGGCCGTAAAGCGAGGATGGATTTGACATAGGCTAAAAATGTTTTCAGGTGTATTCTTCATCACATGTGAGCCTGCGACATTGTTAATGCACAAATCACTGCCGATGTTTCGTTTTTTCCGTTTGCGTAGATGATACAGATACTTCAGAAAACGTACCCCTCAAATCATATCCGCATCTTTAAATGCAGCCCTATCGACCAATTCCGATATCAGAAACAGGCCAACTTCAATCAACTCAAGCCACTGCTCGGAACGTCACAATATCGCATTCAAAGAATCGGGATAAAACGACACCACGGAAAACAATTCTAAGGAGACGAAATCAGGTGAGAATTTGTAGTTTTAAACAACACGTCAAAGTATGCAAAAAAGAAGCTACCTACCAAGGTTGCGATGAAGGCTTTAAAAGCGATGGTAGAGATAACAACCCTACACATATACTAACGTACACGTAGAAATTTTTAATAAATTTATCTCTGAATTAAAGAAGAAAAATCCGAAATGGGATAAGATCACAATTGGTTGTGAACATTCAACTGCAAGGACTCTCTTCATGGAGGAAAACAATGATGGATACTGATCCCTAAATAACACAGTTCTCAATCAAATTAATTACAACCATTATACTATCATAAGTATTAGTTAAGACTACAATATCATATAATTATATTCGTGCTTTATCACCACCCTATAGCTCCAGCTCTTTCGTCAACAGTTCAAACGGGGTCATCGCGGCATCACCCTCGCGCTTCGCTGCTTCGAGTTTTAACAGCCGACAAAAGGCATCTATGTCCACTACAGTGCGTTTGGCTAAATCGAGATCATTGTCATCCGCAATCTTTACTTTGACCAGCTTGCGAACATCTATTAACTTCTTGATCATTTCGATCCTTTTCTCTTCACCAAAATTTAATTGCGAGCCGAATGTATCCCACTTCCCAGTCCGTAATCGATAGATATTCGTCTGATCAGACGCAGACGTATTTGCATCGAATGGCATGAGCCACTGCGATAAAGCACCTTGAAGAACTCCATGCTCTTTCGCAATCGCCCCAATCTCCTCCAGAAATAAGATGGACTGATGCGAGGTTTTGTGAACCAAATCAAATTTTTCTACGGAATCTATAGGTGTCTTCAACAAGAATTGAACTTCACCCCACCGTTGCTTTAATCCTTCAACACCTTCTAAAAAACGTTTTGATGCAAACGAATCTTGCACCAATTGAGATGGTGGTCCCAGTGGCAACGTTGGGTGCGGTAAATCGTCCTTGGGCAAGTTCAATATAATGAACTCTTCCACCTCCTCTTCTTCTACTTCTAAATATTGTCCATTGATGGCATCATCATCTTTACCTTCTAAATGGTCCACCGAGCCGTCGTTCCCATAAGTAACGATAGGAAAATTACTTTGCGACACAATCGCAGGCTTCGTTTTCTTTTTTCGCTTATGAATTTTTGCCGTGCCAAAGGGTAAATCGCCTTTGCTACCCCCGACGCTCTCGAAAGAAGTCGTTTCGGGGTCACCTGGGACAGGAGGCACTTCTTTCACAACCAGCATGCTTTCACCAATACTGTGATCATCCTGTTTCTCATCTTTTGCTATACCCTCGGTTCTATTTTCGCGATCGACTTGTCTATTTATGTTGGCAGCTGCATCTTCCTTCGGATCGATGGAAGGGTCTAAAGTCAGGGAGCCGCCTCCCGTTCGCGGGGTTCGTTCCGTTGTAAATTTTGGTGATATGCCAACCGCTCGAGGGGTGCGTGGGGTCTCCAGCAAGCTCTGTTCCCTGCGGGGTGTATGCTGTAACATCTCCGAAATTGCGAATGGATCTACAGTCGTATCTTTATAGCCACCGGAAATGGAATTTGTAGATGAAGACACCACCAAAGAGGGCGAGCTTGGCGAGGTAACGGAGGATGGTGGAGGGGACGTGGCAGGAGTCGATGTTGGGGAAATCGATAAGTCAGGTGCCGGCTCCGTTTCCGTCGGCGGGTTAGAATGCGAGCTGGCACCACTCCCCATAATTCACAGTTTTTGCACCCGGTGACAATAAGTTTGCAGGTATAGCTCTATGAAGTCGTTTAGATGAACTCTTCCGAGAATACTTTAAGGCAACGCGAATAGTCAGCCACGGCGTAAGCAAGTCAATACCTTATGTGCGCGGGAATTACTCGTTGGAACACGAACGTTTAACACACACGGCACGGACGGCTCACAACAGTCTCTCTTCAGGACCGCCTGGTACGGAAGGCAAGAAGGCGACGCTTCAGAGATATTTTTGCAGTGCCTTTGAGTCGCACCAACCATCAACCTCTTTATCCATCCAAGTTAGGAAAGTTACTTTGTCAAGGATAGAAGGCCTCACGAGACATGTTTAGTCTGGTAATAAAAGGGACGCACGGTTGCAAGAGAAAAAAACAGAGAAACCGTTTTCGGAGTACTGTACTGTGCTAAAACGTGCCCCCAAGAGAAGGAAGACGATGGTGTGTCCATTGTATCCGCCTTGTCTATAAGTAGGTATATGTGTAGAGTAGACACTACGGAGTACATAGGACATGGTTCTCACTCCGCGCGGGATATTCGTTTTATTTTTTATTTCAGTCGCTCGGCGCTCGCGTGCTCTCTCCTGTTTGCCGTCCGGTCCGTCCTCTTGATTATGTACTTTAGTACAAGACAAGTCTACTGTAATAATAAAAACGTGCCTATACGAGTCTATGCCCAGCAGCGGCCTACGGTTACGATTGTTACGATTGTTTCGATTACGAGATTGTTTTGTTGCTCGAGTGCAAATTGCAAATTGCAGATCGGACGGATTCTTGTTGTATTGTTATTAGACTACGGGAGGTTATGAAAACCACCCCGACATCATCATGCTCGCACCCAACAACATGCCCACGAATAATCGCCGCCCATACTTTTTTTGAGGAAAGTCCCGCATGACAAACTCATATTTATACATCGGATACTTGCTGTTAGCATTGTCTGGATTTAGATGCCACACGGTTTTCGTAGGTTTGATCGAAGTGGATTTAAGCTTGTATAAAAATGTGACCACCGTAATTCTCCATGCACCTTTTGGAATGGTTGCAGGGTCAGAGATGGAATTCACGGGGACAAAACCTTGATCCTTCAGCAAGACTTTGAACACGCGTTCTAAACCTCGAGCTGTCAATGCTAACCACAAAAATGAGAACTTGTCATTAATTAACCAAGAATTGAGCCCATTATCGTCCCGAAGTTCGATCAGACGGGCAATTTGATCACCCGCAGACGCAATGTTTGCTCTTGCTTCGCGCAAACGATCAGGACTAATTTCGTAGCCGATACAACGGCACCCAAAGCTTTTCGCTAGCTCTATTAACACTCGTGCATCCCCACACCCGCAGTCCATGACAATGTCTTTGTCAGTTAAACTTGCGAACTCGGATATGAACGGCAGCATGTACTCTGGCGTGGACCACGCCTTATTTTTCCCAGTCGGTGCTAACGCCATTCTCCGTGCACTGGGGCGTTGGTAATCAAACGAGAGGGAAGGCGAGTGTGCTCCCGTATCTCATGTATCAGTGTGAGTTTTGAAGGTTAGCACGGATGCTATGCAGCTAGTCCATTGGTCAATCAACCAGTCCATAGCAGACACGACACATGTGACAAACACGTCTGACCAACCTGATATCTTGGAAATAACACGACAATAAAAAATGTGTTTGTAGTGTACACATACGAAAGGGTTGTAGTCGTTATGCCAGTGACAATTCAAATTAAGTACAAAATAGAATATGACCAAACATGGTCTATCGGCGGCGACCAACAACCAACAACGCACATTCCACTCACAAAGAGACGTTTATGCCTTTTGGCTTCTTGCCATTTTTCAGCTCAAGTATTCAAAGACACGATCATCGGAGGATATTGTATACTATTCACTTACAAGTACAGTTGGTCTTCGAGACGTTGCCCGAATGCTCGAAGGAGTTATTTGCCTCTCTCCAGGCCGACCGTTATAGTGCTGTGTAATATGATGCAGCGGGTATTGCTTTCGATGAATGTTGAAAAGGAGATGGCGAAAGTCGAGGGATCGAGTCTAATATAGACATAGCATGGGTGCATTGCGCCAATCTTTCCTTCATGAACGATCACATTCTTCATCCTTGGCCGATACAATCGAGTTGCGAGTTGTATTTATATACACACAGCAGGAGCGGAGTGAGGGGATACATTTGGGTTCACGAATGTGTTCCCACTTACGAACGAAGAACTTCCTCGTCTGCTGCCACTTCATGTCGTCCGACTATGGAGCCGACGACGAAGATGCTTCAAGGTTTCTTGTCACAGTCACACCTGATATAAACTGGATTGTTGTACAACCCATTTCTTTCCGCCGAGTATCGAATGGAGTCTGAAAATATGAATTCGAACACACTTAACCAAGTTCCCAAAAAGACGACGGAAGTTGTTTCCAAATCTGAGTTTGGAACGGGAAATATTGTCGGAAAGAAGATGAGCAACACCTTTAAAATATCGGACATTAACGGAGCACGCGAACAGATGAAGGCAGTTACGGAAGCTGTCCGAGCTGAGGATAAAAAAATTAAAATGTCCTATGAAAACAAGTGCCGGGTCGTTTGGAGCGACTCGGACGACGAAATTTTACGGGCAGCAGTTGAATTGCACTCCGAAACCAGCGAGACCCGAGACTGGCACGAAATCGCAAGAAACATCCAAAAGAAAATACCCGGGCGAACGCCATCGCAATGTTCTGAACGTTGGAACAAAGTTTTAAAGCCTGGACTCACGAAGCGCCCGTGGAGCAAAGAAGAAGACATCAAGCTCGGGGAACTAGTCAAGCTGTACGGACCGAAGCGTTGGTCGTTAATTGCGATGCAATTGAAAGGCCGCATTGGAAAACAGTGCCGGGAACGATGGCACAACCACCTGAACCCCAACGTGAATAAAGAAACTTGGACACAAGATGAAGATAATGTGATCTTTCAATACCACAAAAAGTGGGGCAACCAATGGGCCAAAATTGCAGAGCAGCTTCCCGGCCGAACAGACAATTCGATTAAAAACCGATACTACAGCACAATGCGCCGATTGAAAAGACAAAAAACACGCGAGGAACAGGAAGCAAAGGAAGGCGCAACAGGAGGGGTATCGTCCAAGGCAGCTGGGACATCGATGATCGGAAAAAGCACAAAAACCAAAGAGCCTGTAGAGATCACTTCTTTTAAGGATTTCTCGATGGGTTATGCCGTGCCGCCGAACCAGCGAAAAAAGACCGCGGACGACGCCAAAAAGTTTGTGGCTGGCGGCAAATCATTGGGAAAGTCTGGGGGGAAAGGCACAAGCAAGAGCGGCGGAAAGATCGCAGGTAAGGCCAGGGCAAAGAAACCTACAATCAGTGCAAAAGGTAAGGCAAAATCGAGAGTGGGCAACAATAGTAAAATAGGCCAACGCAAAAAGCGAGCCACCAAAGAAAGCGATGGTGCAAGAAAGCGTGCGAAAGTGGACCACTTGACGTTGGATAGTGAGCTTTTGAACGGATTTGGTAGCCCCAGTAGCATGGTCTTTGGTAGCGAACACAATGTAAGACCAATGATCCCAGACGATATAAAATTGGACATGGATTATGACCAATTTTTGTCAATCCAGTCACCTACAACAATGACCCCGATGGCTATCCGTGGTGGACTAATGTCTCCATCGCTGGCGATTACCGGAACCGCACTCTCCCCGCACCAATTGTCACACTACCGAGAGGTTGGGAAGCGAGCCTTCCCTGATAGTGCTAAGTCGAAAGGAAGCTTTACTAACTTTCGAGGCGAGGAAGTTTTAGGATTTAACATGGGTCAAAGATGCGGCCAAGAAAATCGCCCCCATCAATCCCGAACAAACATGACACCGATCGGGCTTTCTGGACCTTTCTCACCACCGTTTGAGTTGTTCACGCTAGACACCCCAACCTCCTCTGGGGCCCATTTGATGAGCTCACCGACTAATCTTGGTCAGTTCGAGCCTCTTTCCCCATCAGAAGTGCGCACACTGTTGATGGACTAAATGATGCTCGATTGCTTTCATCATGATATAGCCAAATGCATCAATTGCTTGTCAAGTTTTTACAATGGAGAAGAGAGTAATATTTGGAATATTAGGCTTTTTCCTATTAACTACTCCTATCATTGTAGTTTGTTTCTCTTCTATCGCAGCTTCTAACAATTCCCAATATTATATCATTATATCCCAACACCCACCCAACGTACCGAACATTTCCTGTTTTAGTTTCAGCACGCGTATTTTTTAGTATACGAGTCATAGAACGATGAAGTTGTTCAACTAGAACTACACAGCGTCAGACTTCAGATCTTCAGATCCACGCACGGACGCACGGTCGAGTGTAGGGTAGGAGAAGAAATGATCTTTCCTAGCTACCTACTACGACGCTCGCTGGTTTATGACCGCATGCAACTCTATTTTATTGTCTATCTTGCTTTGCTGATGAGGATAAAATAATCTCGCTCGCTCTTATTATTTAGCCTCACCGCCTTCGTGTCGATGCCGTCGTCATGTGCCAGCTTCATGTATTGCACGCTATGGCATACGGCTTCGTTATTGCACGCAGTTGTGCACGGTATGATGGGCCACGTACCCGCACGAAGAAAACTGTAGGTGTAGATCAAGGCAATATTACGGGATGAAGTGTCTGGCCGTTGTGCTGTTCTTGAGTACCTGGTACTGCTCTGCAACGGCACTTTCGGAGCCCACGAAGAAAACGTTGAAGTTTGCTATGAAGCGACGGAAAACGGACCGTCGGCGGCGCCGACTGGGTCCGGCATTCAAAGATTTCCCGACATTGTGGCGAGAAGATGACGACGTCTACTATACCGAAATTAGAATAGGGGGAGCAAAGCAACAAACTTTCAGTACTATTGTTGACACTGGGAGTTTAACCATTGCTCTTCCGTGCGAACACTGCCCGAACTGTGGGTCCCAACATCGACGTTTTGTTCCTTCAAGTTCCTCGACAGTGAAAGACACCGGGAGCGATTACAGACAATGTTATGGCGAAGGAAGTTGCAACTTCGGAAGAATATTAGCCGATAAGGTGTGCATAGGCTCCAATTGCCCTCCCTCCGAGGCAGCAACAATAAACTTTGGTTGTTGTGACAAATATGCCCCCGCTTTTTCGGTACAAAAGGCCGACGGTATTATTGGCATTGGTCATGGGACAACACTCTTAAAATCTTTGAATGATCATCATAAATTGTTATCGAACCAATTTTCTCTATGTCTCGGTCGTGAGGATGGGATTTTTAGCATTGGGGGCGTAGATACTTCAATCCACATGGCGCCAGTTCGATGGACGCCTATGACACTAGAAAATGCATTTTACTATGCCAAGCCAAAGAAATTACAAGTCGGCGCCGAAGATTATTCTGAAGATGTCACATCGATGCTCAGCTTGCCTTTTTTTGACAGCGGCACAAGCTATTCTTATGTACCAGAGGAGGTTTTTTTGATCTTGAAACAGCTCTTTGACCAATTTTGCGCTCAAAATGAGGGCTCGAAATGCATGCACGATGGAGTAGCATTCCCTCCAGGGACAGACTCCACGGACAAGAAGACGTCACTGACTTGCTTCAAGACACTGACCCCCGACCAGAAGAAGTCATTTCCTCCAATTAAATTCATCTTCGAAGGTGGCGATGTTGCTGAACTTGCCGTTGATCCAGAGGATTATTTTTTCCCAGAAAGCTCAAAAATTGACTGCATCGGCATTTTTAAGGATCGTGACTACACAATTGGGGCAAATTTAATGCGATCACACGATATAGTATTTGATGTGGACAAAAAAAGATTAGGAATCACTCCCGCAACATGCGACGATGGGATTCCAAACAAACCCAAACCCCGCACAAAAAACCCGCAACCAGAAGAACGATCTACACCAGGGTCACATCCTAACAACCAGTGGGTCCCTATTGGCTATGGCATTCTTATCATAATCATTCTTCTAAACATTGCATTTTGGTACAAATGTGGCTATTGTCCACGGTTTTGTTACGGTTCTAAAATCACATACATCAGCATGGACAGCACAGATGGGGTGGAAATGTCAAGTACAATGGAACGGTTTACGGACGATTACGCTTCTGAAGGCGATGATTTCAAGACTAATGACAATAAGAGTGTATCAAGGCAAGTGCGCTTGGAGTTGGTTTGACTAGACCTGAACTGCAGCTAGAGCCTCTCCTATTTTTGAAATGTGAGAAGAAAAATGTATGATATGATGTAATATGAGAATAAGTATAAAGGCTGTATTTAAAATATGATAAGTTAGTTAACCCTAACTTACTACTACTTCGTACTAACTACTATGATAATAAATAATAGCCAATATACTATTTATATCAATATGATAAGATATGATAAATGAACCAGAACCAGGTCAACTACAAAACAATTAAACCACTGCTTGGAAAATCAAAAAGGAGGATATTATCTGAGATATACAAAAATAGGGAAACGCTCATGCCGCATAATTACAGACTCATCACAAGACGATTAATCAGGTTTTAAAACTTGTTTATTTAAATAAATAACAGCCAATCAATATACTATTTTTATGATAAATGATATCATATTATCCCATTTCGGATTTTTCTTCTTTTTCTATTTATATTAAAATCATTCATCGTCAATACAACTATTAAAGGTATGTAAGCAAATCTCCCATATTCTTCTATCTAGTACCTTGGCAAGTGCATCTTAATGAACGCAAATGTACGAGTAGGTTATCATAGCCGAAGAGTTTCGAACAATCGCCGTCGTGTAGTCCTAAACTTATTTCGACGCTTCTGTTTCCTCTGTTTAAGCTTGAGCACCACCTTTCTGTTCTGTCACATCGACGGCCTCGCCACTAGGCTTTTTCTTTCCATTGCGTTTGCGACGTTTCGTAGGCACCTTCTTTTCAGCTATTTCGTTAGCCTTTACCAGAAGGCCTTTCTCCCCGTACGAGACGCCTTCAACTACTTTCCCATTTAACTCCCCAATGGCTTTCGCAACGAGTTTCTCAGACGCAAATGTGACGATACGCCCCCTTCCTTTCTTCTTAAAGGTCGGCTTATTGTATTTCGCAAACAGCGCTTCCACACTTTCGTCCGTGGCAGTCCTGTCCAAG
>Ga0099797_100456_pt1 | contig 26374 bp, 19 predicted proteins | sample Uncmet_Sort48C_1_FD_89871 | JGI IMG/M metagenome (GOLD analysis project Ga0099797, IMG submission 89871) | Marine eukaryotic communities from CALCOFI LINE 67, Pacific Ocean - C012_Sort48C_1 | ecosystem: Environmental > Aquatic > Marine > Oceanic | place: Pacific Ocean: Monterey Bay | collected... | reverse complement strand
TATAAAATATCTTTTTACTTCTCCTACGCTTATTTAAATAGAGTGGTGTCGAAGTAATTCTTACCAAAACCATGTTCGATCAATCCGATTATCAGAACCTTCATGCCGCAATCAGTCTTGCCACTGTAATGTTCACGGCCGACGCCCTTCCAGAGGCTGCGAATCAGGTTAGTAATGTTGCTAAGGCGTCTCGTAAAGAATACGAATTAACAGAGAAGGATGCCGAAATTCTTACAAGTTATATAACCATGGCATTACAAAGTCAGTCGGTTGTTCCGTCGCGTACGTTCGATGCGAGTACTATTGGTACACTGGGAAAGCTGGTGACGAAACTGAAGGAAGTGACACCCAAAAATATCGAAGGCTAATAAATAAATGCCTATTGCCACAGGTTCATCTGATGCGGGGTTGGATTCCTATATACAACAAAGAGAAGTTGTAATGAACGAAGAAGCATTCGTGAACGGTACATTGATCATTCTCAATGATACCTCTGTGTATAATTTTGAAAATATAAAAGAATGTAAATTTGCTTTTTACACCTTTTTCATCGCCGAAACAAGTACCCCTTTTCAACTCCTCATACAGAACAAGGTAACGAACACGACCGAGTCGAGAGCTGTGAAACCGAATACATTATTTGCACCATTTCGTATGAAAGTATTTGGGGTAGTTTCTGAACTTGTTAATTATAGTATCACAATGGTAGAAAATTTGAGTACGGATGAGGTACAAATCCGTGTAATATTAGTTCCATTTCAATCTCAGGTGTTATCTTCCGTATTAACATCGAAATATATCGCATTTGTAGATCCCATGCTCGTGTTGTATAACAAAAATTCGTTAGGAGATATAAATTTCGTAAATAATGAACTAAAAGTATCCCAAAATTGTCATGTGCTATTTCCTTCGTATACATATATTAGTAAATTAAAGGTAGAGTGTTCTCGTCATAATAACATATTCCTTTATAATGGAAAAACGGCACTTACAAGTATTGTACAGGCAGCAATGGTAGATAATTGTATAGAAATGTTGTTTGATGATACCGGTATATACAATATTATATACGAAATCCGAATTATAAAATGTACGGCTTCAATACATGTTGTTCAATTAATGACCGACAGTCGAACATGCCAAATCGTCTTACAAGATGAATTTCTAGAACGCGCCACAGAATCAATAGTTACCGATATTACAGCTGTGGGTGTGGAAAATGGAATTACAAATTGGTCAGCCGTCAATGGTTTGATATGGTTGTCCACAACCAACGCTGAAACGACAGTAAGAATTTCATTTGAAACAGACACGGGTATACATAATATTGATACTGGTTTGAATATGAACACAGTAACATTCCCTACAGCGAATTTCGAAGCAGTGAATTTGATACATGCAGGAAGTGGTAATATATACACATTGAAAATTGTAGATCCTCCTAATGTGGAAGTATTTCAAAACGATATAGTACAACCTTGTACAAAAATTAGATTGGGAACACTTACATTAAGTTCCGGTCCAGGGCCGGCAGGGAGAGAAGATGATTTACTCGTAAACAATACGAATGTATTAGAATCTTCTTTTCACGATATGCAAGGAGATACAAGTGGAGTACAGATAGGACGATCAAAATTTATTTTTGATAGTCAAAACCGTGTAAGGGTTGATCAAAAAAGTAACGCGACCTGGGAGGAAGGACCTTACATGTATATAAACAATCAGTTGGAATCGCCATTCTATGTGGGATCGGGAAACAACAGCGTGCGTACACAACAAGGGGATATTTTATTTAGTGGAATGCATGGTATACAAATTAAGGACACATCATGATCATACACCGTGTTCGATCAACATATTTTGAAATTTTGAGTATTCGAGTCCCATGTGTAGATTCACTGCGACACCTATTTTGGCAGTATCATCGGCGTCGCTTCTGATTTTAACACGATTTAGTACAGTTTTCCACAGCGAACGCAGAAAGACCATATCATCTATTTCAATAGAAACAACATGCTTCTCGGTTAAAAATGCAGCCGCAATCAAGCCTTGTAAAGACAATGAATCCGGTAGGAACCTTTGGAATCGCTTCATTTCTAATGCCATGAATTGATCCGTATCAATATGTCCTTGAAAATTTCGAAGAAATTTCAGTAAGTTTGTGCTTGTGGTTTGTTTTTCTTTAAATAAATCGACACATTCGCATATGAAGGCCGTACATACCGAACACAGACAATGTAATGACATTTAATTGTTTCGGAAAGATAATTTTTGAAAATCACACGCAAATTTTTTTCTTATCCGTAATAGAAAAATGGAAGAACTCATATCGTCGATGATGAAACAACTCGGATCGGAATCTGCGGCGGAAGAAAATGGAACAACACCGCCCGATATGCCGGACTTGGGTAAATTGATATCGACAGTGACGAATTCCATGATGGGTAATCCAAATATGCAGAAGCTTTTAAGCGGTGGTACACATGTACAAACCAACAAACCAAAATTACTTCGTCATCAGTTGAATATAACACTTGAGGACATTTATAATGGCACAGACAAAATTGTGAAGATGAAGCGACAGGTATATGATGTCGAGAAAAACAAGAATGTGTGGGAAAAGACTACGGTACCAGTAAATATAGGTAGAGGAATGCGCTTTGGACATACGATAGTCGTACCAGATGTTGGGGATTTACTGAAGGACAAGGAACCAGGTGATCTTGAAATTGTAATTGGAATGGATAGTGTTCATAATATTCTCACAGCTGAGGATGACAATCTCGTCTTGAATGTTACTGTACCGGTTCACAATATGTTCCATTTCGTATATACATATAAACATCTAGATGATAGAAATATTACATTGTACTATTCGAATGACGATGTACCCTTAAGGATTGGAAAATACAAGGTACATGAAATGGGATTGCCATGCGAGGATGGGGCCTTTGGTGATTTGATAATCCACGTCAATTTCGAATTCCCATCGAATCTTTTCGAATTACAGAATATAAAACCAGTAACAGAAGTCAGCTGCAACAAGGACGATGCTTATGCGCTTCTTCCAGTCGTAGAATAAATGTACGTATTCCAACACATACGGAGTACATAAATGAAGAAAAAATGAGATCGTTCTCAGCTGAAATGGCCTGATCTAGTAATAATGAGAGATTATAAGGGAATTTCACAATACGGCGATAATGGTGTGCGCGATCACGAATTTCCTGAAAATTTATGTGCATACCGTCGAACAAAAAACGTTCCATTATTTGTATATCTTTACACAGAACCACATAATTCTCATCCGAACACCATATCGACGAATCACTTAAACGTGAACATAAGTCTTCCATGGGCAAATTACAATATGAAAATAAGCACAAACATATTAAATAAGTTCTTGTATACATATAAGTACATCCGGCATATCGCTGTGTATATGTATCACACACTCCAATACATGTAGAGTTTGAAGAGACTGCGACATAACTATTAAAGATTTATCAATATCAATAGAAAATGAAGACTCGTCTGTTTTTATATTGAATTGTAAAGGTTCACCTCCGTCGCGTATGATGTCCTTATCAAAGAGACGATTAAGTTTGATGACGAGAAGGGCACAACTCGCTTGTGTAAGAAAGGGTATAATGGCCTTCTGAAAGATGTTCTTGTCAAGGGCACCCAAAAGCGAATCGACAGAATTCATTCTAACATCATTGATAAATATTTGCGATCGAGGAATATCCAACGATAATTGTGTCATTGTTCGACATGATGTTACCCCATGGAGAAAACTAAAATAGTCAATCTTCCAAATAAAGTTCATTTACATACAATGTAGAAATATTATAAAATATTATTTATTTGACCAAACCCCGGCGGTGTCTCCGGCTTCGTTAGCTTATTCAGCTTATCCATATATTTCGCTTCAATATCGTTTTTTACCCCTTCAATTTTCTCATCTGTAACTTCCATTACAATATTATCTTTTACACATTTTTTTAAGTCTGCAATTTTATTAACCCTGTTCGTCTTTGATTTTAGAATAAATTCACGGGTATGAATATGTGCAAGTTGTTTGTCTATCTGTGTTTTTAGATTCGTATGTTTATATTTCAAGAGAAGTTCTTCAAATACAATGTAAGCTTCATGAAGTTTCATAAATGGTTCCTTTAAAAGGTCATTCAAAAGCGTTTGAAACGGATCTTCTCCTCCGAAGGATAACGAACTCGTTTGTGGATAATGCGCATATAGTTGACCATCTTTCTTATACATCACGCCACACGATTTTTTCACGGCGACCCATCCCATCTGTAATTTCTTTGCATGCATATCTTTGTCTAATTGTTTCTGGTGTTCGAGTAAATCTCGACTCTGCGAGATGCCGAATCCGTTTCCGTTTCCTTGATTAAGTAATTCACGTTGATAGTATTCATAAAGTCCTTTCATAACGAAGGCATCCTTTTTACTTAAGAACTTCTCTAAGAACTTCTTCTTTTGCTCGTCATTATGTATTTCCTTTTCTACTTCCTGCATGGAATTTGTAACATCTTTGTATGCAGTATTCAATTGTTTGATGGGCACAAGGTCGTCATCCAGCGACACATCAGATGTAAATATCTTGAAGAAGTCTATATAGTCCTTTGGCGAAGGAATATACTTGTTCAAAGTTACTTGATACATATTATAAAGTCGTCGTATAGGTATATCTAGGTTTTTATTTCTTTGCACGAGTCTTGTTTTGAATGCTTGTATTTTCTTCTTGTATTTGTCTGATAAAATTGTGACTAATTCTTTCTCAAACGATAGTAATGATGTATGTTGCTGTTTATTTATTCCATAAGCTGCAAGCAATTTTAATACGCAGAAGACTCCCGATGAATCAATATTATCATGGATATGATCACTACTATGACCAAACTCCTCGACAATTATGTTTCTTATATCATTTTCCAATTCAGAGTAGATGGTACGCTTTTCAAACAATTTAATAATTTTATGAAGAGTATGAAGATATTCCTGATTTATTATCATTTATAAGAATTGCACGATTTTTTTTCACTCATATATCGCGAAGAAATATATCATCAAGGATTGCATATACCTCCTTCTTCGAAAATGATTTATTATTTAATTTACGCTCGATATTGGGATAATACCTTGTGAAGAATGTTTTCTTCAAAACTGAAAAATTTAATTTACGTTTGTGCGGAATTAGTCCCTCTTTTAATCCATTGTCATACATAACGTATGTACTATGAATTTTCTTCAATTCATCTGAGTATTTATTCAAAATCTCGTTACAATCATTTTTGAACAAGTTTTTCCAGGCTGTGCAATTACCCTTCGCTTCTCTTAATGATGAGGATAGGGCACATGCAAGAAAACCACATAATTCTGATCCACCGCTTCCTTGATAACACCTTGCATGAAGAGGCTCTATGAGTGTTCCGTCTATATAATAAGCACTAGGCCAGAATGCTTTGGGAACGAGTGCTAATAGTTCTTTAGTAACAGGCATGTGCTTCCCTGACCGTTTTATTTTTGGTAAATCATCCGATGCATCTATTCGAGAAACGCAACATTTCTGTATCACCGACATGTTAGATTTTAGCATTTGTTCGAATGCAGCCTTCTGTCTTGGCGACCCTGATATAAGATATTTATAACGTGTAAAATCTTTTATTAATGCATCATCTATCGTTGGCAGTAGTAAGTATAATTTCTTATTTTGCTTGATCATGTCAAGAATAAATTCAAGAACGACTGTATCCGGGTGCTCGTCAGCGTACTCGCGCGGTGTACTTCCCAATTCCAAGGACCCAAAAATTGGGCCAAGTACAACAAACATATTAGGAGCATGTCCTGACTGACGGGCTCGTTTCAATTGTTTACTTATAATTTTGGGATCGCCTCTTGGGGCAATAACAAACACCACCATTTTAACTAATTTTTTATTTAAATGTCTAAGAAATTGTCTGAGTGCGAGTATCCGATGCTTGCCGAAGAGCCTGGGAGCATGAGTCCCCTGTTGAATCGCAATGAGACTGACGGTCTGCCCGGATGCCAAGTGCCTGCCCAGCCAATGCAGCTTCCTGGCCTGCTCCAATGAATAGTATATTCCACCCCCACACTTCTCGTTCCTTGACAATCTTCTGGATTTTATCAGATGTGTATATCTTGGAAGCATTTTCTGCCCCATCCGTGAAGATCACAAGAAATGGCGCCGTTGCATCCGACACCGTTCCGGACGGTACCTTCGCATCCGCTCGTTCTATTGCGATACCGACCGCGTCATGAAGGGCAGTCATACCACGTGGTTCGAAGTCACTCGTTGTAAATACGGGAACATCTTCGAGCGGCCCGGCATAAACATCCTCCACCCTGTCGTCGAACGAAAGCACTGTCACATCCGCACTACCATTCTTCTTCTGATCGTTCACGAACGTATTCAAGCCTCCCACGATCTCGGTCATCATACACGATGTAGATCCGCTTCGGTCGATCAGAAGAACGATGACAGGCCGTTCTTCTGATTCCGTCTTTTGTTTTTTTATCTTCTCGTAGAACACGTCCGTTATGGATCTCATTCTCTTTTGCTTCTCTTCCTCGCTTATCGCTTCATCGTTGATCTTTCGGATGTCAGTCACATACGTGCTAGCGAGGTGCTCCATAGGAGACGGATAGTGCAAAACCCCGACCGTGTCTACATTTGTATATCGAAAATAATAGATTACCGAAAAATAATTTAATAATAAAACATGAAAATCATAAATTTTAAAATAATATCTCAGCAGTCATTTCAAACTGTAGCAAAATGCCAGCAAGACTCGCGCTTTCGAACCCGGCTCATTTTCTGAGTAACATATTAAATACCGCCGTTATACCGGCAGATGTAAAACGTTTCCAAGAGAACAAAAGCAAGCAAGAACTGGAAAAGTAGTGGCGATGGGAAACGAGGTGACATGTTTAAATGGCGCCTAATAACGACCAAAGAATGTGGAAACAGGAGAATGTACATCGGTTGGAAGTCGTGCCTTATTAAAGATACCAAATTTCACATCGTTCTCCCATTCTACATTATCCACGAGTGTCCACACAAGTACCCCACGTATGCGGGGTTCACATGACATACAATAAAGAATATCTGCGATTGCATCTTCTCTCTTTGCCAGGGTTGATGATTGCTTCACATCTGATACACCACATTCGGTTACTAGTATTGGTAGATCTGTGTTATGTTTTATGAGGGAAAAAACATGAGTCCAACTGCTAGGTGTAACAAACCAACCAGATACTCCCATTGCACTACCATATTCTACGTAAGGAGGGCGCAGATGCACGGTAATTGGTTCTAATGGTGATAGACCCATTCCGATCGACATTTCGGTGTAGTGATTTGCACCAAAGAAGTCGACGACAGGGAACATGAGAGTATTATGGCGTTGTCGTTGCGTGAGAAGTTGTAAGTCTATCAAACCTGTATTAAAAAACTTAAAAAATGAATGATTGAACCAATTGTCAAAATTATATGCTATCAATTGGTCAACAATATTTATACTTATGTTTGCATGTACAGGCATTACATTTTTCGCTATACCAACGAGAGATGTAGAACGAATATCTTTGCAAAATACGTATATTTTAACATGATCTTTTAACATGTTTTTAAGTACCTTCAAACAAGTGAGTGTATCAGAAATGAATGGTGGTCGTACGCCTATCATGTAACCATGTAATGCGAAAAGATAAGGCTCATTGAGAGTTATCCATATCGGTTCACAAAAATCGAGTGCCTGCACAACACGGGTTGCAAAAGTAACAAAATAATCCTCAGAGATAACCCATACATCTTTTGCCCATGGTGGAAGTACAAAATGGAAAAGCGTTATTACAGGCTGTAACCCATGCTTTTGCAAGATCTTACAAATATTTATATAATATGTACAATCAAATACGTCGGCAGACGGCATCACCCGTGCAAATTCGACACTGAAACAATATGTATTACCATTCATTTTTTTCAGTAATAAAATGTCATTCTCGAGGACATCAAGATCAATATGATTTGGAAATTCTGCATTCGGTTGCACGCGATCGACATATGTCTTCCAGCCGGATGGCGGTGTATCTCCTTCGTTTTGAAACCCTGATGAACTGCATCCCTTAAGAAATGGCAGATTTTGAAATCCTTTTAACTTTTTTTGTGGAGTACTCAATACTGTTTTGGCTGATTTTATTCGACGGTGTAACATTATACAAAGTGCAAGTACTATTGTTATGAAGACGAGATTCTTGTACATTTTCATTGTGCACGACGAAAATTATTTGAACGATGTTTCAAATTCGTCATCCATATCAATTTCCGGCGGTTTGTACTCATCGTCGACATGTGATCCCTTTTGTATGGTAGATACATTTTTGAATGGAAATGATACAACAGGTGCAAATGACAATGCATCATTAATACGCCAAGTTATGCCACCCCTACGATTGAGTGACCATATACCGGAACAATCGAGAATAAGAATATGTCGTGTGGACATGGCGAAAGTATCTGCACATGAGAAGTTTAAGCACGGGTTTTGACGAGTATGCAGGGCTGTCATTGTTGCTCCATCGTAGATTGGAAACTGAGGAAGTCCGTTCTCCGAATCGCGATAATATTTAACCTTCAGATGTGGAGGGTACTTGTTCTCCGCGTGCTCTTTTAAAGGTTCCGCAAAGGAGTCGGCAGCATCATCAAAAGCTGCGTCCATCTTGTTAAACCAGTCATTCGAGTTAGTACAGGCGACTTCTCTCGCCTTCGACTGTATTTTCTTAAAAAGAGTCGTCATCGCGTTGGAGTGTTTCTCATCTTCGGCGGACATGTCTGTCACCTTGGTACAGAATGTGAGACTGGTGTTTGAAGTATCATGTTCATATGGAAACGGAAGGTACATGAGGCATGTTTGTATTTTCAGAGGCATTCTGTATGTATATACTAATATGAGATGAATACTAATATGAGATGAGAATAGAGAATAATAGTAGCGATAGCCGTGAAATGTGGCGTTATTTCAGCTCCGGAAAAGATAACTTATTTGAATGAGGTGTTACAACGAGATGTTTATACTATGTATACATCTTGTTCACATGCCTTTTTATCACTGGTTGGTACACTGGCTCGTAAAATACTGCATCTTAATATGAAGAAAGATATTAGTTCGAGCGGAATTTGCATGGAATTTCAACATTTTCTGTCAATTGTTCTCCGATCTTACAAAAAGGACCAATTTCCTTTTGAAGAATGCCAGATCATATGCGATGAAGCGCATAAATTTATTGAAAAAGGAGATATTGCATCGAAGAGAATGATGTATTATGAATTTTTATACGGTATTTCCGAAAGTCAGTCGGGGAGCATGTTGAACCGATTAGGCTCGGAAAGAAAATGCAATCTCTCACTCTTTACAGCTACACCAATAAACACGAATGAAGATAGAAGTGTACACTTTGAGGGCGGATGTAAAGTGCATGAGTTCTATGAGCGGCCACCGATGATGTTTCCCACAAACGAGAGCGAGATGAAGTTATCTGCGGTATATATAATGACGGAGTCTTACACAAATAGTCTGGTACATGCACGCAAGGGTTATGAAAAGGGAAGTAAAGTGAATGTACAAACAAAAATGCGCGATATGTATGACCAAATTATGACGATGGGGAATATTGTATCAATCACGTTTAAATCGTACTTTTTTGAAATACGGGTAGAAAATGCATTGGCTACTACCTATGAAGGAATTATTATAACACAAGTTCACAATTCAAGAGTCATTGATAATAGTGGAAGGCGTATCGTGTTTGCATACCGTGAAAATGGATGGAAAATTTGTGAAATGACAGGCGAAGAGACGAACGAAACATTGACTGATGGTAAAATGAAAATACACGACAGTTTCATTGATGAAAGTACATTCCAATCTATAGTGTTGCCTATTATTAATCGTAGTTCTTATAATGACAAGGTGATCGGTAGCCTGCATTCGCAACTGCATACAACAGATTTACTTGGGTCGGAATTATTCGATGTACTGCATGAAAATAGACCGTATGATGATGACATCAACAGGATTATTTTAAATCATATTCCGAAATTTTTACTGAGCGTAAAACGCAAGATAAATAACAAGGGTGAACGTATACTAAGTGTTGCGAATTATTTACTAGGTCATCAAAATTCGACGAATAGTAGACTTCATAATATGCATATGTCATGGAATACCGGTACTAATAAATATAGTTGCATATATACATCCGAAACCAGCACGAATACGCTCGTTTACATACATGACAATGAATATTTGAACCATATACTACGTACTAAAAAACATAGACATCTAAGATTCAAAGATGAACTGTATGAAACTGGTATATTTACGGTATACTATTCAAATATACAAGTCGAAGTACAACCCCATGATATCGTTGGTATTGTTGGTGCTTTAAATTCGAAAAGTAAAATCAACTTACAACATGATGGTTCCATTATTACTAACAAGGCATTACAAATAATTATTAAAGAGGAGCTAGACTTATTACCGAAAACTATTTTAACAAAGGAATTATTACAAAGATACACAAAAATAAATGATGTACATTTACTAGTAACCTCTGTATATGTAGGGAAAGAATCCTGCCCTATAGTAGATAAGGAAGTCGAAGTCACCGTGAAACAAACTGGGAAAACACAAAAAGTTTATTTAAGTCAAATGAAACCGGAAAAGGGAAAGGTAAGGGTAAAAATTGATAAGAAACTATATGAAATCAATGATGAATATGTGACTACTATACCGTTGGAAAATCTATTTGAAATAGAGGAGGAAGTAGCAGAATCCGATCTACAAGTAAAATATGAACATAGTACAGTGGAAAATATTGTAAATGTCGTCAATTCGAATGTTGTGACAAATGTCAAATATAGTACTGATAACATTGTGTTCGAAGACCGCACTACTAAAAGTATTCGAACTATCCTTGTTGGTCATATGGATCTAGACATCGAAACAGCAGAGGAACTCAACCTTGTTAACCGTATACTTTTGCCTGTATACAGTATTACAAGAAATGATAAAGTGTATACATGCACAAAATCCAAAAAGGAATTGGCAACAATTTTGGTTACCGACAAATCGTATATACTGGGTATTCTGCAATCATCTGATAGTATTGCGATTAAATTTTGTGAGAATGGTATATTTGAGGACTACACCACCATGGATATAGATAATATGCCTGTGAAAAAAATTAATGGATATGAAGGTCATTTGATTCGGGTACCGAAATTAGTGGAGACGGATACATTGAGTTTAGAAATATACTATGAAAAAAAGGGAGATGATAATAAATTTCCGATTTCCAAACCTTTAATAGATGGGGAAGAAATCAATGAAGGGAATGATTCCGACTGGGGTGAAAAATTGATCACCATGATAACATATGACCAAAAATTGGATAAAATATACCCAAAATTAGGACAATTACGTGTCGGATGTGCACTGAAAATGAATAAAAAATCTTATATAGTCCGAAGGTATATTCCGATGCGTAGTGTAAAGTATGATGGTCCATACATGATGGAATTGTGCCCTCTGGCAGAAGATTATGACGTCACATCTTCAATAAAAAATAATTTGCAGGAGATAAAAAGACAGAATCAGGCAGGTCACGATATAAAAACAATGTTTTTCGACGATATCATCGGCTCGCACATAGTACCAATGACAAAAAGTAAAGAAAAATTAGATGAAGGTGAAGCCAGATCTATTCATGAGAAGTTATTGGATGGTATTGATAAAAACGAAGTCTTTAAACCAGGATTTTATGGAGTTCTTGATTATCCGAATGAGGATATTCTGAAGAAACATAAGAAGACGGCGACTGTCTTGCCCAATCCTAAATTACAACATCATCTGAAAAGCGCGGCTAACAAAGAAGAATTCAATATTCGTAAAGGTCTATTTGCAATGAAGGCAAAATCAATGAAGTCAGATATAGATACACATATGATAACGAAGTTACACTTAGCAAGACAATGTGTGTTTTTCGAGGCATATATGCACTTAAAATATAAATACTATTACGTACAACCCCAAGTAAGAGAGGATGATTTGTACAGACATCTGCATCGTACAAAGCATCGCGCAAGTGAACGATGGGTACAACGTATGACAGACATACAAATGCATGAAAACAACAAGGAAACCTTAGCAGTGAACATGCAATGTCGTGAATTAGTATTAGAGAAAATGCGAGGACCTGTACGGAAGATAAACCTTATACATATGGTTAGCCATGTGGATAGCAGTGTACATAAGTGTCGCCCGTATGGAATGAGACGAGTAGAAAAGTGTTTCCGTGTTAAGATGAAGAAGATATCGATTGAGAAATTCAATAAATTAAAAGGCATGATAGATGATCCGTCAAAATATAACATTTTACATCTAATATCAGAAGTTGATATATATGATGATAAGAATAATGCAATTAGTACAGAAGACATTTTCGAAGATTTAAAAAAAAGGGCAGAGAATCATGAGGTTATTACCGATGATGACCATGATAAAATAGCTTCTCAATACATTACAGAAAATTGTTACAAATGGGGTAATTCTATGGCTGCAAAAGTAGAGCAATATATATTTAATCGTTCCGTCACATGTGAACAATACTTTGAACAACTGATTAAACAGACGGAAAAGATACTAATGCCTGATTGGACAATATCGGATTGTACCGAAGGAATTCATATGCTAAGAACAACATGTCAGAAAATAATAGATAAAACAGAGGATGAAAACATTGTAAGTGAACAAGATTTAATAGATTATTTGAAATTTGTACATGCGATGGACGAGGTGTACACATCGTCCAGTCGATTGGTCGATATATTACATGGAATGGAAATAGGCGCTTCTTCCGTGGGTAAAAACCGACAACAATATCATGATAAACTTTCATATTATTGTAATGTATTAATGACATGTCCATTTGATTTGACATCCGAGCAAGGCTTGGATGATTTGATAGGCTTCAATACAATCTTGTACGAACTTGATGATATGATACACAGAGGCCATGGCAATATTTTGAACATTATTGACAATTATGGTATTACGGGAGAAATTATTACAACAATAAAGTCACAGCTTCAAAATGTAGATGGAGAGAAAAATTACAACAATAAATGGACACATGACTTGAAACTACCTACGGTCTCGAAAGATATGGATTATTATATGATATACGAGCATAAATTTGTGTGGCATAATAAGTCAGAGTTAATGGAAAATATCATAAACCGAAAAAAGCTGTTTCGCAAATGTAGTACTCAAATCATGAATATAAGAGGATTGGAATGGATGCAACACCTGTCGTCGCCGCAACTGAATCAATTATGTAAGGAAACCCTCGATAGCGTTGAATGTGTCGCTTTCAATGATTCACTTATTATACAGATAGTCACGGAACTTATTGACGACCCTTATTTTTTAACGAAGGATAAAGAATTTCGGGTAATAAGACAGAAAAATAGGTCCAAACAAAGTGTTATATTTTCCAATGACGAATCTTCGAGTGATGATCTAGAAGCGATGCAAGCGGATATTACTAAATATGATATGGATGAAAAGGAGGTAAGCGTTGGTGAAACATATAAAGTAAAAGAAGTACTCCCATGCAGTCAAGTTGAAGTTGTGAATGTTCGGGATGAAAAAACCTATATTATGACTAATAATGTCAAGACTAGTGATTATGTTCAACAAAAATTATTCAAAATGAAACAAAATGAACTAAAATCACAAATGAATAACATATATAAAATAATCACCAAAAATATACCAGAGCATATGTTTAATAATGATAGTAAACATGATAAAATATTAAATGCATATATCGAAGAAAATAGTCAATATTATACCCCATCGTTTCTTGAAACTAAAATTCATACCACATGGAATGAAATTCCCGCGGTGCGCAGTATAGAACATTTTGAAATCGTTGCAGAATTGGAAAGTAACGATTACACAATTGTACCAGGGAATGATCAAGAAGATGGATTGCGAAATAATGTATCTGAGGACACAATGAATTACGATTTTATTACTAAACAAAATGAAGTATATGTACAGAATGAAATATGTTATATAAAAAATAGTCGAGACGACGTATTATATACGTTGAAAAGAATTATGACGGATGTTGTAAATATGGTTACCAGTAAAGAAGCCTTCAAAATAACAAGACTTTTACCTGAGAAGGACAGTGACCATGTATTGTCTGGGGATCGTATATTGGCTAATATTATACAAAAGGCACACGATATGCACGACAGAGCTGAAGATCACGAAGATCACGAAGACGAACCGAAAAAGGGACTGTATACGAAATATGATTTGAAATTCATTGCAGATAGAACGGAATTCGATCGACTGGGAGGGAACATTCAAGATTATACGATATTGCCTCTTTTATTTACGTTTCCGCTTACCAATATACAGAAGGAGAAGAGACGACTTGACCGGAAAATTTCGCAGGATGATGCAAATTGGAATGCCATTGTACACGGAGATCGTATGAATGCAAATAATCAGTATTATGATGCACGTCGTTTATTGGCTCAGTCGTACGATTCAAAAATAAGATATAAACTAAAATCGCAATTAAAAGTAATTGACTCTACGGATGATGATTACAACGGCGAAGCCGATGATGACGAAGAGGTGGAGACAGATATAGAGACGGAATCAGACGATGCAGATTATCAAGAAGAAGCCGGTCCGGAAGAAGCCGGTCCGGAAGATGGATCCGAAGAAAAACTAGAGAACGCTGCGAATGTGATTAAATCATTGTTCAATTTTATGCCACCTCATGAACTACGGGATATATATAAAACTGTTACATTTACACCCAACTATGTACTAAAAAAGGGTACTACGGTCACAATTATAAATGATAATCAAATGAGTGTAGATGATATTGTATATAATTTTGTAAATCTGAATACAAACAAGGACATACGCCAAAGGTCGTATACCGTTGAGAATATCAATAATCGAAGTAAACAAGAGGGAACTGCTATACTGACCGGAAGAGAGGGGGATACAAATGAAAGCATCACATGCATTAATCCGGCAAAAGAGAATGTTGTATTACAATGTTTGTATAGTGCCATGGTATTACTGATGAAGGCACCTAAATTGTACAATGCATTTCAATTGTGTAAGTATCAATTGAGTTGTATTGATCAAGGAAAAATTGTGATGCTAGTAGATAGAGACGAAGGTCTTCCATATTTGGATATGCACATACATTGCATGAACAAATTAGAATCCGACGAGCGCGTGAACATGCTATGCTGTGGAGTATATGCTAAGAAATGGTTTCAAGGAAATAATTTTCAAAAGAGTGTATGGAATCGGTGCTGGGTACCATACTGTACCGAAAAATGTGAAACATACAAAGATACATGTAAAAAACACCGATGTAACGAAGGTTTACTTCAATCAAAAGTGCAGGATGAACACCGCCGTATGATACAGGAGGAGAAGCGAGATTTTCTGAAAAGGACTTTAATGGTGTTAGAGGCGCGTCAGTATGGTACCGGGACGGATTTACAAGGTGTACGAGCGATACAATTACACTCAATCCCTGGTACATTTCAAGAATTTATACAACAATCAGGGAGAGGAGCTTGTATGTGTAGCTCTCATTTCCGATGTAACGACAATATAAAATTTTACGACTGGGAGCGTATGTTAGAAGTACACATCGCACTCAATGTCCGACTGGAGGATATATGTTATCATTGTAAAATTACTAAGGGTAATAAATGTAGAAGAGCTGCATCCTATGCCACGCAGTGTGCTCCTCAGAACCCTCTATGTACAAAGACAGAAAGCGCAGCGAATGCGTGTAAGACCGATTCGTGCATGTGTTTCGTACATATAATAAACCTTACAGAACAATTTACAATTGGTAGTGGTAGTAATAAACAGATTAAAAATTTGGTTGCTGATACAAAGGAGTATAACGCATTAGAAAATCTATATCAGCAACAGCTAGTATACGAAGCAGAAAAGAATAATTTAAAGTCATACAGTATCAGATCCGAAAATTCATCTGGGTCTACTATACAAGAGATAGCCACGACTATACCAATAAACGAGTATCAATATACAACACACATAATGAAAGATACAAGTGTCACGCGCGACCCTCACGCATTTTTCAAATCAATACATCAATATAGAACTGATCGTTTTGCTCTATACATAATTATAGTGACGATATGTCAGATTGTAGCAGCGGACTCATCCGATCAAGAACAAGACATGCGGATCGCAGTGGATCATATTCTGTACCCACTACTCAAAGATTTAGCAAAAGAAAACATTACAGAACTTCCTGATACTGAAAGCAGAGAAACAAATTTACCTCCGAATGCCCCTCCTAGTGTAAAGGAATCTTTAGTTCGTCTTTGTGACACGTTAGATAGGGAGACTCTACCTGTGGGAAAAAGGGTGGGCACTATTAAAGACCAAATTACCGGCAAAGTAATCGATGGAGGATTGAACCTGATATGGCGAAGAGTAAAGGAAGGTGAGTACGAAACCGATGAGGATATGAACGAACCTGACGGTGACACTGATGATGTCAATGTTTCAATTCGAGATGTCCGAACAATGCACAAAGGTACACAACCTACATTTGATACCACAGATATCACAAATGCACCCATTTCGAATATAACCATGCGTAACGGGAAATTTACTCTTGAAGAGAAAGAATACAATGTACGCGACAGTGGTAATAAATTGTTAATTTCAAATGATGAGTTACCAAAAAAGGGTGAAAATATTTTCATAGATGTACCAATTTACTTCCATGTATTCACGCAAATAGAAATTAATCATGAAATGTGGCGAATTATGGAGACAGAGAAAGATGATAACATTCGTGTAAGAAGGAAAAAAGTTTCAAGAGTGGTATCAAGAGATACAGGAAAATTACATGATCTTGTATGGGAATGGAAGATGTATACAGTAACTGACATTAAGGACGATGAAATATTACTTACATTAACAAGAAGTACGAACGAACGCAATACACAGGTTGCACATGTGGACACGAATGACATAAAGGCATACAAAAGTATCGTTCGACAATATTTTAATCAGTTCGAGCCTGCTGGTTTTGGTATGTCTCAAAAGTCTAAGTTACCTAAAAAGGAACAGTCGACATTGCGTGAAGTCAAAATAGTGCCCAACATGTATAGTATATTCATGTTTAGTCGTATTGTTCCTGGAATGATAAATCACGCCGGTACTTCTACAATACATTCCCTATCGAAATATGTAACAAATCAAAGCATGAGGTCAGATAAAATTACACCCCTAGGTATCGACATACTAGATACACAGAAAGGACAGCATGTGAAGAATGTAAAAAAGGATAAATTACTGAAATTCATACAAAAATGGAAGGATACAATACATACAATATTCCAAGCAGCAAGGATAGAGTATACTCATGTAAGTAAAGGCATAACGCATGTTGACATTGATATGGGTAAATTTAATGAAAGATTACGAGCAGCTTTACCCGAGGACGAAATTAGTAAAAAGCATTTTGCAAAAACATTTGGTTTACATTATTATGATGGGAATTATGAATTAGACACGACTCTTAGTCCGGAAAACAATATAAAGCGGCATCAACTCAAGTCGTATATGAAGAGGTTCTGTGTAACAAGAGAGGGCAAAGATATTAAAGACTGTATAGAAAATGAACGCGTAGCAGATATCGGCACATCGCATATGCATGAAAGACAACAACAACAACCACAAAGAAAACAAACACAAAAAAGAATGAAGACAATTGAAGGCCTTAGTGACGAGATTGTGATCTTTTTGTACTTAGTATACAAAGTAAAGAAAAATGAAACATTGAAGAACAATATATATATATTTGGAAACAGATATTCTTACATACAGCAAACCGTACGAAAAAATAACGACGATAGGAACAATTATTTAGGTACAAGCAGCGATTTTTTCAAAAATATAAAAAAGGAAGACATCATTGCAGCCATGTTGGCCTTTTGTAAAGTAAATAAAATACCTAGTCTATGCGTGACACATATAGATCGTACTAGTATTGAAAGTACGAAAGAAATACTTAACGAATACAAACGTAATAATGACCCTGTTATAAAGTACTGGTATAATGGAGCAATAAAACAAAAGGAACTCGATGCATTTCATACTGGGAAAGAATATAAGAATATATTACAACGGCCTAACCTATCGTTTGGTAACACGGAGCGGGTACAACTACCTTTGCCTGCACATATCGAAGAAATGACCCGATCCGTAAATGCATATTCAAAGTTTGTTGGAGATGTTGTCACAGCATATGGCCAGGATGGTAAGATTATGATAAAAACATGTATAGTAAATTTCATACGAAATCATGGTAAGCTATTAGAAACAGAAGACGAAACAGACGGCGAACTATTATTAAAAAATGTACATGCGCATCAATATTTACATGGATTGAATCTTTTTGTACTCGGTGAGAAAGCAGATATTTTAAAACCGGAACCACTTTATGTATATTGGTATCAACAGCGAAACGACGAAGTAAATGAAATAGAAAGAAATATGGGGAGAATACAATCTGACAATCAAATACAATCACAATTTGATGTTTCTGAACCATCGTATCTAAATCATGTACATGCAAATTGGACAGGAACGTCGGGGCATAACTCGCCTGCCTCGTCCTCGTCTTCCGGCGGTGCAGTGGAGGAGATAAATTGGCGGGATGCAAGAACGGTGCCTCCTCACTCTCCTATATCAATTTCTTCTGCGTCGTCGGGACGTGACTCGCCTACCTCTGTACCACATATCGGGGGTGCACTTCCTGCTGACGATACACTTCCGGCAGCCTCTGTTACACCATCTTCCGGCCGTGTACCACATACCGGAGGTGCACTTCCTGCTGACGATACACTTCCGGCAGCCTCTGTTACACCATCTTCCGGCCGTGTACCACATACCGGCGGTGCACCTCCTGCTGACGATACACTTCCGGCAGCCTCTGTTACACCATCTTCCGGCCGTGTACCACCTTCCGGCGGTGCACCACCTGCCGACGATACCGGCGGTGCACTTCCTAAACCTCCTGATGCACCATCTTCCGACCGTGTGGTGATTGATCTCACCGATGAATAATTTACAAGAACATTCGTATTCGTGCCAATGAGAGTGTACATATAACAAGTTTCCGGCACCATGGACATCTCTTCCGTTTTGACCCGCCAAATAAGGCAATATAACAAGGTCCACATATACTGTGCTCACATGGGGCCAGAACAAGTGATTTTGGAGTCGTATAACAAAGGGTACACATGGGTATACAGAGTCGCGTCGTTAATAAATGTTTACTCATTTATTATATATGTCAGTATATAAAAATGATATTATCATTTGATGTTGGTACCAAAAATTTATCGCTTTGTAAAATTGACAAAGAAAAGAACATTCATAAATGGGAACTAATAAGTGTGGGTTCGGTGAGTGTATCGGCACTGTGTAATAAACTGGATAGTATTGAAGGTCTGATGACCGATGTTTCCCTTGTCGTCATAGAAAAACAAGTGCGCGCTAACATTAAAATGATTCGAATGTCGGCTATGCTAGAAACTTGGTGTTTTATAAGAAATAAACATGCGAAAATATGTTTATGCCCTGCTGCGAAGCGCTTAGAATTTATTGGGTACGAGCGAGACATGAAATTAACCAAATCTCAGCAATATCGTTCTCGGAAAAATGCATGTGTTGAATATGCGAAATATGTATTATACGGTTCTGACTGGCTCAGTATATTGCAGGATAGTAAAAAGAAAGACGATCTTGCAGACTCATTTTGCCAGGCATTAGTATATATATCCTAGCCACCACTCGATCGTGCTCTCGCTGTAATCGTGAGGTGTGAGAGAAATCCAGTATAGTAATTTATCAAATATGGACTGGCGGGATATGCGATGATCAGAAGCAATTAAATCAACAAGGAAATCCAAAGATTCGGTAAACGTGGAAGCAAGTACAGGTGGGATATCAGATGGTAATGTCCATGGCGATAATATTTTTCTGCGTCGACAGTATACTTTGCACTTTTTGTGTTTACATGCAGGTAAGTCCTTAAACTCCCCATGTTTTGTAATGATGTCATGTAATGAAAGCCATATACTTGGTACAGTAGATTCCTTACGTATGATAGTGTTCTCCCAAATCCATCTATCTATGTTTGACATTTAAATCCGACAAAACGAATTTAGTAATATTTTTCCTGCGCATATTCGTTTTCGATCATCCACTTGTTTATATCGAGAAACACATCTCCATCCTGCAAAAAAATTCTTCCAAGCCACCTCCCATACTTTCCCTTCTTATCCTTTATTGACTCTAATATGATATCCTTGTGTAGAATTTTTTCGCGGAGTGCATCTCTTGCTATCTTCCCATCATCTTTTTGTACGCCGCGCATTTCCTTTGCATTTATGCCATACAAACGTATTTTTTCTTTTGGTAGCACGATACCAAATCCGCAATTTACGGATAGAGTAACCGTGTCACCATCGTACACGTCGACGACATGGCATTTATATCGGTACAAACTTGTACTCATTTTAATTTTAATACATCATAGAAAAATATATAATAAAATAAGCAATACAATCATGGTAACACACGATGGCATTGTCATGGCTGCTGTCATACGTATCGTCCTTCCTGTATGGTTTCACGACAAGGAAGTGACCGTCACATTGGAAAGTGGTTCTATAACTGGAGGCCCATGCGACTTTTTAGTGGAGTGTATCAATAAGGAAATACAAATAACAGACCAGACGATGGAGAGGCATGCATACAGGCGTACGAAGATGAGGCTTGCAGAAGTAGTACGGCATAATCGTAAGTACATCTCATCTTTACAGGATGAAAACAGCGATGTATCGTGCTTGAAGATCATGATAGACGAAATGGATAATATCATACCAGAGAAGGCGAAACGGAACGAGTTCCACATGAATATGAGTGACAATAGTTTTGCTGTATTCATACAAGACTCGTTACAGTCAATTTTCGTGGATGAGTGGAAATTTCCGACCGATATGACGACAAAACTTGCGAATGTCGTCAGTATGCAAATGCTGGTGGGACGAATCGTGTTGGTATTGTGGCCAAAGAAGTCCGATGGTAACATCGCGGAATTCAATGCACATGTGCATCAAGTCAGTACAAATTCGATTACCTTCTCGATTCAACTGGACTACCCAAATACAAAATCATTTGCTTACTACCGATGCGACCAAAAATTTTTTGTCTTTACGGTAACAAGAAGAGATGATGTGGAGGCGTTCAACAAACAAGATCTTGATGATGTTCGGATAACGATCATCAGTGACAGCGAAGGGTGTCAGATATACAAGAGAATCGTACGAATGATCAGACCTATCCGGCGTTCCGATTCATTTGATCGCATCATTCTTCACCCTGTGGAAACCGACGAAGAAAAAATTCTTCAAGCTATCTGCATCGACGATCATATACACATCGCCCGTGTAGTTTCATTTTTACACACTTACCCAATATTTGAACTGAAGTGGATGCACGAAGTCAGCAACGCCATGCGTGAGGAGTATAATCGAAAACATAAAGAACCGGTAAGAATACGTGTCCCGAAGAGTGCACGTACACTTGCATCTCGCAGTATGATCGGATCATGCTTTGCCGACTTAATGCGATTCCTGCATAATCGCGAAGACTTTGATGTTTTATCGGATCTACTTGAGAAACATCAAATATTTTTGTTGGATGAGGAGAGGCTGCACTGTATGGATCTACGAAATAATTGTCACATGATGAACGAAGAGATAGTCGCAAGAGACGAATTGCAAGCACATATCGACGAAATTTCTCTCCGAATAATAACGAATATGTGCTGGAGTGCCGATGTCGTTGGTTATGAATATGCGCAATTGGATACAACAGTCTTGGAACCTATTCGCATCACGACTGACGGCAGCTGGGATACATCCAAAATGTCGTATATTGAAGGCGAATGTCGGCGACATATGACATCAGAGGAAGTCTATTTTACACGAGATTATAACCGATTCACGGAGAATAAGTTCACCTCTCAGTCTACGGCCAAACGCTATAAGAAGGACGCTGCGGAGAAATCAATACAGGCATCTGCATACACACCGGAAGAAGTTATCAAGATTCTTGAAGCGAAGATCGAAATGAAAGACAAAATTATAGACGAACTCAACACCCACATCGAGCGATTCCGACATGCTTATGAATAAATGAATTTCATAGTATGTTTCGTTTTTTGTAACTTATTTTTGGAACCACCGCTTGCACGTCGAATCTCGACACTATTGGATTTTCGAGATGCAGTGATTCAATCATTACAAATAAACCATGAAATGACTTTATGAAACCCTCCACATTAGCCGGCGGTATCAGAAAGTGTACGTTGCTTTCTATATGCCATACATCATTGGAATCACGATGACTAAGGACAGAATCTTGCACACGGATATATGTTTTGACACTATTTTTTGTGAATCTTCGGTTTACAACGACATGTGTTAGTCGGTAAGGAACATAAGTTATATCTAATAACCGAATATTATGTGGCGGTTCGCCGTATAAGGAACGCTTACCAATAATTTGTGTATTCTTTGAATCACTATTATCTGGTGCAAGTAATTCGACTGACGTGTTCGTGTGTCCAACTACCATGAGGCGGGATAACTTTCTCAAACCCGTGTGATTACCAATATCCGGATCTCGATGTACGATGTCTACTAGTGTACCACATGGGTAGTACGATAGCATAGAATTATATGAAAAAGAAGGGTTTTTTGGTATAACTACTTGCTCATGTATATAATTCTTATTCCATTTTTTATTGTAGTTGTAATACTGTGCCTGCATCCACAGATCAGCTGGTTTCTGTCCCGTTGATGTATTGACACATGAATTTTTAATGCGAAGAATACGTTGTATGTCATTCTCCGAAAACTCGAAGGTATCTTGATTTTGTTGCAAGGGTAACGTTGGAAACGATGTAGTAGCATTTCGATTGAATATTGACTTACTCTGGTGACAGAGTTGAAGCATTATACGTAACTGTTTGAAATGAGTTTCTATTGGGGATGTCAAATTGTGATTATGGTGTTTTTTATTTACTATAACATGTTTGTAGCCTATGAAATTAATAACTTCTGTTTCGGGTGCCCCGAAATCAGTAGTAGAAGAGTCAGTCACTACATATGTACATATATTGGGAACATCATGTGAGGTTTTTATACACTGCAAACGATCTACATTATTCTTAGACCACTCTGTATACTTATTCTTTGTCAGAATTATGTCGCCTGCTCGTAGTGTTTTATAAGTCGCAAGTAAGTCATCAAGAAATTTACTATCAATACGAAATACAGTTCCAGGCGTATGAGCAAGAATTTTATTACACACTGTTGATCGTAAATTAGTAATAATTTCCTCTATATTTGTGTCGCCCTCTAGAAAAATGTCGCCATTATCTATGTCATATTTTAAATCCTTTTTCGTATATGTCATAGTTGAGTGCAATGCCTCGTGTACTCTCTTATCATGTATGAGTGACAAACGTGTAAGTACAGTTTTGCCCTTTTTGGACGAAGGCTTGAAAGTGCGTTTTATGATTGCATACATGAATTGTGATTCCGGAGCATGTAAGAGTATGTGCGTCTGTAAATTCTGTCGTAAATCTGACCATTTACCTGAAGCTTGAAATAATTGTACAATATATTGATCAAATGAAGCGGGATGTAAAGATATAATTTCCCTGATTTTGGGGAATGTTAATTTTTCCTGGTATTTATCTTGAACTTGTAGAATATAATCGCCCACGGATATAGCAGTCTGTAATTGTCGGTATACAGTTGGATATTTATTTTTGAATGTCTCGGCAACAGTAGAAAATAAACCGTTCGAATTTGTTGATACAATGTCCGCCAATAATCTTTTGAAAAGAGGATATATATCGTGGTCTCGAACGGGTCTTTCTCGTGTGTTTACAGAGACTGTGAGACTTTTGTCGATAGTGGGGACACTCGTGCTGGTATTCAATTTACAAAAAGACTCTTCAAAGGCATATGATATCGGAACATTACCAATGGCATATACAGACGTCTCATATGATGATAATTCCTTTTCACGAAACCTATCCTTCATATTACGAAAATAAAATGATTTTGTGTATTGTGATGAGCATTCCTTGTGTGTGTTTAGGTTTTTGTATCTCCACTCGGGACAATCTGTTGTATTTGATAAAAGATTTGCTAGTCCGTGCGTAGTGAATGGATGAATTTCATAAAGTAGAGGTACTCCCCATATGAATCGTGAGTACAAGTCAGAAACGAATAACCACGGGTCTAATCGTTCGAAAGATTTTCCCTTGTATTTATTTTGTAATTTAAATACATCGGCATAAAGGAAAGTACCGGAATAATTACGATGATAAGGAAACGGACCAGCCTTAATTTTATTATACTTTGGTCGAGACGATGACGCCTCTTTGATCACAGGGTGCACTCGCTTACTGGCAAAGCGTGTTATATTTTCGTATTTCCATGTATATGTACTTAGAAGTGTATGAAATTTTGAGGAGACATTTTTGGTTTGAGAAACGTCGCTTCGATAGAGCATGTAATGGTACAAAGGGGCCTTCGGTGAGTTGTTTTCCTAAGCACAGTATGTAAGGTTCTTTCCATAACTTCCTCAAATTTTCTCTGTCCTGGTTCTTCTTTATGCCAAGGTCTTCAAATATCTGTCTTATTGCACTGTCCGAAAGACTCGCACTGTCGATGTAATCATCTACTTCTTGAAGATCCAAGTCGTTGTTACTTTCGCAAACATCGCCTACTAAAGGCAAAAGATCTGGATGAGTGTAAGTTTTTGGATTTTGATTCGTGAACCTTGACAGGACAGGGTCGGCCGAACATAGTTTGGACACTTTATGGCGTGAAACGGTGGCTGTCGGAATATTTCTAGATTTTAAGGAACATACAACGTACCCAAGTAATTTTTTGGACTTGTCTTTGAAAAGGGACCAGAACAAAATTTCATGTTTAGCATGTGTAGATACACCGTCTATTTCAAAAATAGCATCATTGCCTTGAAAGAGTTCATCATTACCGGACGCGACAGCCACCATTCGTTGCCAGAGCTGCAGACGATGAATGTACTCGGCTATAAAATCTTTGTTTAATGTATGATAAGTTCCGATAATTATTCTAATAGCTATCCAGATCTGACGATCATCTAATACAGGTAGCTTTCTTTCAAGATCTAATTGACCAAAGGGATGTATATCATTTAGTTTCAGACTTTCAAGTGACTTGTCGTGGTTATCCGTAACATAACTTCCAGCCACAAGAGAAGTACGATGATCCGGCCACCCTGTTTTTTTACGAACCATTGCAATGTCCGTACTGTCCATTTTTTCATAAACTGTACATTTAATTTACAGACTCATTCCGTTATCATTCTTGTTTCCTAAGAAGCTTGTATTGATATCACCATTTCTCTTTTTCCTTTTTAACCTGTTCTGGATCATAGCCTGTGACATAATTGCGAATTTTATGTGCGAAGAAGTAGTACGCAATAAGTGCAGAAGTCCATATGATTACAAAACCAATTATCCACATATTTTCCGAGATGGATTGCTTCCATGTTTTGTTTGATAGTTCAGAATCTTTCATTTATTTATGTATATATAAATTTAGTTCAGTTGAAGTTTTACTATCATTGCACTCATTGAATTCTGCATGTAAAGGGTGGCTAGGATCAAAGTTTACCACAGTTAGAACATATTCGACTGTCATGGAATGTTTCTCTGCAAGCAAGTGTTCGGCAGAAGTTATCTTTTATCAACAGAAATTATCAATTTTTAATGAAATTGTTTTAATTCCGTCGAACACAGATGTGGGTACATGTCGTCGCTTGGATTGCACGCAGCTGTCGTGTATTCGGTCGACGATGTCGATAGACGACCTTGTCGTGACATGGGCACTCTAAAATGTACGCTGGTCGAATTTTCAGCACCTTAGTAAGACCAACATAGCCCATAGACTTTGCTATGCTCGTATGACGTGAAGAACCGCGATATCGTGATATCCGGATTGCGAATGACAGGATCATGAGATTTTTGAGATCTACTTTTTGAACTCGGCTCTGGATGAGACGCGAAGATACTCGCACCGTAT
>Ga0099797_100455_pt1 | contig 26374 bp, 14 predicted proteins | sample Uncmet_Sort48C_1_FD_89871 | JGI IMG/M metagenome (GOLD analysis project Ga0099797, IMG submission 89871) | Marine eukaryotic communities from CALCOFI LINE 67, Pacific Ocean - C012_Sort48C_1 | ecosystem: Environmental > Aquatic > Marine > Oceanic | place: Pacific Ocean: Monterey Bay | collected... | reverse complement strand
ATAGTGCCTTATCCGAAATACAAGCAATATCAAAAAAATTAGATATTATATTAAAAAAAGTTGGTTGAACCCAAATGTAAATCGTGAATCATAGAAGACGGTTCTCGCATAACACAGCTGTGTACATATATAACAAATGGCATTTTCGTACTCATTAGTTCATTATATGTGTTTTGAATATTCAGTTACACATAAAAAGACGCATCTTTTTTTAATAAGTACGATTTATTTATGCGCTTATTTAATATACTTTTTTATATTTCAATGATGACAGATATATATATTATTCTCAATTCATGATTCTTCATAGGGGATGATACATGCAATCGTACTTTGAGTATACAATTCATTACTTCAGCTGTATTTGATAGGTAAAATACTTCAATTATTATACAGACTAGTTGTACTGTATTATATAATCAGTGCTATATTGTTATGTGCTGTGTAGGATAACATTAGCAGGGGCACAGCACAGTGGGATTATTATTATCATTATTATTATTATCATATTATTATATTAGCACATCATTATAACTAGTTGTTTTTATAACCTTTTATTTATTATTAGTACATTTATCAGTAGTGTAAATAAATAGTAATAATATTACCTTAATGTAGTGTGTTTCGATGTTTCCTGATTATAATACAGTATAGTACCCGCCTTAGTGCGTTCAAAATAGTGCGTTGGCCCACTTTAGTGCGTTTTCGCTCAAAATCCCAACATACGCACTATTCCGGACAAATATATGTAAATATCATTATGTGGTGCTGTGTTTATGCTATTTATCACATTAATAGGTAGTAAATAGTCGTCGTCTATTTAATCCCGTTATAAATATATTTACATTGCCCGTTGATCATATTATTACATAGCATACAAATAGCATTACCTCCATAGGAATATCAAGGCCTTCCGAAATAGTGCGTTGACCGACTTTAGTGCGTTTTTGGCCCAAAGACGGCAATCGCACTAAAGTGGATCCTCTCTCTGTACCTACAACATTAAACCATACGCAATGAGGATGTTTGAACTCCTCCCAATCTGACAAAGCACCAAAACTTTAAGGGGTTCGTCGCAAAATATTATTTTATGCACCAACAGCAGTGTTTTGAATGTATCAGAATATAAATGTCCATTTTTCAAGGCTTCAGAAACAGGATTTCCTTAAATGTTGGGGGTTTTGTCAGATTGGAGGAGTTGGAAAGTCCTCGTTCTGTATGGATAGAAGGAAGCAATAGTCATAGGTCATAGAAGGGGGAAAAAGAAAAAAGGGCGAATTTTATAAAAACACAACACACAACTAACAACTTGTTGTATGTACCAATTAGAATAAGAGTACTATAGTTACGTAGTATAAATGTACATCAACACCCGCAGTACATCCATCAGGCTCATACACTAAAGTACACATATTATTTTTATTTAAAAATTTTATTTTATTTACCAGGTAAATTTAATGAGTAAAAGAATACTACACTAATGATATTATATAATATATTTTTAATAATAAAAATTAATAATGATTAATACGGCGCGGTTATTATATTGATACATGTTTTCAATTTGTCGTCGCATCTTGTTTTGTGTCAACTATTGTATTTTGAGATGTGCACATTGTGTGTATATATGATGTATACAAAAATATAAGGCACGAGATTGTGTCAGCGAAAGGTTGGTTTGGATTTATTATCCAATTTTTGTTTCCCAAAATTTTCACGTCATTCATTTTTGCTGTTGTAATTTCTTATTTTTCACTCTCGTATTTAATATTCGTATTTCAATATGCAGGTATGTACATATCATCTATTATTGGTTACACAAGTTTGTTCAATTTTATGGTTGAACGCCTCCTCCTGTTTGGTAGATTGTAATTTTTCATTTGATTAGAATGTAATGGGTTCAGTATTGTAGGCATTTCAAGCTCTGTTGTGCTGTCAGAAGGTACGCTGGAGTCATTATGATCCACAACAACATCAGCAACACCGTCGTTGTTGCTTACTTCTTGCTGTATTTTTTCTGCGTTATTCTCGAGAACTTCTTTAAGAGTTTCATGTAGCATTTCTTGAAATTCTTCCGCCGATACGTTAGACATTTTTTTTTGCCCATATTGCTCTTCCAGCTGAGGCGTTTTCTTGTACAAACGTTCATAAGTTGAACCAGCTACGGTAATTATCATAACGCAACCCATAATTATAATTAACGACACAAACTGCTGTAACAATAATACGTCAGCATTTTCATCTTCCACATCATCAACTGTATTTTCGTGACGAACTGGGCATGTACCATCTGATGCTTCAACATGTCGCTTAAGGAGTTGGCCAATTACTGTATCCTTTTCCCCTGTTTTATACATAGATATTAATGCCTGATCGAAGATGTTGGTAGCAAAAAAATTATTTTTGTAAACCCACGCAAGTTGTTGGTGCGAATGGAGTTTCCCGGTTACTGCTAGCTCGCAGTTAAATTCTGGCCGCTGCAGTAACCGGAAAACTCAATGGCTGCACCCTATGGCAGCATCTGCCTCTCCTTTGTAGACCATTCGTAATGCCCCAAGCGTCCCAGCAGTTTCCACTATTTTTGCATTATTTCTGCTCAGATCTTTAGCAATTTTCACTTGATACGAGCCTTGAGATGCACCAATCGTTAACCCATCCATACACGAGAACTCCCTGCATATTTCTGGTGTCACGCGTTGAACTAAGAAATTTGTTAAACTTGCTGTATATGCTGATGCTAACAGAAACAAACAAAATTCCCAACTCCAAAGATAAAGCCTTGTGTATGGATGTTCACTTTTCTCTTCATTCATAAATAATGCTTCAATTGTTTGCCACTTTGCCACTGTAAAACTTTTATGGTAAAACTTCGTGAAGGCAATCGCATGTTTTTTAGGTAATACTGTGGCTAGCCATGATTTAGTATCATATTCTGCATCATCATCGTCTACATCATCATCATGGTGATGAATTTTTTCATACGTCAATAAACTGTTTTCATTTAATATACTTAAAACAATCATTACACATGGATACGCTAAAAATATACCAAGCCATAACTCGTTGCTAAATGGCCGAACAAGCAGCCAAAGATCGACTGTAGGTTTGACTTTTTTAAATAAGACGTCTCTTCTACGAACCATCGTAACTCCCGTTGTCATGAACGGTACTGAAAACGTTGCCATCTTTGCTCTATCCTCCGACATGAAAACATCACCAGCACCAATATCAAAATCGCCACGCCCGACGATTTTTGCATAGTGACTGCCAGAATATGGCATCGGTTCTTTTCCCGTCACATTGTACCACTGCCGGCTACATATACCGTCCTTCGCACATTCCCAACCGTTCATGCAGTGCATATTTTCAAGACCTTCATTATCAACAACTTTACACTTTGAAGCATATGTGGCCGGCTTGTACAAATCTCTGTATAAATATATATCGAAATCAAAGTCGTTTAAATAATCTTGATTTCTGATATGTGCAATCATATCAACAATGAGTCCCTCCGTACTCGAATGGTCTAATATTCTTCCAGTGGTTTTGTCCGTATTGCATTCGGCACACTTGCCACATTTACATGTAAAGAATGGATCGAATTCAAACGATAAGATTTTGATTGGTCTTGATTGTAACGTGTCGCTATCATATGGTGGTTGATTCCATGGTTTCCCACCAGGCCATACAATCCTACTTGCTGCAGCAAAACTGATTCCATTTATCTGGCTCCAAGTACCAATCGAAACAAATAAGTTGGAACTTTTTAAGTTTACAATATCATAACCTGGCATTCCATTTCGCCTATCACCATCTGCATTTAGTGATACCACGCCAGTTATACCGTCGAATGATACATTTTTCATGTTACTTTCAAATAAATCTGTTTGAATAGTATTCCACTTATCTGACAAATAAGTCATATTTTTGTGAAATAAATATTGATGCAACGATGGATTGTTAGTTTTCATCTTATCAACGGCTCTTGCAACCAAATAAACGGCATCTGCGGCATAATATGTGTAAGCATCGTTTACGGCAGAACCATATGCAGCTACAAAGGTTTCTTGCTTTAAGTTTGCAATCGATCTTGCTTTGATACCAACTAAACCGTGACCATATTTTAAAGCAGAGCTGGAGGATAATCCAGCAGTACCTATCCACGCAAATCCTTCTTTTAAAAGTCCCACGTTCCTTGCAGCATAAAATATAGCATTAACATCAGCTTTTTGCACGTTCAAAATAAAAATTTTAATATCGTCATCTTTCATTTTTACCAACGTGGAATTTATGTTTTTCAGCGCGCTTGTTGTTTGGTATTTTCGAACAATATCAATTCCATTATCGCCAGCAACCGTTTCAAAATGTAACGTGCCATGCCTGCCAAATGCATCGTTGCTATGAATAATAGCTACGCGAGTCCAATTAAATGCTTTCATGATATTCAGTAAAACGATCGATTGAAACTTGTCAGACAAAGCAGTGCGTGCAAAAAAAGGATATTCGGAGTCGCTAGTCAACAGTGGGTCCGTTGCACTTGGTGAAATTAACGGTACTTTACGACCACCGCAATAAACTGCAAGGTGCGCAGCAACACGGCTGTGCTCGGGACCGATTATTGCACGGGCACCATATTTCTCAATTTGCCATCTCGCAGCGTCTAATGCTAGAAAGCGATTATGAATCACAGATGTATTAACAACGTACTCGATTTTTACCCCATTTAAAATGCTTTGGTCTTCGTTAATAAGTTTAATTGCAGTTGTCGCACCTTTTGCTCTTTCGGCACCTAAAATTATACCAATCTTCAAAACTTTGCCACACACACTAGAAAGTAGAATGAAGCAAACAATTATTGCCGCCAAAAACACATGATGGTCCATTCTGTTGCTTTTCATGCTTGTAGCGAAAGCAATGTACATGTTCCACATCGTGTATCCGTGAAAAGGCAGATGTACCACCAGCCTTGTTTTAGTTGTAGTTTCTTTTTGATTATTATATGATGATGCCCCCCCCCCACGAATGAAACAACATCGAAACACATTAAATTAAGGTAATATTATAGGTTCGCTATAATTTGTACTTGTTCGTAGTATAATAATAGGAAAGATATTTAAAATGTGTTATAACATCGTCGGACAGACAAAAAAAGATCTAGATATATAATAATACACTATGGTTGAAATAAGCCCTTTTTTTTCAAATAGGAAAAACAATAAATTAATAAGTATAAACAACTGGTAGTAATAATTTTACGCTAGACTCCAAAACTGAAATTAGCATGGAAGCACTAGGGATAGTGTTAGACGTAGGGTTAAAACGAGAGTGATTTTGGTTGATTTTTTGGTGCTTTTAGCAAATTTTTGTTGTTGTTGTTTGCTTATTTCAACCATAGTGAGATCACACATCTTCTTCATCACGACGAGGATAATAATTACAGGCATACGATACACACACACACACACATATATACATATAGACGTATATATACAGATACACGCAATAATAGCATGACAACAATATCAACGCCTATTGCAGTTACAGGCGGTTCTGGGTATTTAGGCTCACACTGTGTACAACAACTTTTGGAGAAAGGCTATACAGTTCACGCAACTACACGCAAGTTGGAAAAAGCAGCACATTTAAAAAAACTAAAAAATGCTGAAACACATTTAAAAATATTTGTTGCTGATTTGTTGACACCAGGTTCGTTTGAGGAAGCATTTCAAGGCTGTGACGCAGTTTTACATACGGCTTCTCCGTTTTTTGTAGGCGGTGATAATTATCAAAAAGATATTTTATTACAACCTGCTTTAAATGGTACTGCAAATGTACTGGAGGCGTGCAGCAAAGCAAACGTTAAAAGGGTGGCGTTAACAGCTAGTACAGCTTGTATTTACGTTTGGTATGGAAAATATGATGAAACGCATGTTATGACAGAGGCAGATTGGTCGGACGAGGAAGCTGTTTTAAAGGATAAAAATTGGTACACGCATAGCAAAATTGAAGCTGAAAAATTTGCTTGGGAATTTAGTAAAAAAGATAGTTGTACTTTTAAATTATCAGTTATGAATCCATGTTTAATTGTTGGCCCAATGTTGCAACCTGTTTTAAACACTAGCTGCAAAGTAATTTCTGGATTCTGTTCTGGTGCATATCCCGAGTTAAACAATGAATGTAGATCGTTAGTGGATGTACGTGACGTTGCAAGGGCACACGTCAATCAAATTGAAAAAGATTTGGCGGATGAGAGTTGGGGGAAACGTTATTGTTTAGTTGGTGGTTCACCTCACTGGAAAGATATTGCTGGGTGGATACGAACATATTTAAAGGAAAAAGAAATGGAAACAGTGGCGGAAAAAGTACCAACGAAAGTGTCCACAACATTAAACCCACCAAAAATTGGAGCTCCACCACCGCACCCATTGCTATACGATGTATCAAGATCAGAAACATTGCTGGGTTTAAAATATACACCATTGGAGGCATCTATACGCGCGAACGTAGCATCATTAATTAACTTAGGTTTTATTTCACAAAAAAATTAAAATTTTTACCGTTTTTGTTTTGGGGTATTTGCAATACCAAAGATTCGAGACAATTTATTATATTTCCACGTTTTTGATTGATTTTCATAATCGCCCATGCACCAATTTAAGATCGATTCGCATAAGGCCGGGTTCACAATAGTACGAAACATATTATGCTTTTTAAATAAAAAAATATGACCACACATCATTATATATTAGTACTCCGTAATATAAATTAATTCTTACACACATTTATTTAATAAAATTTTACTCCCTGTAAATATAATATATATATAATTAATTCTTACTCATTTATTTAATAAAATTTTACTCCCTAATCTTTGCTCTTTCGCTGGAGAAGGAGCAAAGGTATCTTTAGAGTTTGCAGCCGTAGAGTGTCATCCGTGCAAATATGGTGTACCTAACGATTCTTAATTGAATGTGACTTTATCAGGTGGAAAATGCCCAGAGCCGCCAAATAACTGGCTATGTGTTTTACCGTTTTCATCAATTGTAAAAATTGTTATACTACCATTTGCGATACTTGTCCGTAACCATGCCTAATAAATGTACGTGAAATCAAAAAGTGAGAGTGAGATATATGTTAGATCATGCTGTGATGGAATCGTGTTTTTTTATAATAAAAAAGTAGCAAAATGTGAGAGCTTTCTTACTGATTTTGGCAATTGAAGTAAATTCATAAAAAAATACCGGATGACGTTCCCATGACAAACAAACAATGTGACATCCTCACCACCCGCCTCATCGTCACTGTTGATATCGTCGCTTATTAACCGTCGATGTAAAAATGTTTGGAATCCCTTTTCTATCCGACCTCCTTCCACCAAAAAATCTTCATCCGTAGGTTGCCAGGATGGATGGGCTGGAATTGGTTTGTATACTGCACCTTCCCGTATCAAATCGCTTGGCGTTGCGGGTATTGCATTGGATAGTTCTTGCCTAATTATATTTGATGTCTCAGTGGCACGTGTCATGGTGCTATATACAATTTGTGTAATTGTTTTATTGGGAAATAGTTTGTTTAAACGTTGTCCAGTAAGTTTTGCTTGTTCTTTACCAAGTTCAGTTAATTTCCTATCTTTGTCTAAATTACTTGGTGCGTGTACATATTGCCCATGCCTTACAAATATTAATGTACGCCTTCTAGCTTTCTCTTTCTTTTCATGTCTTCCATCCCAATTCCAGTTCCAAGGTCTATTATCAAACATTTTTTGAGATAGTTCAGCACTTTCTTTTTTATTTGTTCCCTCGGACAATCCCATTTTTTTATGACTACTGTCATACTGCTGGTATATTACCCCGCCAAAAAGAGCAGCTGCTAGGCCACGCTGCGTTGCTGGGCGCATCAATGCTCGGAAAAATGTCATAATATTACACGTGGCTGTGATCGCCAATTCAACCCAATAGAAGGAAAATGAGAGCGAAGAAATGGAGATGCACAGTGAAAAGCGTCCGTCGTGGGTGGTGGCAGTTATATAAAAAAATAATAAATAATGTATTGTGCTATTATTATTATATATTATTATATATATTACTGGTTATATATATAGTAAGTACAAATTTACACTTCATACCTATCACTTTACGACTTTTTTGTACATTCAAATAGCATATACATAGAAGGTAATTTAGGGGCATAAAAAAACTGGACACCTGTGTATTATTGTACTTAATTGGTATTTTAGACTACGGATAATAGATGATTTGAGATTTGAACAATAATAAATGAAATGATGACAGAACCATCATCATCAACAATCATCGTAATGTGTGAGAGACGTGTCGGTCTCGATTTACAGAGGCTATCTCAATAATACAAAGAAAGGGAAGGGGAAGAGTACATATAAAATATGATGGTATACTCATGCTTAAAACATTCTGCATCTTCATCGCTTTGATACCAACGGCTTGGCCGCTGACACTGAACAAAGGCCAACCAACAACTTTGAACATAAACAATAGCGACCCGGGTGTATTTCCGTCTGAGGCGTATAAAATAAATTTAAATTTTGGCTGCAACCGTGGTACATATGAATTAGTTCGTGGTGATCCAAAGCTACAAAAAGTTAGATACGGCAAGAGTGTTGAGACGGCAATGAATATTACACTTGAGCAAGCATATACTGGATTTTCGTTTGATGCATTTTGGAAAAAACAACAGCTGTGTCCACACTGTAACGGGAAGGGTGGTAAAGTTATGAAAATTTGTTCAAAATGCAAAGGGCATGGCACACTTAACAGCAACAATGTATTAAACCATTTCCATCACCATCATCACCGTCATCACACTTGCGATCGCTACGAAAATAATAATAACGAAGGAATGAATAACGAGCCAGCATTTGTGCAGGAACAATTTTTACGTTGCACGACGTGTAATGGGCGTGGTGAAGTTCCACACCAAGGCGCAGAATGTCCACATTGTAAAGGGTTGGGTGTGGTTGAGGTTAAGAAAAATATGAAATTAAGCTTACCTCCAGGTGTACCAAATAACCAAAAAATTTCATTGGAAGGGGAGGGCCATGAGAATCGCAATTTAAAGCCTGGAATGTTAGTTCTTAAAGTAGTTGTATTGCCACATAAAGTGTTTCAGCGGGACGGTAAAGATTTGCATGTCCAGTTAAACATGTCTATTAAGGAAGCCAAAAATGGTTTCCAAAGAAATATAACGCATTTAAACGGCACAACGTTTGTAATTGTGCGGGAAGGGATAACACCACCTGGCCTAAGACTGCGTGTCTTTCATGCTGGCATGCCATGTTATAATGGCAAGAGAACCTTTCGGGATGAAAAGGCACGGGCTAATAAAACAGGCGGCGAAGATACGTCTGAAACTAACGATAATAGCGGTATCAAATGTTACGGGGATATGATCATTTCCTTTACCCTGAAAATACCACCTCATATTAAGAAGCATATTCCATCAATTTTTGAGGATTTTTTATCCACAGGTAATGCTGCGACAAACAGTATTGAAAATGCTTCTTACTTGATTTTTGATTAGTGGAATAAGAAACGAGAAACACTTCTTAAGGCACTGTAAGAATTTGATTTATTAAATGTATATTAAGTTGTGTGAATATGTATAAAAAAAATGTTAACTATCTAATATTAAAATCTGAAATAAAAAATAAAAACACACTTTTTAAAATAAAAAAATAAGGAGCTTTATATTTTTCAATTAATAATAATAATTATGCGCGTATTATAGTTTTATTTACTCTCATGATAATTCCTACCTCTCTATGGAATACACTAACTGAGTTCCTTTTTCAATTATAAAAACTTAGTATGTACGACGTTACGTAGTATTTTTGCAGTACATATAACATATACGCACACATGTATAATATACACCCACTTGTTTTTAACAACCACTTCGGCGAGACCACAACATACGCCTCCTTCGATTTCCATGCCCCGTTTTAAGATCATAGTGTGTACCTTTCATATCCACAGTATAAACCATATCGTTTTCTTTATGAAAATGATGTTTCATCGGTTTTAAGCTTGTGCACTTTTCCTTGCATTCAGAGGCATCCTTGGTCCCTTCACAACAGCGGTTTGGGTCGACAAAAATACGTATCCCTACCTGTGTTCGAGGAATGTAATTTAAACTTCTGCATCTCAAAAGATTGTGAAGATATCCACTTTTAGTTGTGCTGTCTAATTTAATAATTCCTAACCATTTTGTATTTTTCTTTCCATCTACAGCTATATTTTGAAGAGAAATATCATTTGGTGAAAACAATGGGGAACTACATGCATCTGTCACTTCAAATTTAACAATTTTTGCTAAATCGTTCATGTATCTATATTTATTTGAATCAAAGTCGTTCCCGGCATACAGCATTGCGAAATTTACCATTCGGCTATCGGCTAAATCCAAATGCTCATAATTACAAAATTCATCTTGGTATTGATCCAAGGTATACGTGTTTGTGCCAAAATATTTTTTCTTGTCTTCACTCATAGATCCCCTTACTATTGGGCATGACGATTCTTGTTTTGCAACTTTCATTCGTTGCTGCTTCATTTTTAAAGTGGTTTCTAGTGGTGATACTTTTTCGTTTTGTGTTTCCCGTTTCCACATCATTGTTTCAATAAGACTGCTTGCGTCATTGGTTACACGAGTTGTCTTAGTCCCACTATTGCGATTATCAATTATGATATCTTTTCGAAGTGCTTGGTTGATGTCATAGGCCCCTTCAAAGCCGTTATGAAAACTATGTAGCAAGTGTTTATAAGGGTAAAACATTTCACACATTTTTGTTTCACTGTTAGTCGGAGACGTAAATACCCTTGGCCCGCATAACGACATGCCACCAAATACCTTTGCCAAACGATTGCCTAATGCCTCTAAACGGTTTTGGTTTATATCGACTGTTTCAGTAGCATCCTTCATAACACGTTTCATGCCTTCATGGAGATAACCATTCGTATTTAAAATATCCGCAACTTCTCCGTACAAATGTTCGTATGTTAGTTTACCACCTTGTGCCAAGGCAAATGGTACTATGTTCTCAGGTTTAATTGTACCACTAGGGTCACTGCACGATTCATCGTCGTCACTGTTTCTACTACTGCTGCTGCTGCTAGGCTCATTGTGGCCTTTACAGCAAATGTTTGGCCAATAATGCTTTGTATCTTTTAAGTTCCTGTTCTGCAGCACCTTATCAAACTCTCCTCGAAAATTACAAAATGCTTCAATTATTTCATCTCTATTCTTGTTGATGCATGTTTTGCCGTCCACTTCCTCCTGCAGTGCGATCGCAGAGAAAATCGCTAAATGATTATTCTGCTCAGCACTGCAATTCTGTATTTCCATCTTGCTTTCTTTTAGGGAACGCTGTAAACGCAGCGCTTCATATTTCGTACGAACATCTTCATTTGCCCAATCTCGTCGCAACTTTGCAATTTGGCCTGCAGCCATTGCTTCCACTTTCTCAGCTTCGCTTTTAGACGTTTCCACTAATTTAATGATATGTTTGGTTTGAGTATGTGCTTTATCTAAACGTGCATTATTTGCATGGGCTAAATTGATATGGACGGCAACTTCGTTTTTAATAGTAGTGAAGTTACTTAGTGTCCAAGTTTTTAAACCATGTTCAATCCATTTTTTAACTTGAGGAAATTTCTAATAGTTGTGAAAAATATATTATTTATTTACATACAACACATATGAAACGTATGGTGGTATGTATTATGTTAGAGAGCTGTTCTGACACTGTACAAATAAAGGGTCGTTGACGGGTGTCAAGGGGAAAAAAGCAAATGCATACTTACATCAATTGGCCAATTTGCAACTTTGTTTATAATACCATTAATGTCCAAGAATTTTTGTGACGTAGAATGTTTCCCGTGTTGTTGTCGACGATGTTGTATCCCCTCAACGCGGTGAGTAAGAAGACATGCAAACAATACGAGTACAAACAGTAACAATACGCGGCGCCCTTGGCTGGCGCTACTGCAGCCAAAGAAACCCATCTTTCGATTCAAGTATATATATATATATTTACTAATAGATGGGTTGGTTGGAGCATCAGGCCACATGTGACAAGGCCGCGAAGGGATATATGTATAATATTATGTATATATATATATATTATTTGTTGTTTGTTGATGTCGTCCTGTAAACTTTTCATTTCCTTAAAATACTCTTCACGGACCAACATATTTCTATATATTCACAATAGTGAAGCTCGTAGAGATCGTTTCTTATCTAAGGTGTTAAGGAAATGATATGTATGAAACAAGGGGTGCGGGCCACGTTCAAAAAATACAAAGAACAAGGTACTCACTCATTTGTTGAATACATATATAGTATTGTACTAACATAAGTATGGGATGACATATATTGTCGAATACTAATGTGACACGTCTCTGTGGTACATTTGACAACTACGAGTCACCCTTGTTCGATACAATTTACCATAGTTGTATTGTTAATCAACCAATGTTCGATTTGCAGGGACAACAATTGAATGTATGTATCTGTTTGCAGTATAAACATGTTATGATTGCATCACATGCGTTGGGGTTAAACATAATAGCACCCACCACAATGGTCATATATCTCATCTGCTCCCCCCCCCCCTAGAGAAACGATTTGCACCTTTCCACTTCAACATGTTCGTCGAATCATACATAGGGTAATTGCGACCCCTTAAACAAAAAGAAGGTGTAAAGAAGTGTGTAGTCTAATATTATACTATCACTGGGACCACTGACATTTGTAAGTGTAACATGCGTTTCGTTTTGAGTTTTGAGATTGGTTTTGAGACGAATATTGAGTAATTATATCCTTATGCTAATATATTTGATATAGGTGTAATATTATCTCAAAAGTTCGCTTTTAAGGATTTAATTGTATCATCATCATATGATGTCATCAATAATATATATAATTAATATATAATTAATATTATTATTATTTATTTATTATTATTATTATTATAATTACATTATTATTATTCATTTTATTCAACAATATATGACTTCTCCATTATTATATGTAATAATACTATACTGTATATATATTGATAATTACAAATTCCAAATTGAAGATTGAAGATGCGTAGTACATGTGGCATGAGTCATGAATCACTCATGGAATTTATAATATACAACCCCCGAAATACATTTACGCACTTTTTTAGTTTGCACGGACACCACTCAAAATTTTTAGTTTTGCACCCGACGTGTTAAGTACGTTTCTACTAATTGCATACACGTTTATATATATATATACGTATATATGGAGAAAGGCATTGCATCTGATGGAAAACATATTAAAAATCCTATTTTTTCTGCATCTGTTCCCCGGGGTATACAAATGGGTGTAAATGCTGTCAACGGTAAGAAGCAATGTCAAATAACAGAAGCTAGTAATGCAACATCTGCGAAAATAAAAATACGTTCTTCTATAATGAAAAGGATAGATTCTGAACTAGTATTAGTCATTAAAGACAAAATTACATGTTGGAAAAATTTAGGTTTTGATGGAGTTTGTGTAATGGTATTTTCGTTGAGTATTTCAGGGCTTTTTTTCTACATTGCAAACTTGTATACCAAAAATTTTACCACGTTGCAACGCCCGTTTGTTTGGGTATTCATGTTATTCGGCAGTCTATACACTGGATTATCATTGATATATCTCTATGGATGGAAACAAATTGCAGTAGAATATATACATAAAGAACGTAGATCAAGTGCAACTGACATGACTGAAAGGAAGAATGTATACACTCGGACGATTCGCCCTGTTCTGGTCTTAAGAAAGAAATTTTATATAAACGGAGACTTGTTTTTATGGAAGTTGTATGGGTTTGAATTCATTGAAAGCATTAATCAAATTTATAATTTTCTTACACTCTATCTATGCACACTACCAGTGGCAATAACTTCAACTATTGGCATCTTGCTAGCCTTCGATGCGCTTTATAGAGCGTACCTACTAACAAAACCGAATACAGTTCAACGTCGAGACTGTCAAGTAAGTATTTTCAGTACATATATGTATATCAAATATGTAAATATTGTATCTAACAATTTGATAAATATGTTATGCTCGCACACAGGTCAAAATAGACTTGTTTATGGATTTTTTCTGTATGGCATTGCCTATCGGTGTTTTGTGGTTTGTATATGATATTGGTTTGTCCATACCAGAAATGTTGAGTTTAACAGGTTGGCCTTCCTTTAACTTTTTTAGTAAATTGCGTTCAATTTTAAGAGAGATCATTAGAGTAAGGGCATATGCCGCCGTTCGTAAAGAGCAGGATGTGATAATTAGTAAACATAGAGATATAGTTTATGTGAAGACGAAAGATGTTGTTATTAGTGAGCAGCAAGAAAAGTTAATGCCAAAATATATTTCTAAATGCTTCAGTGCTTACAGCATTATATATGGTCTTTTTTTCTTTGTAGTGGCGATTGTTCACCTTGTTAAAAACACATCATTAAACAATTGCAACCACAAAACATGGGAGGTAGGGTGCAAGAATAAAATACCTTTTTGTGGCTTCAATATATTTACACCAAAATGCAATTGTGCATATTTGGACATACGAAACGATAACAAGTTAACCGCATTGCCAAATGGACTTGTAGGCGAAATGAGTGGATTAAGAAAACTTTATATTAAGAAATGCAATTTGACGTTTCTCCCATTACAAATGGAGCGATTAACGGAAATAACTAGTTGTACAATAATACATAACAAACTAGAAAGTTTTCATGTTGATATTCTACAATGGAAGAAGCTAAATGAGTTAGTTTTGCACCATAACAAAATTAAAGCATACAACGAGAAATCATTATGGTCCCACCCAACACTAACATATCTTGATATATCTTATAACATTGCGATTAAAGTGCCAAGCCCTGAAATTAAAATATTTATGCCATTTCTTACAATGTTAGCGTTTTCAAACAATGATGTAGAAATTACCAACAAGTTTGACACGACTCACTTTCCAATGCTAGTAGATTTGTATTTAAATGGCAATACTTTTGCTACATTTCCTGATGTATCATTGAGGGAAACGTTACAATTTTTAGGGGTTTCTAGGAGCAAACTGAAACGGTTTCCACAGTATCTTCCCAAATTTTATAAATTGAAGTACTTGGATGCTCGAGATAACAATATTTCAAGTATCAATAGCAATTTGAAAACATTGATAAAAAAGAATCAGATGGAGGCATATTTTTCAGGCAATAGTGTCTGCAAAACATCAGATGAATTATCATTGAATTGCAAGCCGTTATGCAGTAAATATTGTTGGAGCAGTACAGAGTTAAATAATGGGCATTGCGATTACACATGCAATTCCAAGGAGTGTGAATACGATGGTGGAGACTGTGGTAGTGATGATGTGTAAAGACACAGTGTGATATTTCCAACCCCATATGCTTTCCGGATCAAGTACGAACCATTTGGTAGTGTAAGATTGAGATAAGAGATACTTCTGTGAAATCCCGTGGTGGCCACCTTCGGCACGTGCACCTTCAGGAAGTGCTGGTTTATACTTTATACTGGAGTAGGTCCTGTCCCGAGTTAGAGTAAAAATAGAACACAGGTTAAGGTATTTTCTGGGCAATAATAATAAGGTTATTTTCTATATAATAATATACTCAATACTCAATACTATATACTACTATATAATAATAATAATAATATACTATACTATACATACTACAACATGGAGGTGTTGATGCCGAGACGTGCACCATACGAACGAATACACGGCACACGCGCGCGATCGTGCTTTTTTAAGCGGCGCTATATTTTTACGCGCGACAAGTTCAACATGAGTGAATATCAGGATTTTTATGAAACGTTGGTACCAAGCGATGACACACCTTCCTGGTTATCTCCTAGAGACTCGCCAGCAACAAATAGAAGCTCAGTTTTAGTTAAGTTAAAACATAATTTTCGTTTGAAAGCTCCTCAATTAATTAAGTTAATTGGTCCAGTAAATAGAGTATACAGACAGCAAGCGATGTTGTTATTAAGAAAACATCATTTGAATGAAACGTATGCAAGAAATATTTTTTTTCGGGAATTGTATTTGAAAAATATAAACAATAAACATTTTAATCTATACAAGGATGTATATAAAACTTACGATAGAAAGAAGTCGAAGGCACCAAAAATATCTCTTGAACAAACAAGTAACTGTAAAGATGACCATAATAATAGCATGAATGTCTATAAAAAATGCACGATTTGCCCGCTCCCTCCACCATCTGAAGAAGTTTTAAATAATAATGATTTGCTCATACGAATATGTAGTTTTGTTCCAACAATTGGAGACATATACAACTTCGGAGGCTCGTCAAAGTTTTTGTCAATAGAAGTTTTGAGTGGCACAAGCTCTTCGTCACATATAATTTGGAAAAACATTGCATACCTTCATTTCCATGTCGCTGTCAACAGCAACGACAATGCACCTGGTATCAACTGGAAAGAAGTTCTCAAAACCACTGTCGCTATGCGTAGCTCATTCTCTTGCCCTAAATGCAATGTATTCCACAGTATTATACCAGTGTTATATGGATATCCCCACAAGGATTTAATTAAAGCTATGACTGATAAGCAAATCATTCTTGGTGGCGATCACATATTTCCTAACTCAAGAATATGGCAATGTATCAATGTAGATTGCAAAACAGCATTTCATGCATATCCTTATAATGATACCGTTGAAACTTTACGAAATGCTATAGTACCCCCTACGTCACCACGGTAGAAGAAATTCATTGTCCTCGATTCGGTTGGATATTTGTGTGTGTGTGTGTGTGTGTGTGTGTTGAAACAATTAAAATACGTCAATTTATTCCCCTTTGATAACTTATATACCATTGGTAACTCATACGAGTCACAAAGTAAGCTTATACCAAAGGGTGTACTAATACGTACCAAGTATGATACACATATTATAGACTAATTGTGATAAAAGCTAAAATTATAAAATTATATCAAACACTCTACCCATATATTCAATAAAGTTAGAAGTTACCGCAAAGTGTTTTTGTACGTATTAACGTCTCGTATAAAGTTTCACGTAAGTTATAATTTTTGATCTTTTTTATCTCCGCTCTCATTAAGTTATTTTTTCTCACCAGCCAGAGGAATTTGACTTATCACGCGCCTGAAATGCTTTTATGCAGCCTAGTAGCAGCCCACGCTGTTTACTCATCATATACATCGCTTGCCCTGTTGAAACATATAGGGTAAATGCCCCAGGAGCCATCGATTCTTGTGTATTTGTTATGGCTGCTAAAGGAATAGTTTTCAATGCAGTTTCTCCCTTTTTCTTCTGTTGTTTCATTATTGTCCATTTCTTCTTCTTTGTTTTCGACATTTCAGATCGTATTTCCGTCATACTAATTTCTGATGGTGTTATAATCATATTTACTTGAACTTCGCCAGTCTTTTCCATTAGTTGTGCTTCAAAAACGCCTTTATCTTCCCCAAGGTATTTCTTCAATAAAATAGCATCGTCGGGACCTACAAACACATTTAGACTTCTTGCGTACTTCATTGCCTCTGTTTTTTCTGTTGATACAGCAACGGTTTCTCTTGCAGCATGGGAGTGAGATGGTGGAGATGCAAATACATTTTCACTACCCTTTATACTTGCACCAGATGCTAGAGGATTTACAAAGCCAACCAACGAAGACCTCTTAGAGGAACTTTTCTTAGCACTACTTGAACTGACACTGGTTTTCGAACTACTCTCCAATGCGACTAATGGATTTACAAAACCATCTGAAGATGGTCTTCTTCCCGCTGAAGTTTCACCAACATCTTTACTGCGAGCGTTACCTACGGAGACAGAATTTACAAACGCGTTTTCCAAAGGTTGCGTACCCTCACGACGTTTGTTATCACCAATTTTACTATCTGGGGTGCTGAAGTCAAGTGCCGCTAATGGGTTCACAAAACCAACATATGACGATCGCTTTGGCCCGTTAGTTGTGGTTTGTTCCGTTTTTTTTTGTTCCATCGATTGATCAGGCTGACTTTGTTTGCTATCACCAATTTTACTATCTGGGGTGCTGAAGTCAAGTGCTGCTAATGGGTTCACAAAACCAACATATGACGATCGCTTTGGCCCGTTAGTTGTGGTTTGTTCCGTTTTTTTTTGTTCCATCGATTGATCAGGCTGGCTTTGTTTGCTATTACCAATTTTACTATCTGGGGTGCTGAAGTCAAGTGCCGCTAATGGGTTCACAAAACCAACATATGACGACCGCTTTGGCCCGTTAGACACGGCTCGTTCATTTTTCTTTTGTTTTATGTTTTTTGATTTAGCTGCTTTTGCTTGCCTTGCTAAACGTAGACTTTTCAATTTAGACAGTGCCGCCTTTTTATCCGCAATGACAGTTGGTTTGCTCTGCTCCTTCTTAACACTGTTATTTGCTACATTATTTGTTTTCTCATTTTTTTCGGTTTGTAGTTTTGGCGGTGGCAGTGATTTTGTTTTAAAAATGGATTTAGGTGGATCTTGCAACTTAAATCCAAGGTGTTCAGACATGTCATTTGAATGCAAATTATCGTCGTTAATGGATTTTAAAGCTACATCGACATTGTAGTTATCTGTCCATGAAGGGTATGCGAGTAATTCGTTCCTTAATATACGAAAGTAACGGAGAAAAATTACCCAATCACTATTTGCATCGTTGTCATTGCCATCGTTTTGAAGAAATATTTTTTTCAAATGAAGCATTTTTTTTTCTACTACTGTGAGCGCTAATGACCTAGACCATGTTATAGCAAAAAACTCACATATTTCTAAGCATTGCTTAAGTGGTAGATATCCTACTACATTTATTCCACTACTATTATCGCTGAAATCTAATAACGCCTCAAATTGATAGAAAACATGCCATGGGTTAAACCATCTAGACCATCTTGAACCCAAAAATAACGATAACAAGCATTTACAAAGCAGCATAGTTATAGGTTTGAACACTTGCACAAATTTCAATTTCAATATTGTTTGTTCTTGCACAGTTAAATTACTATGCGTTGAGTAATTATTCCATGCAGCAAACCTATTTTTTAAGCATTCACCAACAATGCCACGACATTTGTATTCAACGTCTCCGGCTAGTAAGATCAGATTCAAGAACCAAACACATTCTTCTGGGTTTGGGCTTGCCAATGGTACAATCGCTTTGTTACTATCTTTTAACGTTTCAAAATCAACCAACGATGCAATACTAATTGTTGAGAATTTTAACATGCACTTAAAAAAATTAGCGATGGTAAGCTGATAATTGTCGTTAGCAGATAATGGTTGTTGCGTTGGCCTACTTCGTATGGCACTAATAAAAGAAAAACCCAAAGAGCTAAATAGTTCCCATTTCCTCCCATCCCGCTTCAAAATCATAATATCCAACATATTGCGAAACAATAGATAGTGCGCATTTGACACAGCATTTGGCTGCAAAGATTGTAATATTTCGATTGAATTCGAAACTAAACAATAAAATAAAGTGAAATTACGGTATGTATGTTCAAGTATCGGTTTACTGATGGTTTCAGCGACAATTTGAAGATTGAAAAAATATGAAATATACGTTTTAAATTCAATGTTATCTTGGTCGTTCGCCTTTTCATGGCATTTTGTAAAGTATGAGAACAGTACCATGGAAAAAATTGTGGAGGATACCCGAAAACATTTCTGAAAATGTGGTGTCATCATCATTTGGTTAATTATATGTACATAAATAGATGCATAACTCTGATTAACGGTGGCAATATTTCCTGGAAGCGAATCAAATCTCGAATGCAAAACCCCCTCAAAATAATGAGCAAGTGCAACGCCATGCAAAGTTGTCCCTATTTTTTCCCCATACGGATGAAGTAGTGTATTTGCCGATGTTGATTGTATGAATCTGGCACTATCAATTACTTTAAGTAGAATAGTTTGAAATGCATCCTTTGCATTGTTAGATTCCATTAATAAAATTGGTGTAAGCGACCGACCAATGTATGTATATAGTGAACGGTATGAGTTTAATAGTTTGTTGACAACTTCTTCGAAGTTCACCTTGTCAATTGCATTTGGCATGTCGTGCTGTTGATAATGCCGATGTATATCACCAAGCTTTGCAAAAATGATTGCAGTGATTGTTTTAATAGCATTGTACCAACCATGTATGGATACGTTTATTCGACCTGCTAACCCATGGAGTAGTTGCGGAAGGTTACCACCGATACCTCTGCGGTTTAATGAAAGAAATTTGTCATCGCCATGTGATGCTTCATTCCGTTTAATTGTGTCTCGTATGTATGTTTCTAGCAACGATATCAATGTATATGGTGATTCTATCTTTTCTAGAATCCATTCTCCATTTTTATTTTCTACTCCATATTTTATTTTGACTAAAGATGATGGTTTTATGTCAATTGCACCCAACTTCGTATTTTTACCCAACGATAGTAGACTTGCATATACCATTAGTATTTCAAATACAGAGAGTTCATCCAACATCACATTTTCTTGTCGCGAAATCTCAAAATTATCTTTTCTACATATATATTGGAAAACCGTGTTCAGTATATCAAGCGTAAAATATGCAACTTCCGTAAGTGATGCATTGTTCCAGAACCTATTTGTTAAATCATTTATATTGGTAGCATTGAAACCATCTCGTTTGATTTGATTTATGCAAGGATCAAATGAATAAGACGATGAAATTAAATTTGCAGTCACCGACAATTGTATTTCATTTTCTTCATTTTCAAAATCTACTAACCCACCCATACATTTATCAGTGTCACGGTGTGTTAACGTGTCTGATACTGGAATCGTAACACCTACTTTATGTGAAAACGTGGCGTCTAGTAATTCACTTGTAAATGCATGATTTGATGCAAGCAAAATCATATCATTTGACAATTTTATACCTGGATCATTTGTTGTAATGTGTAGGTACAATTCAATGCCTTTTTTTGTTAAAATTTTCTCCTGTATCATCTTTGCGTCGATTGAAAAGTTATCCGACCAGAAGGACTGTTCAGATTTCTTTTGTGATTTAGTCGCCGCTGTCGGCGGTGGTAGAGCACACGCTCTCAAAAATTCTTTAATTCCATACTGTTTCCCGGCAGCATAGCGCAATGTGCGTTTTATTACTGGGGTGTTTACTAAGGATGATCTACTATTTTTATTTATCCCAGCAAATTTAATTACCAACGATACACTAAAATTAATCCGATGACTTTGCATGGATTGAACATATTCAGACGATGGAAGATTTGCAATACTCACATTGACAACAATGTCATTTCGCTCCTCACGGTTGATGGTAGATACTAATGAATGAGAAAGCACATCAAACGGATTCCGTTTCTTACTATTCAATACATTTCCTAGTATACTAGGGGGTGAAGCTTTCACAGTTACATCGATAAAATATTTAGGTGGGAACCGAGTTAAAGTTCCTTGTGTAACTAAATATTCACCATTGTTACATACAACTTTGTGTATCAAAAAATCAGGAATATGTTCTCTGCCTGGTGCGGCGTAGAGCACTATGGCTCTTTGCAACTGTCCTCCTCTTGCTAATATATGCTTGACTAAAGGGATGGCACCAAAGCAAAAAACCTCACATCCTTCGTTATCTACATATAGTACACGAAGAACCATGCATACGTCTACTTGCTGTTGGTATACACTATGGAGTGGATGTGGAAATACCTTGTCATCTAAACCAGTAAACATAACAGTTTTCTGAAACCTCGGTTCATACATAGCATTTTTGCTTTCACCAACAAGTGCATACTCATTTACTGCTTTGAAACTTGTTTTCGTATACTGATACAAACCAAGAAATGCATAAACATAATTTACTTGAAAGTTTGGCGCCGGACATTTAAAATTTATGGTTGCCAAAAGGTTTGTAAAATGCCCAGTATTTTCATCGCCATCAAGCTCCATTTTATAATTATATACGTTGATCTTTTTCCAATGTATTATGCTTCCACCCGGATGAAAGTGTGCAACTGGTTAGTCTATAGCATTGATACACCCTTGTCACCTTTCATCGGTGTGGTGATGATTGTGTTGCTGGAGCAATGTATATATAACATTGGCAATGTTGGTTGGGTGTTCTTCGTTGTTGTGTTGTATTAATAATTATTATTATGTATTTATTATTATTATTATTTTTTTTTACTATTAATATATTATTATTATAGTATTATTATTATTAAGGGTTTTGGAGAATTCAAAATAGTTGGGGATTAATTATTATTATTATTATTATTATTTTATTAATAATAATAATATTTATTAATACATACCTTAAATAATTATAAAAATTCCATTCTATATTGTATATAATTTATTATGCAGTATTATTATACTTATACATCTTATATATCTTATATATACGTATTGTTATTAGTGTTAATATTATTATTATAGAAAATGGAGGAAAACTAATTGTACTACACAGCATTGATTTTTCTACTGCACAATGTTGTTGCCCGTAATCCGGAACTTTGATAGTAAAATAATAAATATATGAATACAATATATACTATACTAACAATACATACATATACAAGCAGCGTCTAAAAGAAACCCAGAAATACAGGGGTGGCACTATGAGTCTGGTAGGAGTCGACAAGCACCGTCCCCTACGCATGAGGTTTGCGTGAAAACGCAGTCAAACTCCGTCAAACTCATGGAAATGGATAACTAAACGCATTCATAGTCAGTCATTCAAGCTATTTCCAGAAAATACACTTATTCATAATACACTCATAACTCGAAGATGACGATAGTCGAAATATTTTATGGATATATAGCTTATTTTATTATATAGAGTGTTAAAAATGGTATTTTGGTAATTTATATGGAATAGGGGTAGGGATCAACTCATAACTAAGTCATAATCATGAAGATGTTTGACAAGATAGTTTCACACTCATTCATAACTCACAATCCTGTGTCGATTTTAGCAAATGAGCTGTCAAAAAACTCAAGGCTCATGCCATTTTAGAAAGTGCCACCCCTGCATAAATATTTTCTTTTGATAAATCTACGCGTTGAATTTAAATTTTCTTTATTATATTTTTTATGCTGAAAAGCTTTTATTAATATAATACTTTAACTTTGATGAAAAATGATGGATTTTGCTGGTTTGCCCGTGTAGAAAAAACTGGACTTGCCGGGTACAAAAATGAAACCATGCCATTATTTTTTAATATTGTTATTTCATTTGTGGTGGTGCAAAATCCCAGTTTTTAAGTTTTCTTTTTCGTCTCGGGTTGATAGCCAGATAGGTAAATCAATCAATAACAACGTAAAATAACCAAAACCACATAAGCAGAAGCTTTATCATCTTAAAGTCTAACAACTTAAACATCATTCTTCAAAGCTTTTTAGTCTAGTTGGGCTATCTATATATAGTGTGTGTCTTGAGTCTTGAGTCTTGAGTCTTGACATTGACAGCTGGTTGAGGATTTAGATTATTATATATTTTATTAGTAGTCGTCTCTACTATTATTATTATTTTTTTTTTTTTATTATAGCCTAACCATTAAAATAATTATTATACAACAATACCCACCAGTATTTATTTATTATTACATTACCAGGTACAACTTAAACTGGTGATTAAGAAGAGTTTAAGTTAATAATAATAAAATAATAATAAAAAATTAATAATAATAATAATGATAATAATTATTATATTAAAAATAACAAGGTTGTTATTTATTATTAAATAATAATTTACACTCTACTTTTTTACTCAGTCTTATACAAGATATCCCATTTCGTATTTTGCGTTTTCTTACAGATTAGGTTGTCAACATCGTCGTGCACGACTGTTATATTGTCGTAGTTCTCATTAAACCTTTTATTATGCAAAATACACATAGACATTTTTTTAAATTATGAACTTGGCTCAAGTCTCCAATACAAGAGTTCGTGCATTTTTAGATTTCGAATATAAAGTCGCTAAAAATGTAGTACGTGCGCAAGCTTGTATCAGAGGATTCTTATTGCGACAACAATTGAGAAGAAATGATGAATATAAAAATATATTATTGTTTGAACAGCTGGTTACTAGAAGTATTATACGTCTCCAAGCTTTTATCAGGGGTTTTTTACTGCGCCAACAACTGAGAAGAAGAAAGGACGAATACAAAAATGTATTGTTGCTCGAGCAGCTTGTTACTAGAAGTATATTACGACTCCAAGCTTGCGCCAGGGGATTTCTATTGCGCCAGAGACTGGAGAGGAAAGAGCAATACAAGAAGCTACTATTTCGTGAGCAGATACAAGAGGAGGAAGATATTACTGTGGGTCTTTTACAGTCACTTAGTAGTCGTCGTGAGATTTGTTTACGAGAAGAAGACGTTTTATTACAGTGTGTAACACAAGGGCATAACCGTCTATTAGAACGCTTAAAAAAGCGCGCAGGGCATTTTTTTTTCTGTTCTGCTAATGTCTACTATATTATTAAAATTCAAGCCATTTACCGGGGACGACGCGCTCGAAAGCTTGTTCAAAACCAATTTCGTCTGTTTGTCATTTGTGCTATTAAAATTCAGAGGATGTACAAGGCTTATTATGGAGAAAGACGAAAGCAGACTGTCAAAATTCAGACGTTATTTCGTGGCTATGTATGCAAAAAACATTACTTGCATCTTGTGTATACATCTGTAAAACTACAATCATTTATTCGATCGTTTATATCCCGAATGTTTATGATCCGTTTAAGAAAATCTATTGAATTGAACGCATGTATAAAGCTGCAATCGAAAATACGGCGTTTTTTGTTACGTACAAAGTTTGAGCTACTGAAACAGAATACAATAAAAATTCAAAGTGCCACTCGTTGTTATATCTGCAGAAAAATGTATACTGCGAAACTAAATTTTTGTATAAAACTGCAGTCGTTATTGCGTCAATATATTGCTCGTAACAAATTTCGGTGTTTAGTTCAACGAGCAATTAAAATCCAAGCTTTTAGTCGTTGTTACATATACAGATTATTATATATGCAAACAACAAAGAAATGTATCAAAATACAATCACTGGCACGAAAATATATAGCCCGTAACACCTACATTCATCAGGTCAAATCAAGAGCTGCTACAACGATTCAAACTCGATGGCGTGGCTATCTTATAAATAAAGAAACTAAATACATGGAAGCAATGATACAAAATATTAGCAAGGGAAACGTTTTATTTAATGTAATTTGGCAAGATGTTATTCTACGCGATGGAAAAGAAGCTTTGATGAAATATTTTCATAGAAAAAAAACAATTAGTTTTTTGCGACAGTCAGCTGCTAGAACCATTCAACGTCGATGGTGTAACTATAAAATCTCGACCAAACATATCCTAATACACAAAATCTATGCTGCTACAACTATTCAAAAGTACTGGCGTAGTTTTGTATACCAGCAAGCTTACCATGCATGTTTAAAGATACAATCTACAGTAAGAAAACATATAACTCGAATAAAATATAAACATCTGATGACAGCATCACCTGCTTTAAAAATAGAATTAGTTCTACGTGGTGGAAAAAAACATATGATACAGTATTTTTATCACCCGAACGGTGTCCCATCCGAAACAATGGCTGCTACAAAAATACAATGCTATTGGCGTGGTTATACATGTCAAAAATGTTATAGACATAAGCAGCAAATGAACCAATGTGCAATAAAACTCCAAACAATATACCGTAAATATACATGCAAGCTTAACTATAATAATACTAAAATAAAATGTGTACAAATTCAATCTTGGTGTCGTGGATATATTTCTAAAAAACACTTTTTGCAAACGCAACGTAAGTGTATCACATTGCAGCGTCGGTGGCGTAGTTTTATAAGTAAAAAAACATACTTGATAATGAAACGTAACTGTATAATAGCCCTGCAGCAACGGTGGCGTGGATATATATGTAAAACAAGGTATTTACAAATCCAACGTAAGTGTATCCTAATCCAATCAAGTATACGAAAATATTTTGCTCGTCGAATCTATAACCAATCCTCAGCTGCCATAACGACAATCCAGCGTCGATGGCGTGGTTATATATGTAAAAAACGATATTTGAATTTGCAACTGCATTCGTTGGCGGCTATGACAATTCAAAGTCGCTTCCGAGAATATAATATAAATGTTAAACTGAAAGCATGTATTAAGCTTCAATCGATAACACGACGTTTTATAGCACGTATTAGGCTACAGCATAAACACCAATGCGCAATACAAATTCAAAGTATCCACCGTACATATTCATGCAAACGCAAATTTAACAACCAGATAAAAA
>Ga0099797_100454_pt1 | contig 26412 bp, 27 predicted proteins | sample Uncmet_Sort48C_1_FD_89871 | JGI IMG/M metagenome (GOLD analysis project Ga0099797, IMG submission 89871) | Marine eukaryotic communities from CALCOFI LINE 67, Pacific Ocean - C012_Sort48C_1 | ecosystem: Environmental > Aquatic > Marine > Oceanic | place: Pacific Ocean: Monterey Bay | collected... | reverse complement strand
GGGGTCCGTTTTTTTTGGATTTGGGTTCAAATATCACCACATATTATCTTCCATTACCTTACGCATAACTTATTACCTAATTATAATTACTAGACGCTCCAGTGGGGGCTAAAGCCCCCACCTACTCTCTGACCAGCTGATCTCGAGACTTGGCACTATGAATCAAGCATACTCAATGAGATAATGCTGGAAGTGGCGAATATCTGGATGCTTCATACTGCAGCTCCGTTTTTTTCATCACATTTTATGGCAAGGATTGTCTTGCATTGAAAAACTTGACGTCCGTCAAAGCCCCCACCTACTCTCTGATCATCTGATCTCGAGACTTGGCACTACAAACAAAGAATACTCAATGAGATAATGCTGGAAGCGGGGAATACCTGGATGCTTCATGCTGCAGCGCCTTTGTTCTTCCTCACATTTTATGCCAACGATTGTATGAAACACAAATGTATGGAGCATTTCTTGCATTGGGAAACTTGACGTGCGTCATGGCAAGGGGTGGGTTCGGGTCAGACTGACCAAACGCTTCAAATTCAACATACAGCGGCACCGGCCGCTGCGCGGTAAGCCATGCACACGATCGTGCAAACTACTGTGCGGAATACCGCGCCGTATGCAGTACGGAGGACCGCACACACAGACAACTGCGCAGATGACTGCACGGACGGTGACGGATGACTGCGCGGACCTCTGATGGGTCAACCATACGGGGGACCGCATGCACGGTCGACAGTGAAGACGTCCGTACGGACAACGGTACAAACCACTACATGGCGACGTCCGTATGTCTGCATGCGCGACTGCACAGACAATCGTGCAGACGACAATGCAAACGTACCTGCAATCGTACGCCCGATGCCTCTGGATGTCTGTGCCGGCGTCTGCACGGGCATCCGCAGGGTCAGCGTGTTGAGTTGAGGTTCGAGGGGGGGAATTAGGACGACAGTCTGGACGACCATGCGGAAGATAATGTACAGAGTGGTCTGCATGGACAACCGTACAATGAACTGCGTAAACAGCGGTGAGGACATCTGTACAATCGTACGCTCAGCGGTCTGCAAAGACGTCCTTACCGCCGTCTGCACGGTCGCCTGTATAGTCAGGGACAAATCCCATTGGAAGAGGGGCGGGTGAGGGTCAAGCAAAGCTGACGCCCGCCCAAACCTCACCACATGCTCGTAGCAAATGGACACGACATCAAAAAACATGCGCACAGAACAAAACTACAACACGGCGAGAACAATAACAATGATGCGCTCAGCTCGTCGGAAGCACAGGCAGACTATCACCTGTCGGCGTCCACGCGTCTCCTGCACCTCGACACTTTGTATGAGGAGGCTCGTCAAGGAACACCGGCAGCATGACATGGTACCCTGGCCGGCGCCTCGATGCCCTTCACGAAGCACACACAGGATGCGGCGGCGTGGAAGACAACGATATCATTGGTGTGGACAATTGCAACGGCCGCGGCGCAGAGCTCGTCAGCCGCTGCAAGCTTTCTAATCGCAATGCCCGATTTCGTCGGCCGCGGCGAAGGGCCGGCAAAACATCCTGTGCGAGAAAGCCGCCAGAGCAAATAAGCTAGGCAACTCGCAATTGCGACCTTCGTCGCGTTCCTGCAGACGCGGCGCGAAGAGCTCGTCGGCTGCATTACTGGTTGAAATGCTTTGCGGTGTCTTTGCGTCACGCAACGCCTGACCGAAACCTGTGTGGAAGGAGAGCTGGGTCCACAATATTCAAAGTGAATCCGCCGAGGGCATTTTGCGGTTCAAGCCATCCCTGCACATCATCGTGAGGCATCAAGAACAAACGCACGGCAGAAGCCGAAGGTGCCCGTGACAGCGCCACGTACAACATCCCGTGGGAAAAAACAGGCTGCGGCAAGAATATTGCCAATCGTTTTGTGAACTCTTGTCCTTGGCTTTTGCTAATTGTCATCGCCCATGCCAATTTGACAGGAAATTGATACCTGCGAAGCGTGAATGGCAAATCAGCATCTCCACCCGAATCGCAGCAGATGCGGGGCAGTATGACGTCTTCTCCAGCGCGCGCCCCAGCGAGGACAGTGACCGTGAGGGTGCGGGTCCCGCAATGCTTGCAGATTACCCTCGTGCCATTGCAGATGCCGAGGTGCGGCGCGTAGTTGCGAAGAACCATGAGCAGCGTTCCCGGAGCCAAGCGCAGAATATGGGGCGGCATGCTTCCGGTCTCCACGGTATGCAAGAATTCTGGTGTGAAATCCTTGGAGACTTCTTCATCACTGAGAATGGAATCGATGCTTGCATATTCGGACAGCGCGAAATCAAGAGAGGCAAGCATGAAACTGTTGATGTCAGCTGCTGCTGCGTTGGTTGGCGTCACGATGGCGCGGCCCCCCGCATACTTTAACTGTTCTTCATGACTACTGCGAAGGGTAGCGTCAAAGCCAGGGTAGACCCACTCCACAATGTTGGCAATATTTGCGCCAGAGTGCGCCGCCACCATGTCCGGAATGGCAATGGCCGATGCATGCTTCCCACCTGGCTGCTGCAGTGCAGGGGAAGCATCGCCGACAGCCAAGCAGTAATCGCTGTAAGCCACGTCGGTCCTTGCGCGCATGTTTCCCTGCAGGGAAAAATGATGCGTGGCAAGCTTGTCTTGAAAGAAACTACACGCGGCCAACGTAAAGGCTGGAACGTCTTCCCTGGGCATGCGCCGCAGAACAGGAGGGAGTTGTCGAAAATCCCCTCCCAGCAAAACGGTCATCCCGCCGAAAGGTAAACTGCCATTGCGGCCTGCCAATCCCGGCGCCATGTCTCTGAGGAGTTGGTCGACTGCATCGAAAGCTGCTTTGGGGGCATTCGGGGCTTCGTCCCACACCAGCAACGACGCCTGCATCAAAATCCGGGCGTCCACGCTGGCAAGCGACATGTTGCACGTGGCCCCCGTGTGTGGCAGAGGTATGGGCAATCGAAAGCGAGAATGGACAGTACGCCCACCTTCCAACAACTGTGCCGCAATTCCGCTCATGGCCACCGCTACGGCCATCTTCCCTTTGCTCCGGACCGTGCGCAAGGCTTTCGTGTATAGGAATGTCTTCCCACAACCGGCGGGCCCATCCACGTAGAACACGTTGGGCCCAGTGCTGCTGCTTCCCAACGCTCGTCGCAGGACGGCATCCAAGATCACCTGCTGCGCCGCTGTGCAACATGGCATGCTCGCAAGCAATTCGCTTTGTTCCTGGGAGTCAAACACGGCAAAGCTGCCATTTGAACTCCCAACCGGAGCGGAAGCGTTGCAAGGTTCTCCGGGCATGCGCTCCAGCATGTATCCGTCTGGTGTCAATGCAAACTGCTCAAGGCAATCGGAAACCAAAGCGAACAATGCATTGTGAGCTGCGGCTGGCGAGTACCCTCGGCCGCGCGGCGGCGGCAACAACCATGGTTGCGCAATGGTTTCCCAATGCCGTTGCCACGACTGCCTGCCGTCAACGACTTCATGCCATACCAGAAGCAATGCGAACGTTTCGCACTGTTTCTCCACTGAGCATTCGGAACGTATGACTTCCTCCATGGTCAGATCAAACTCGTCGCTGCTCCGCAGCAATCCTTTTGCAGCAGCCGCTTCTCGGAATGTGGGCATGGCGGTGCCATTGGCAAATTTGAGATCGTCGAAGCCCCGAGCGCCAGCGCAGTGCAACAGCAATAGTCGCAATGCAAAAAGTTCAGTATCTTTGGGGCTGACTGAGAACATGCGCCCCACCACTTGTCCTCCCTTCGGGCTTCGCGCTCTTTGCTGCCACGAAGCGGTGCCGGAATGCCACACATAATGGCTTGGGATGTCAACGTACAGCAAAAGTTTGGCAGGCCAATTCCTGGAATCGTGAGGCGCGGCGCAAAGCTCGTCGCCCGGTAGCCGGATTGAATCGCATTGCTTGCGGTTCAAATCAAACCAAGCCATCAATTTTGTGGGTTTATCTGCGGACCGGTCCAAGGCTTCGGCTTCCTTGCCTTGGAGAAATGTCACGATTTGATTCCCAGGCAAATGGACAGGAAGCCGTTCAACTGCGTGAGATCGAGCATGGAGAGGGTACGAAAACAGCCGCCAAACCGCTTCAGGCGCAGTGAGGTATCTTGCATCCAAATATTCTTGGACCTCGTCCCGGACCAATTCCATGCAAGCTCGATCCGGCCCTTTGTAAGTGCACTTGTAAACGTACTTGATTGATTTTATGGAGCTGCAGATCTCCACGTTGATGTGGCATTCGAAGCGCAGAAGCAAATATTGACTATATGGTACAATCCACCTGTTGTCCTGCTTGCCACTGCCAGTGCGCGTGCACTGTCCGGAGCCGTCGCTGCACATGCGTCGTCGATATTGCGGGTACCCGTTCTCACACCAAAGGGTTTCCTCCCTGAATTCTTTCGGGTAGTGCTTGGAACATTTGCCGTCTCGCATGCACACGCAAGCGGGGTTCAGGTCTCCGCATGGCCCGTGCAACATACACTTCTCCACAAGCTGCCTCAATTTGGGGTGCTCCTTTGCGTTGGGCAACTCAGCGGACACCAAACGATCTATGTCTTTAGCCGTTCGAGGCCTGTCAGCGGGAGACATAATGAGGAGCACGTGTGCGTGAGGCAATCCTCGCTCCTGAAACTCAATGACATAGGTGTATGCGATGACAACGCCGAAGACTTTGAATTGAAGCAAATCGTCCAAAAGCAATGCGAACTTCTTTTTGAAGACTCTGGCAACCAAATCGGGACGGTTGGCGGCTGTCTCTCCGTGGCGCAAATTGCTTTGGATCTCCGGCCACCGCGGGCTGGCGGTCATGGTGAGGAAGTAATCGGGCCGGCCAAAGCGACCCACTAACGCCATTGCATCGAGGTAGCATTGGTACATGTAGCGCGGGCTTCCAGAAAAGCTGGCTGGAAGGTAGATGCGCTTGCCAACCGTAGCTGGCCGTGCCGAAGAAGGGCCCCCGGATGCGGCGCGCAGCTCGTCATCCTGCCCATCGCTTCGGCCTTCGGGGGACGCGGCGCCAAGCTCGTCGTCCCTGGGAAGCGAGTGTGGCAAATGCGCGGCGCTGAGCTCGTCGCTGCCGTTGCCCGCATTTACTTCGCGACGCTGTGCCACAAAATCGGTGAGGCCTCCCAAACATTCCGCGCGCATTTTGCCTTGATTCTGACGGATCCAATGCAAGCGCCCAGCTTCCACCCTGCAAAACGCATCCACGCAATATTGCTGAAACAGCCTGCCGGCGGCATGAGGAAGCGCTGGCGCTGACGATCTCACCATCAACCTGTGCGTGAAGAAGTCAGATTGTGACATTTTGCGCGTCAGGTCCTTGGTAAGAAGTTCCGGGCACCAGCCCCTGTCTCCCCCTGGGAAAAGCAACGGATACGCCAAAGCATCCAAGTGTTCATTGAGATGGCTGACCTGTCGTACACCAGCACCGTGTTGGCGGCATTTGTCATAAATCGAAATGTCTCGTACGGTCGGCGGCGCGTCTCCCACATACACAGCCGCGATGTCCCTGCCAGATGGCTCGTTGTAACGCCGAGGGTCCTCGCACATGCCGGAACGAAAGCGCAGCACCACTTGCACGTCTGCATTGCGATGGCGCTGCTCTTCGACAACATGGTGCATGTGGCGCAAAGCGGCGATGAATGGATTGGAAGCTTCCGCCAAGGCACGATGGAGCGTGGCCAGGAGCATGGGGTCCAAGCCCGGCGCCCGAGCGATGCGCTTGTTGGCCGCCTCCTCGGGATCATAAGTGTAGAGCTGCGCATGGGACGGCGAAACGTCTTCAGATGGCTGCAACGTTCCAATCAGATGGCGCGCTTGACCATGCAAAATGAAAACGGGTGGTCCATGAGGCGCTCCATGGGAATCATGGATCTTTGCAGGGCACGCGTCGACAAAGCTGACAAAACTCATGGCCGCATTGTAGCGCCGAACGTTGTCCAGGAAATGTTGCCGCGTGGTGCTGCTAATGCTCGTAGACACGCAGGCCTGCACCGGCGAGTACAACAAATCCGTCAAAAGGCGGGGCGCTTCTTTGAGTCCAGGGATGTGCGCAAGGTCGCCGTCGGAGCAACAGAGAGTGAAACGACGGCCTCGGCCTGTGGTGAACGCTGTCCCCTCAGACGCGAAGTGCAAAGCTCCGCAATGACAACAGCGAGCATCAAAGACGCCAGAAGGCAGGGATCAGCACAAATTATAAGGAAAACATTATCAAAAATACACCCTCAATGCATTGCTTAGGGTAAAGGAAACTCATCGCGGGACACAAACACTTTGAGGGCCATATTATGCCATAAGTCGGATCCCGTGTGAACTACAGAGCTCTCGTTCGGTGCATCTCGATCAGCACGATGACATCTACCTGGTACGGACCTCGAGAGCTCCTAATATGGACCCCAACACACGCACACACACACACACACACACACACACACACACCCTGCGCACAAAAAACGCAAACGTCAAAATCCAACAAAAGCATGCGTGCTGGGGGGTTTGGGGGTGCAGGAGCCCCCGCGAGGGATCGTGGCAACCTTTCCAAGGTGCAGAATCCAGTTCCTCTTCTTGAGCCTGTCCTCTCCTACCAATTCCTCTCCTAAAAATCCTCCCCTCGAAATTTGCCCTTATTAAAAAACACATCCAATCTTAAAACATAAAGGTCTTACTAATTAATGCTGAGGGATGAGACAGAGGCTGGAGGAACCTCATCAGAAGCAATGTTGCCAAGCTCGCCGCAAGCTGCTTTCGGTCCTCGACGGCCTCCCTGCATCCATCGCGCATGCTGCGTGCACCAAAAATGCTTATCGTTTCCCATGATGCGACCCATTTGCTGACACCAGTCCACCTTGCAACGCCTGTGCACGGGCTCGTTGCCGGAAGTCCAACAGCGCCTGCATTTACCGTCGAACTTCGAAGACGTCATGGCCCAACGGTCGCCACAAGCGACGCACATTTTCTTCTGTGCACGGGATGCGCGGGACGCCCAGCATTGCCTGCACTTGCCGCCGAATTTGCTGGAAGCTCGCCGGTGCCGGCAACTGCCGCACAGCGGTCGTTTGTCGGCTCGACGGGCTTCTGGGGGCGTGCAGCGTACGCAGCGACCATCGTGCCCAGCGCGAGCGACGCGGACGCCGCACACGTTGCATAACCACTGTGGGGCCGTCCTCGCAGCAGGGCGCTTGCGGGCGCCCCGTACCGAATCCGCGGCGCTGAGCTCGTCGGAAAGCGGGCGAGGTCGGTGGGGTCCACGCCCCGAGGATTGCTCGGCCGAGGATATCTTGGTTGGAGGCGCCCCCATGGCGGAGAAGGTGGCACAAGCGGATGGCCGTTTTCGGCCGGCGGCCGCGGCGCGCGGCTCGTCGGCCATGATGCCCGTGGCACTGCGTTTCGGACGGATCGTGGTCCTGGCACGTTCGTTTGTCTGGGCCGCGGTGCCTGGCGCGGCAGTCCCTGTGAAACAGGCAGGTCTGCGTCTGACCGGCACGGAACGACCAGAAGACTTCCGCGTTGAGGCAGCAGCTGCCCCAGTCGCGCGCAAAGAATTTGTCATGTCAGCTGCCCGCAAACAGTTTGCCATGGCGAAAATGGAGGAAGCCCTGGTGCAAGCTTAATTGCTACCCTTGAGCCACACAAATCTTGCCACGGAGCAAGCGTGCAATGGTCATAAACAATCCTGCTCCGCGTCTAAAGCAAAAAGATATGTTTTTGGCAAAGATACACACTTTCCAAGGAAGGGGAACGGGAGCAGCTGGGAAAGCAATACAAATCAATCGTCTCAGGTGCTCTGCCTGCAGTCCAATGCGCCTAGTAGCAGTAAGTGGATGTGTAGTTCCAAGGATGGGGGGGTCGCCTGCGGGAAAGCATGCAAAGAAACCATGCGACTCGTCTCAAGAGCGTAGGGATCCAAGCTAGTGTGACTCAACTAAACTCAGTGCTTCCAATGGTAGCGATGTCCCTCTTCAGAACCTTATTTCTCGGCGCTGCTAATTTGCAAGAGTGTTTCGGAAAACGTGCCCTCGCAACCGCCGTTTGTCAGTAGGAAACCAAGCAAATCAGCGGCAACTTCAAACTCTTTGGGGCAGGGACGGGCACCCCGGGGGGGGGGGCGCAACCAGCGGCGCAACCCTCGCGAGCCCTCCGCCTGCAGGAAACTCAGCAAAACGGCAGGAAATCGGTCCCGGCAGGGGGTGGTGGCGCAACCAGCGGCGCAACCCTCGTGAGGCTTCCGCCTGCAGGAAAACAAACAAATTAGCAGGAAATCAGCCCCCCGGGAGAGGCCGCGCGGGCCAATCACCTGCCGAATAACTTTGCCCTCGTTAATAGTTAGACTTCAGATCATGGCCAGCTTGGGACCTTCTAAGCCTGGTCTCGGGGAGGTCGGACAGCCTTTTCTTTGGCCTCGCGAGAGCGCTGCAGCTCATCTGGGATACATTTTTGGCCGTTTGGGGGGATGGGTTTCTACCACCCCCTTCATAATTAATCTTAGATTCCGCTTCGAAAGATGCCGCCCTTCAATGTTGAAGAGGCATCCTGGGGTCGTCCCAGAGAAAAAAAAGTTCCCCTCGGCATTGAAGGGCGCCGCTTCCAACAAGAGATGGCATTCGACTCCAGAGGCCCGAATCTAAAATTAATTATGAAGGGGGTTGTACTGCAAAAAGGGCTGAAAATCAGTCCCAGAGGCGCCATGGAGCTCCCACGACTCGCGGCAAAGGCTAAAAGACCTTCCCGGGTCGGATGGTGAGATCTAGGTGGTCCCAACTCGGCCACGTCAGCTCCAAACGAAACTCGAGATATTTAGAAACAACGAATCGAATCCCCCCGTCAACTCTCTCGCCCAGAATGCATGACGCGGACCAAAAGAGGCACATGCAAAGGTTGGAGATGTCGAACTCTGGAGGCCTGCAACTCATGGAAGCGCGCCCCCTAATGAGCAATACGGAAAAAGCTGATTAGAGCCGAATGCGAATACAAACCTGAGAGATTGGACAAACTATGAATCCTAAACACCTCACGCGAAGCAAAAGTACAACATGCAAGACTGAGACACTTCTGGACGAAAGCAATGACCTTTTCAGGACTACTTTCTAAGGCAGGCCTGCCATGCAAGTGGGACGATTAATGGGATGATTAGTGGAATGGCTATTGGGATGATTGAGATGATTCCTGGAGACAGCCCAAGGGTCCGTGAGTTACCGTCGCAGAGCGCCGGCAGAAGAGTCGTTGGCGCAGGGTTTTGCGGGGCCTCGTTGCACGAAGAAGGTAATCATTTGTTACGAAGTTCAGACGGAACGGGCCTCGCTAATTGCCCTACTATAGGGAAGATTCCTCCAGTAGGCGTGATTCGGGGAGTGCTCTAGGGTGTCATTCTGGACGATTTGGAGGAGAACTGGATTCTGCAGCTTGGGAAGGGGCCGCTGGATGGAGAGATCTGGCTGGAGCAGAAGGTGGTGGCCCACAGGGCGGTCGCGACCCACGCGGGTGGTCGTTTTTCCCTAGAGCCGGGTCGCCGAGGCCGGACCCCTACTAGCTTCTCCCGGCGAGGGCGTGTCACAGAGGGAGCTTCTAGAGCTGGATTTTCAATAATTTTCGGGTCGGAGAGTGGTCCGTTCGGAAGGATTATGGGAAGCCGTTTTTCATCGCGGCAGCTCCAGCCCGCCAGCGGCGCGCTCCAGCCTGCCGGCGGCGCCGGCGCGCCGCGGGCGACTTCTTTCCCCCAGCCGTGCGGCACGCGCCCCCCCCCACAGGCGACAGCTCCGCGAGCCACACTCCACGAGCCCTCGGCCCGCCCCCAGACATGGCCGAAAATCGGTCCCCAGAAGATCTCCGAACGAATCGAGACCGTTTCTGGTGATGACCCGGACCCGTAGAATCCAGCCGCGACGACGAGAAGGTCCAGAATCTGCCATAACAGCTCCAAACGGACCTCCGAATTTACCAGAAATTCACTAAAAATCGTCCCCTTGTAATCCCTTTAAAGACTCTTTAAAGGCCCGTTAAAGGCACCCCTTAAAAGGCCGCGCTCCGCGCCGCAAAAAAGACGGGCGGCGCAGACGCCCGGCCCGAGAGGCGGGGCACGTGGGCACGGCGGGCGGCTCGACCTGGACGCGAAGCAAGCCGCCGCGCGGCGCCTTGCAGGGGCGCTGGGACGCACCCCTCGGGAGCTTCCAGGAGAAGATTTTCCGGTGATCGTCTGGTAAAATTAACGAACTGCACGGCCGATAAATGACATCCCAGATGAGCCTCGGAGCTCTCGTCGGGTCCGGTTTGCATTTTGTGATTGCCTTTCCGTCAATGTTTTCATCCAGAATGTACAATTCCATGACCTTTTCTATTTTCCCATCCGCTCCCCAGGGGGCAAATTTGACGCTCACGCTCCCCATGAACCCACCCCCAGGGCCAACAAACGTCTTACCGCCCGGTCCTCGCCGGAGCCCGTCGTTTCGTAGAGCCGGTCGCCGCAGCCGGAGCCCTACTAGACTACTTCCAGGGTCCCCAGGAGGCCGGCCTATTCTAATAGGGGAGCCTTCTAGGGGAGTATCTTCTAGTACTTTGCTAATAAATTTAGCGAACTGTACGGCCGAAAAAGAAATCCCTGCTAGATCTCCCCGAAGAGGGGTGGAGACTTGTAACAGGGCGAGCTTCATGGGACGGTCAGAGGATGTCCGTCAAACTTGTCTTTTCCATGTTTTGGAGCCCGGGACAGCCCTTCACAGGAGCCTGTCATTGTCTTTCAATTTACTAATGTTCTTCAAATTTGCCTGACCCCTCCTCTCAGGGGAAGGCCTACCGCTTCACCCGACCCCCTCCCATGGCCTTCCTCGGAGGGCTCCGCCCCCCACGAGCCGCCCGGGAAAGAATCGTGTGCGTGTCGGCCTCGATTGTTGTGCATTTGAGCTTATTTGTTTTCGATGTTGGCATCGCTTTTTTGGAGTTGGGCATCGATTTGTTTGGATTTTGGCACTCTCCCCACGACCCTCTTAAAAAGACGTTAATATTTTTCGTTTTAAGACGTGCTCCACAGCTCGCAGCGGACGCAGACGCCCTGAACATCTTCTGAGGTTTGCCCATGTACATACTTCCGGTTGTTGTCACCGCTCTGATTTTCGTTGTCGACGCGTTTTTGCCAACGGACAGTTTTCCACTCTATCCCCCCCGGCTCGGCCTACTTGTTCTCTTTTGGCACGAGCGATCCTGCCAAATGCCTGACAATGGCGCCATGAGGCACGAAGACAGCAGAAGCTCCCGACGGCGAGCAGAAGCTCACAACAGCGAGCAGAAACTCACAGAATACAGCAGAAGCCCCCGACAGCGAGCAGAAGCCCCAACAGCGAGCAGAAGCCCCCAACCACCACAGGTCCCTTAGAAAGTCCCGAGGACTCTCGGAAACAAACGTCTATATAGCCTGGACGTGCCAAGTTCAACCGTGGCAACGAGAGCGTCCGAAACGGACACGTTTTGCATGCGTTGTTGAAAACGTACCCATTTTGAAATGTTGACGCGGAGAAGTCTGGTCAAAAACTCGTCTCCGGTTCAGCCGAATTCGGCTCCGCGAAACTGAAAATGAACTCCGACGGAAGCAAAGGAGCCTAGATCACGAGCGGTGCTGGAAGGGCCGCTCCAGGGGAACCATAATTCCATAATTCACCCCAAATCTGCAGATTCTCAACCAAATCACCCAAATCATCCACCCCAAATTCCACCAATTCCACCCAAATCGAGAGGGTCCCCCTTGGAACAATTGAACGCTCAAAGGGCCAGCCAGAAATGGCTGCATCGAAGCTGGCTCCGGAGGAAGCCACTGGTAAAGTTCCGTGGAGGCCGTGAGGCAGGATTCTCCATGGTAAAAGTTCACTGGCGGCATTCTCCCCCTCCTGGGCTAACTATAATAATTTCCACGTGAATAATTAAGGGCTTAATTTCCAAGCCCAAGATGGCCCGAAATTAAGCCGAGGCAGTACGGACGGCCCTCCGGGAAGGGTCACGTTGAGCTCAAAACGGCCGCAAGAAAAGGTTAGCGCCGCCGTTTTGAGCTCAAAGTGACTCTTTCCGGAGGGCCGTCCGTATTGCCTTGGCTTAATTTCGGTCCACCTTGGGCTTAATTTCCAAGCTTGCTGGAAACCAAACGTATGCTCCAGACCCGAACCTCACTGGTGAGATGCTCCCCCGCTTTACCTCCCGGGGAGCGGATGGGAAAACGGAAAATGTCACGGAATCGAACCTTCTGGACGAGAAATTTGACTTTAAGTACATAAATCGGATTTTGTCCGAGCCGACGAGAGCTCCGTACGTCGCCCGCAGCAAGTTCCTCTATTTGCACAGTTCGTCAGATTTACCAGTAATTTCCTACAAAAGTCACTAGAAAATCTCACCCTTGGAGCAATTCCCTACCCCCGGCCGCGGGCCCCCCGGCCCGCCCCCCAGCCCGCCCCACGGCCCGCCCCCCGGCCCGCCCCCCGGCCCGCCCCCCGGCCCGGCCCCCGGGCACCCCGGCCGCGGGGCCGCCTCGCGCGCCAACGGCGCACGGGGCGGCCCTTTCCAAGCTGCCAATTCTGCTGCTGCTGCTGCTGCTTCTTCTTCTTCTTCTTCTTCTTCTTCTTCTTCGTCTTCTTCTTCTTCGTCTTCTACGTCGTCTTCTTCTTCTTCTCCCGTATAATCTCATTACAATCTCCTTATAATCTCCCTGATGATCTCCTTACAATCTCCTTATAACTGGGCTGGTGGTTTCCGCCAAAAACAATGTCGAAAATTCGCCGCACCTCGCGGGCCCTGAAAGGGGCTTATATTTGAGCTACAGAGCTCTCGATCGGACGAAATCGATCAGCGCACCGAGATCTAGCTTTTTCATCTTTTCCCTCCAGGGGGGTTCGGAGGGCCGGGAAGCCCCCCAAGAATACCGGGGGGGGTTCGGGGGCGGGCCGGTAGGCCCCCCCCCGAATGGTAGGCGGCTCCCCTTATTTCGACCTTGTTATTGCTTCCTGGCCCTGCAGAAAATACCAGCCCTGTATAATCTCCCTTATAATCTCCCTCATCTCCTAGGGGCGGCCGCGCGCCAACCCGGACTCCCGGGGGCGGGGAGGGGCGACCTCGGGCTCGACCGGCGCGGAGGCTCGGGTCTCCCGGCGGCTCTCGCGCTGCTTCGCCGTCCTCCGCCGCGCCGGGGCCTTGAAGGGCCTTTACAGGAGCCACAAGGGAAGGATTTCTAGTGAATTTCTGGTAAATTTGGAGGTCCGTTTGGAGCTGTTACGGCCGATTCTGGACCATCTCGACGTCACGGTTGGATTCTACGGGTCCGCGTCATCACCAAAAATGGTCTCGATTCGTTCGGGGACCTTCTGGGGCCCCGTTTTCGGCCGGGGGGTAGAAGAATTCCAGGGCCCCCAGGGGGCGAGCCCATATCTAATAGGGGAGGATGTTACCCTCCCCGGCGGTAAGACTTTACCATGTGGAATCCTGCCCCGTGGCCTCCACGGAAGCACCGGAATCTCCAAGGAAACGGGCTACGACGTGGCCTCCGCAGAAGCGCCGAGGCCTGACCCCGAGTGTCTTTTTGTCACATACTTGTGAATGTTTTCGTTTTCATAAAATTGTCCATGCCCAATTTTGTATTTTACCAGATATGCAGTTCATGCAAAAAAGCCGTCGGGAAGGCCATCGGGACGGCCGTCCCGACGGCCGTCCCGACGTGATGTGTGCACAAATTGTAATCTCTAATGTTGTGACAAAATTGTCCAAGCTGAATCTCCAATTAATCAAGACAGACAAATATTTGACAACAATACAGTACTAGAATAATTCCAGGGCCCCCAGGGGGCGGGCCTACTCTAATAGGGCAGGATGCTACCCTCCCCGGCGGTAAGACTTTACCATGGGGAATCCTGCCCCGTGGCCCCCGCGGAAGCACCGGAATGTCCAAGGAAACGGGCCATGGCGCGGTAACAGCGGTAAGATGTTTTCAAGACGTTACCAGTTGAGCGAAACCCGTGCGGGACTCCCGCAGGGGTTTCGTTCAACTGGCAACGTCGTGGTAACATCTTACCGCTGTTACCGTGGCATGGCCCGTTTCCTTGGAGATTTCAGTGCTTCCGTGGAGGCCGTGATGCAGGATTCTCCATAGTAAAGTCTTAGTAGTTACCGACGAAAAGGGTACTAGTGCAGTTTGGGACTCAGATTGTAAATTTGGACCCGTTTTGGTCCGTTTCGGGCCCGCTCGTGCTCATGCTTGGAAACGGCACGGCCAACTTAGTATACGAACTTCCCATGAGTTTTGATTTGTCACTTAAGAAGTTACAGTTTCGGGGTGAATGCAGACTTCTGATTTGCTGACGTCCGCGTCCGTTGGGAGTTATTACGGCAATGTCCGGACCTTCTAGACCTCATCCATTCAATTTGGGAAGGTCTGATAGCTTTCCTCTGCAGTCGCAAGAGTTCAGAAGGCGCTCTGAACATCATGATCATGACTCATACGTTTTTCAGTATCCCGGGGGCTTCGCTTGAAAAAGACCCTTGGTGCAAACTCGAGCCTCTCATCAACCCTATCCAAGGCGCCAACTGACGAGAGGGACCACGGCAGTCATCGTGCACCACGCTGGAGCGTGGTCTGAAAGGCGTGCGAGGTCAAATGCCCTCGGTCTCGCCGGGAGCGTTCACACGCACGCAGTCTGCACAGAAACTCGTGCAATCATAATAATACAGCAGTCGGTAGCGCGATAAGAATGTGTGTGCTACCCTTTTCGGCGGTAAGACGTTACCACGGAGGATCCTGCCCCACGGCCTCCACGAAAGCACTGGAATCTGCGAGCCAACGGGCGATGGCGTGGTAACGGCGGTAAGACGTTACCCAAGACGTGACCGTTTGAGCGGGACCCGCGCGGGAAGCTATTTCGGCAACTTTCGCGTGTTGGGAGGGCAAGAGATGATGAGGCTGGACGGAAGATTCCTGGGCCTGGAGATCGAGAGCCTCAAGCTTGGCGGACTCCACTTTTTGGGACAGGGAATTGCTCCTTCGATTGCTTGTACAGCACGGCCTGGTACAATAAGTTGGCTCTGTAAGGCTGCGAGGGCTCTGGGAAGGTCTAGGGGGAGCGTCCGGGGGGGAGGTCCAGACCGCCAAGGAGAGGGTGCAATATACCCCAGAAGGCGTATAAGAAATGTCAGTACAAGAAATCGAGACCCTGAAACCTTAATTTCTGAACTCGAAGATGGACAAATCTCAGAATCCTTTACACTTCCAGCGAACATTGCAAAAAAAAACATGTCCTGGACGACCTCACGAGCTCTCGCGGAAAAAATCCGGAGCCGCGAAACCTTCCCGAGGTGGATGGCCAGGTCGAGCGAGCCCAGAATCAACCATAATTATGAATAGCTCCAAAAGGATCTCCAAATTTACTTGTTTTTTATAAAAATCCAGACTCTCCGCCGAAATTGTGTATTTCTTATAGCCTGTAGGTTGGGAGGGGTCCGGGTGGAGCCCGGACCCCCTCCCCGATCCTCATCCTGGGCTTTCCAGGAACACTTTCCCGGTGCTTCCCGAGCTGCAAGAGCATGTTTTCCGGAGAAGCTCGTCTCGGCTCCAGATGAGGTTCTCTGGGCTCCAGATGAGCTTCTCTGGGATCCAGAAGAACTCCTCCGAAGCCCAGAAGAGCTCGTCCCGAACCCAGAAGAGCTCCTCTGGAGCCCAGAAAAGCTGTTCCGGAACCCAGAAAATCTCCCATGGAACCCAGAAGACCTTTTCTGGTGCCCAGAAAAGCTCCTTGGGATTCCAGAAAAGCTCCTCTAAATACCGGAAAAAAAATCATCTGGAGCTCAGAAAAACCCATCTGGAACTCAGACGAGCTCTTCCAGAACCCAGAAACGCTGCTCTGGATTCCAGAAAAGCTCCTCTGGAATCGGGAAGAATTCCTCTGGACCCCAGAGGAACCCAGAATAATTGTTCTGGAGCCCACAAAAGCTCATCCGAAGCCCAGAAAGAGCTCCTCCGGAGCGAAGCAGGGTTCTTCTGGAGCCCCAACAGAACTCCTCTGGAGCACAGAAAAGCTTGGTTTCATAGGTTGCGGGGGTACCCTCGCCAAACCTAAGGCAACCTATCTCCGAGCCAAAAAATATTATATGTCTGGCTTCGATTCTTTTTCAATGTGGATGAGAAACTCAGGCTCTGGGCACGATTTGGAAGTCTCTTATCAGACTGACGACCTGCAATACAACCATCGGTGCACTCAGAAAACAAAGGCGCGCTCAGCGCGCAAGCCAAGAGAATAAGCCTTTAAAGCAGCATGGATGATTGAGGGATGATGGTGGAAATCATCCTTCCGGGCTGAGTTCATGCATGCCACGGATGATTTCATCCATGCTATGGATGATTTCATCCCTGCCTAGGATGACAGTAGGATGATTCCCGCGCCCAGCGAGGCCGAACAGGCCGGAGCGCCCGTGGAAACGACCAAATCAGCCCGTCGCGCGGAGGCGCGACGACCGGATTTGGTCGTTTTGACGGGCGCTCCGGCCCGTTTGCGCGACGACCGGATTTGGTCGTTTTGACGGGCGCTCCGGCCCGTTTGGCCTCGCCGTGCGGGGGAATCATCCTACCGTCATCTTAGGCATGGATGAAATCATCCTTGGCATGGATGAAATCATCCGTGGCATGGATGAATTCAGCCTTGAGGGATGATTTCGGCCATCATCATTCAATCATCCATGCTGCTTTGAAAGCCTACAAGAGAAGGCCCCGCCTCACAACCTTGGCTGCCCGCACGCACGCGCTCCGAAAGGAACTGGCGAGAACCATACACCCCGTTACACGAATAAGGAATCACTCGATAAGCAATGCAATCCCAAAAAATGGGTCCGTACGACTCATGGGTCCCACATACACTGGCAGTTCTGCGCATTTTTTGCCCCATATACCTGGGACCCATGGGGCGTTTGACGCAAGCATTTGGGGGCATGTTCGCAAGAAATGTTTACGATTCTGGGATGTTTTCTATTCACGGTCCGTATGCCCCATGGGCCCCGTATTCGCGGAACCCTGCAAGAACCATAACCGTACACCCTATTACACAATTCTGCGTGTGTTTAACCCACGCATAGAAACATTTCAGAATCGTGAGCACTTCTCTCAAAAAAAACGAATTACACTGTATCCCGGCAAAAGACCTGAACAATGACTACATTCTAGAAATCTTGTAATTCCTTAGGTTTTGGAACGTCGGATGGATTAGGTTCTCCAAAAGTATTGTAATCGCTTAGGTTTTGGAAGGTCGCATAGATGGAATTCTATTCACGGTCCGTATGCCCCATGGGCCCCGTATTCGCGGAACCCTGCAAGACCCATAACCCTACATCCCTTCAACAAATCTGCGTGTGTTTAACCCAAACGTAGAAGCGTCTCAGAATCGTAAGCACTTCTCGCAACAAAAAACGAAATTGGGACCCAGATAAGCCACGAAGCTCTCGCGAAAGAAATAAGAAGCCACAGAATCTTCCCAAATCGGACGGTGACCTCTAGAGGCTCTGAAATCACCTGTAATACTATGCAAACTGTAACAACGTTCAAGGCTGAAGAAATAACCAAGGCTAAATGTTCAACATCAAGATAGCCAGAAATGAATCCAAAGGAATGCAGCCGGCCATCCCAGAAGCGAAACTTTTAGATTAAAAATGCCACGGGAAGTGTTTTTGCACCGGCATAAGCCACCGCAGATTGCTTGCCGGCGCGCTGCCCCCCCGCGCGGGGGAGGGGGTGCGCCAGCAAGCACACTGCAGTGGCTTACGCCGCCGCAAAAACCTTGCCCCTGGCAGGGGTTTGAAATAAAAAGCGTCCCTTCCGGGAAGCCGTCCGAATTCCTTTGGATTAATTTCCTGCCATCTTGGATGTTGATTCCCAAGCGTGCTAATGTATCAGCACAAATTATAAGGAAATATCCAGACAAATTCACCCTTGATTCAACTATTAGGGTAGGGACAAATGATCGTGCGATTGCACCCTCGAGGACAAATACACCGCACGGGCCATAACTCGGCTCTCATTTGAGCTACAGACCTCTCGATCGGAGCATCTCGATCAGAACGGTGAGATCTAGCTGATCGTAGCATCTAAAGCATTTTGATTGGCCCGGGGTGCAAGGTTTCCCCGGTGGTTCTGCAGACGGCGGAGCCTTTCCCGCAGGGTTCTGGGGGTGGAGCCCCTTCGAGGAAGGCTGGGGGTGGTCGGGGGACCATTCGGCACCCCGAGAAAGGCAGAACCCCGTATCATCCCAATCATCCTTCAATCGTGCAGCCGCCCCCCAAAAATCCCTTAGCAAAAAACATATGTACTCGTTCAAAATCATTGTATTTAATCATTTGTGCTGAAGGTATGGCAGCTCCAAAAATCCAGACTCTGATCAGAACATGTGCAGTTCTCATTCCCGTCGCGAGGCGCAATGGACCCTGAGAGCCTCTACCCTCCCCGGCGGTAAGACGCTACCATGGAGAGTCCGGCCCCACGGCCTCCACGGAAGCACAGGGATCTCCGAGCCAACGGGCGACGGCGTGGTAACGTCGGTAAGACGTTATATACCAAGACGTTACCATTTGAGCGGGACCAGCGCGGGAAGCGATTTCGGCCACTTTCACGCGACGTGTGAAAGTGGCCGAAATCGCTTCCCGCACGGGTCCCGCTCAAATGGTAACGTCTTGGTACTGGTAACGTCTTACCGCCGTTACCACGCCGTCGCCCGTTGGCTCGGAGATTCCTGTGCTTTCGTGGAGGCCGTGGGGCCGGATTCTCCATGGTAACGTCTTACCGCCGGGGAGGGTAGCTTTCAAAGAAGCTGAGAAAGAGGCCCAGAGGGGCGAGCTGAAGTAGCTCCAGTACACCCTGTGCTTTACTTAAAAGAAGTGTTTACATAATAACTCTATACTATTTAAAAGGTTTTGGCCGAGAGTCTGGATTTTTCATAATTTCTGGTAACTTTGGAAGTCCGTTTGGAGCTATTATGGCCGATTCTGGGCCGTCTCGACCTCGCCATCCACCTCGGGAATGGTTTGCGGCTCCGGATTTTTTCCGCGAGAGCTCCGGAGCTCATCGGGGAGCCGTTTTCCGACCGTTTTCAAATATCTGAAGTACGCCCTACGCTTTACTTAAGAGAAGTGTTCACATAAGCGAAGAACTCCAGTAGGGTGTGATTCCGGGGAGGCGTTACGCTGTCATTCCACATAATTTGGGATGAAGAAGACCTTCTGGGGGAGAAGAACTGGATTCTGCGGCTTGGAAAGGGGCCACCTCGCGCGCCCGCGGCCCGAAGCGATTGCTACGACCCCTCGGCGAGGCTCTCCCCCGCCCCCCCTCAGTTCGGATACGTTTTGGATTTCCATATCAGATTCTATATTTGTTTGCGATTGGAGTTGTTTTGGGGTCCGTACTAAGGCAGATCACTAAGCCAATTGAAGATGACACTGAAGCAAATCGACCCCAACAGCTGTAAAATTGGCCTCATAAGGCCGCGCCGGTTCGGGAGGCGAAGATACGGATTTCGGAGCTGACGAATCTTCGACTCGGGAGGCCAGGTCGGGAGAGCTGGGGAAAAAAACAAAAATACAATTTATGCAACTTTTGAGCTGGGGACAACAAAAGCGTTGCAATTTGTGTCACGTGTTAGCTCAGGACAAAATAAACTATACGTTTTTTATCACTTTTCAATTCAGTACAAAAAAGCGCTACCATTTGTATAACTTCTAAGCCGAGGACAAAAAAGCGTAGCGATTTGGGGAACATGACATAAAAGCTCAGGACAAAAAAAAAGCTGCAAATTGTACAGCTTTTGAGCTCAGGACAAACAAATCGTTCCAATTTGTGACACGTTTGAGCTCGGACAAAAAAAGCGCCATCATTTGTTGCACTTTTGAACTCAGGACACGAAAAGCATTTTAATTTGTGACACGTTTGACCTCAGGAGAACAAAAAGCGCTACAATTTGTGTCGTGCTTGAGCTCAGGACAAAACAAGCGCTGCAATTTGTATAACTTTTGAACGGGGGACAAAAAAGCGTTACAATTTGTGTCACTGTTGAGCTGGGGACTCAAGATACGGATTCTCAAGATACGGATTCTCAGGATACAGATATGGGAGACGTAGAACCATTTGCCGGACTAAACGAATTATCGAGAACCCACTTACACATTCGCCGTTGGGGGAAATTATCTTCAGAAGGCGGATTTCTGGGTGGTACGATTTGGATGATTTGGTTGATAATTTGTAGGAGTTGGGGGAGTCATGGCTCGCCTGGGAAGCGGCGCCTCCGGCGCCGCTGGGAATAACGGCTCGTGTGGATTTGGGCTTCGATTTGTTTAGATTTTGACATCGATGTTCTAGTGATTTTCTATATTTTTCTCGTAAATTTGACGAACTGTGCGGCCGACAACGGAATCCCGGATGAGCCTCGGAGCTCTCGTCGAAACTACCCACGATGATTTGATAGACTTTCCGTCAGATTTGGCATCCAGAAGGTTCGATTCCGTTACTATTTTACACTTTACCGTCCGCGGGCCGAGAGCAGGCCGGGGGGTAGATTTTGACATGAATTGGTTTCGGATGTTGACCTCAATCTTTGTTTATGTTGGCCTGGATTCGGGCGTCGATTCTGAATTTCTGTGGGTTGCGTCAGTACGGATCCCTTACTGCTCAGAAGGCCTTGACAGGGATTCCTTACTGCTCGGAATAAGATATCCAGACCCTGAGCGAGCTTTCCGGATTCTTAAGTAAGCAAAATGGTGTAGAGAGAAGCCAGGAAGGCGAGCTGAAATAATGGGAGGTGAGTTTGACTAAAAATAAAATAGGGTGACATGTATAAACATTGTTTCCGAGAAATGGTCAAAAGTGAGGATCAGCACAACACAAATTGTATAGAACAAGCAAAAGCATTATCCCAGCAAAATATCCTGACAATGACTGTTATTCATAAAATATATAAATTCCAAAAGCATTTTGGTAGACAGAGGTTGTCACACGTCCAGCAAAAGATTGGATTGCTGGCTGGCTGGCTGGCAGGTCGGCTGGCTGGCTGGCCTGCTGCTTTCTAGAATTGAATGCTTGAAAAAACGCATGAGCAAAAGTTGTCGATTTTATACCTTTGGGAGCAATTTGGTGCTGAATGTGATCCAAGCAAGGCCGATTTGGGGCGCTGGCTGGCTGGCTGTGGCCGGCTGTGACTGGCTGGCTGGCTGGCCGTGGCTGGCTGCCTGGCTGTGACTGGATGAACAAGGTTGAATTTCCAATGGTTTTGTTCAACACAAATGCTCCGTCACACCAACCGCAGTATTCAAAAAGCATTGTGTTTCCCATAGATTTTGAAGCTTTTTGAAATTACTATGAAACCATGAATTTAAACAAGCTTGGAGTTCCGTAGGTATTTCAACAAAAAATGCTCGTGACGCCGACCGCAGTATTCAAAAAGTATGTTTTCCCGTTATGTTTTGCAGCTTGTTGAAATGACTATGAAACCATGAATTCAAAAAAGCTTGAAATTCCTTAAGTTGTTCAACAAAAATGCTCCGTGACACAAATGGAGTTACAAAAAATGCATTGTAGTTTATAGCATTTTTGAAATCATAAAATCAAAAACGCTAGAATTCCGGCATACGTGTAGCAAAAGTTGGCCGCGACACCGAAGGCGGCAAACCCTGCGTATGAAATTCCCAAGCACCTGTACTCTCTATAAGTCTACTAGAACCCTTAATTCCTGCGTCATTGCCAGGGAAATAGGAATGTCCCAACGTCTGCCTTTGCATGGACTTCTTTACCCCTATTGTTTAAGGTCAGGGTGAATGAAAAGTAAAGGTAATATAGCTTCCCGAAGGATCCGCGCGGCGCGCGGAGAACGCCGCACAGACCATCGCGCCTCGGGCGACGTCTTTAAGCCATCTGTCTGGCGAGCTCCGCACGCCGCACGGTGCGCGGATCCCATGGGAGGTCTAGTATCCTTACTGTTTGTTCGCCCTTACCTCGAAAAGTAAAGGTGCGTATATGTTGTCTTGAATTTCCTGCAAACAAAATAGGGTGAGTGATATTTACGAAAAGAGTTTCCAAATTTGTGTCGAAAATCAGCCTCACATGTGCTACAGAGCTTTCGCGAGACTGTCGGGGGCGCCAACAGATCCTGCCCAGACCACTGGTGCAGTCGAGAGGGCACAAAGAGTGACATGATGGGCTCAGACGGGCTGTCCGAGACCCGGCTTTCCCTAAAAAATGGAGCTCTGCAGAGTGGTCCGAAACAGTTCTGAGAGCTCCTGTGGGAAGTTCATATACCAAGTTGGATGTGCCGCTTCCAATCGTGATAACGAGAAGGCCCGAAACCGACCATAACACACCCAAACCCGACCATCCGAAACCCGAACTTCCCGAGCACAGTAGAATCTCCCTCCTCGCCCCCCTTGCTACGCAACATCCCCTCCCATTAGCCGTGGTATTGAGCGACGCTCGGCATCCAGATGATAGCCGGAGAAAGCAGCGCCGGCCAGAAGTTCAACTTGCACCTCGTGACTTCGGAGCGGCTCAGGCCAGTCAGACAAAGAGCACATCTTTGCATCAGAAACGTTAACGTCCGCTAGAGATGCTGGACCTCCCATGCTCGGATGATTGAAGGAGGATTAGGACGATTCAGGACGAAGTATGACGGCAAAGTAAAGGTTACATGAATGTCCCAAGGGTCTGATTTTGCAGGAGGCTCTTTGCTTTGTAAGGTACTAGTACTGTGCTCTGGCAAAACAATTGTTAAGCAAAGAATTGAAGCAATACGAAACAATACGAAGCGATCCGGACCCAAACAACACTCCCGCGCGCAACAGAATACAAGTGTCGAAATCCAAAAAAAACACTGAAGCGGCGGGGGGGTCGGGGGGGGCGGCAGCTCCCCGGAGGGGTCGTGGTGGCTGCCTCGCGCGCCAACGGCGCGCAAGGCGGCCCCTTTCCAAGCTGCAAATTATTATTTGTCACTGTCTTTCTCATTCCCCAAACTTCGCTTGCGAATGGGGTTCTTACTTATCTTCTATAGAATTGGGTTTGGAAATCAAGATTTGCCCTCGCCGCCTTGCCTGCCTATACTGGCCTGGAAATCAGGATTTGCCGTCGCCGCCCACTTGCCTAGACTTGCCTAGACTTGCCTACCCTATTGGCCTGGAAATCAGGATTTGCCGTCGCCGCCTACTTGCCTAGACTTGCCTAGACTTGCCTACTCCTACTGGCCTGGAAATCAGCATTTGCCGTCGCCGCCTACTTGCCTAGACTTGCCTAGCCTTGCCTAGACTTGCCTACCCCTACTGGCCTGGAAATCAGGATTTGCCGTCGCCGCCTACTTGCCTAAACTTGCCTAGACTTGCCTACCCCTACTGGCCTGGAGATCAGGAGTTGCCGTCGCCGCCTACTTGCCTAGACTTGCCTGGACTTGCCTAGCCTGGATGGCATAAAAACTCCGTTTGGGGATCCTCGCGCAGGTATCATTGTGTTAGTGGCCTTTGGTCTAAGGTAATGCTGGAGCCTTTAATTGAAACGCGTTGGCCTCGCAAATCCTACTGTAAGGTGTTCAATTATGGTGCTAGAAAAGAACAAATAAAAAGTAAGGCTAATAGACCTCTCGCAGGAACCACGCACCAGGCGGCGTGCAGAGCGCGCCGCACGAGCGAGGCTCCGCCCCGCTCGGGGAGGCCTAGCGGCCCCGCGAACCCCCCCTTGCCTTCCACCGTGGGGGCTTCCCGCCCCCCGAACCCTGCGACCTCCCCCGGCCGGCCTGTGCAAAGGCTCCGCCCCCAAAAGTCCCCAGGGATGCTTTCGATGTCATCGTTAGATTCGTCTCATTGCGCTGATCTTCCTGGACCAGACGAGAGCTCCGTCACTCAAGTACGAGCCGAGTTATCATCCTCAAGGCGTCAAATTTGTCTGACCCCCTCCCCAGCACCGTTTTAACGGACATTAAACTTTCTGTACGAAAAAGACGTGCTCGAAATAATGAACAAAACACACCTTAAGTGCTAACTCGAGCCTGTAATCAACCCTATTCAAGGAGCCAACTGATAACAGGGAACACAAACTGGCCGGCCCTTTCAGAGGGAATCGGAACAACGGAACACGCGGAAAAAATGAAATTCCGGAAAATCAGATTTTCAACCGAAACCCTCCCGAGGGGAAAGGGAAATGACACTTTTCCGTATAGGAAATTTCGTCCGTTTCGCTTGGGAATTTGTATAGAAACCGGCCGGCCCTTGGAACAATGGAGCGCCCAAAGGGCCGGCCAGCAAAAGTCGAAGCATGTCTCGACAGGCATGCGAGGACAAGGCCACCCTCGGTCTTATGAATGCAGCACCCGACCCAAGAGCAGGCGCGGCTTCGTCCACCAGAGTCGCCCACACCGTCCACACGCACTGTCTGCTCAGAAATTGAAAGCCTCTAGCTTCTAGCCAGAAAGCTTGTTTTTGCTGATTTGGGCATTCGTGTGGCAGCGTAACCCACGCTGTCCACGCGTTATAAAAGGACATGCTCCAAATAATAAACAAATTGCACCTTAAGTGCTAACTCGAGCCTCTCATCAACCCTATTGAAGGAGCCAACTGACGACAGGGAAAGCAAAAGTCTGAGCGTGTCTCGACAGTTATGCAAGGACAGGGCCGCCCATGGTCTTACCAATGCAGCACGCGGCCCAACCAGTAGGCGCGGCTTCGCTCAGATCGCCAAGGCCGCCCTGCGCTGTCCAGACGCACCGTATGGTCTGAACAGAAATTGTAAATTAAATAATCAGCACCGGTTCGAGCAAGAGGCTGGGCCAGTAGGTTGAGAGGGCTCCGGGGAGGGGGAGGGGGCCCGGGTGGGACGAGCAGAAGGGGCGAGGAGGATGAGGAGGGATATGTTGGAGAGTATGATTAGGATTGATATATTATTGATTGTCCTCAATTTCCCGCAATGATCCGCAATTGCCCTGGATGTTCCGCATGTTTCCTCAATCGTCCGCAATGTTCTGGTATATTATGCTGTTTTCTGCGATCTCCAGCTAATGTAACAAATTGTTTGCAATTGTCAGCATATTTCCGCAAGCTTCATCCTTGTTTCATAAATGTTCAAATAGTTGCTAGCGTTTCAACGATGTCGCGCTAGTTTCCGCGACGTTCCGCATGTTTCCTCGCGTTTCCGCCAGTTCCCGCTACTTTTCGCAAGTTTCAAAATGTTTCCACATTTGTCTACTGTTTTCTTCCGTTTCCAGCATTCGTGTAAGGTTGTGAGGGTACCTTCGCCAAAACTTAGGCAACCTACTGGCCAAACCGTAGCGTAATGAAAAGGCCCTGTGCGCCTCTAGCTTTCCGTGAAGCTGAGAAAGAGGATCCGAGGGCGCTCCCAGGCGACCTGAGGTAGGCCGGGATCAAACGACGCCCGGCAGAAAGAGGCTCTCAGAGGGCGCTCCCAGGTAACCTCAAGTACGCCCCAAACTAGAAATAAGAAGTTTGAATAAGAAATCCAGACCCTGAAACCCAAATTTCTGAACTCGAAAATCGAAAAGCCAAAATTCCGTCAAACTTCTCAGGAAAACTGACGAAAAACGGCTCCCGGACGAGCTAAGGAGCTCTCACGGAAAAAAATGAGGAGCCAACAAAAACATTCTTGAGGTGGATGGTGAGGTCGAGAGAGCCCCAAATCGGCAATACTCGCTCCAAACGGACCTCCCAAGATCATCAAAAATTATCCCAACAGAAGACCCTGACAATGACTACAATTCATAAATATATGAAGTGTTCAACAACAAAAAAATAATAATAATGATTATATATATATATATATATATCATAGGCTTTCGAACGTGCCACCGATGGTATTCTCGAAAAGTGTTGCTATTCATTGCGTTTTTGAGCTTGGCACCACAGGAATTCTCCAAAAGTGTTGTAATCCCTTAGGTGTTTGAGCTTGGCACCAATGGAATTCTCCAAAAGTCATGTAAGCCCTTAGGTTTTTGAGACTTGTTATTTCCTGGTTATCGAAAAGTGTTCAAATTCAGTGGTTCCTTGAACATTTTGAAATCATGATTTCGGAAATGTCGAGATTCCGGTATACATGTGACAAACATCGAGGCGGGCATCGATGGCGCCAAACCTTGCGTATGAAATTCCCAAGCACCTGTACTCTCTACAAGTTCACTAGAACCATTATTCCTGCGTCATTGTCAGGGAATAATAAAAAAACTGACTCTCCGGGCCAAATTGCAACTGCCTCTGCGCTCCCAAAACGGTACTTACCATCCTAGTTCAGCTTAATTGTTTTTTACCAAAAAACGCTACTTGCAACCTTACTTCCTCTTAATCCTATTCCCTAAGAAAACGCTACTTGCCAAGCTCAGTGCACGACTTTCCATAAGAATTCTACTGGTACAGCAGGGTAAGATGCACCACTGACTC
>Ga0099797_100453_pt1 | contig 26444 bp, 15 predicted proteins | sample Uncmet_Sort48C_1_FD_89871 | JGI IMG/M metagenome (GOLD analysis project Ga0099797, IMG submission 89871) | Marine eukaryotic communities from CALCOFI LINE 67, Pacific Ocean - C012_Sort48C_1 | ecosystem: Environmental > Aquatic > Marine > Oceanic | place: Pacific Ocean: Monterey Bay | collected... | reverse complement strand
TATTTTAAATAATTTTTTGATTTATATTTAGTTTTGTTAATGGTTAGACGACTTCAAGTCGTCGCCGTGGTACGTCTTTCGAAGGCGCAGCCTTCGGTGCTCGCTTCGGCGACAACTGTGCAAGTGTTGCAGCATGCTGTTTCGAAAACTGAATGCACTCAGGGGGGGCAAAACGATCCGGCAATATGGCATTGACAGCTAAATAATGTTCCCACATTTTGTGCAACAAAACTTTGTCTTCTTCGCTTTCGATTTCATTTTTTATTATTAGTAACGTATGCACAAGGGAATCAATTTCCCGCTTCGGAACAGATTTTTTACCACCATTTTGCGCGCGGACCATATCATACAGAGTTGGGGCAAGGCTTTTGACTAGGTCTTTCGCTCGCGTATCCATGCGTAATTGCTTCATACTATCCACTATTTGCATACGATGCACGCGTTGTTTGTGACGAAACCAAGGTGCAAAAGAAGGGGAATCGATAAACCGATCATAGATGCTCACCCATTTCGATTTCATCCCAAAGACCTGGAACCCCCTTGGCATACCATTCGATTTGATCCGTTTCATGAAACTTTGACGATCGAACTTGACGAGATACAGGTTTTCGCTCATGTAAGGGCCAACACCAAGCACAACAAAGTTTTCTCCACTGGTACCTTCACTTCCCCCCTTTGCAGTCACACCAAACAACTGCTCGAAGGGTCGTAAAAACTGTTCTGTAAGTGCACGAAAGTGTTGCCGCAGCAAGGCATTGTTTATGGCATCTTGAGGAGAAGCACCAATACCTGCCTTCCCATCGCACGCATTTGACTTTTCATCCCAGCGCTCAAAAACACAAGGTATAGAAGCTGAATTACTCTCACGGTCAACTTCACCGTCTTTATGATTTATCATCGAATGGCTGGGAACTGGCAACAGCTGCCGGAGTACTTCGCTATTGGAAACTAGCACGGGCATCTTTGACACGAGAAAATATGGCTTTGCGCTTGACTCAGACATTTGTTGTAATATTTTTGATCGACCCGACGTGGTAGGCTTGACCCATTTTTTGAAAGTGTGTACATCATTCGGGCCATCACCCAAAGAGAGGATGTTTGGAAACTTTTCAAAGCTTTTTAAAAAGAAGGGATTAGTCACGCCAATGATCAAGGGTGGAATCAATGCTCCTCTCGTTGCGCTGGGAGCTCCTGGTTTGTTGGCTCCGAACAAATCGGCGAGTGTTTCGAAATCGCTGTCGTAAATGGTAAAGTATGGACGAAAGTCTCCTGAAAATGGAAAAGGTCCAAGCAGACTGACTAAAGAAAACACAGAGCGGCTGCATAAATCAGGCGTGGGAGCATACACCATGAGCGATTCACCGCACATCAAAAGCTCCCAGATCTGCCACAACGACGGTGCTAAAGATGGCCCGAATGTACTGTACAAACCTATTGATTGAAAAAGGCCGTTGTAATCCTGCCCCGAAATGCTAAATACATCATAAATTGATTTGACCGCAGGTGACATGGTCATAGCCGCTCTTTGCTTAATTGTTGGCTCCAAAAGTTTGTTTTGGTCCCAGTGTAAAAACGGAATTCGGTAAGAAAGAACTGCTCCCGCGACTGGCAAACTCATTTTCCTTCCAGGGGAAGCGGCAGGCCAATTTCCTACGTCACACACAATTGTTTTCAACACTTCTTCCCCAATCTCAAAAAACAATGGACCCGTGACGTCTGCCAGAGTGCGATAAAGGGCAGCGTAAGGCTTTTCGGTCAAAAAAACTACCGACCGTTGCCGAAATCCACGCGAAACGGTCGAGTCACGCTCCCGAGAAAAGAAGGCATGGCCAAACAAATAACTCCTCTTTTCGGCCGTTTGGGTGTATAACTCTGGGTTGGTACGAACTCGAAAAGAAAATAACATGTTTCCTGCATGTCCACTGTAAGAATCTGGTAGAGAAAGTAGTGCAACCCGTTTCTTCACTTCCGTCGTACAAGCGTCGTCTGGCACCATCACAGACACTTTCTGCCCTTGCTTCACATCAAAATCTACTATGGCCACTGCCCTTAACCAAGTGCTCGACTGTGGTGTCGACAGGTTTACAGTTGACCCGGCAGCGGAGACGTCCGTCGTGGTCGAAGCAAGAACGTTAGGGTCCGGACTCGCGGCACTGTTTCTAAGCGTTTCTTTCAATTCCCGATCTCTAGGAGACAGTAACCCAGCGAACATCCCCAAGTCATCGCTACCATCTGCTGCCGGCACTACGTTGGCCGCAGTCTCAGAAACAATCTCCGACATAATCTATCTAATAAACGTGAAACAACGCTCCCCTAACCCCCGTACAGTGCGTGCTTTGAAGTGATTTCAAAACGAATTTTCCCCCTAAATATTGTTGTTAGCCCCGTAATTCTTACAAAGTTAGGGAGAGTAGTGGGGAAAGAGTTCATGCGAGTGTAGTTGGGTATGTGCGATAGAATGAATGCTTGGCCAAAGAGTTACAATGTACTCACTCCCTCTACCAAAATTTCCGAATGAACATTGCGATGGCGGATTTATTTATTTATATTTTATTTTTTTACTTCTACATTTATCTCTCAATACTCAATACTCAATAATTTCATCCAGCTGGAAGCACGAGTGGAGACTACGAGTTTGAAGTAGCGACTAGGATCCATTTTTGAATGGTTGCGACGTTGCGACGACAGTTGCGACAGAGTCCCCTCTTCTCGGATTGGTACGAGTAAACCTAGTGTCCAACCTCACGCCTAATCCTTTGATTTAATCCTCTCTTCTGTGTATTCTTCTGCTACCCGTATATGTACTTCTAAAACATTATACTAAGCAAATATTGAAATATTCTCCCCTACTGTATTTTTTGTTTTCATACTCGATTAGATGAAATTACAGGATCGTCTACTCCTCGTCACAGACACAACTGACCCCTCCTGATCAGGGCTGACGATTCCATAGTTCGTCATGAAATATCTTGCATATGTCGAAACGTCTCGTTCCGATCACGTTACTTGAGAAAGATCCAAGTGAGAAGCACCATGGCACAAGATGAAGAGACGGTTTCCTTGGAAAATTTAGCTGACGATGCGTTGGATAATTTTGGCACAAAATACGAGGAAGGAAAGACGAGCACGAGTGAAGTGAACGATGCTAATGGTGGTGAGGAAGCTCCGTTCGAGGGGAAAGATTCTCCAGAGTCTCCCCCCATTCCGATGATCGAGGCTGAAGCGAATGATCAAGACGACGAAGAGGATGAAGAGGTCGCAGACGAGATTTTCCGAATGGCCGGTTCATTCGGGGGCTTCACTATGCAGGAGAAAACACAACAAGAGTTGGCCGAAGAGGCGCAGCAGCAGGAGGATATGTGGGTCGCGTACGTGGAGGAGCTTAGCATTTCGTTAAACCGGCGAGGCAACATAGTCTTGGTGCAACCTAGTGCCATGGACAATGCGGGAGGGAAAACCGCCGAAAGTGATCCCCTAACACTTTTTGAACTTTGTGAACAATTCGAAAATGTGCAAACGATACTGGCAGAGAACGTTGGTACGGGAAATGGCGGCCCTGGGTTGTCGGCGAATCTTGCCACAGTGTTGATATCGCTTTTGCCGCAGTTTAAGTCTGTATTACTAGAAACCCCTTTCCTACGTGTTCCAGGCAAAGTACCACTGAACTTTTCTGAAAATTCAGGAGCAGCTGCCCCCATTGACATTCCTGGCGAACTTCCTTCGGACCTGGTGAGCACTAGTGGGGCTCTGAAACCTCGATGTGGTATTCTCCGAGTAAAAATTGCCGCAATGATTGCTGAATTGGTTCGGTTTCGAACTGAAGCGCTAGACAATGTCCTGGTTGAACTAGGTGTACTGCAAATCCTAATGGATTTATTTTTTACTTACGACAGCAATAACATGTTGCACAATGCTGTCACATCGTCTGTCATTACCATTCTCGAGGGCTCATGTGTTCCATTGCAAAAGGAACTCCTTGAGAACTGTCAATTATTGAATCGCATTATTAAAGCGTTTGAAGACAATGAAGTAGAACGAGCGAAAGACAAGAGCCGTCAACGGCCATACATAGGAGCTTTGACGCAAATCTCTACCGTCGTGAACGAAGTTGCTGTGTCTGGAGATCGTGATTTCATCGCTGAAACGGTGGAGAATAATCCAGAATGGAAAGTGTTTGTTGAAACATTTTTGAAGCCATTGCAAGAAATTCATGCTCGGCAAATTGGTGGGGCAGCTCCACCACGTGCAAATCACGTAGAGGAAGAATATGACCAAGGTGACATTTGGAATAACTTGGCAAAGATTCTTTCATCCTTCCGAGGAAATGATGGCGGACTGGAAGGAAATGAAGGTGGGGACTTCGGAGGTTTAGACTTAGCAAGCCTCATGGCTCTTGGCGGCTTTACGGGGGTCGACGATGAAGATGATGATGATGACGACGACGATGAAACTGAAGAATCTGTGCCGGCGGGACTCGCTGGTGCCAATGCCGAAAAGGTAGATTTTTCAGCCGGCGATGAGTGTGGCGAATGAATGGTCCACATCTATGGGGTCACTGACTCAGACGACAACTTGTTGTCTACGAGTCTATGATGTGTGTTTCCAGGCAGAGATCGCAACATCTAAATGCTATACAACCCCTTTCAATGTCACCAAATGCTTTCGCCGTTCAAGTCAAACTAAGCACGTCCATTGTTGGTTATAATTTAAAAATAACAATTGCATAAAAATTGTAGAATGAAACTTATGATATAGTGTTTCTGACGCATCATTTATATATATGTCGTATTTTACTTAAATAATTACGAACGACACACTTGCCGTGGTTGTACTTGTTGTTGTTGCCCGGTTGTCTATCAAAAAAATCTTCTCGCTGCTTTTTCGTTCGTAACGAAATAAACCGTTGCTTGCAAAAAAAGAAACCATATGGTGTGAGCAGAAGAACGGATATATGAGAGAAGAGTCAGGTTGTTTATCCCAACAGTCATGTGACATCTCTAGCCAAAAAAGTATCAGCGTTATAAAATGGCTGCCGATGCTCAATATTCATTCCCCATCCTCCAAAATCATGACTTAAGCCGTAGGCGTGGACCTTTTAGCGACATGCTCACGCCAGACAAAACAACCAATGCGTATCAATACATGAGTCCTGCGTCTTCCATCGTCTCGCCCTTTCGAAAAAAACGACCTAGGTCTGTGGTGAAAAGTAATGGTAAAAAATGGGCCTCGCAAAAAGAAACTTTTTTCCAACCGGGTCGAATAGGTTTAGCCACTTTGCCTGGATCATTGCCGCCCAACCTTCACGCATGCATCGAACTTGCAACGGAGAAAGCGACTGGTGCGCAACAAATTGACTTTACTTCATGCTTAGATAGATTAAAGCAAAGACTCCGAGATCACCCGTTTCCTAGAATAAAACCGAAAAACGCCATTTTCCCGCCGTTGTTTCCAGAATATTCGATGCATTTATTACATTTGAAAGCAGGATACCTGAACCAAGTCAAGATACAGAGAGAAAATAAATTGCAGCGATTTGAAAAAAAGCATAATTACCTGGTACAATTGAGACATTTTTTGGCATGGGTTCGGGCAGTTCGAATACTGCATGTATCAAAAGTATTCCTGCGAAAAAAGCGGTCTATGTGTGCCCAAGAAACTTTTATAATGTGGAAAACTTATGCTGCACAATCGAGAAAGATCAATCGTTATCGCTTTGCTATTTTCAGGGTGCGATTGCAATCGCTCAGAACGAAACAAGAATTTTTTGAGAAAAGGCGACTTTTTGATGCTTGGAGACATTATACTTTCCTTGGTCGGAAACAAAAAGATGAAGGGAAGAAAATATTTTTCAAACACATTCATAGGAGTTTACATTATTGTTTTAAAGTACTTGCGTTTGTGAGCAGAGAGAGTAAGCGAGAAAGAAATTCTGTACGGAAAGCAATCATGTTCATGAAGAAAAGAAAACTTGTGCTTGGTTTTCGCGCATTGATTGAAGCCATGGAGGCGAGGAAGCTGATGAAATCTTTCATCAAAAAAATGTGCTCTCAATACGAACAGAAAGGGGTACTTCGGGCTATGAATGGGTGGAAATATTATAACCGTTCGACCTCTCTTAAATCTCGGCGAACAACCTCAAAGTATTGTTTGCTCCTGTAGAGAAGGAAGTACTTTGCCGTCATACGGATGAATCCTCGCATCGTGCACATCACGTATTCATTATTTTATTCTATTTCATTTGCATAATTGAGTAGACTAGTTGTACGTTATCGTATCTGATTGATTATTATCATTTGCTTAATGTTACTTGTATTATAGTATACTGTACCTAATAACTAGTAAGAAAGCGAAAATAAATAATTAGCCGAAATTTATTCGCGCTTACTGCTTACTTCCGTTTCTTTGCCGCAGCCTTACACCAATGCTGCACCATTGTTTTTGGTATGCGGAATGTGTCAGCGACAACTTCAGTAAAAGAACGTTTCGGTCATGGATGGCATGCACTTCATCGATCATTTGCCCTCGTCGTCCTCCTTCTGCCCGGACGACACCATAAACGTGGACAGTATTTTGTTTTTACGTTGACACAGCGTTGAGGATGCAGAGCTCTATCGTCGACGAAATTGCGTTTGGTAGCGAGAAAGCTGGCGACTCGGGAACTGCCGATTTGCGCGGCCATGATGAGTTCCAGACGGTTGAAAACAATCTGCAAGTTTCGATTCCAACTTTAGAAATGAAATCTTCTGTTGACCGGCGAAGTAGAGAACAGCTTTATGTTGCATATTTTATAGAAGTAAAACGTGGGCATGATTCGTGGAGAGTAGCGAGAAGGTTTCAACACTTCCAAGCGTTGCAAAAGGAGTTAGTTGAAACGTATGAAGTGAAGCACCTGTTTGAACCCCTTCCAACGAGAGGTTTGTTAGGCAAGATAGGTAGGAACAAGTTTGATCCCAAGTACACGCTTGAACGGCGAGAAGCACTTGAAAGATTCCTTTGTAATGCTATTCGCCATTTTGATGTCGAAGAATGCGCTGAATTGGATGATTTTTTAGAGTATTCGGAACATATGATTTTCTTCAGCATTGATAAACTTGGAAACCTTGAAGGAATGCAAGATATCATAAAGAGCTTAAAACAAGTCTCTGAAGGGGACAATCAAGTAGCAGCTTTTTCAAACGACTCTGTGGGTGATGTAATTGAAGGTCAAAAAGATTCATATCGAAATAAATACTCGAGGTTTTCCTCCAGTAAGGACAACATTGCCATCGAAAAGGCATTAGAAAGTACAGCCCAGCAGTTACGAATTACTTTAGAGCATATGGAATCTATGAGGGAAGACATGGACGCGGGAATTGAGGCGAAATCCACGGTGGTGGAAATGTTGAAGAAACAACTAGAAGACTCTCAAAAAAAGTCAAAAGAGCGACGATTTGCCCAGGGCTGCAGCCGATCATCCATTCAAGACAAGCTAGTCGACATTCAGGCACGGATGAAACGGTTGCAAAACGAGAAGAAGATATTGGTTGGAGAAATTAAGTCCGGCAAACAAAAATTATCACAACTTACTTCTGATCGAGAAGAATTTGTACGGCAATACGAAAACCGAGTTGCAGAGCTTCATGAAACAGAAGCGTTTGTAAAAAATACGACTCAACATGCTGAAACAACGGGTGCCAAAAAAGATGCCATGGCCACTATCAGCCAAGTGCAGGCAGTCATCGAGCAGCTACATGCTTTACCGAAGTTAGAATGCATGAGAGGATCGCCGTCTGAGTCTATGGACCTTGAAAAGGCCATCGCTCTCGTTGATGAATGGGATGTTGATAGTTTCAATGTGAAAGAAGTAAACGGAAACGATTACCAATCTGTTGTTCCAATACTGAATCGTCTACTTCTTGATCAGGTGAGTCTAACGAAGAAAGTTTACAATACGAGACTGAAGACTTTACATTTGACTGCAGGGGGTCAGTCGTAAAGTTTACACATCATCGACGCAATCAAGGACTTGCTGCATCGTATATTCTATCTTCGGAGGAGAATACTGATGAAGAATTGTGCTTTTTACAACAGAAAATTGTTTAATTTTAATTTAAGATATATATATGTTATCTTATCATATCATAGACTTTTAAAACTATATATTATATGATAAAAGATATGATATGATATATAATACTACTTATAAATAGTATATTGGCTATTATTTATTTAAATAAACAAGTTTTAAAACCTGATTAATCGTCTTGTGATGAGTCTGTAATTATGCGGCGTGAGCGTTTCCCCGTTTTTGTATATCTCAGATAATATCCTCCTTTTTGATTTTCCAAGCAGTGGTTTGATTGTTTTGTAGTTGACCTGGTTCTGTTTTGGGAGGTATTAGGAGGGCTATCTTCTGTTATATGAAATGCTGAGGATCGGTTCGGTGCGGTGTCGTAGGGATGTTCATTGGTATAATCACCCTGTTGGTTTAATCGATATGATATATAATATCTTAGTTATTAATTAATACTACGTATTAATATAATAATAAAATTTTAAGGCTGTGTATTAATATATTAAGTTATGATAACTTTAAATATAATATTATTACATTTTTTGAAACATGAGATCATCGTAACTTACGAGCTCATACGTCGTCGTAAGAGTACTTACGAGTATTCACCAACAAAAACTTAGCTGCTGGTATGATACACCATTTTCCTTTCTCGTCTTCGTTGGAGTTAGTTCCGAGTGTGCCATTGTCCCTTAGCCGGATCCTACACGAGGCGCACAACCGGACTTGCGCCGGTCAAATGATTTGTTTTTGTTACTTCGAAATTATCAACCTTGCCGCTTTCTTCATGACGATATTTTTCTTTCGTCACTGGTACAGGGGTAGCAATGACCTGATTATCGATGGCAGTGGCCGCTTTTTCTTCTGCTTGTGGAATTGACAACCCCGTCGCACTCGATCCACCGACCTCTTCAACGGTTGGTCCGGTTGCGGCACTTCCAGTTGCGGCATTGGTGCCGGTAGCTGCGGGGATGGTCGTCGTGGCACTAACTCCCGTGTTGGCCGCTTGATTTTCTAGGTTATGCACTCCTTTGGAACCTGTCGCACTCGATGCACCAATCTCTTCAACGGTTGGGCCGGTTGCGGCCCCTGCCATCGCTGCTGAACTTCCAGTTGCAGCATTGGTGCCGGTAGCTGTGGGGTTGGCCGTCGCGGCACTAACTCCCGTGTTGACCGCTTGATCTTCGAGGTTATGCATTCCTTTGGAGCCTGTTGCACTCGATCCACCGATCTCTTCAACGGCTGGGCCAGTAGCGGCCTCTGCCGTCACTGAACTTCCAGTTGCAGCACTGGCCGCTTGATCATGTAGATTTGGCATTCCTATGGTACCCGTCGAGCTCAATCCATTATTGCCTTCGACAGTGGGGCCGGTTGCGGCCTCTGCCATCGCAGTTGCTGAACTTGCAGTTGCAGCACTGGCGGCGGTAGCAGCGGGATTTGCCGTCGCGGCACTAACTCCTATGGTACCCGTCGGACTCAATCCATTATTGCCTTCGACAGTGGGGCCGGTTGCGGCCTCTGTCATTGCAGTTGCTGAACTTGCAGTTGCAGCACTGGCGGCGGCAGTCGCACTCAATCCATTATTGCCTTCGACAGTGGGGCCGGTTGCGGCCTCTGCCATCGCAGTTGCTGAACTTGCAGTTGCAGCACTGGCGGCGGCAGTCGCACTCAATTCACTGTTCTCTTTGACGGTTGGACCACTTGCGGCCTCTGCCATCGCAGTCGCTGAACTTGCGGTTGCAGCACTTGCAGCGGTAACAGCGGGGATATCCGTTGCGGCACTAACTGTAGAGTTAGTAGCTTCTTCCTGCGGTGTTCCCGACGCACCAGTTCCGCTCAACAAAAAGTCGCATGCACAACCTGCAAGCTTTGTGCAGGTGCGTTTGCGTGAAATGCAAGAGTCTCCACAAGCCTTTCCAACTTTGCATTTTCTGCAGCAGCCTTTTGGTGCTGTTTTATTCGCGAGTACTTCCTCCGCCTCTGAACTACTTTTCTTGATGAGAGTATTGTTTCCAACAGCGTGCAGCAACTCAACTTCAGACACATACAATTTCCTTAACTTCCGATAAACATTGTGATCATCGATACATGCTTTGGTGTAACTAAAAAAACTTTTCTTTGCTGTTTCAAATTCACGTTCACAAGCATTTGCATTGTTCTTCGCTTGCAATATCTCAGTTGAGGCGGCATCAACTATACCTTGCTCCCTCAATATGGTTCCTTCGTATTCTTCAGCCATACTCTTCCAATCTTTGGCTTGAGCTGCATTTTGCAACTCCATAGAGTGCGTAGAGTCGTCTAGCTTTTTGATCAACTCTTCGCACATACTGACCAGTGTTGAGCCAACATTATCCTTTCGCTGACCCGGCATGTCGATCATAGCAATTAAAGCAGCAGTCTCGGGCTCCTTGGAGAGGGCTTTTCGCTCCGTATTAACCAACGAGAGTGCATGAACACCCTTCTCTTTGATGATGCGAATAATGTCGCGTAACACTTTCACGGTTTCAATGTGTTGGTTTTTGCTAGCCACGAAATAGAGGTATTGCCGTTTCCGAAGCGCATTACCAACATCAAGTTCGTGAGATGCCTGCTTAGATTCTTCTTTCGTTTTGCTAATTAGAGCGCTTTTCTGGTCGATAATCAGCTTGTTTTGGTCCATGCACAAATTGCTAGTTTGCCCTTCCACCAAAAAGTTATCAGCATAGGTTTGGCATTTTGAGCCTGCGTCGCATCCTTTAAACGTACTTACTTGCCACCGTAATTTGTTCTCCTCTACGAATACGTCGACATCACGTGCGGTACATTGTCTTCCAGCTTCTTCTGGCAAGTATTCCCATTCTGGGTCTACGACATGTTTCATCCGCTGCTGCAAAATGTAGTGCACAAACGCGATCGGGTTATTTCGGTAGGCCTTCGCTTTTTTTGAAGTTGCCTCTAGCCATGGCATAGATTCCTGTCTCACATTTGTGGCATTCACGAATCTTGCGACAAGCACCAGCACAACTGCCAATGCACATCTGTAGCTCTTCATTGTGAGTTCTTAAGATGTACCTGTCCTCCACATCCAGTGCTAAAAGCCTAGAAACCAAAGCCCACTATTCGTCGCAAATCAAAGTTCAGAGAGTCCTGGAGTCAACCAACCACCTCCCGCACATATGGATTAATCGATCGACACAAATATTGACCGTGCCATCATGTACGATTGCTATATCCATACTAACCCCCCCCCCCTCTTTTCAGTTAACTCAAACTTTCTTCGTTACCTCATTTTGTACTGAGTATATGAATCATATCCAGCTGCATATGTGAGTATTATTCTATTTATTCTAACTTAAGAAGAAAAACATAGTCCTAATATGAATAAATATAGGGAGAGCATAGATTTAGTGTGAACCGTCCCACAGATCTGACTTCCTCTAGAGTCGCTGAGGAGTTTAGCTAGTATAATACAGGGGTCACTATGAATTCAAAAGAGTACTGTGCCAACCGTAAGAAAAAGTATATAACAATGTGTTTGGCCGGCGGTGCGGTCCCAAGTGGTGCTACTCACTATCATTTATCTGTAGAAATTATGAAATTATGTGTGTGTGTTTTATTTCTCTCTCTATGATGATTTGCGCAACAGTTTTGCAGCGGATTTGATGAAAGTATCTTGCTCGTATTCTTTAATTGCGACTCGCAGTTCTTCTTGAGTATTCATAACAATGCCCCCATGTTTATGCACTGGTTCAGCAAGCGGAATTCCGGCGAGAAATAAAAAACGCAAGTCTTGTGGATACAAATTCTTCGAAGCCGCCGACAGTGCCGAGGCGCATTTGAATCGCAAAGAATCTCCAGGTCCCAAAAGGAGAGTATCTCCTTCGACTGCCCCAACATCTTGGGCTCCGAACTGGCCGCCGCCATGGTAGACGTAAACAATACATGTCGTCATAGCGACAGGTATAATATGAGTAAACTCTGCACCACTTGTTGCACGAAAATCTAATATTTGACACTCCACTGGAGTCTGTATCGACGCAGTCTTTCTGTGGCACACGCCAGCCAATACTTTACATTCCAACCCCTTCTTTATTTGAACGACTGGAATATCATCGCTGCATAAGTCTTGAAAGCAAGGGTCTACCATTTTTAATCTACTCGGCATATTAACCCAAACTTGAAACGCGTGCAGCCAACCTCCTGGGTGATCGTTTGACTCTGTGAGCTCTAATCCGCTGCCGGCTGTCAGCCATTGAAGATCACCAACTCTTAGTGTTCCGGTACTACCACTTGTGTCTTCATACGTTCCCTCTCCGCGTAAAATGTACATGACTTTATTCAACCCTCGGTGAGGATGCCAAGGCGTTCCTGGATATTCCCCTTTGTTCAATTGACATGGCCCTAACTCGTCAAGCAGTAGAAATGGGTCAGCCTCTTCATCAGATATCTCAATGCCCCCGACGGCCCGCCTATAAACGAAACCATTTTCTTCTTCTTGTTGCCGAAAAGCTTCGAATTTTTTTATCACCGGCTTGACTGTATACCCTCCTATACCAACGACAGTGTCCCCAGGTGGGATTGAAAAAACAGGTCCGTTTGACCAGGATTTGCTATCGTGAGCATGGCTGGTCATGACTCGACCGCCTTATGTCGGCATGATTCGCGCACATCATTCTATTCTCAGTGTGTGATTGTGTAAACTGCTGTTGTGGAAACAAATTGATTTTTACTTGTCACGACTGTAAAATAAGTAATAAGTTGCCCGTGGAACTGCATGCGCATGCGCCCTCCTTCGACTGCACGTTATTTTATTTACGAGGAGTAGTACTGTACTGACTGGTACTGTAGTTCGTTTTCATAGTCGACCTTCGAGTTCTTCACTACGTAATGTTATTAACTACAATACTATGTATTGTAATAATATGTATTGCGAGTTTATCTAGGCAAACGGTGGGGAATGGGGAACATGCGGAGACCACACTGGCCTCCTGGCGCTACTTCGAGTTTTACTGGTGGGGGATAGAACTCTCCAACTTATACGTAGTACTTCGTCGATGACACATCATGTATCACTCCCCAATACAGTATGTGATTCCGAAATTTCACTGGTCGGGTAGAGCAGCAAGTCGCATATTTGCTGTGGCGAAAGCTCATGTGCTTGAGCGTACAACGGATGGGGCGCCCGTGTTGCCTCAGCTTGTACAGTGCACACAACTGCTTTCCAAAGACCTGACTACTCTTTTAATCATCTTTGAGGAAGTTATCTACGATCTACTCTCGCAAGAAGAATGATCAATAGACTTCAACGACCGTCAAATAAAACAGTATTTTATGTGCATGCTATTGTACAAGCACTGTTGGGCGTGCTAGTGTTTGTATTTCCTCATTCCTGTGGGGTGTTCTTCTTGGAAGGTAGCACGAGCAATGGCATAGAATCCGAAACGGGGCATTTGATCATTCGCTTGTATGGTTTACTCTCCTGTGCCAATGCATGGATTCTTACGGTCACCTCGCATCGGGCTACCACGTTAACCAAAAACTGTCTCATTTATGGTTACGCGTTTTGCTACGTGGTGAGCTTTTTAGAAATTTGCAACCGACATGTTCGTGGCGATCGCTCTGTGCACCTAGGATTCTTTGGGATCATTTTTGCACTGTTTTACGCATCGTTTGCTACAGTCTATTGCTGGATTTGTTTTACGTCAGAAGACGAAGAGGAAGTCGAAGAGTCTTCGAACCCCGTGTTCACTAGATACGACGGAGGTCTAAAGCTGGACGGCCTCTTTCTCATTACTGCTATTGGCTTCGGTCTTCTCGGCGTTACTGGCCTGTTGTTTCCAAAAATATATGTGTTGATTTTCAATACGGGCAACTTGGGAGTCGGTTTGGAAAACGGTGCGGCAAAATGCGTTGTTCGCTTGTATAGTTGCTTGATCTGTGCGACAGCCTGGTTCTTATTCATTATTGCTCGTACACCTGGGCAAAGGAACCGACTGGCGTTTGTTCAAACGCTGTCTATTTATTCTATTTTGGCAACCGTTACCATTATACAGAAGAACCAAGACGAAAACGGTACAGTATTTGGTACTATCGCGTGTTTCATATGGGGCGCAGGACACTTCGTATCTGGCACTTTCTTCGCGTATTTTTGGAAACGAATCTATGAATTGCAGGCTGCCAGTGACTCCGAATCATTAGCTGAGGCAGAATCTATTCGTCAGAATGGTGTGAGCGAAAATTCTCCCTTGGTTTAAATTCGGTTACCTTCCACTATGATCGTGTTTAGGAATCTTGGTTCCGCAAAGAGCTACCGATGTAGTGATCTATGATAAAACATAAATCTACTTCGTAACATATGATGATATGATAAGTATTTTACATAATGAAAAAAAACTATCATACATAAATTGATTTTTGCGACACAAACATCTTTTAATTTAGGTACGTACGATTCGTACAGCCATTATTAATATATTTATGTGACGAACGTTTTCAATGCTACTTAGTAATTAAATACAGCCATTATATTTAGTTTCGTAGATGTTTAGATCTCTGTTAAAACGTTTAATTAATTACAACAGCCTTTTATAATTATTTTATTTATGATCTATGTATCTTACGTTCGTAAGGTTTCTTACATTGGTTCGTATGATATTTCATTAATTCAGTTGCAGGGTTCGATGACCAAATTCATATTTTTTCATTAACTTGACTCGATCGAACATATCCGTTTCGTCACGGTACCATGTCCAAACGGCGTCTGTGTGGCTCAAAGAGAGCTTCCCGAACCCATAATTTGCTTGCCGGAAGGCAGACCAAGAGGGGCGTGGGTCAGAGAATAGTGAAGCGAGACCCTCGCGGTTGCCACCATCCCCGACGTTGAAATACACTGTGCCGCCTTTAGTACGCTTCGCATTGTATACGGGCCATGTCCTCTCATAGCTATGAACATGACCGGCAACCATAATATCTACTTTGTATTTCTGAAAAAGTGGTTCATATATCTTTCGCATCCTTTGATTTCCATCCTTATGCGCAAGATTACTATTGTAAAAAGGTTCATGAGCCATAACAATCACCCACGGAGTTAGCTCGCGATCCAAGGCAGCGACATCCTTTTCAAACCACCGATATTGCGCAGATCCTTCTTCGTATTCAACATATGGGCACAATACGGCCACGTGAGCCAACCCCACTTCAAATGAGTAGAAAGTGTTTCCAATAAGAGCAGCTTGAGGACGGTTTGGCATTAAAAAACGAGTTTGGTAAGCATCGAATCTGCTTTGGGTCACGTCTTCTCCACACGCTTCTGGTCCTTCAACATCATGATTACCTGCAGCAACCATGATTGGTATTGATGGTCCCAGGGTGGAATCGTCGATCATTCTAAACCAGTGGTCCCACTCATCTTGAGAGCAATCAGCATAAGATAAATCGCCAGCAATGAGCATGCTATCGATTGGTCCTTCGTGGCTGACGCCCTTGTGGTGCTTCAACACGTTGCCCAATGTCATCCTTGAAAATTCTGTTTGACCAAGGTCACCAAGAATAGCAAAATTGGTTTTGTCTGCTCTAGGCGTTGAAAATGAATGCTCGTCCGACCAAAATACTTTAGTGTCCAATTCGTACATTCCGCCAATGCGATAAAAATATCTAGTCCCTTCCACTAATTTCAAAATTTCTATGTGATGGTAGTATCGACTAACATAATCTGGACCAAACTTGTAGCGCTTATTTAAGGCCAGAATATTCCATTTTTTCGAGTGAAAAAGGTTTCTTTCTTCCAACCCTATCATTATAAATGCATGAATCACTTTACGTTTCGTCGCCCAAGAAACAATCATGCTTGTTGCGGCGGTATCTCCGTGCGACAAATGCAAGTGTTCAACGTTGCCCAGATTCACCCTCGGTGATACAGCAACCACACGTGAAATCACGCACATAACGAACACGACAAAAAAACAAAAACAAATAGACGAGGACGACATCGGGTGTGCCCAATGCGCACGAGAAATGTGTGGTGCGGATTCTCTCGTGTTTACATTAAAGGCGGCAGAGAATTTTCTGTGTACTTTTGGGAGGGCATCTCATTCTGTTTGCCCTTCGTATGCTTTCTTTTTTGCGATCGATCATGCATTGCACGAATTAATAAGATAAGTGGAATCGAATCCCGCACTTTCGATTCACTTTTGGTCCCTCTCCCCCTTTTTCTAAGGTTTAAGTATGACTTTATGTAAACTCTCGCATTTCTATTCCGGGTGGATTACTGTACAATAAATTTGTGTAATAGGGGACGACTGTACCGTCGCACTACGTGAATTCACCCCAACAGGCCAACAGGGATCTTCTTCACTCCGGCGCCTATTGTTTAGGTGTAGTTATTTACTCGTAGTTTATCCATACGAGGAACTCCTTGTTAATTCGGAAGAATAGTTAAATAACACTAACACTAATCCAACTCCAAACCACGTTAAAAGTTTAAACAAGAGGATGCGGACAATGGTACACCGGTGTTACTCTTGAACTTTTCACGTGATTCGGAGTTTGTTATTTGGTACAAACCATTCAAAAATGAACTAACCGAACCCCAGAAGACAGTGCTCGTCTCCGAAGTCGTGGGGAGCAGGTGATAAGCAATTGCACAATAAGCGAGGAGCGCCTGCAGAGAAAGTGAAGAGGCGATTTCAACGTCGCCAAAAATATTCATTTTTCAAACCTTCATCGAAAAGTAAAGAGGCGATTCGCGTTACAACATCGCTTTTTCAAACTTTTCATCGGAAAGAACAAGAACATGCCGAAAGTATCATCTTCTACTGCCGCCGAGGATAAGAGCAGCAAGGTGCTTCAAAAAGTGAAGTCTGGGAAGAAAAAGGTAGACATTGATGGCTTTGAAAAGAAGCGCGACGTCTTTTGGAACCAGAACTACAACGAGCTTTTGTATTATAAGGCTGTAACTGGTTCCTGCAACCCTCCCCAGAAATACAAGACTGTCCCTTACAACGGCAAGAGACTTTTGCTTTTGGGGCAGTGGTGCGATAACCAGCGCCGGAAAAAAAAATTAGGTAAACTTGATGCCAAAAGGGAGGAGCGACTGACAGTTATAGGATTTAAATGGGACCCGAAAGAAATCACTTGGGAGAATAAGTTGGAAGCTCTTATCAACTACAAACGGGAAAATAGTGGGAATGATCCACCCCAAGGTTATGTAACCAAAGATTTGAAGATCAAGCTAGGGAACTGGTGCAATCAACAGCGTCGGCTGCGCAAGAATGGCAAACTGGAACCTTCTCGTGCCAAGAAACTGGAAGACGCTAATTTTTCCTGGTTACCCTGGGCCAAAACTTGGGAAGATATGTTTGCTGCATTGAAGAATTACCATGATCAGAACGGTGGCAAAGATCCCACAGTCCAATTCGTTGTGCGTGGTGATGGAAAAACGAAACCAACGTTAAACTTAGGCTACTGGTGCAAACGTCAGAGGGAAGCTTGCCGTTCGAAGAAGATAACGCAGGAAAGAATCGATCGGTTAGATTCGATTGGTTTTAAATGGTTACACAATGCATCCCCGGGTCCTAAAAAGAATGTCCCAAAGGAAGAGGCGATTTAAAAGATAGATTGGGAGAAGGAGAGAGTGGAGGCTCCTGATTATATAGTACTACTATATATACTGCAACGTGTAACCAGGTATGAGGAGACTATGATGTAAAAGCCAGAATTTTAGAGAACAAAACGACGAAAGGTCATTTGACATTGGTGGAAAGCATGGAGACATCAGCGAATTACAGTTAAGAAAAAGCGACATGAGAAAATTGTCGGGTAATTAATAACACCAACACAGCACATAAATTCATTCATGTCGCATATAACATATAACCTTCGAACCTTTCGATGGGCACGCCAGACGGGAAAAGGACAGTGCTCATCAGTGTCGGTACAAAACGTTGGTGCATTCGCGGTAGGTAAACTGCGCACTAAAGCCTTCGAAATTGCATTTCCCATGCATTTAATAGCATTCTTGTTTTTTTAAGATGTGGAAAAAATTTAAATCTCTAGTCGCGAGATCTAAAAGAAGTAAGTTTGTCGGCGAAGACCTCACGGAAGTCAATGACCAAAAGAAAGACCAAGGTTTCGCACAGACTAGCGATGCGCCTGGTGTTATCGAAGATGATGATGACGTATATAAGATCTTAGAAATTCAAAGAAATCAACCAATCGATCGTTCTAGTGTGACTTATAATGTCACAAACCACTTCGAGTTTCTATCAGCTTTACGTATTGCAAACTCTTTGTACGAGCAAAAATCCGCCGGGGAAATGATCGCAAGAGGTGTTGGTGGCGCGGAAGATTGTAGGATTTTGCTGCAAGAGTTGAAGAGAGTCGTCATTAATTTTGATGCCGATGTAGTTTTGATTGAACCATATACAAGGACAACAAAATATAGAGTGAAGTTAGGGTTTGGCCTGAAGCTATACATTCGTGGAAACGATAGAAATTTATTTGGAAATCGAAAATTTCAAGGTTTATGTATCAACGCAGGGTCATACGTAGTGATTGAGCGACTAAATATATGTCGATGCGGTACGCTTAAACAGAGTCAAGGTGGAGGTATATATAATAATGGTGTGTTAAAACTGAGGAAAGTTTTTTTTTCAGAATGCCAAGGCAAAGTTGGCGGCGCTATTTTTAATGATTCTAACGGTGAGGTTTTGATGGGAGAAAGCACTGCCTTGTTATGCAAGTGCTTCTTAGATGGTGCCGTTTGCTACAATCGAGGGTACATGTGGGTTAAAGATGTTTTATTCAAGAATAATTTGGCGGAAGAAAGAGGCGGTGTAATTTACAACGATTCAAAATCAACATTTGAAATAGACGTTGGTATTTTCGAGCGCAACCAGGCAAAAATGGGAGGTGCGTTGTGGAATCACCGAGATTCCATGGTCATCTTTGGAATGCACAAGATGTACGATAATGTTGCAAAAGCAGGAAATATATTTGGACACAATTCGTTTGAAGACGGTGAATTAAAAGATAAAGATGTTACTTCAATTACTGAGAAAATTCAGGTGGATCCATCTAAGGGAAATGTTGAAATATCCACCATGCATAACACGCATGTCAACGCGGGCGGTTTGTTATATGCAAGAGAACGATTGCCGCTGGAAGTAAAGCCATGGCCTATATGGACGAATAGAAACCCGTATTTTTTAGATACAGCCTGAACAATCATGAATTTTTCTAAACTTAAAAACAACTAAATGCTTGTATGCAAACATTAAACAAAACTAAATAATAATGACTGTATTAAATTAACTCAAGAAATGTGTGTCACATAAATCAAATTAATCCTTGTTTCCTCCAGCAATGCCCCTCTCATTATCCCAGCTAATAACATTTCTCCATTTGACAACCATATGTAAATTCACACGATGCTTTTAGAATACTGAAAATCACACTTATTTCTGAGAAACTTAAGTTTAGTCATTTAGACTGAAACACTAATCACTGTACCCGGTGTGGCATTTGATGGCACTTGAATGTCGACAGTCCGTCCATCAGGGGTGGTAATTTTCATTATCGATCCTGCTTGCACACCCTCTGGGACTGTAACTTGAATGGTAGTTTGCTGAACGATATATGCACTGCTTCCAGCGATTTGGGGTGTTTTATTTATTTGTGGCGCTCCGTGTAAACCAACTTCAGTTTTAGGCTCTTTGTTGGGGACGATATCAGCACCAACAAAGCACCATGGCACTGTGCATTTCCCAATCTCTACATTTCTTGATTTACCGCGAACGATCCACTGTTTTTTTGAGAACGTTGTGAACAAAGATGCTAACAGTTTCAAACACTCTCTAATAGCACTAATCCAAAGCAATAATAACGTCCATCGATTTTCAGCAAGTTCTGGAAATGGATCTGCACCATATGCAACGCCTAAAGTAGCTATTGCAACGCAAACTGAATCGATCAAACCCAAAAGCCACGGCCACCCTTGAACATACTCTTCGTCAATAGATTGATTTAATTTGTCGATACCATATTTACAGAGTGAATATACTCTTATCATTGTCATACTGCTAAAGAGAATTCGGTAATGAATATTGTCTTCGTGACATGACCAATACAAACACAAAAGCTGGTAAATAATACGAAATGTGGCTCCAAAAATAAATAAAGCCACGATCCAAGCTGTCTGTCTACCATAACTCAGAACTGTTTTGCCTTCACAGAAAGCATTCTCTTGTCCTTCAATTACGCCAAAGCCAAACATGCATTTGTTATCTTTTAAGTGAGCATTGTTTTTTATCCATTCAGGCTTCTGGTTGTCCCCTGGGATCAGAATTTGATTACAGCTGCATTGCTTTCTTCCAACTCCAGAGCAAGATGTTGTGTTTCGACTTTCACATTTACATACATCTTTGCAGGAAAAGTCATCCATTTTATACAGTGCTGACGAGGATCCTCCACATTTCCAACGTTTTATGCCGTTTCCACAATCGCAGTATCCGTTCAGCGACTCTCTTGGGGATAATTTGGCTGTACAAGGATGTTGTGAAATCATTGGAAAATCTTCTGAGCACGTCGGAAATTCCTTGAATCCCATACACGTTGCGCTCTGGTCGTAGCAATCGTCGAAATGGCATTTATGTTCCTGACAAACATTAGCATAAACTCCTGTGCAATTGGTGATGTTCGAGCCAAGTTCACTTTCTTCATTTAAGGCAATAATTTTACGGATTTGATATTTCCACAGCCACCCATTCGGAATAGGGCGGGAGTATAGCTTATCAGCATCTCCTGGCTGACCACACTTATAAATTCCTGGAAAACGTTTTTGAGGGATTTCCCTTATAGTACCAAGACTATCTGTGTCGTAATACGGGTTTCCTTTCGCTCGGCAACCAGAGTTGTACGCCAATTTTGAAGTGTTGCTGCAGCCATTTTTATGAAAAGAAAGTATTTCATCTGACCCTAATTCATCCCAATCTTTAAAATTTGTAAGGCCGGGTACGGCACTTTCGAAATCTGATTCTCCAAGATTCGTGCAAACTCGAACTGCACTCTTTCCATTCATAAATGCAAATATATATGACGTATTCGCTAGTAATTTGTTTGTCGATGCATCACGTAGCAAGTTAAATAGTTCATTCACGGCTGGTACTCCCCCATTAAAATCAGTAGCCTGTTTGATGCCTGGTTGAAAAATTGGTGGATTTTGGAGCACTGATAATGACCCCAACATCGTTGCAAGCGCCACGTACGACAACATAGATTGGATTACATGATATATTCGTGAATGGGTAATTTTGTGCTTCAACGCCTTCGCCTTGCTGATAATACCAGAGTTTTGTGGCATTTTTTCAGGCATGGGCGGTGTTTTCCTGTGAAGTAAAATAAATGGCAAATGTGAGAGTGTATCTCCGCAAATGAGAATTCGAACCTAGATGCATATGGGTATGCGATGGCCATTGTTTCGATTTCTTTACTTGGATGTGTAACGTGTAACTTTCGAAGCTTGGAGGGCTTGGCTGAGGGCTCGCCTGCTGTATAATATGATTTAAGAGGCCCCTATATCCTTATTATGGCCGTCTAGTAAAAACGGCTTATCTGATTGGGATGATGATGAACGATGAACGATCAACAAACACTAATAAGTATTTCCTATCAAAATGTTTTGAAGTACACCTACATTATGTGAGAACCGTTTCTTTAGTTACGTTAATTAATAAAAAAAACGACGGAGACCATTTTATCGCGATTTAGTATTGGATTCCATGTTTACAAACTTGCATCGCGCATGTCTACAGACTGCTATGCGCTCAAGAAGAGCCAGATTAGGTATACTGTCATTGAAAAGGGAGCATCGGAGACCGTATAAATCGTACAAACTTTCACAGCTTCGACCATGCGGATCTTAGTTGTTGACGCTTATAACAAGACAGCCAAAGGCCGGCAGGAATCCACAAGTTTTAAGAACTTGGTTGCGAGCAGCTTCGAGCAGTTAAAAATACACGTACACGTTGAGTTCAAAAGATCAAATGATTTGGGAGAGTTCCTCTATGAAGAAGATACAAAATATTCGGACCCAATGGGTGTCAAAAAATTTGATCGCTTGGACATGATTTTCATCGGTGGAAACCCGACGTTGATGCCTTGGGACAAAGCTATACGACAGGTTAATATTCTCTTACGAATGTGCTACTTGACAAATAAATGCTTGTTCGCATCATCCTTTGCTTGCCATCTTCTCGCTCACATTTGTTGTACAGGTGGAGAGCATGTATGCGTTTTAAATGGGGAAAATGGGCGTGGTTCGAAATTAAGCACCATCGCAGATATAAAAATCACTAAAAACTTCAGCCGCAAAGATTGTTTCTTCGACTGTGAAACTGGAGACTTGTATAAGTTTAATCCTGATAGCGCCACCTGGTTCCCGTATTGCCACTCTGGATTACGACAACGAGCAAAATATGCAACACATCTTCCAAGAAAATATATTCCCAAAGAACCATATGGAAAACCCGTGCCAGACTTCTGGCCCCTTGTAGGCGTACGGTGGCAAACGAAAAACGTAGCGCTGGAATGTATGAGAAAGTTGGTTCGACTCGCTAGTATTTCAATTTTTTCAAAAGAGCACTTCGACGTTGCAGCTGCAAAAGCTGCTGGTGGCGACTTTTTGGTACTGCATTTACGCGAGATTATTCAGATTGCGTGCATGACTTCAACGGCGTCAGCAGAAGGTGGGGAACTTTATCGAATGCAAACTCTTGGGATCACATTTATTGGCGATATCATAGAAATATTTGCTCAAACGAAGGATCCTGCTGCACCGGAATGTGCTCTACTCCTACAATACGAAGCGCAATTAAATTCAGCACTGCGGCCATGCTTCAAAAAAGAATCCTATCCTCCCCTGACAATCCACGCCTGTCGGTCGGTTGCATCTTTAATAAGTCTCGGAATTAGTACAGACTTAGCAATGGCCCGTCGTGCTGTGAAGACCCTAGTCGATGATGCGGAACTAGGGCGTGAAGTTCGGCCATGCAGTCCAGAGAAGCATCAAGAACACGTAAGCATGTGTAAACTGTTAGCTAGAATCGCAGCATTAGGTACCTTGCAAGTTTCAACAGTAGACCCTGTTAAGATGGAATGGACTGGGGTCGATCGAAGTGCATATGTAGGTATATTTAGTACGCCGAATGTTCGACCAGACATGAGAAAGGCATTATCAAAAGCGTTGGCACCATCTTTGCCGAAACTTCGCCTCTATTGGTTCACCGCTCTCCGCGATTATGTCTCTTTGTATGCCCGGGCGGCGGCAACTTCTGGTGGCAAAAAAGTTGCCATCCCTGTACCTGTTGAGACATTATTAGAATACAATGAAGATGCCTCGCAAGTAGCCATGGTATTTGAAGAACTATGGCCAATTATTGCCCAAGCAGTTGCATCGCTAGGGAAAAGTGTGGCAACGGGAAGTGGAGATGAGTTTGAACAAACGAACTATGATTTGCTGATAGGCGTCTGCTTGCGATTTTTAGCGCGCACCCCTACGGGCGACGATTCCATCAGCTACACTTTGCCAATAGCCAAAAAATGCTTCACTGTCCTTCGGTGGCTATTTTCGCCGTCGTGTGTCAGCATCGAAAGAATTTCTGGCACGTATGCAATAGACATCATTAATGCAATTGCAAACGGAGTAGCAAACGTCGAAACGGGCCATCCCCACATATCTAACATTGCCTCTGAACTAATTTGCATGATCGTGACAGCAAACCCGAAGTGGCTTAAGGAAGTCCTCAAGCCGGCAGTCAATGGTTCATCAGATTGTGCACTAGCGCACGTTATTATTGAATTTTCATCTAAAATCCTCCACAAACAGTTGCACTGCCTAGGTAACTTAACGATCAATATATTACCGACAGCCTTTTCCCATCAACTGCAAAGTAAAGATGCTTCGGGGCGTACTCTGTCGTATTGCAATTGTATGCAGACGCGTGCTTCATTACAAATTTTGAGCAAAGTTTATACTGCTTGCCCATCGGAGTGTCGCGACCAGTACCGTCCATCAATACTAAGATTAATTGTCTCAATCCATATTGCCCTCGTATGCGCCGAGGGGGACGACGTACTTTTAATTATGGAAACAATGGAAGATCTTGTATCAGCCTTCGTAAAAGTTGACACTGGAAGTAAAGATACAAAGTCGTATAAATTGCATCAAATATATGAGAGTGCTGTAGCGCATATCATAGACGTATTGTTCTGCATTGGAAATGGCGAAGCTTTTGACTTGGGTTGCCCGGAGATAATTAAAGTTCTGCTTACGTCGTCAATTGCAATGCTTGGTTTGTGCAGGACAGACGTTTGTGCTAGCAACATGTTTAAAGCGTTGAGTAGTTTAAAAAGCTGCATGGGCATAAGCCGTGGTGTAAAGGTTAATTTCGGGGCCGTATGTTGCATCCGCTATATATTATTTCAAGATGATGTTGCCGAAAACTTGCCTTGTGGAATTACTCGGTCCACAGTATTTAATTTTGTTGGCCACTCACTAGCTCTCTTGCTGCAAAAATATCGGAATCGCACTGACGATCATATCGGTCTGAAGTCTGTCATAATAAAAGTTTTCGTACAAAGTGCTCTTCAAGTGTCCCAAGACGATACCTTTGCCATATTCTTACTGCAGATACTGGCCTCTTTTCAGGGGCTTAATACTAATACCACGGAAAAGGATCAAACTGGCCAATTTTGTGCACAATGTGCACTCCAGCTTCTAACAAGTGGGCAAGAGCGATTCAAGTTGGCAGTTCAGCAGCTTTCTTCAGAACTGCAAGGGCTTTTACAAGACGGTTTACAAAAAGTAATGACAGTCTCATAGAAGCGCTCAGACTCATCGCAATACGTGATCCCTCGTCTACAAAAATACTTCCGTAGAGGCAAAGCAGCATTGTTTATTAATCAGAAAGAGGGTCAAGAAATAAGGTTCTCCGAGGATTTGGACGGGAGTAGTTAGGCCATCTAGATGTTCGTACAGCGTTTCTATGACACATGTAGGTAATAAAGTTAGTAATTAAGTGTTTTTTAATTATTTCTCCACCCTTTAAAGGGGTTCATCCACTTGTCTCGATTATCAGGGTCACGGAACATGCCGGTGTTAGCTTTGTACTTCCCATGGTCAATTTTGCCTTCAGTAGAAACCATAAGCGTATTTGCTTGTCCGTGATATCTTTGAAACATTTTTGGGCTCACCCATTTCATCTTTCCACGCATGTATTCCAAACGTTGTGATTTATAATCCGAAATATACGGGCCAGAAGCCGTGACAGTTCCAACATCGCGCTGACCAAAGGCTTCCTCACCGACATTTAACTGCTTGTAAGTTTTATCCCAAGCGCAAAACGGACGCCTTTTTTTTACTTTTACTCTCACTATACGTGCAGTGCGTTGGGCTTTTTTGATTCGCGCACTTTCAAAACGCGAAGGAGTGCGTATACTTTCATCTTTACCACAAAGACTGTCAAGATCATCATATTTTGTAACATTGCTTCCACTTCTGATGGACTTTGATGCTGATAGTCTACCATGGCTGCCAATATTTATTACCTTGTTGAGGGTCCTGCTTGGGACTTCATCTACACGCTCCACTACAATTCGACTGTGACTCTGGTTCACAGAGTTCAGATCCCGGGGAGCATTAGGCGAAGCCAAGGCAACACGATCGAGCTCCACTTCACCTGGTTTAACTTGTGTTGATTGGAATACACGGGCATTGCAAGTCATTGCTATTTTTTCCATTCGATCGACCGGTGCACTTGGTTTCATTAAGCTTGGGTCTACTGCAGCTGACACTGGAGAGCAAGACTGAGCAGATGATCTACCTGTTCCCGGTGTTGCCCGTCTTGTGGTATGCGAAAGTACACCCACACTTTTATTCTGTTTAACTACTGTACAACAAGGAGGAGGTGGCGCTGCTGGCGGTGTGTCATTGATTATGCCAGAAGAGTTCATTGAACATGGTGTGCAACGCCTATTTTCATTCCTCCAAGGGCTGTTTGGTTTCTTTCCAGATGATGGTCTCCTTGGTTTCGAACTGAAATTTGAAGAAACTCTAGGGTCTTTAAAATTCGTTTCTCCATTAACTGCAGTGCCTGCAGGAGGATGTGGTGGATCAGGACCTTGTTGACCATGTCTCCCAACTAAAAGGAAAGCGCTGCTCACGTCCAGGTACTCGTATGCGTTCATTTGATTGTACTTTTGCTTGACATAGTTTTGCATGATCTGGACGGTTTCAGGATATTTTGAAGTCACTGGAAACTGCGTGCCAAACATATGCCCCGACTCAATAACTTGCGGTACTAGCGATTGATCGCTATCTGCAAGTATAAAAAATTTGCGGCGTGAGGTCCCACTCGCC
>Ga0099797_100452_pt1 | contig 26459 bp, 15 predicted proteins | sample Uncmet_Sort48C_1_FD_89871 | JGI IMG/M metagenome (GOLD analysis project Ga0099797, IMG submission 89871) | Marine eukaryotic communities from CALCOFI LINE 67, Pacific Ocean - C012_Sort48C_1 | ecosystem: Environmental > Aquatic > Marine > Oceanic | place: Pacific Ocean: Monterey Bay | collected... | reverse complement strand
GTGTAAAGAATGAATAAATGCACATTACCCAAGGCCTAGCGTTCGGACAATCCAACTTCGCTCACTGGAATCTTTTAATTGTTGACATATATCAGCTATACGAGTGTACACTGCTTCAAGATCTTCCTCGTTCACAGTCTCGGTCACTAGCCACGATTCGATCTGCCGTGGGGTGTAGTATTCATGCTCGCTCGGAGGGGCAAGCCGTTGAGACGCCGGCAGCTCCCGTATCTTATTGTACATTTTCAACACCGTTTTGATATCCTTCAAAGAAAGACTCTTGGCACCCTTCGGAAGCCAATTGATATAGAATTCATTGACTCGTTTATCGGAGGCTGCGTACAGTTTTTTCGCATTCGCTGTACACTCTTCTAGAAATTTAGATTTGTCTTCTTCTGAACTCTCTTTCAGTTCTGCTTGGCAATACTCCCGAAACTCTTGACGGTCCAAACTTCCTTTTCCCTCTTTATCAAAAGCCTTCATTGCTTCCCACAGAGCTTCTTTCTCTTCTGCTTCGACTTTTTCCATCTCGACCCCATAGCGGGCATACAGCATTTTGTCTCTCGACACCGTTCCGCGCCCATCGTAATCTAGTGCATCGAAAAAGAAAGTACACTCGATGAGAACCACGATCTCGGAAATCACGGTGCCAAACGTTTCTCGATCAGGTAATTCGTAGTGTAGCCACTCGAGAAATTCTTTCTGGGTCAAGACCTTGTCCGCAAACCATTCGTGCGTTCCATCCTTGCCGTTTTCAATTTTAAGTTGGACCTTGGAGTTCTTGTTGTATACAGATATGACCGCTTTGATTTCATCAATGCTTAAATCGCCACTGCCGTCCGAGTCCCACAGCTTCCAGAGCTTTAAAGCCATGAGCACCGCAGATATGTGAGCACATGCCACGGACAACAAGTTTTCGTCATTACCCACGTGTTTTATTAACCATTGTTCGACCGCCCGCGGGGTTAAAACACCATATTTCCAGCCGGGGGTGGACTTTAGTTTCAAACGCCCCCTTTTCCCGTCTATGTTCAAGTTGTACATGTTAACGACAGTTTCGTTTCTCAAATCGTCGACGTCTATAGATCTTTTGCTTTCGTTTCCCCACAAGACCCACAAGTCATAAATAAAGCCATAGTGCGCTGAGTACTCGCGTTCAAGGAATTTTTCCAGTTGGTCAAGGAGGGTTTTCTTGTCAGCTGGTGTGGCCTTTGGCAAAAAGCATGGCTGTATCAACTGGCGAACACTTTCGGCTGTTGTTATGGTATTCCGGGCGGCACCTGGCAGCGGTCTGTCTGGGCTCTTGAAGCCAGGTCGGAACGCGAAGCGATTTGCATTAAATTTGATGAGCATCAGCGTTAATTCGAAAGAGTCTATCACTAAGTCTGGAACCGTGTTCAAAATTCTAACCAGTTTGTCGAGTTCGTGTTCGTTGTCCTGCACTTCGTCTGCCACAGTGGTTGCGGCAGACGGGGATGATAAGCTCGCCATGTTTGGCCGTCGCCTCGGTTATTTATGGGCAACCGACGAGGCAGAGGCTCGTTCGGGCATATCTAATCCCACAAACTCTAGTCGCAGCCTGCTCTTTGCCCCATGAATCACTGAGGTGCTCACTTCGCTGAATAAAAAGCGCTGCCCCCAGTTTACGTGTTCCGAACTTTTATTTCATCTCCTAGTTAGTCTACTTGTATTTTATAGTTTGAAGCTTTCCTTTCCCGATACCCAATGTACCCAGTGTGTTCTCATTAACCTACCAACCCCTCAGATCGACCGCTGTAGTTATTAGTAGTTGTACTCCCAAGTGTATGTAGTATTCGAGCATTCTGTGACCTGTGACACCGCAGCACACACCCATCGAGCGAGACATTCAGACTAGACGAGTTGGATGAGGAGGTGGCTATAGCTGCTGCTGGTATTAATACAAGTTTGGTTTGACGGGCAGGACAGCCTGACCGGTAGGTATTTCAAAGCCTGGTTTTAAGGTGGATGTTGACTTGTCACAATATGCTCTCGTTCTTTCGTTCTCTCTCCGTTTTCAGGAGGGCCAGCTGCTTACTGAACTTTTCTCACCGCCTATTTTTATAGTTGACCCCGTATAAATGTTCACGATGACCACCTATTTCAGTGACAGCGTGTGACACGCGGCCCGAACCATCGTCACGCTCCGCCATATATGGACACACCACTACCCATCACGCAAGGTTGTCGTGGCCGCCCATCCCTTCATCTCCATTCTATCGTGGGAGAACCGAGTGCAATGTGTATGGTGTGTCCATGTACCCTGTCCAATTTGAAACCACCGCAATCGCGTTGCCGCTTGCTTTGGCGCGCAGTCGTACAAGTCAGGTAAGGAGTACTGGTGGCAGGTGGTGGGCGCATGCTCGTAGAGGTTTTGACGCGCCCTTCTCCCCCAGAGAGATCGAAGTGAAGATTGCACGACGCACAGTACTTTATACAACGCACAACTCATTTTAAACGAACGATACCATGAAACTCGCACGTACTGTGTTTTATGGCGCCCTCTTTTTGGCCACCTTCGTCAAGGCAAGCGATGATGAAGTGGAAGTCATCGACGTGGACGGCCCCGGTCTGGAAGCCTCGAAGGCAGATTTATTGCCGAAATACTACAAAGAAAATCAGATTACTTTTGTTGGTGCGACCCTGAACGAACGTGTTTCTTCAGGAGGGCGGCGTGGTCTCAAAGCCGAGGCCGACATCCCGGCAGGCTCAGAAGTGTACCGTGCGCCCATTGAGAACATTATCTCGATGGGTCGTGTTGCGAAGCACGCAGACTTGGCCAAAGCTTTGGCGAGTATGGATGTGTCGCCCACGGTAGGCATATCAGTTCTTTTGGTGTATGAAAAATTCAAGGTCGGGGCGGCGTCTGAGATTTACGGATATGTGAACTCCTTGCCTACCAACTTTGGCGGTGTGCAATATTGGGGCGAGGAAGAGTTGAAAGAACTCATAGGGTCCCCGCTTCTTTCCGACGCACAGGGACGATCGCGAGCGACCGCCGATGATTACGCGAAACTGGCCAAAGTTTTGGTAGAAGAAAACGAGATTATGTCCAAAGAGGAATTCTCGTTTGAAAACTTTGCCTGGGCGGTCACGAACGTTTTTGCCCGCTCGTTACTTCTGAACATTGAGGAATCTGGAAAAACAGTACCAGTCCTTCTTCCCGGTTTCGACGAGTTTGACCTCACAGTGGAGAACGTAAGCAGCCTCAACTTGGTGAACGACACCATTACCATCACTTCATTGTCTGGCGCAAAAGCGGGAGCTCCTGTATACGTCAACAACGGGAACAAAGCCAACGACAACCTCTTGCTGAACCACGGAACATTCATCGAAGGCAACCCCCACGACAGTCTTCCAGTCAATATCCGCATGGCCGACGAGGACCCTCTTTATGATGTCAAACAGCGTATGATGGCCTCCATCGGGCTTACTCCGGGTTACCAATTTCGCCTCAAGCGGAATGATAATGGGACTGTTCCCGACGGAATGATGCGATCACTGCGTATCCAGCTCATGCGCAGCAAAGAGATTGACCGTTTTAGTGTGATCCGGCGCGGAGTTGAGCCAATCAGTCTGTACAACGAAGCATTGGTGTACCGCACACTCTTGATGGCCTGCGAAAAGATGCTCTCTTTGTACCCAACTTCCATCCATGAAGACGACGAGAAGCTGAAAGAGTTCGCCGCGAATGCCACGGATGGGGAACTGACTGCCACACGACCATTGGTTGCGGTCCTTCAACGCCGTATGGAAAAGCAAATTTTGTTGCGAACAAAAATTTGGGTATTCGAGCAATGGTCGAAGATCTTGACGGAGGACGGCAACATGATGGCGTTCATGGAGCATTATTAAATTTAATGCCGCAGGACCACGAGCTCAAACGTTCCTTGGCCAAATTGTTCTGTCATAGCAATTGGTGCTTGCCATAGACGTAAACGCACTGCACGCCCGAAGATGCCTCGGAATAATAGATGAGTATGTATTCTCTCTTGGAACTGAAGTAGTACATAAGTAAGAATTATGTACTGTTTATTCGTGTTGACCTATCTATACTGTATGTAGTAGTATGTAGTAGTATGTAGTGCTAAGTTATGATATTGTTCCGAAAAGGAAACAATATGTTTTTTCGTTACCTTCCTGAATACTATGTTGGTAGGAGTCGAATCGAAAGTTCCGGTAAAACAGTTCCCAATCGTTTATCAACTAGGGGTACAGAGGCTTGTTATGTGCGCATGAGTAGATAGATACACATGCGAGCGAGACCTTCCAGCAACGATGACGAATGACCCGTGCAGGATAGGGATAAGGATAAGGAGGATTTCGCACTCGTGTCGCTTCCCGAGCTTCGGCCATGGCCTTTTTGTCGACGACGGATGCAGCTGGAACTAATACTCGGCATAAACGCTTTGGTGCATCCACACTACTGAGAGAACGGATTTATCCCAATGATATCCGGCATCAAATTGTGCGGGGGTGCGAGCCAAAACAAGGTCCAGACCGGAAAGGTGCCAGCAAGGAACTTTGGGATTTAGTTGCCTTTGCAGGAGGGAAGACACCGTCATTCTCCCCTGCTCTTGTGCAGCCACGTCCAACATTAGGAGTTTTGTTCAACCCCGGAAGCGTGTTGGACAAAGATAAGGTGGCCTCAGTGAGGCGGAAGAAGCAGGAACGGCTCGAAGAAAAACGAGCATTAGAAGTTCATTTCGTAAACTATCGATGGGGAAGAAAGTATGGCTTTCGTGAAGAGGAAGTGATTGAATTAGAGCAAAAATTTCACGAATACGACAAAGATGATTCTGGAACAATTGATTTAAGAGAGTGCGAAGAAATTATTGATGATTTACAGATTTTAAGTGATGAGCTATCGAAAGGGCATAAAAGTAAAAAACGAGAGGCATTGAAGCGTGTCATCGACGAGCTCGATAAATCACGGTCTGGGACATTGAATTTTATTCAGTTTATGGATTTGATCAAGCGCGTTCGAGAAGGTCGCTTAGAAGAGTTGCTTGGGGAACTTGGGGCAATAGCCCCTGCCACGCCAGGAGTGCGCCTTCGGCCTAGCTCGGCACAACCTTCGTCTTCGTTTAATACCCCTCGGACCGTGTATACTTTAAAAATTGCACAAGTTCGAGCGAAACGCGAGGAGCGTATTAGACAGGCGGAGCAAGCAAGATTAGAAGATTTCGTTGAACGAAGTGCGCGACGAATGCGGTTGAGTCGAGAAGAAACTATAAAAGCACTGGGGTTAACTAGAGACTTACTAAAGAAGAACGAAGAGAAAGTAAAAACGTCTCATATACATTACATGCAAAGTCTTTCACCAAGAATCCCCAAAAAGGTTAGATTTGTACGCCTGGCCCCCAAGCCATCCCCACGAGCAAGACGGGGTGTTGTTACCGGCGGCTTCGTTGTTCCAGTCACCACCGCAGATCCCGGTACAAAGGGAGGTGGCGGGGGGACATTCAGTAAGGCAGAGAGGAAGTTTGAAAGTGGTTATAAATATTATGAATAAATAAAATGATGAAAAACAAATCCGGCATTTGGTAATATCTAATAATCTCCCAAACAACGACGACATAGTTGCACAAGCATACTTTGTCCATGGGCATGGTGGAAAAGTGTATTTTCAAGTCAAACGTTGTGTGCGCAGCGAGCAGCGAGTTCGCTAGTGTGGATGTCCCGGGTTGTCTGGTCGATGGTATTTGCATTGTCTCCGACCCTCACAACTAGTTAGGATTAGGGTATACCAAAAGTGATGCACTTGCAAATAGCAGCGCTATCCACTTTTTACGAATCAAATGGATAAATACCTAAATACCTCCTCGTACAATCGTACAAAGGGTGATTGCATGAGCACATGAGCGAGTAAAATGAATTGAAGGATTTCAACAATTCAGGAGGTACGGGGTAAGTGATAATGTGAGCCATGGGGTGAGTCGTTTGAATGTAGCACATGTTCGATCTCATGCTTAGAGCATGAAGAACCTTGGGGATAAAACGAAGGACCAAGCAAGTTCATAACCAACAGCGAGACGCTCTACGGGGAAATTTGCTCGCGACTTTTGTTGGCTGACGTGTTCGCGCAAGCACAAATAACATGGTATCAAGTGGAACAAAGGCTGCCACCCTCGTTGGTTTGATCTCTGCCGTAGCCGCGCCGTTTGCTGGACACCTTGCAGGGGTTATTGGAGACGGGGACGAGACCAAAATATTTCTCTCGTCAGCATTGGTTTGTGTATGCTCGACACTGCTCATTTACATAACAGTGCTTCGTAACAACGTTGCAAAAATTGGAAGCAACGTATACTTGGCGTTCTTTTCCTTCTTCACATTTGCCTGCATGTGCGACCTGTGGCTAGGCTTCGCTATAGACAAGATTCACCCATTGTTTGACTTTTACTTAACCAACGGTGAACCGTACCTTAACACAGCACACGGGAGCGGCTTGAATTGGTGGGATGCATCTGCACACTTTCTGCTCTATTTGAGGTTTATCCAAGCCATGATTGATGGAAAACGCCACGACCAAGAGGTCCTTTTTTGGCTCGGCAGTATTTGCGGCAGCCTTATGATCATGGTCCCTGCGGTGTAAGTAGCTCGTCTCCTTTCCACCTATTCCTTATTTTCACCCGAATCACAATTTAACACATTCCTGCGTTTGCCCATAGATTTACGGGAAAATTTTCAGACGAAGTGAAGACCAGTTTTCTTTTGAATCTACCGTTTATGGTATTGCCTATCTTTTACAGCAAGCGAGTCCTTTACGACGATTTCAAAGGAAACAAAGCCAACCCAGCTCGTCGGTCATCAGCGAGTTCGCATGGAAAATTTGAAATTCTTTTTTTACCTGCTGTTGCTTTCATTACTGTTGCTATTGGATTATATGGAGTCCGGTTCTTTGCTGCGTTGGAATCGAAATGGCCCCTTGCAGTCCAGTATGCGCAGTCAGAGCCGTACCTCATGGACCCCACGAACTACCTTCGCGTCCATTGCTTGGTCCAGTTCTTTTACACTGTCCCACTCTACTTTGTGGCAATTTACGCGCTCTTAGGAGGTTCAAGAGCATTACCTGTATCTCTGTACCACGCCAGTGTCGTAAATTTTGGGCACATGTGCCAAAGTGAGTTTGCGTGGGTAAAGGGAGCGTTCCACGAGAAAAACCCGTCCAGTGCTCTCGCAGGTGGCCATCAGTTCTGGATTTCACACGTTGGGAGCGTGCTTGTTGCATGGATGGTCATGGAGTTGTTGAGGGTATCCGTTGGTGTGGACGGTGACAAAAAGTTAGACTAGAAGAAGGAGGAGAGAAGGACGTCTCTATTTTGACTTTTTCTTTTTTAGTACGAAAATGAATCATTAATAGTACATTTTAAATATTAAGCAAACAATATTAGTAGACTAAATAAACATACTATGTAAAAATAGTATAATATTACCAACTTTTTCTACACATATTTTATCTAGACCATATAAAAATGGAAAGATTCGAGAACATTCGAGAATGTGGGAATAAGTACATAGGAATAGTATTGGGAGAAGATGTGCGTGTACGAGTAGTGTGTAGGTGTGCAAATTACACAGCACTGAAACAAACATGGGTGAGTCGTCAGATGACAGGACAGTCGTGACAGACAATTCAACTTCAACGAGCACCTCTACACGCCGCCTCTCACTCACTCTCTCTCTCTCCTGCCTCCATTGCTAGAAGAAAGCAGATCCGAACAATCTGTCACATTCCCTTTTTCAACCAGCAACAACTAAACCAAACCATTAACAACCAGCAAATCAGCAACAACTAAACCAAACCATTATCCCCATTCTTTACGAAGCCAACCAACCAGATCAACAACATGGACCCACAGACGTTTACCGAGCGAACCATGGACATTCTTGGCAAACATGTGCCAAACGTGGCAAGCGAATTCAAGCACGCGCAGTATTTTCCTGAACACTTAGCGTATGCTCTTTTTACAGAGCGCGGAACACTAGGGTACAACATTTTGGAGAAAGTAGGAGCCGATCTGGACGATATCAAACGAGGCCTTCGGCAAAGCCTCATGAAGTACCCAGCCCAATCGCCAGCGCCTGTCGATGCAAGCGCGAGTGGAGATTTCAGGCAAGTTTTGCAAAAAGCGCAACAAGTACAAAAACAAAGCAAAGACGCATTTTTGGGCGAGCACCATCTATTGCTGGCTTTATCTGACAACAAAAAAGTGATGAATATCATGGAAAGCAAAGGTGTCAAGAAGGCAGGGATGAAGAAAGCGATCGAGGACGTGTGCAAGGGAAAGACGGTGAACTCACGAACCGGTGATCAACACTTCGAGGCTCTGTCAAAATATGGCATTAACGTGTGCGAACGAGCGGCCAAAGGAGAGCTTGACCCAGTCATTGGGCGTGACGAAGAGATCAGACGTGTGATTCAAATTTTAGCAAGACGAACGAAAAATAACCCGGTGTTGATTGGCCAGCCAGGGGTAGGCAAAACCGCTATTGTTGAAGGTTTAGCTCAGCGGATCGTGGCGAACGATGTCCCAGAAACATTGAACTGCGAGCTGTGGTCACTGGACATGGGGGCCCTTGTAGCAGGAGCAAAGTACCAAGGGGAATTTGAAGAAAGATTAAAAGCAGTTCTCAACGAAGTATCAGGAGACAGTGACGGAAACGGAGTGAAGAAAGACGTCATTCTATTCATCGACGAGATGCACCTGCTAATGGGAGCAGGAAAGTCAAACGGAGCAATGGACGCGGCAAATTTGTTGAAGCCCTTGTTGGCACGCGGAAAGTTGCGGTGCATTGGGGCCACAACACTTGACGAATACCGCCAGCACGTCGAAAAAGACGCTGCTTTCGAACGCAGATTTCAGCAAGTTCACGTTGGCGAGCCTTCAATTCCAGCGACCGTATCTATCTTGCGAGGGTTGAAAGAACGGTATGAAGCGCACCATGGCGTCCGCATTAAAGACGCTGCACTGGTAGCCGCGGCACAACTGGCAAATCGCTACATCCTACAGCGGTTTTTGCCAGACAAAGCAATCGATTTGGTAGACGAGGCATGCGCAAATGTACGGGTTCAACTCGACAGCCGCCCGGAAGCAATCGACAAGCTCGAGCGTAGCAAGCTGCAGCTTGAGATTGAACTGGCCGCGCTTGAGCGTGAAAAGGATAAAGCCAGCGAAAAAAGGAGGAAAGAGGTCAAGAAGGAGCTCGCCAACCTGCAAGGGTCATTGCTTCCTTTAGTTGCCCAGTGGAGCCAAGAAAAAGGTCGCGTTAACGATATCAAAGAATTGAAAGAAAAACTGGACCGTTTGAAGACAAAAGCAGCGGATGCTCAACGGCGTGGAGACATTGCCACTGCGAGCGACTTGCAGTACTATGCCATTCCCGACACAGAAAGTCGGCTCGAGAAATTATCCAAACAAATTGATGAAGAACGCAGGTTAGCAGAGGACGCCGAGGAAACCACTGGCACAACGTCCATGCTCACTGAGCGCGTGGGCGTGGATCAAATTGCCGAAGTTGTCAGTCGGTGGACCGGCATCCCAGTCACAAAATTGAGCCAAACGCAGAAAGAGCGGCTCTTGGCATTTGGAGAGCGACTGAAGAAACGTGTTGTCGGACAACAACCTGCAGTAGACAGCGTTGCTGCTGCTGTACTGCGCTCGCGAGCGGGGCTGGCTCGCTCGAATCAACCCACGGGAAGTTTTATGTTCCTTGGACCCACTGGTGTGGGAAAAACTGAATTGGGCAAAGCATTGGCTTTTGAGCTCTTCGATGACGAAAAACATATGGTCCGTATTGACATGTCCGAGTACATGGAAAAGCACAGTACCTCACGATTGATCGGAGCCCCACCTGGCTACGTTGGCCACGACGAAGGGGGGCAACTAACCGAAGCCGTGCGACGGCGACCGTACAGTGTCGTGCTATTTGACGAAGTTGAGAAGGCTCACCCGGAGGTTTTAAACCTGTTACTCCAAGTCTTGGACGACGGGAGATTGACTGATTCGCAAGGGCGCACCGTGGATTTTTGCAACACAGTGATCATTTTGACTTCAAACATCGGGGCGCACCATTTGTTGTCAGAAGATGCCTGCACCACGGTCAGTAAGCGACGCAAAGTAAAAGGCGCGAAAGTGGAGATTTCCCCTGCTGAAGAAAAGGTAATGTCCGATGTAAGGAAACACTTTCGTCCAGAGTTTTTGAATCGTCTAAGTGACATTTGTGTATTCAGGCCATTACAACGCCCTCAACTGAAGAAAATATGCTTTAATCATCTCCAGTCGATCGTGAACCGAGTCGCTGAGACAGGTGTCAAGTTGAAAGCGGATGATACGGTGCTGGACTTTATTTTAGACGAAGCATATGACCCAGAGTTAGGAGCACGACCATTGCAGCGATTTATTGAGCATTCTATAGTGACACCAATCAGCGAGATGCTCATTGCTGGCACAGCGGATTCAGGAACAACAGTACGCGTTCAAGTCGACGAAAAGGAAGGGTGCCTACGGTTTAAACCTGTCGACAAAGGCTCTGGCAATCAAACAAAAAGGGTGCTCTCCACTTCAAGGCAGTACAAAACACCTACATCGAACTTGGGGAAAAAAGGAGGGCGCCCGTTGGCACGTAGAGACTCGTGGGAAGCGTAATAAAGACATGAGGATACACACACGACAGTTGCGTGGGTGTGTATTGAAACGACAACAGTCAGTGTGTCACCATCCATAAAGCATTGATTTGCCGTATGGTATGCTGTATATCATATTATAAAACTAATAGTGGTTGTTGTATTATATTTAACAATGGTCTGTTGTCCAATGCTGTATTATATCACACTTGATCATATACACGAAATTGTTTTACACACACACACATACACACACGCACACACACGCACACACATTATTTAAATAGGTTTTTGTTACGCAGCTGTAGAAACAAAAACGTCATCATCCTTTTTGTATACACACACGCACTAAGTCGACGAGGGTCGCCTTAGCTTCGGCATCGGCTGCTTCGTAATCCCAAGGATGCGCTCGATGGTTCGCCCATACGGATTCACACCGATCGGAGACTTGGCAACCAGCGTTTCGATAGGCAAAAACACGACTCGATTGTTGCTAAGGCCCGGACTAAACCCAGAATACCCAGCCATTGCACCGTGGACGGCATTTTGGGCCAATAAAAGGCAGTACACACTATCAGCTGCGTTTGCGGGCACACTTCGAATCATGTATGAAGGGTCAATATACTTAACCGTCGCGGCGATCCCAGACTCTTTCAAATAGACCGTCAATTTCTCCTTAATCCATTCTCCAATGGGTGGCAATTCTGGCTGCTTCCCGTCGGCGGTTGTTTTATGACCTTGTTGGCTTTGGACAGCACTCAGCAAGACGTCGGCACCCGCACCTTCCGCGACAACAACGACCGCATGGCCTTTCTTCTCCACGACGTTTTTTACATGGCTTAGACAGTTGAAGGGACTGTTAGGATCCACATCTAAAGGCAACTCTGGAATCAAAACCAGGTCGACGTCGCTGCTAGCCAGCGTGGCGAACACAGCAATAAACCCAGCGTGGCGTCCCATGAGCTTCACTATACCTACTCCGTTAGGGGCGCATTGCGCCTCCGTCTTCGCGCATTTGATCGCTTTTCGCGCTTCTTCCACCGCCGACTCAAACCCGAAGGACCGATCGATAATGTCAACATCATTGTCAATGGTTTTTGGGATACCAACAAAAGAGACCGGGAATTTCATTGCGGCCGCCATGTTATGCAGTTTTAACGCACCGCGGTGGGTACCGTCCCCACCGATAATAAACACAAGGTTGACTCCCATGCTTTGTATGGCGCTCAAGATCTTGTCTGGCTCAAAGCCACCCCGAGCAGCGCCAAGCACAGTCCCTCCTTTATGTTGGATTCCATCTACACTCTGCATAGTCAGTGGTAGCGGCGGGGTACCGTCGTAGAAGCCCCACCACCCCCCGCGAATGCCTAAGACTTCTTTGACGCCGTACAATGTGCGCAAGGCCAAGGTGAGGTGGTAGATTACGTCATTCAGCCCCGGGCAAAGCCCGCCGCACGTAACCACAGCAGCTTTGCAAAGCTTTCGGTCAAAAAAGGTACTTCTCCTCGGACCAGCCCGAAGAAAAGCACGGCAGACGTGGCTGGCGGACGGACGCTGAAAAAATTGTGGCGCTGCCTCAGTGTCGTCCTGAGCACTGGGTTTTTTCACGATGTCGGCCAAAATATAGTCCTCGTCCGCGATGTAGTTGACATAGTCTTTTTCCCCGGTTTCCCTGGCATTCGGACATTGGGCATCCTTTTCAGGCATGTAGGACCGTAAATGAGGCACACACAGCGGTTCCAGCGTGAACGAGGTCAGGGGAGCCGAGACGGACTTATCTTTATTCACCAACGACACCATTGCTGGGGCTCTCCTATAGCGGAAACACAACGGGCGCACGCGACAACGAAGAACAATTCCCAGTGACCCAAAACACACCAGCGATCAAGCACGCGAAAACGAACAATTAATCGAGTATTCGCCTTCCCAACTACATCGAGTGCAATCCTCCCTGCTTCCCCCCATCGTCTCACCCACGCATGGGGTGTTGCAGATGCCACGATTCGTTTCCTTTCGCATGTGCCAATGCCTCGTCCAAGTGAGTCGTCGTCTATGATTTTCATTCGATTCGATCCATTCTTTATTCATGATGTATTAGTGTTCGACAGACATTCGGTATCCCTATGTGAAATAGATGCATATTATATCCAAACACTACGGAGGGAAGAAGCGATGTGGAGAACAAACACCACAATCGACCGTAGTCTCCTACACCAATAAACAACAACACCACCCTATCTATGCACGCCACGATCCTGGCGACTGCAATACATGGACACACCACTGTAGACCCATCCGTCGACGCGCCAATCTCGCTCTGACATCAAGAAGACGAACTACAGTATTTATCAAACATTCCCAGCTCCCCAGCTCATTGTGATAGCGATCATGATAACTATATCAAATAACGAGTGTTAAGTACTCATAATTTGTATTACATCGTATTATCAAGGTGTTTTGAGAGAGTGGCCTGTCTGGTGTGTCTGGTGGCCTGTTGAAATGTTTGCATAAACATACTACGCACCTACGCCCTACGCGACGATTAAAAAAAAAAAATAGATTAGGAGAAAGGACTACAAAAATGGATACAGTAATGTATTGGGATCTTTACTTCCCGAGAAGTGGAGTGATCCTTACAGTGGCCTGCAATCCTTAAATACATACCCGTTGGCACAGTAGTGTATGTTTGTATACTATGATAGGAGGTAGTGTACCCGGTTCAGAAGGGTGATAGCATCCATACGTCAAGAAGGGTTTCTCTGGTGATGTATTGGTTCAAGGGGGGGGGGGCTGTCTCCCTCCTCGTTCGAAGAGAGAGCCATGCTTCTACCCGGTACGTTGTAAACTTGTGTCGCGGCGGCGGTTAGTGGATCCCCTTCGACAAACGCTTGGAGGGGTAGGAACACGATTTCTTGTTCACTGGAGACCGTGCATACCTGTTAGTTCTATGGCGCTTTTGCCCTTTCAGCCTCGAAGTATGGTGTCGTCTCCCTCGTGTCATTTTAAGCTAGTCCTTTTAGTATGTGTTGCCTTTTTGTCCAAGTGTGCTTCCGTCTCTCATAGTAGTAAAATCCCCAGTGCGCACGTGGGGGGTAGTCCACCCGCTATGGATGCCATTGAACAGCGAATGTTTGGGTTTCTAAAGCAGCCCCCTTCAAAAAGTAGCAATGCACCTAAAATAGAGAATTTGCCACCGCAGTTACGCGGCAGCGCACCGAGCCCCCCTCGCTTTGCGAGCGTCCAAAGTGAGGCCGAAGCAGCGCAGGCGGCAATCCAGAAAATGAAAACTGGAATTTGTGCATGCAAGTGGATTGATAGTACAACGAGCACGAAACCGATTGGCGTAGGAGTAGAAGGAAAGTGTGCCCCGCGCAACGCATTGTGTGGTTTTTGCATGAATGCCGCTTATGCGGCATATTGGAATCCTGAACAAGACACCTGTGCGCAGTATATGAACGGTGCGAAGACGGTGTGCAACGAAGTGGCAAAGGGAGCCATGAAGGCGGGAAAAGAAATAGGGTATATGTACGAGATGTACGGGCCTCAGTTTGGTGCATCTACAGTTTGGTGCCGAGACAACGGGTGCTGCTTGGCAATGGAAGGGCCTGAAACCAAGTGAGGGAAAATGCGTGGACTCACATTTTTCTACTACTTGTGTTTTGATTCGAATCGACTTTGCCTGCTTCTGTTCGGAAGCACACCGACGCTTTACGATGGTCCACGGTCGTGTTGAAACAGTCCAATGGGGAAAGCCTGACACGAACATCAGAAATGTGTATAAAACTTGCGCGTCACACGTACGGCACGTTTGAATGCGTGCTGGCGTATCGGAACCATCAAAGCGACGCACACAAAACCTTTCGTCGACCATCAAAGCGATCAATAATCACCAAAATATTATTATGAAAAATTGTAGTCATACAGTCATTCAAACAAATATCCCTCCCTATAGACATCTTGACGATTGGAATGGTAGGTACGGTCGGTAGTCAATGCTGTAGTTAGTTATGCATTGATCTTGGGGTGGCGCGGCACGCGGGTGGGGTGGGGGTGGTTGGTGTCGATAATCTCGGAAGATACGTGATTGCAGATCGAGGTGAGCGGTGGAGGGGTCGACGACTGCGTGTAAGTGTGAAGTGGACGGAGCGGCCGGGCTGAAAGTTGGCGTATCGTATTGTTACCCCGCGCAGTCTACTACGTGTGCACCGGTTATTTGCTATGCCCCCCAAGAGGAAGCGCCGTGTTGGTGCCGGTGATGGTGCCGACGATATTATCGTTTTGGCAAGTGGGTCCGAGGAAGAAGTGGATGATTTGGAGACCACGTCTTCGGAAGATGTGTCCTCTGAAGAAGAGTGGGATGCGCCGACGACAAAAACGGTTGGCGGGAAAAAGAAATCTCCGCAGAATAAACGGAAACATGTGTCCGCAAAGACAAAAGGTGGCCCCCAAAAGAGAGCAGCCCCCAAAAAATCAGCCCCCAAAAAAGCCACCGGCACCTCTTCGAAAAAAACTGGGAAAGGCCACTCGGGAGAACGTGCAGAACACAAGAGCGCAGCGGCGTTCTTTGCCGAGAACCAAAACATTGCCGGGTTTGACAACCACGGGAAAGCGTTGTACACAACAGTCAGAGAGCTTGTTGAGAATTCACTGGACGCCGCGGAATCCATCCAAGTGTGCCCCAGTATCCAGCTATCGATCACGGAGCTGACACAGAAGCAGTTCGATGTTCTCCGGGGGTCCAAAAAGCGAGAGCGGACGAACAACGACCTTTATGACGACCGGGAAATCGATGAAAAGACAGGTCGGTACATTAAGAAGAAAAAAACGTCCTCGACCGGCACAATGGCACCTACCAAGCCGAAGGGTAAGCAGAGCGCATTTTTGTTCTTTGCGGGCGAAATGCGCTCCAAAGTGAAGACAGAATTACCGAAGTTGGCCTTCGGCGAAGTAGCTGCCGAAGTGGGGCGGCGCTGGAAAGCCTTAACCGACGAAGAAAAAGCGCCGTACGTGAAGATGGCCAAACAGGACATAGAGCGCCATGCGCGCGAGACGGGCACTATGACTCTCGAACCATTGTCGACGGAAAATGTAATAGAGGACGACTCGGATGTGTTTGCGGTTCCAGCCCCTTCGCAATCTGTTTTGGGCTCTCAAGCCGAGCCGTCTGAGGGGTCGCAGGCGAGTGCGAGCGTCGACAACGTCAGTGGTGCAGGTTCAGAGGCCAGTGAGATTGCCGCATCGTCGAGCGTGGCCTCGAAGAAAGTGAAAAGGGGCCCGAAAAACCGTGGCTTTTATCGAATCACTTGCCGTGACAACGGCATGGGCATGCCGGCAGATAAAGTAGGAGACATGCTTGGCCGGGTCCTTTCAGGCAGTAAATACGGCCTACGACAAACAAGGGGGAAATTCGGTTTGGGCGCTAAAATGGCCTTGATTTGGGCCAAGAAGAGCACGGGGATTCCCATTCGCATTCGCACTGCTTATGCGGTGGATGGCGGGACGAAACCTGGCCCTACAGTGTCGGACACTACGCTGGACATTGACATTTTGAAAAACGAGCCCATCTTGGTTTCCCAAGACGTGGTCGAGAACACTGACGGCTGGCGCGGGACAGAATTTTCGGTGGTGATCGAGGGAAACTGGATGTGGGCCAAATCTCAAGTCCAACGATACATAAGCTCCATGGCGGTTGTGACGCCATTTGCAGAGTTTACTCTGAAATTTCATTCCGAAGCGTCCAGTGGGAAATCTTTTGAGTTGAAGTATGAGCGCCGGGATTCCGCCCAAATACCTCCCCCCGCGCAAACAGTGGAATTTCACCCAAAGTCCGTGAACCAGCTGACAGTGCAACAGCTGCTTGATCAGGTAGAGAAATCTATGCCGTTGTGGAAGTTTTTGAATAAGAAGTTCCAATCAATCAGCACCCCGTTGGCAAAGAAACTGGTCACAGAATTGAGGTACGACAGCAAGATAAAAGTAAAAGACATTGTTAACGACGAAAACCAAGTGCATGATCTTACGAAGCTCCTCACTGAAGCTAAGTTTCCTGACCCCGACGGGAAGTGTTTAAGTCCTGCCGGCGTATACAACTTAAAGCTGGGAATATTAAAAGAATTTTTTCCGGATGCGTATGCAGCTGCGGCGTCAAAGGTCCACGTGTTTGAAGGCCATCCTTTCATCGTAGAAGCAGGTGTGTGTATTGGTGGGCACACGAGAGAAGGTATCTCTGTCTACCGCTTTGCGAATCGCATACCAATGTTGCTCATGGAAGGCAGTGATGTTTCCTCGGTCGTTGCAAGAAATGACATCAAATGGAGCACATACCACATCAATAAGCAGACAGATAAAATCGGGGTGTTTGTCTCCATTGTGTCCACAAAAATTCCTTTCAAAGGGACCGGCAAGGAGTTTATTGGCAAAGACAACAAAGTGTACAAAGACGCAATTACAAGAACCATTCGAGCTTGCTGCAACGATTTAAAGCACGCATTGAAAAATAGAAAAGCTGACCGAGCTAACGCCGCACGCACGGCTAGTTTGTCCAAATTTGTGCCGAGTGTTTGCAAATCTGTGATGGCTGTATTACAGAGCATGAACGCTGCGAGGGAAGCGAGCGCGGACTTTGCGAAAAGGCACCCGCTTCCGAAAGAAGTCAAAAGTTTGCTGTCCAGCGTAAAAAGCGGAAAACTCACGACCAAAGAATTAGAGCTGAAGTTAAAGGAAAGTATTGTCAAGCATGATCAAAACGAACTTGCCCGTATCACACAAAAAATAGGCAAAACGATAAAAGACGAAGACCGCGTGGATTTGTTTCTGAGACCTATCAGCACGACGGACAGATCTAACTTTGCATCTTTTGATTTGAAAAACACAGCGTACCATACACCGAACATTAGCTTTCGTTTGTTAAAGGGCGTGCTCCCGGACGTCAAGAACGAGGATGGGAAGTTTGAGGTTGATTCCGACGATGAGTTGTTGGTATAAGAGGGTTGAGTGCGGTAGACGTAAAACATATAAATATATTTATATGACTCATAAAAGGCAAGATAATAGACCAATCTACACCGTGCCGATAGTAGAGACAAGGTGAACGCAGGGGGCCAAAAGTGGTGCATTTGTCAATGTAGCTCAAAACTAAGTTTGCACAAAATATTCCAGCTGTTTATTATTAGCACGCTCACAGCACTTGAATTAATGGCCAGACCGATTTATTTCCTGGAACATTTTGATGCTGTGTTGATCATAAATGGCCAGAACGAAGTCACACACATGAAGAGTTTTTAGAGAAGCGGGAGAAGTGTATACGAAAAAAATTGGAAGTGTATACAGAAGTGTATATTGTACTTATATTTGTATACTTCCATGTTATACTACCCTATCTAGTAGAAACACTTCTCGATTATATACACTTCTCCCGCTTCTCTAAGAGTTTTTGCAGCTTTAAGTAGTTTACATCCTCTGCACAGGACACATTACCACTACCGCCCCACGACGAACGACCTCCACTCGATTCGTGCAGTTGACAGCGGGGATCCACAGGGCCAACTACCGACAACCTAGTAACTGGGACAATGGTATTTCTGCTAGCACAGAGCCTGCCATCGTGACATTTGTGTTCACATCAAGCATGGGTGACGGAAACAAGTCGGCCCAACTGGGTGAGACGGAGGACGGTACGTTTTCAGCCAGAGAGCTGCTGTGGCCTGATCCGGATATCAGGATTCCGCACGACAAACCGGTCACCAGTACGCACCGGGAACCGAGCGAGTTACGGGCCGACAATATCTCTGGACTGCAGGCGACCCGTGTCTCCGGCTTTTTCTACCCTCAGAATGTCAACGACATTCGCGAGGTCGTGCGACGGGCCAAGCAGTATCATAAAAAAATCTGTATGCGTGGCACGGCGCACTGTATGTCCAAAGCAAACGTGGCAGAGGATGGCCTCGTGATCGATTTTTCTTTCATGAAAAAGGTTCAAGTAATTAATGATGGCGATATGGTCATATGTGAGCCCGGTGCACAGTGGCGCGACTTAATCAATGCTTTGAACCCGTACGGGCGATCGCCCAAGACCATGCAGTCGTATTCTACCTTTGCGACGGGAGGGTCGCTCTCGTGTAACGCCCATGGCATTACAAGCGACGACTGCTGCGCTGACGGCGTCGTAGAAGCCAGCATCATGACGAGCGACGGTGTCGTACACCAATGTCGACAAGACGCACCCCACGACTCGCGTGAAAAAATATTGCTGAAACATGTTTTTGGAGGATTCGGTCTGTTTGGTATCATTTGCTCGTTGACATTGAAGACGCTGCCAAATTATTCCATCTTGGCTGACACGATCGTATGCAACATCAACGAATTCCCAAGTCTGTACGAAAGCATCCTTGCTGACAATGGTCGCGGTCAAACGGTAGACGAAGGTGACAATACAGCACCCATTTGTGTGAAACTCGCCCGATTCAATATCATCTCGTGCCAGACGGTCCAAATTTTCCTGTTTCGGCGACGAGGCTACGTCCCGTCTGTTTCGCAGCTCACGAAAAGCAACACATCCGCACCCCGAAGGATGGGTTATGTCTCCCAACTCCTCTACAAATGGGTAATGCCAGCATTGTTGGACGTGAGGTTCCAAGTAGAAGAGCAAACTGCCTCTGCCATGGACTGGAGTGATAGTTTCACGTGTAACGAGCTGCTGTTTGAGTCCGCGGAGCCTCTGGCACGGATGGTGGAGCCCCTCTTTCAAACCGACGATACGTTCATCCTCCAAGAATATTTCGTGCCCGTAGATAAAGTGTTGCAGTGGATCCAACTAGCCAAGCCAATATTTAAAGATGTTGCAAACAACTCTTCCCCCGAAGAGGGAACTCGTGTAATTTTGCTCAATACAACGATCCGTGTCGTGAACGCAGACACGATAACTGCCTTGCCCTATAGCCCCCAGAAAACCTTTGCATTTGTGTTGTACTACCGTCTATGCAGGAACGAAGCAAGTGTGAATTATCTGCGTACATTTTGCCAGCGATTTATAGACGTGACATTGCAGTGCGAAGGACGGTTTTATTTGCCATACCTGCATCACTATTCGACCGAGCAACTTCTAGAAAGCTACCCAGAATGGCCAGCATTCATTGAAACCAAAGAAATGCTCGATCCCGACGGCCTTTTTGACAGCGGTTGGTTTCGAGAGTACGGGCTCCAGTTCACGAGCGAAAGCTATCGCGCCTTGTTTATCGGTACCCAGGAGGAGCGCTTTGTAAACATCCACGAGCCCGTTTCCTCTCCGCGCCCGCAAGAAGAGGAAATCTCTGAGGACATCTGTGAACTGATTAAATCTGTGTCGACCCGCCGCAGGAATTCGCTGCGGAAGATGATGAATTGCGTTCGCACCCGTTCCGCATTCTTCAGCGAGTTTATGGTCAATGTGTTCAATATTGCCGACGAACACAGGGTTGAAAGTATCTTGAGCCGATGCTGCTGGGATCCGCGGCTGAAAACTGATGATGAAATTTATCCCGAGTTCAAACGAATGATCGAAGAGAGCGTGAATGGAAACCTGGCCAAGGTCAAGAAAGGATGGATGCAACTGAAGCAGTTGTCTAACCAAAAGGCAGAGTTTACTGACGAAATACTTAAAATCATGACACGCCTCGGCAAGCTTGGGCACATTCATGACATTTGTACTATTGGAGACCGGGGAAAACTTGTACGATCTCTCCAACGGCGACTAAATATCCGTGGAAAAGTCTACGTGATCCATGAAGAACCAGTTGCAGAGGATGACGTAGTCGCCGCTGTCGAAACCAGCAGCATTTCCCCTGTCGGCGACATGTTCGAATGCACTTTCAACGCCGCGGGCTGCAAATTTCCATTTATTCCGGATCAATCTTCCGATTTGGTGACTATGATGCAAGGTATGCACCATCTTGATCCCAAATATCTGACCAATTTTTTGAGGGAAGTCGAGCGCATTCTGCGTCCTGGAGGAATTTTTCTAGTCCGCGAACATGATGTGGATGTGACAGGTTTGCCGATCATTGATGCGGCGCATATTGTGTTCAATGCATTGACAGGGGTATCCTACCGTGACGAACGCGATGAGATACGAGCCTTCCGATCGCTCGACGATTGGCGCAAAATTCTTAAACATTGTACTGCGCTTGAACATGCTATGTTGTTTGAAGTTCAGGACGAAGACCCCACATTTGATGTTATGATGTGCTTTTTCAAGCCTCCTTTGCACCCCCGCACGGCGGCAGCGCTGAGTACGACGCGTCACATGATTTCTCCTCAACGGGGTGTCTCGTTTCCGCGCCTTCCATTTCAAACAACACTAGAAACGCTTCCTAACACGCTGCTTCATGCAGGGCGAAAGTTTCTAAATAGTATTGTCCCAGCACTGGACACCATGGTCGATACGCTTGCCCCAATAATTGCGCCCTCGCCGGCAATGGTGCCGACGGCCCGTGGAATGCTTCGGTCGTACACAGATGTGTTTGCAAAATCAATCGTAAAGCTGGTGGAACAGACTCATTATGTACAACCTCGGACATTGAAAATTGAAGCAATTCCCAGCGAAATGTTTTATGGCTTTTTAGCACTGAAGTCAAAAGTAAGTAAAGGAAATGCGTCCATGCAAGAGAGCATGGCAGTCAATACAGTTATGAAGGTAGTCAATGCATTATTCGGAGCGGACAGTGAAATTGCTGCATCCAGCCCGGAAACTTCTGCCTCCATGCCTTCACCGATTGATTCAATTGCGACGCAACTCAAAAGACTCTTACAAAGTCACCCAACGTTAGTCGATCACGAGTATCTTATTAGCCATGGCTTTCCCGAGCCGGTTGTTGATGCTCTTTTAAACGCGTTACCTCCATCGCTCGTGACACTGCACCACGACAGCAGCACTTCCTCTTCGAGCGTTGTTGTTGATGACAACCTGGTCCATTTGGCTGCGACGAAACTGCAAACAAAAATTGACGCAGAGTCTTGGTTGAATATGAGCCGTTACATCGACACAATCATTAGTGAACAATCTGAGCTGACATTCGACTTGATGCTAGGTCGCCACTGTAAGAAGTACGACGATGCCGTGTCGCCTTGGTTTTTTCTCCTTACGTCGTTTTTAGGGTCATCACGGTTTTCTCTAAGCACCGGTGCAACGTTGCTCGCGCGCTGGTACGGCGTCCCGGAACTGGGTGCCCTCTTCAAGCATGCTCAAATGGCACGTAAATCTGGACGTCAAGCAGCTGAATCAAAGGATGTTTTAGGGCTGACTGAGTCAATGCACGCACAACTGGACGAGGCAATAGCCTCAATAACATCTCCGGTGCGTCATGTGACCATTAGGCAAGGCGATTTCCGTAACATTCACCATGTTCGTGAGGTCATTCACGCTGAGTATTCTGGCAAAGATGTTACTGCTACTGTCCGGAAAAAATTACTGCGCACGTCAGTGCTTCCAACTGGCGAGAAAACGAGCACGGTTTTATTAGAAACGGATCGTAATCTAGACAGTGTGTTTTCATATGGCCTAACGCCGTTGTCTTGTTATTTTTACGGGGAGCGTTCGTTTACTTTAACATACACGAGTGATGAACCGGTTCCCGTCAGTAGTATGGCAGAAGGCGGATTGAATGTGAAGCGTGTCCTCGAACGATCGAACAATCCCACCATTCGCATGATTGGACAAGGCCGTAAAACAGCGTCGTCTGTGTTGTTTAATTGTTTCAAAGTCCTAGAGTACCTTCAGGTAGAAATTTTGAAAGATTTCTCGGCAGGATTAAACAAAACGCCATGGTATCGGTTTGATATGCTCGGAACAATGAAGACATATTTTAAAGTTATGTTTGATGCTGTGGAGACCACAGCTTCAGAGTTTGGCTACGAGCAAACACTAACGAGCGCGGGATTTATGACGGCATTGGTTCCTGGTGTAGTCATGAGCTTTATTCTAGCACAAGTGCAGCTCTTGGCTATGCCCGTATTGTGGTCATTGGGTGATACATACGATACGAATAATATGAAGTCTCGGTGGTTGGTTCATCTCTCTTTGAGTAATGAAGAGATGGAGTTTAATTGGCCTGTCTCCTTTACCACGCGCCAAGACGTGCGAATCACGCCGTTACACAGCAATAGCATGGTGCTTATCGAAACACCGGTATTCATTGAATTCTCGCAACTCTTGATAGAGTTATCAAGGCATGAGAGTAACGGCAAGGTCACGATCCTGGACATCGACGGCAACGATCGGATCGCAATGAAGATTCATCGTCATTTACAAGAAGATGGCAATAACGCACCGAGCATGTGTGACTTGCTGAAAACGAACGGTATTTCTTCCCTCCACGAAATTTCAACATGGAACCTCTGCAACGACTCTTTGCCCGAGACTCGTCCTCGCGAGAAACTTCTATATTCCGCCATCACCATTCATGTTTCCGAACTGCTGGTGGCGATCTCTGCATGCGATCAGGTAGATGTAGCCATTGATCAGATTTTTGATTTCTATGGGTGATGAGGAGAGTGTAACATAGGTAGTCTACATCCATCGACAATAAAAGTAGTCTTCAGGGTTAAAATGAGTATATGATGATGATATGATGATTTATGACTTTATGACTATTAATATTCTCTATATTATTAATTATAATTAATGTATCTAATTCGTTATTTCATTTAATTTATTTTTCAGACAAAGTAGCCTAAGAAATTATCCGAGCGATTTGAAACCTGCAGTTCACACTCAGTTTTCTCACATAACAGCAGAGGCTTCGTGCTCACGGAGCATCTGTTCAATACTGGCGATTTAAAAAAAAATCGCAAGATCCAACGGCCTTGCCGCATGCACAGAGTATTGGCAGCAGACGACTTGTGTCCTGCACAGCGTATCTTTGTGCTGTGGCCGAAGGATGGCCAGTATTACGCGGCCTCTGTTGACAGAGTGGCTGGGCCAAAGGTGAGGGTCTTTTACGAGGTAGAGTTCTCTTTCGAAGTTCTGGACCTGAGCTTGAAAAAACACAGGAACAGAATATTAGTGGATCGCGACTGTGCCTTGCCAGCCTCAAAGAAGAAGGAGCAAAGAGGAAAGGAGAAGAAGGTCGCAGCGAAGCGGAAGCGAGAGGGAGGAGCCGCTACCAAGGATCTCAAGAGTGGGCGGGGCCAGGCCGCGAAAGCTGTCAAACTCAAGGAGACCGGCTGCATCACCTTTAAGCAAATGGTAGAATACCTATCGCAAGGGCGTATTTATAAAGAAAAATGGCTCAGGGGCTGCCCAAAAGCCACGGAGTTGGAGCTTGTATCGCTAGTCTGGGAGAGGACGCGTCGGCTCTACAAAGGGAATACGTGGAGAAAGGGAGGCTGCGACCTATATTCATGGTGTCCCGCCAAAAGGGTTGAGGGGCATGGCCCAGATGCAATTAGAGCTGCAATGCATGCACGGCCGTTTGTTGACCCTGGCTTGTTGGGATTTAAAAAAAAGAATGGGCAACCGGTGCCAATATGCATGCATGGGCAGTTTTGTTCTACTCAGCAAATGCAACCCGACGCCATCAAAAGTTTTTTTGACGGTATTGTGAAACAAGTTCGCAAGCAGGGTTTTGAAATCGGAACGTCTTTCGGTGCGCCAGCGGAGCCTACCAGGAAGGAGTGGCAGAAGATCATAACTATTGGGGGTGTGTCTGGCCTTGAAAAAAAGCAGGTTGGCAGGCTCCGACAGAAACCAAATTTAGAGTGGTATGTAGATAAGAGACGAAAACATGAGGAAAAAGGCCTTCACACGAAGAAGCCAAAAGAAGCTCGTGACATGGGACCTTCTGTAACAATCTTCATGCACCCAGGAAAGGCAGAGATTAAGGTTGATGGTGATATCAAAGTTCAGGCATCTGTGACGAACAAAGGCGATCGGCGCTATCAGCAGTTTGCCAGACATGCCGAATACATAGATTTTGACCATGGTCAAGAGGTCCAAAAAAAAGCAGAGCACGGCATGTTACTTTGGGCGGAGCATGCTGGCCCTGGGAGGGTCAAATTTGCAGACCATACAGTAAAACCAAAAAACAAATATGGCAAACCAAAGTATGTTATCGAACCTCTGCGGGATTGCAGACTTCCCGACACATTTCAAATCCGGGACAATGACCCTGCGGTCTTGGGAGCTTGGAATTATACGCTGTGCCGGCAGAGCTGTAGCCGTGAACTGGGAAATCTGATAGAGGGTTCGATCATTTTGTTTGTGAGCACAGTAAACAAGCGGATGGTGCTTGACACATGCTTTGTGGTGGGAGAGTATGTTAATGTGTCTGCATAAAAATCTGTAATAATAAGCGATCTTTATCCCAATAAAAATCCTGATATATTATATAAGTGCAACCCAGAGCGAAGGTTTTCGAATTTTCTATTTGCTGAGAGGGGTGCAGATCCCAACCACATCGATGTGAGTGCGTGGATGGTGCTTGTCTCCTCAACTCACTCAGATAGTAAAGAAGTCAATTAAGAGTACACACATTTGTATCAATATATAGAATTATACACATTAAATATTGAACAAGTTTACCAGTTTATCTATCAATACAAAAGAATTCCGCAGAAAATGCAAAGTCTTGTCCCCCATCTCCTCCAATGAAGGCGACACCATCGAATACCACGCATAATGCCACCAGATTTGGGACCAGTATGAAAGCGTCACACCATGGCCTACCGATGTACATTTCTGTGACGTGGTCGTCCGTGTGGGCGACCCGCACCGGCGATATTACTGGTGCACACAACAGCACAAAGGACACTGCCTTCACTTGCCCCACCCCCCTCCCCCCTCACCGAGCGAGTGTTCATCAGCAGAAGAACAAGCTCCGTGACTATACAAACAACCAGATCGATCAGCAACGTTTCATTTTATTTTTCACTTTCTCTAAAGTTTTCGTGTTTTGTTAAAGAATGTGGACCAATATGCTTGTCTGGTTTATCATCTTTTTGGCTTGGGAGGCTTTTTTTGCCTTTGAAGTCACCATTTCTCTGGACTACAAATTCATTGCGCTCATCGGAATATTTTGGCATAGACACTGTCCTGCCGTGCAAAAACTGAAAAGTCATTTTCAGACGGTGTGTGCAGACCTATCAAGATATGTTTTCAGCTATCCGAGAACGTGCCCCGAGACCGACCGCGAACGACGTAGAGACCAGATGGCTTTGAAAGACGCTCGAGCCTTTCAAGACGATCGGACGGGTTGCCAATATAAAAACCGTACTACAAAGCACAAGACGCAATCATCGAATCACCAGATATTGAAACAAATTGAGTCCAAAATTCAGAACCAAACCGTCATGATTCGCGATCTCCAAAACCAAATCCGTAGACTCGAAAACGACCGACCACGAGGCGGCTTATTCGATAGCGGGGGGGATTGTGGTGGCGGCGGTTTGTTCGGCCAAACCAAACCAGCTAATATGTTTGGTGCGGGTGGTGGTGGTGCATTTGGCCAACCTACTAACCACGGCATGTTTACTGGTGCATTTAATCTCATTGAGTCCAAAATTCAGAACCAAAATGCCATGATTTACGATCTTCAAAACCAAATCCGTAGGCTCCAATATGACCGACCACGAGGCGGCTTGTTCGGGGGGGGTTGTGGTGGCGGCGGTTTGTTCGGAGCCAAACCAGCTAATATGTTTGGTGCGGGTGGTGGTGGTGCATTTGGCCAACCTACTAACCAAGGCACATTTTGTGGTGGGTTTGGCCCACAAAACAACGCGTTTGGCGCGGGTGGGTTTACTTTTGAAGCCCAACCTGCTAATTACGGCATGTCTAATATGTTTG
>Ga0099797_100451_pt1 | contig 26463 bp, 15 predicted proteins | sample Uncmet_Sort48C_1_FD_89871 | JGI IMG/M metagenome (GOLD analysis project Ga0099797, IMG submission 89871) | Marine eukaryotic communities from CALCOFI LINE 67, Pacific Ocean - C012_Sort48C_1 | ecosystem: Environmental > Aquatic > Marine > Oceanic | place: Pacific Ocean: Monterey Bay | collected... | reverse complement strand
AAATACCTTTGTCAAACAATGATGTTTTATATACATCCTTTACTTTCTGCCCATTTTTGAACTTCTTAGTATCCTTTGCACGCAACTTTTCACAAAATTCTAACGTAGTATAATTATTTGTCACAAGCCAACAATGAAAACCGAAAAATGGCAAAATCAAACAACTAAACATAATAGCAAATATCCACATAAATAATATTAATATATCAGTTCATCAATGGATCGTTGATAGTACAATACATCCGGGACATTGGTCGGGAAAGAAGACAACAATACGGTTTGAGCGATTTTGCATATGAAAAAATCGTCATGGTTTTCTCAATACTTTATAATGATGCTGTTGACAGTTTATTTCGGACAAATCCAAATTATAAAGTCATAGATGAATTAGTTGAGTTAAGAAAATTAACCCGTATTCACACCCCTGGTGAACAAAAGCGTTGTGCCATATTGCTGTCAATATGCTCAAAGATTTTAATAGAAACAGATTTTAAAATTGAACGATCGCTAAAACATAATATAAATAGTATATTGGAAACATGCTTTTCAAGAAACAAATCACATTTAAATTTTGTCAAAGATGTGTTTACAAGTTCATGTTTACACAATATCATACGCCTTTTTTATGAAATTGACCATGTGCGATGTGGCTCTATCACAATGTTTCATATATTAAGGTGTTTTCAACATAATGCTCATCGAGATTTTGCCCATTCGGTGATATTTACGAACGCAATATTAAAATTAAACCCAAATATTAATGGGAATAATTTAACACTCTCTGATTTTATTACATTAATTATTGATATTTGCACTCTGAGACCATTTGAATTTATTAAAAAGATCTTCGGTGCAAATTGTTTACATATAAAGTCGTTAAAAGATCTAAAGAATATACTAGAAATGAAAAATCAATTAAATTTTGCGTCGCCATGTGATACTCTTCTAGCTAATTGGTGTGAACGTGTAATATTTGGTGGAGCAGCTGGTATCATCGGAAGCACAAACAACAAACATTTATTTGAAGTGATTGATAATTTCCCTTTATATTTTATTTCAATATTTTACATACAAAGAAGATTTCAGATGAAATCAGGGGTAAAATATGAAGTATGGCAAAAATTAACTAAAATTAGGTGCAAGTTTTCCACAAATGCCCATAAAAAAGAAAAGGCAGCAAATAGAAGTTGTCATAAATATGTTACACATGCTTTCAAACATTATAGAGTCAATCGTTGGTTACATTCAATAAATGTTAACGAACAAAAAAAAAAAAGTAAAAAAGATGCATTTCATCATTTAGATGTTTACAAGCTTTACAATTCAAAAGAAGTATTTGTTGTTGTCAGGGGAAAGGTTAGGGGAATTTTAAACACGTGGGGGGAAGTTGAAGATTCGATATATGGACTTTCTGATACGTTGTATTTTCAGTGTTCTACTACAGCAATTGCTGAAAAAAAGCTAAAGATGTGGTCTAGACGTAAAAGAAAAAAAGGTTGGAGAACGTTGTATGATAAAGATTAACATAATATAACACTATTAATAGAGGCTGCCTGGGTTTATGCTTTAAGTATTTAAATTTCTTTTCAAAAAGTCTGTCTTCTTCTTCCATGAGTGCGTGAAAAAAATTATATGACTCTTCTAAAAAAATTCAGCCACGAACGAATGGCTTCCTCTTGTTTAAATATATCATCAACATTCTCCTCTAACTTGTCTGATACTTCCTTAAGATAAGTAGTATTCGATAACATATACAACGTTTTTTTAACATAATCCGTCACATTATTTGCAATACAACATCGTGACCAAAATGCAAATGTTTGTTTATCTCTTCGATACATATTGTTATACAACATCGTGGTTTGGCTAGAACGCGGTGAATTCCCTCTTAAAGTTATAACTGGCAGCTTTAATGATAGCGCTTCTAAACTAGTAGTAAAACCGCTGTATGGAAAAGTATTTAACATTAAATACGATGATTGAATTAAACTTGTATATGCATGTGCCGGTAACCTACGTAGTATGTGTATTCGATCAATCCAACGATCACGATCTCCAAATTGGTGATGTAATCGCCGAAAGCGTATGATCAACCGACCTGCCCATATAGGACCGAAACCAGCTAACATTACAATGTGTGCATTAAAATCATTTATTAAAATTTGCCGTACTGTCTGGTCAAACGTAGGGTGTATTTTACACAAAGCTTGGGTGATAAGTAATATTTTGATTTCGTTGATAGTTTTTGGTTTAATACTGGTTAAAATATATTTTTCCCACGTTATTTTACTAGTGTTGGCGTTCCTTAATGACAACATTGGTCTAAATACGAAACATGCGAGCCCTTTTAGCTGAACAATCTGAGGTGAGTTAAAGTTATTATCGATATTATAGTGTTCACGAACCTGATGAAATTCGCTAACCATAAAATAATCAATTTCACCACTCTCTGGTAATATGGGATTCCCCCAAAATGCTATTTGTATCATGGCTAACCGCATGTATGACAACGTGTATGTAAAGGGATCAGTTCCTAAATCAGTGTATATCAATAAATCAACATTGGATTCTTTAATTGTTAAACTTGATTTTTCTACATCTGTTGTAGCGAAAGGGACAATTTCTACGTCAAAACTTTTTAAATGCTGAACAATTACATCTGTAGTTGATTGTTCTAAAAGTACGCCTGGCATAAAGATTTTTATGATGTAGTTTTCTTGTTTTTGAAAATATGATAATTCCCGAATGGTTCCAATCATCAATTTTCCCACGGAATGAGTGTATAATGTTGTAGATATGAAACCAACTATTTTTGTCTTGGATGATATATCCTTCCCTAGTCCCCGTTTATCCACTAGTAATTTGCTGGGAAGCATATGTTGAGCATGTGTAAGCTTCATTTTATTCTCTATATTGTTTATTATAAATGAAGATAAAATCCATTTATTCAATAATTTATTTATGGTTGTAACATATTCCTTTGAATCATCTTCGTTGTAATACGAAAGGAAAACATTTGGCAGCAGTAAATACGTATTTACTACAGGGGATGGGTTATTTTGGTTATCTTTTTGGAAACTTTTTCTTTCATCCTTTGCAGGGTATAATTTAAATAAATCTATATATATCTGTTTTCTATTGGTATATTCATCTAACAGCTTTAAACGGTCGACATAAGCATTGTACATAGCATCTGGGCTGTTATTATTTCTGCTATTGAAATTTATGATGGGTGGAATAAAAGTTAAATATTTTACAAAGGCCACTGTATTTTTATCACTGTTTGTGGTATTTCTATAATTATGTGATGCTATTGGTAATTTCAACAGTGTATTTTTAGCAAAATAATATTTACCAATATTAAAGTGGCCACTTTCTATTAAGTTCATACTATATATTTCGCTTTCTTTTTGTACTCCTAGCACATGGATTAAAACATGTTTTTGAATTAAAAATGAAGAATCAAAATCCCCCTTCCCATTTTCTTTCAAAACAACATTATTGGCATTTTTTTTTAATTCCACATGTATATTGTATAGCCCCTTACCATGCGTGGCAGCATATTTGAATCGAAATTTTATAGCTACGCGTTTTTCATTTATAATGTAGTTATGATCCGTGTCGTCCTTTTCTACAATTGTTTCGCATACTTGATCGTCCCGTTTTTGTTCATTGTTTATTACCTTATCATTTATGTAGAAGGATTCTGCAGACACTTTATTGGACCAAATACAAAGATTCCATTGTATATTACCACCATTTCGATAATGATACATATCATCACCAAACCCGACTACGATTTTTACATTTAACCCACCATCAACACTGGCTTCTTGAGTGGTATATACCATATTATACTGCGGTTCCTCGATTCTTACAAATGGTTTTGGATATATTTTATTGTCAATTATATCTAAAAACTTTTTAGCAATAATATCCCAAGTTAAGCATGATTTAATATGCTGTGGACCGACAATTTTTGCATGTAAACGAGAATCCAAGTAACTTGGACTTGCAGCCAGCTTCATTTTTAAGTATAAATCATTTAAATCTGGTTGAAAACAATAAGAGTAATAATTGCTATACGACGTTACACGCTCTATAGTAGATTTAATTCGCAATGTAAAACTATCATCTAGCCATTTATTGGATGGAGACCATATTTTATTTTCATCATTCCTATAGTCAGTCACTATGACGAGTAGCCCAGATGCTATTGCTTCAAAAATAGGTATATTAAACGCTTCTGCGCGATATGGCGAGACGTATACATCTGCACCACCATATAACAGCGACAGGTCAGATTGCTTCAGCTCCTTTCCGTAGTATACAATCCATTTTTTGTTATATAAATCAATACCACCAGGTATTTTCGTTAATATCTTTAAAAACATTTCCTTGGATTCATATAATGCGTCATTACCTTTTAAAATTAACATATATTTTTGGATACTGTAATCAGTAGCATCATGTTGATTATCGAATTTTTGTTTTGTGTTTTCTTCGCGTTCATATTCAGTACACAGTTTAACAAATGCGCTTATTAATAAGTCAATACCTTTATTCCATGTCATTGCACCAACTGATAGAAATATTATAGAATTGTCGTCGATAACATTATCATTTGTTAAATTAAATATTTTTTTAAAATAAATTCTACGTATTCGGTTTCTATCATTTTGAACCAAAATTGGTTTAAATACATCTGTATTGATACCATGTGGTAAAATTTCGATATTGGTTTCATCAATATTTTTTAATTCACCATTTAAAAATCCATATTTCGACCATTTTGAGGGGGTAACAATCGTAATTTTACGGTTATCAAAAATTTGATCGACTTTTTTTGCAAAAAGAATTGCAGACGTGTTGTAAAACTCTGTTGTCGCAAAAACAAATGTGTGGTCGTAATTATTGCTGTCATCGTTTTCAAAATTAAATGGAAATGTAAATCGTAAGTTTATCCGTTTTATTCTACCGCTCGTTAACTTGCTAGTACTTTTGTTCACAGTATTCAGGTTGACATACCTATTGCTACAAACTTGACTTTCTTTCCACTTCTCAAGATAAAACTTTGGGCACTGTACCTTCTTTATTATTGGCTTAGAAAAAAGAGCGGAACGAGTCATACTTCTCATAGCATTTAACAAGTTGCTCTCTACAATAGAATAGCTATGGGATATACCAGTCGATCCCCATCCCTCTATAAACAAATGATAATCAAACAACGCATTACCATGATCGTTACTGTTGGTATTGTTAGAAGCTCGTGTGCGTTGTTGAATTGAAAAGATACTGAATAAAAACAAACAAAAAACGACCCTATATGATGATCTATTAGCCATGCCAAAAAAATACAATTAATCTAAAAATACGCAAGCATGACAATTGTCGTTGTTGTTGGTGTGCTGATCGAACTTGAAGCATTGAAAATGTAGATAATAAATAAACCGACGGCGGAGTGATTACAGTGAAGTTGTGGTGGTACAATAAATTATTTTTATTTGAAAGCGAAAAAGATAGGAAGCGGCGAGGAGGAGGAGGAGGTAGTAATAAAAAAAAAAAAAAAAAAAAGAAGAAAAAAAAAATATTATTATTAATTTATAATAATAATATTATAATAACAACGTATACCTGGTAATACGCTAACGCGATTACTACTATTTTGCACTATAATATAATACCTGGTACTATTATTATTGTGCTTTTAACTAATACTCAATACAGAATACTACCGGTATGACCTTATTTTACTACAACCACTAGTATAATTGTTTCTCAATGTAATTTTCTCCCTTCACAAATCCTCTAACTGTTTCCAATCGAAACTAAAAACAATTTGCTGTTGCTTACTAACTTCAATAATTCGCTCGGTGGATTCTGTTGAATTGTCAATGTGGCATGATTTGCAACTTATTTCGCTGTATCTCTGCCCAAAAATTGCTGCTCCAACTTTATCATTCCCATCGATGACTACATTGGCATTATTGTTTAGAAAATAACAATCAACGCAATCAAATATACCAACGTTAGAAACGTAAACAGCACCACCGATTACTGATGCTATGTTATCACTAAATATGACATTTGTACCATAAAAACTACCATCATTAATCAATGCGCCTCCTTTATCACTACGTCCATGGTTTATACGAATATTTATTACAGTTAATATACCAGTATTTTTTATATTAAAAATTCGAGTATCTCCGTGGGCTGATATTGTACATTGCTCCTTGATGCCTCCTGCTAAACTTACAATACCAAAAATTTGATATTGATCTGTTACAGTGTAGCAGCAAAATGACCCACATACAGACTTCGATACCAATTCAGCCTCATCAGGATTCTCTTGTATTATTATTTCTATTGTGTTTGACGTTGAACTTTTTTCTATTTCCGCTATTAAGTTACTATTACTTGATATTTCAACGGCATTTACATTACTTTTTGGAATATTGAATGTAACAGCTATAAGTATGACAAACTTTAATATTCTGTGCATTTTCCCACTTAAGTTAGTGAATCATCTACTAGTATGCAGAAGGTTGTGCGTTTCGCTGATTGTTGTTGTGCATTCGTATCCTTCAGAAGTAACAGCAGTTTAAAACTAAATGGACTAAAAAAATTAGACTTCTAGACGAATAGCCAACAATTAAAAAAACACAAAAAAAAAACCAAAAAATAATAAAATAATGATGGCTGGATGGCCAGGATGGTAAATGAAAAAAAAATTGAATATTAATAGTCTAATAAAAAAAGAAGGCAGTGGTACTAACAATGCTGTGTCCTTGCTAAAGCAATTATTACGAAAGAAAAGTTACTAATACTATTACCTAATTACTGTAAAAAAAATTTATCAGTTACTTGTTTTTTTATTTAAAGTATATAAGACTTTTAACCTTACAGACTTACCAGCTTACCACTTTGTTGGTTGTTGTTGGTGGTGTGTTGTTACTATTATTTCTATTCTTATTTATTCTCATTATTACATACCTAGGTAATTACATGTATAATAAAAATAAAATATATATTAATAAATATAATAATTATTATTTATTATTTTAATTTACGTCTCGAATTAGTGTAAAAGTCTATTCTTTTATTGGATCAAAGAACTAGAACATAAAACATTTAGTTCAGTTTGTTACTTCTCAGCACATTGCATTAAGCAGAAATATTGCAAAGTAGACACTTTGAAAAATGATTACTTCACCGAAAGCGCAACTTCTGGAGCAACAACTAAAAAGTCTTCCGCATGACGAACTAGAAAAGTTACTATATCGCATGGGCCCAAAGTCGCCTGTTGGCTATCCACCCGACCCAAATCGAAGAAAGCCGGTTGAAAAAAAATCGATATTGCCACACGCTTCATCAACTATGTATACACAGAAACAAACCGTTGATGCCCAAAAATCGTATGAAGGGTTTGTAGAGCAAGCTGTTAGGAATGGTCTGAAGCAACCCTTAGTTGCTGATGAGACCAATCCTGATCAGTGGACAACTTTATATGGTTCTACATTTTCAAAACAAGAACGAGATTCTTTGGAATTATTTGCCATGGAGAATGAAAAAAATAAAGCTTCTGTCGACAGAGATGAATTTTGGGGTCGTAAGTCTAATCCAGAAAATATAATGTCAACGGGGGTTGATTCAGTAGACGTAGCCTTGAAGGAAAAAGTTGCCGTTTTTAGTCGATTCCGCTACAATCCCTTAGCTACGTTATCACGTATTTTTACAGATTTTAATACAATGCATACAGGTAAAATTGATGAAAACGATTTTGTGTTAGCGGTCGGATTAAAACTAAATTTTATGGAATATTCAAACGAATTAAGAGCATTGTATCGTCGACATGATTTAATGCATGCAGGGACGCTAGATAGTGAAGCATTCATCACGTCACTGTTTAATAGGAAAGCCGATGATGCTTCCTGTATAATAGGTAAGTTCCGTGAAAATTTAGAGCTACAATCCGGCGGGTTTTATTCTTTTAAAGCGTTGTTAGAACGCTGCGGGGAGGAAGATACTACTGGAACTGGTGTTGTGAATCCTTTATTTATGAAAAAAATGTTGGAGATACTTGCAAATACATACAGAATAAAAATATCTGCTTCTGGTTATAACCGGCTCTTTGAGGGATTTACTGATTCATATGGTATGATACAGTACAAAAATTTAGTGCAAAATATTAGAGGATTTTTAAATGAAGCAAGAATGGCAGTTGTAAAAGAAGCATTTGGTACATTTCAAAAAGATAAATGGGATAGAGTTATGATGAAGACAATACAGGATCACTATGATGTTACGGAGCACCCGAAAGTTATCAGTAGGGAAATGACAAAAACCGAAGCTGAATTTGAGTTTTTTTCTAGATTTGATAAAAGAGAAGATCAACCGGTTGCGTTTGATGACTTTGTTGAAGTGTATGAATGGATAAGCGCAAATTTTAACAAAGATGAAGATTTTAAAGCCATGGTCCGTAGCCCTTGGCATTTAAAAAGTGATGAAGTCGATGTTGGTTGTAGACGTGTACTAGTATGGCACTCGAATGGGGCACAAGAAATTATAACTGTTGGTGATGATATACCAATTTCATCTAATAAACATTTTCTAGTTGAAAAGTTAACGAATGATTACGGAGTTGAAGATATTAGTGATATTAAATTGGTATGACACGTCTTCTTCTGAGTCATTTTCATATGAATATTAACCCCAAAGGTAGTAAGTTTACTGTATATGTAGATCTAGTCGAAGTAGATAATATCGTATAAGCTTATATGAAAATCATTTACAGGGTATAAAATTTTACTAGACGTATTTTAACTTAATGAGTTAAGAGCATATTATATATTAATATACATGTTATAATTATATAATTAATTCTTATATACCGTTAAGTTATTAAATATTATTTATTATTAATTCTTTAACTTAAGTTTACTTCAATTAAATTATAAATAAAATTTTATATTAATATCAGTAGTAAGCTTAGTGAAGTTCAGCGAATCGCAAAATCATTGACATAAACCCGAAAATTCATAATGGTAATAAAAGGTTCTCGTGTAACTTATCATTTTAAATATATAAAAACTTTTATTAAACTTTGTCGTAACACTCTTTATGAATTTTTCCTTTCCCTTCAATATCGTAATAGCTTCCACTAAAAATACCACCAGCTACGATCGGTTTTTTACATCTAAAACAACGTGGTGCTTTTTTCAACTCGTATTTTGTCATACATTCATCATGGACCTTACCCCCTCCACTATCATCATCTTTGATCTTGTAAAAAGCGCCTGAAAACTTCCCTTTTATTGCCATAATAGGTGCTTTACAATATAGGCATTTGTCGGCATTTTTTTTATTATAGTTATCCCAACATTCTGCATGAATTTTGTCCCCATTATCCAATGTATAATAGCGCCCAGAAAATTTACCAGTTCCGAGAATGGTACCTTTAGTAGGCATAATTGGTTTGTTGCAATGTTTGCAAATATCTGCACTTGACTTTAAATACTTTTGCTTATTTTTCTCAAGTAAAAATATTTTTTTCCCTTTGTTCTCATATGATACAATCGAACCTTTGAGAAGTTCTCCTGTCGTAGGGTCGCGTGGCAAGTCACAATCATTGCACGCAATTACTTTAGATTTGCAATCTGTATATACATCAATATAGAACATTGATTCGTATCCTTCGTTCCATGTCACAGGTGAAATTGAGAGTGGTAAATCTGATTTTAAGCAATCAATTTCAACAACTGCGCTGCGACTGTGTAAAAAAGGGCCTTTACTCATACGCGGCTCCAAATAGATGTTACTATGACGATCTGCATTCCCTGCAATTACGGGTGTTAAAGCTTCGTATACGTTAGCCCCAAGATCACGATGTGACGGTTGGCGAAGCTCTACGACAACATGAATTTTGCTCGCACCGTTTTCACCTTCTTCTGCATGCAAATGAAATTGGGGTGCTAAATGTGGAGCATTGCGACCACTGGCAGTATTACCTTTCCAGTGCCCAACAATATGGTGCACCTGAAACCCATCCATCATGCGACAAATGGACAGCTCATCGAATTCACGCAATAAATCTTGAAATGACATCCACCACGTGCCATCTTTATTTTGCGTATAACCAAGCTGCTTCTTTACATTATTTGATAGAGTTCCCCAAATAGGATCCGAATCTGAAAATTTACCACGCCATTCCATTCCTTTGCCCCAAGGATTCCTGATTTGAACAACCGGTGTCTGATCATTTAATAGTGATAATTTTGTAATACCATACGCATGCTGCGCTTGAATTTCAGGCGATCGACCAGGCAATCCATTTTTAGACTTTGAAATGCCTATATGCGATCCTTCATCCATTCTTTCATTTAAATAGGCCCACAACATCTTTGTTCCCTCTGCTCCTTTGTATTTATCTTGGAGTTTATCTCCTATTTTAATCATAATTGGTACACCACCGGTGAGATCTTGCAATGCTTGGTTTTCTTTGCCGCTGATAATTGCCTCATATGATCCATTTAATTTAGCGTATGCTTTCTCAACTATCAGCGGCCAAAATTCGCAAGAGCCCTCCGATAAGCTTGCAAAACACGGCAAACCATCACCACCACAGGGTATATAATCATCAACAACAACAATTCTCCATGCATTGCCCCTCCAGAACTTTACAGCGTATACTCCTGCGTTATTATATTCTTGTGGCGGTTGATGTTTGTGTTTCATAAGCACTTCTTGCTTGCATGAAGGAAATATACTCATTAATTGACTTGGGACACGAGAAATGACAGACAGGGCCCCCATAAGATAACAATCCCCTAATTGCCCTTGACAAACATCACCAGCTCCAACCATATTTCCATGTTCATGTATATCAAACAAGTGAATTCCGCGAGGTGGATCGAAGCATAGTGTCACTTGTATTCGTATCATTGTGACGTAACCGTCTCTGACTTGCCTATCAACAACGTAAGTTTCATCGTCAGATATGTGTGTAAATTGCATTGGCAAGTGATTTTCAGCAATGTTCTGAAATACGTTACGTTTTAACATACTCCCCCCCATTGGACCACCATATTGAAGAATTATATTTTTCCGTTCATCTGGATCGGTTTCACATAAAACCTTTTCAACGAACATTTTTGCCATCTTCAACGAGTTTTTACCATTTACATTTAAATTTTGATTTAATATCATGGGTGCCATCTTTTCAACCCCTGTTTCATATCCGTAGCATTCCGGCGTTCTCTCACTTTCCGTAAATTTAAGATGCATTACACATTTTTGGTGAAAAATATCACTTATTCTTCTCCATTTTGAAACAATTTTACTTAGGCCGGCATTAGCCACGGTTTTTTTCCCATCACGAAATAATGATTCATTATTTGGTTTGAAGGTCGCATCCACAAATTTAGTTCGCCTGCGAGCGTGATGTGATAAAATTTGTATCCATTCATCAGTGTCTGGTAGTGCTCTTTGAAACGAACAATCGTTCTTCAACTCATAGAATCCATCATTGTCCAATAGTTCATGATTAATTTGGACTGTATCACCAGTCGGTGATCTTGCTACTACATAACCGTTGCTTTTTAACGCAGCAGTTTTTTTCCATTTATTTGCCGCTCTTTGTACCCTTTCGTCGCTCCTTTTTTCCCGTAAGCTACTAACCACTGATATTTTTTGAGATGTACCTTTATCCAAAAGTCCTGATGCTAAAAGCGCCTTCCCCAGTGCTGAATTTCTACGTTTTTTTTCTGTGCTTGAAAACCAATCATGCTGACGCCCAGACTTTTGCTTTGTTAACTTAGGATCAGGTGGTTCGGGTGGCACGTTTCTATGTGCGAAGGAACTTTGTGGTGTCTCTGGCGGTGGAGGTGGTTTAAATGTTGGTGGCTGCATTTCATCCTTAACTCGATTCACACTTGGTATTTTTCTCGGTGGTGGCCGTTTCGGTGGCATATTTACTTATTTGTTTTGGCAGTCATAAATGCTTTGAAGAATTATGTAATTAAAATGGTAATGACAAACCTGCGTAGTGACATGTAAGCAAGCAAGGCAATAAGCAATTTGATGATGGGAGAATAATTGGTATTTAGTATCTTACAACAACATATCTTACGTATTATATTTAATAATAATAATAAAAAATAATAATTATTATTAATAATTTTAATTATAAATAATACATATTATCATAGATATTATCAGCAGTTTTGCAAAAAAACAACTGCAACTTCTTCTACAACTTACACAGTTTATACTGTAATTCGTTTCATACAGTGATGTACTTGTTACAGTACTAAACGAAGGGTATCAGCAGTATACATTCTATTTTGACATGTAATCGGTACTGTATGTGTGTTAATACGCAGAACCTAAATCAAATCGCATGGCTCGTTTATCAAAATTAGTTTTCTTCTTACGATTGCTGCTGCTGCTACCGAGACTCCTATTAACAGAATTACGCCGTAATGACGATGGTGTAGTATATGTTCGCTTTAATGGACTTGACTGAATTCTCCAATCTGCTTTTGAAACTGCAGAAGCTACCGCTGCGTTCTCCATGCAGTCAGCAATTTTTTCTTTAACAATTTTAGAATTACACTCTTAGCTATTCGTGTTTGATAATTTCGAATCAAATCAATTTCCTCTTGCTTCTGTTTCAAAATTCTTTGCTGCTGTGTCTTCAACATAGCTTCTTGTTGTTTTAATATTTGTTCATGTTTCAATTGTTGTTCTTTCAATTTACTTTCGTCAATACTTGAATTTGATGTAGTACGAGTAGAAATAAATTCTGAATCTATTTCTTCATGCAAAACAATGGGTTCTGAGCTCTTGACCACGTGGACTTCTTGTATTTTATTGTTCTGGATACATTTTCTCCTACCAGTATTTATACGAGTTGATATTTGCTTTATTTTATTAGCAATGCTTCTTGTTGGGTCAACAGCAACATTTTTTTGATTCGGAATAGTATGCTGTTGTAAAATTCGCAATGATTCCTCAATCCGTGATTTAAATCTTTCTAAATCGTCTAAAGTATTTGTTAAATCTATTTTCGATTTACTTATTTGTTCATATCCTTTTATCCAATTAGTAGTTTGTCTTGCTTGTACAAGTGATACCAAGTCAGCAAATTTTACTTTCAAATCTATAAGATCCATTTGAAACAAATTATTTCGTTCCAAAAGCAAATCATTTGTATACTGACGAAATTCATTGTTATTTTTGGGGGATGTCCTAGAAAAAGGCATTCTATCACATCCATTGGAACCAATAGATGGAAATTATTAAAGAAAGGAACCATAAAATCTTTGAAAAAACTTGAATCAAAGAAGATGTTTGATCAACATCGAAATTCTATACGTGCGAGTAGCGACGACGTGGCAATGCTTTCATTTTATCAAAGCAGTTTAAATAAAACATTATTAAGTAACAGAAACAGCACCAGTGATAAAACTGGTATAAATAAATATGTCATTTTACCATCATCAATCCCATATAAATATTTTAATTATTTAAATGGCTTATTTTTGATCTTTGTGTTAGTGTGTTTTCCACCATATGCGGCATTTTATTTTCGCAATGAAATGGATTACCAAATGGAACATTTTTTTGAAATTGCTTTGTATATAGGTGATTTCATTGCATTGATTGATATTATTCTCACATTTTTTGTGTCGTACCCAAATAGAGAAAATAACTTGCTGGAAATAAAGTTAAAGGTAATTGTAACGAATCAACTTCATACGTATGGTTTTTATACAAACGTAATATCAATCATTCCATTTGAACTTACTGTTTATAACAATGAAGAAAAAGGCTGGATACAAATACTCATGTTTAGAAGATTTCTTCGATTTCATAAACTTTTTCAAATTACTACCAAATTGGATCATTATTTTATTCAGAGCAAAATATGGCCTGCATCAAAAGTTTTTTTATTTCTTGCATATGCGGTACATTGTTTGGGTTGTTTTATATATATGATACGAGATGCAGAAAATACATTAAATTACGAAGCACACGTTTTAGGTATACAGCGTCATCCAAACGATCAAAGTGCATATGCAATTGTTATGTATGATGCATTGTTGACTATTTTAGGAGAATCTGTTGATGGTGTTTATACAGCCAGTGAACGATTATTTTTTACAATGTTCATGCTTCTTGGTGCAGTTTTTAATGCCGTATTATTTGGTCAAGTTGCATTGGCCGTTACCAGTTTTCAACGATCGTCGTTGCGATATCAAGAAAAGATGGCAGATGTTTTCGAACATATGCGATCTTTGAAATTACCAGGCGAAGTACAAACTCGTGTAAACCATTTTTATGATTATATGTGGAATAGAAATCAATGCCTTGAAGTAGATACATTTTTGAACGAATTGTCAGGAACCTTACAAGCAGAGATCCGTCTTTTCCAACACCGCGAATTAATTCATAATGTCAATTTTTTTAAAGCTATCAAAGACCCCGCATGCGTCGTTAAATTATGTTTAGTAATGAAAAGCCATTTCTATTTACCTGGAGATTTTATTGTTAAAGAAAATGAATATGGAGATGAAATGTTTATGATAGCAAGTGGTAGTTGCGAAGTTTTAGTCCGAGGAAAGGCAGTCCGCACATTTTCAGAAAATGATTTCTTTGGAGAAATTGCATTGATGAAAAATGAAAAGGTAAGGCGCACAGCAACTATCAGAGCAACTGGGTATAGTCAAATTGTGTCATTACACAAGCCAGAATTTTTAAAATTAATGCGTGAATATCCGGAATCAGCTCAAGCGGTATACAAAGTTATGAACAAACAAATAAGTGGATACGTTGGAGGTGGTGCAGCAAATAAAGATTTTAAACTTATTTTGAAAGAGCGTTCAGCCAGTGGGTTGGAAGTTAATGAAACAGAGATTCGTTCACCAACTGTATCTTAAAGTTTATGTATACACACTATTAATCAATATAAAAGTTTTATTTAAATTATGAGTAAGAATTAAATATATTTCGTATGGCCTTCGTAAAATGTGTTTGATTACCACACATATAATAATAGCCTGTAATTCTATTTTTACGTTAATGTCGCTTTTTCGTACCGCCCTTTCAAACCAATTAACTTTTTTATCATTTCATCTGCCTTTATCGTCCTCTCGTCGCCCTTAAAGTGGTCGTAAAATTTTGTAGGGCGATAATTGTGCGGCACACGTTTAAATATTGGATCCAATTCCCTCTTTGACCACCCGTTCCGTTTTTTAATTAGAAGCTGCAGCATTTTAATACAATTTTCATAAACAAGCAAACCACCCATATTTTCAATAATTTGAGTATGTTTTCGTTGTTTTCTTGGTGGAGGTGGCAAATTATGTTGCTCTTGCCGACTTTCCATTACTAAAACAGCATTTTCTAAATACTTCATCTTTTTCATTTCTTTTTCTTGCAATTGAAACCATAACTTTTCCAACTCCACTATCTTATCTTGCCAATATACTAAATGTAATGTTTTATGGTTTGCTCCTTGGATATACCATTGACGTAACCATTCGAATTCAATTTCCATTAATCCATTAAAACTATTATTCCACATTTTAATTGCATTTTTCTCATTCTTCACAATTGCAAGATTACGCTTCAAAACTTCTTCTACAGAATGCCGTTCAGTCGTACACACACGGTGTGTTGAGGCCCAACGTTCGCTAGATCCAGCTAAAACGGCGTGTTGGTGATGATGATTGAACGTGTTAAACATAAAGTATGATAGTCCTGATTTTTCCAATGGTATACACAATGGTGGAGTATTTTGCCCTAGAACACCATCTATATCAGTGTTTGTTTGAGTCTTCGTAATATTTCCCTTATTAATATTATCTTTGCTAGCATTAGCATTCCTTCTTGCTCGTCCAGCATTTGGACCTTCAGCATCAATATGAACACGCACAGCTAATCTCCAAGCCTTATTTTGATAATCATGTTCCATGTCCAGTGCCTGATAAACGGCTATCGTTGAATAATTTTCTAGACTAGAGTCAGCATGCCATGAAACTGAGCATGCATCGTGGTCAAAGCACGTTTCATTTTTCTGCAATTTGAAAGATGGAATTATATATGATATATATGGGTGTGTTAGAGAGGTGGAAGAGAGAATGGGTGGATATGAAAGAAAGAACTTTACTTTACTCACTAGTTTGCGATTTTTGTCCAGCAAATCCTCTGCTGATGATGGCAGCATATGGTTTATTAATGTTAGATTATAATTAGTAGAGCTGCCTTGTGTGTCTAAATTTTTTAAATGATATTGACCCCGCATATTTAATGCTGTATTTAATTTATGGATTGTTTGTAATGCATCAATAGTCTCATCATCATACAGCTTATGACTATTGTATATTTTTAAGTTACTCCATGGTATTGCAAACATTCTTAATCCTAGATATTTATATGTCATACCAGGTTCACCAATACACGTTCGTGTAACAAAAGTTCTAGCAATAGGAGTGTTCAATCCTAATGGTTGCGTAAAATCATATACATAAAAATTTTTATCACCTAATATTTTTAATGCTTGCTCTGCTTTGTCGTGATTATTAAAACTATTATTCTTATTAATTATGCCTTTATTCTTTTTGTTATCTTCTACACAATTTGAATTTTCTCCAAAACAGTTGGGATCTACTTTTAACCCAGAGTATTGGTCCTTCAACAACTTGTTGTACAAATGCGTGTCAGATGCATTAATAAATCTATTTGGGATTTTATGGTTGTCCTGGTTTACAAAGGGTAGCGGATACGAATTGTCTCGTTCAACTTTTTGTATTACATGATGGTAACTACTATTGCATTTCTTCATTTTCTTTTCAATATGCTTCGCATATTTCATGTTATTTCCATCTCGCTTACGTTTATTTTTATTACCATTATTGTTACTAATTTTCTTAAAGTATTTCTTCTTTTTATTTTTTTTAATTTTGAGTTTATTATTCTTGCTACCAACACTCCAACTTGTATCATTATTGTTGTAGTTCTTTTTCTCCAGCCGTTTCTTTTTCTTGGCTCTCTGTTTTGTGGTGGAAGCAAATATATCCATGACGATTGCAAGAAATTTTTAATATGCAATCAAATATGTTTTATTAAACACATAAAAGTTCTGGAAGTTAAACTGCCCGTTCAATCGTCTTCCACTAAAAAATACCAGGAGAGGTGGAGTAATAATAATGATTAATTATGTGGGTGCATGGCCCATTATTAGACTATTAATAATAATTTATAATAATAATAATAATAATACAATAGAAGAAGACGACTCCCTCCATAGATTTTTACCGTATGACGTGGTCGTACTCAGGCAACAACGCTACTGTGCACGAAGAGAAACGGCATCTTCTATTCAAGTTAGTTTTATAAGTATCATATATATATATAGTAGTGAAGTTGTAAGAGAATGAGTGCAGTATATTCAAGTGAGCCAGTAACATCAGGGAAAGTTTTATTGGAGACTACAAAAGGTTCAATTGAGATAGAGTTGTTTGCAAAAGAGACACCACTTGCTAGTAGAAATTTTATACAACTTTGTATGGAGGGTTATTTTAACAATACTATATTTCATCGTGTGATCAAGGGGTTTATGGTACAAGGTGGTGATCCAACTGGTACAGGGTCTGGTGGACAATCTATATATACAGATGGTATAGCAGGGAAATATTTTAGGGACGAATTTCATTCTCGGATATCGTTTAACCGTCGTGGCTTAGTTGCTTGCGCCAATCAGTCAAAAGCTAACACAAACGGCTCGCAATTTTTTATTACTCTAGCCGCGTGCAAGCACTTGGACAAAAAGCATACCATCTTTGGTCGAATTGTAGGACCCACGATATTCAATGTGTTGCAAATAGAAAATTTAGAAATTGGTGAAGACGATAGGCCTGTTTATCCTCCAAAAATAGTATCGACAAAAATTATTACAAATCCATTTGATGATATTAAAATTCGCAAGAATACTTCAGCCCAACAGGACAGCATGACAAACAATAACCCGAACAAAAAGAAAAGAAAACGAAAACGTATAAAGAATTTAGGCTTATTATCATTTGGTGAGGATGAAGAAGAATTGAATGCCTGCAATGATAATTTTAGCGGCAGTAGTAATCATACTGGTATAAAAACTAGTGGAATTATTAGTTTACACGATTCCATTAGAAGTAGTATGAACAGTGATATCAGCGAATTGAAACAAAAATCCAAAAAGAATAAAAAGAAAAAGAAAAAGAGGAAAAAGGATGCAGAAGATCAGCAGCCTGAAAAAAGCAAACGGGCTGTTGTAAATAAAGATAGTAGAGAAAATCATTATAGGATTGAAGCAATTGGTAATAATGACATCAATGGTACTAAAAATGAGAAAACGGGAGTAGATATATATGAAAATGATGATAAAGACGATGCTATTCTTGATAATGTCAGTAATGCTAATGGTAATACTGAAAAATGTAATGCTATAAATACAGCAATTACATCATACGAGCCAAATACTACGAGTGATAAGCGAGAGTCTTGGGTAGAGGATCAAATGAATGCATTTAACAACAATACCATCAGCATGGATGATTGGTGACTGGGCGAGAATCGTACTATATAATTAATACCATATTGGTACCAGATAAGTTACACTGTAGATTTATACGAGTATCATAGATTTTATTATACGTATTAAATTTAAAATTAATGAAGACTAGTACCAAGGTATTTTAATATTTTATTACTACGATACTATATCGTTGCCTTTTAATCAATAGTCATCTTCATCATTGTAAATATCTTTTTTGTCTTCTAAAACACTGGAATCAACCATACGTCCAAGTCCAATTTTTTTAAATAATTTAGATGCAAACTTGCTTCTCGATATAGCTCGTTTAGCAGCTGCTTTCGTGCGATACTGTATAGAAGCCTTCTGTTTTGCTTCCTTCTCTTCCTCTGTTAAGGAAGGAATTGGTTCATAGCCTTTAGCAATTAGCCACGCTAAAGACCGATCAAAATTTTTATTATTAATAGCTGTAGCTTTTTTTACAGCATCACGTTCATATCGTAGTTCATGAACAAGCTTCAGAAATACTTCATCTGCAAAATATTTATCATAAATTTTATTTTGTGCCTCTTTTGCTGCCGTTTTTGTCGCTAAAAACAATGCTTTAGAACCTTTAACTGTGCCTTTTCGAGTTTGCAAAGCTAATTCCAATGCGCGCTGTTCAACAGAACGTACCCATTCTCCATTGTTTCCATTGGGATCTGTTTGTTCTGCATACCAAGGCAAAAATTCATCAAAATCTATTTTACCATCACCATTTTGATCCATTTCAACCAATAATCTTTGCACGTTCTTAGTTTTAACTGGTTTGCAAAGTTCCCAGTTAAGTAATTCTTTTAATTCTTTTTCGCTCAATTCTCCGCTACCATCCTTATCAAATTCATTAAAAGCTTTTTCAGCCTTTTCTTCACACAAATCAAACCACTGGGGGTCCAGACGCTCTACCTCTTTGGTTTTTAAATTATGATACCTATACTCCATTTCTTCCGGCACCCAAATTTGCTTCCACCTTGCATCGTCATGTTTAAATATTCGACCATCATGATAATGTCTTAACTTCAATCTACCAGCATTCCATGATGGTACAAAAATTTCTTCATACGCATCTACTGCCTTATCATCTTCTAACCAATCCGCTGGAGGAATATCAATCAAAAATTCTTCTCTGCACCAACGGACAAAAACATCTTTTTTTTCTTCGAAAGATCGATAATCGATAGGCCCCACCGCTGTCCCTGGTATTATTGGGTTTTCGATCATTTCTTTAATATTCCCCGGCACGAAATTCACATAAGCAGCATTCTTTGCATCAGCATATTTTTCATCGGCCCTTTTTTTCGCTTCTATAATTTTGTCTACCCCTTTTGATAATTTATCAATGCCCTTCATTAATACCTTACCACCTACTTTTGCAACCACACGAGCAGTTTTTAAAGTATTTGCTTGCATTCTCATTCTGAAACGCATTAATTTCAATAAACGGGTTGCTTGACGACCATATGCAGAATCGGATGTGAACCAGTCTAAAAATTCTTCAAAATCAATAACACCATTACCATCTTTATCCATCTCCGCCATACAATCCTCTAAATCAGCCCCATCAATAGGTTCATGTAGCTCCTCCCTCATCATTTCGCTTACCTCGTTTATATCAATAGACCCACTGTTATCAACGTCGTAACGATTGAACGCTTTCTTCACGACGTCTCTCATTGAATCTAAACGAGCCTTTTTCGCCGCAGCTGCAGCTTCTTTTGCTGCATGTTCTACTTGAAATTGATGAATTGTTTTCCAACCTCGTCGCTTTATGATATTGTGCGCTTTATTGTGTGTTCCTGCAGCTTTTTTGAATTGTTTCCTTTCCTCCACCAGTATATATTTATGATATTGCATCCTGCCTTTCAAATGCCCTAGTTGATAGCATTCCATACAATATGTGTCTTCACATTCTTTACACGCCATTTGCGCTAATCTAACTTCACATGTACCACACATTTGTTTGTTTCCATGCAAAGCCTGGATATTGCAAGAAACTATTCGATGGGATTGATATGAACCTGTTAAATGCGATTCTTCCATACAATCATCACACATTGGAACGTCACAGGCATCTAAACATTTCCAAGTTGCAAGGTCATTTTCACACACCATACACAATGATGCTTGTTTAAATTTTAATGGAGAAGGAATCCCCCAAGCAGGATCATCTTGTGTTAATGTCCCATCATCCATAGCCGTCAACAATGATCCTAATTTTTTCTTGACAATTGGTTGTCCACGTGGTGTAATATAACCATTTGGACGATCAAATGATATAGCACCTGTTATACGATTTAGATAAAATATTTTCCCTTGCCGATCTTTTTTTCGGACCCATAACGGTTCCTTTTCCCAGTAATCACCTGCTGCAGCTGCACGCACCACAACTTTTCTAGCGTACCAACCACGTGCTATACGTTGTATGTTGATCATTCTTGGTAATTCAATATAGTTCAATTTTGTTAATTTTGCTTGACAAAAATCCAAAATATCAACAGAATTAAATTTTCCTTCGTAATCTTCTTGCACCCAATCAAATATCTCATCAGGTTCTGGTTGATTTGAAATTTTACCACCACGACGACCATATCGCCAATAAAGACGCAAACCGGGTATTTTCATAACTTTGAAGCGGACGCCTAATGATCGCCCATAATCACTTGGATCCTCCTCCGTTGCATCAATTTTTGCAAACTGAATTCTAGTATTTACGCGATAAACCGATTGCCGCGTCCACTTGTCTCTTTCCTCCACAACCTGTGACATTCTGCCAAAATTTAATTTCCTGCTGGCTAAATCTACCATTGTGGTTGCCGCGGTTGCAAATTCTTTCTTTTCTGATGGAGTTTCAGACCATGGAGCGTAAAAGTGTACAAAGACCATATGAAACTTTTTAAGCTCATTAGTCGCATTATATGGCGTTAACATCAACACATCTTTCTCCCTTTTTACACGAATGTCAAACAAATATTTATTCTTTGCTCTCATTTGGTCAGCCAACGTTTGAGCTAAGATTTTTCTAAATATTTTTTGTATTGCCTGTGCTGACCTAAATTCTAATGCATCTTTTACTTTTTTTGCTTGTGAATTCCATTTTTCAAGGGCTGGACGAAGATATCTTATACGTGACATGAATGTTACTGTTCGTCTCATTATACCACGATTTCGTGCCTTTATCGACCAGCGGTTCCATGTTTCTAATAATGTAGCATTTTTCCAGTGGTTCATCGCTCGCCTGGCAAGCTTCTTCAGATGAAGAACTCTCTGTATTTCCCTATGCCACGCAAGAAAATGTTTCTTGCTATGTACATTGAAGAAATGTCTATCACCTCGTTTCTTCATTGCGTAAAATGCTTTTCGACGTTCCCAGTATAGTATCCAATGTCTTAATCGTTTTTTTCTATTGTATCTATTCTCCCATTTCAATGCTAATGCTTTGTTTCTCTTCATTACTTTTCGATGCTTTTTGTATCTATCAAGCAGTTCAAATGATATCACTGCATCCCAGAACCAATAATGATCATTATAAAATTCAACAGCAATTTGAATTCTTCTACGACGCCAAAATAAAAACATTTTCATTACTTTGAATGTTTCCCTCATTCTCATGGTGTTTGCTTTTTTAACTTTTGGAATTTGGTTGGTTGAATTCCACGTTTCTAAACCAGCGCAACTTAAAAATACGTACCTTGCTAATTTTTTTCTGTATTCAATGTTATACTCAGCGACCTGATACCATGAGCGAAATGCGGATGCTTTTACTAATGATGACCAATACATATACGCTTTTCTCAACAATGCTCTGATTCGTAACTCTTCTGCAACGTAAACAGCCCAGGCATGTAGCGCAAATTTTTGTTTCTTGCTACACAAATGTACAATGGCTTTTACATGCAATCGTAAGTCTGCTTTAGCTTCTCTAGAATTGCGTATAGCCTTAGTCAAATTTTTCCAAGCAAACATGTTGGAAAAATAAACTGCATATGCATTTTCTCTCCATCTTCTTAAAACTCGTCGCCTCAAACGAGCACGCTTTCGATCATGATATCTTTGAGATACTTTCATTACTAAAGCTTTTTTTATATCATACTCTTGTTGTGCGTATTGTCTACCAAATCTACCACGTATTCCTGCTTGGATACGTAATGCCATTTTTGTTTCTAGCAAAAATTGTTTTTTCCAAAGTCTTACGATTCTTTGACCATACAATCTTCGGAAAATACATTGAATGACACGAGCATTCCTATCAACTCTCTCCAAAATTCTTTTCGCAATGTTTTTCATCATTTTAGATATAGAAAAAGATTGGAATGCATTTTGTATTCTAATAGCAGCTACATGACGTTCAGCTTCTTGCACAAACAAGTCCATAGACACGGTAGAAACATCTATAGTCTCAGTTATATCGTAGACAAGCTGTCTAATTTGATAATGGCGAAACAGCTCTTGAATAGAAGCAGCAGCATTGTTACGTTCCGCCGACTCTATTATAAAATTTATCGCTTCCATTACTCTATCCAAATATTCCTCGCGATATTTTCTAGCAGCTTCTCGACCACGACGGCCGCGAAATGTTGCTTGAATTTTTCGTGCTGCATTTCGTAAAATCAACGTTTCCTTGTATCTTCTCCTTCCTATCGCACCGCGAACCACCCTTTGTAAGCATATTGCGGCAATATGCTGCATAATTTTTTCTCTTAAATATAACCTGCGAAGAATCATTTTTTTCCTACCTAAATAACCCCTATACACGCGTTGTATAGTTTTAGTTGCTTTGTATGTAACCCTTTTCTTTAATTTGTCGTTAAATATTTTTCTAGATACAACACAACGCCAATGTTTTTGAAGTACAACGACACGTCTTTCAAAACGAATTAAACGTCTACGATATATTAAATGTCGTAATTTTCTATGCCTATATGCGGATTGTAAAAGTTTTGCAGCATGCATCCTCTCTTCTTCAAAGCAAATTTTAACAAATTGAACCCACTTTTTAAAGCCACCATTAATTTTCTTATGTAAAAAATTCAATAAAAATTGCTTTAATTTTTCTTGGCCATGTGCCAGTGCAAATTTTCTCATTGCTTCTTGCTTCTCCTCCTCTCGAGCAACAATGTTCCATTTTATCCAGTGGTCAAATCCAGCTAGTAAAACTTTATTTCTGATCCTTTCTAAAATTTTCCTAGCTTTTTTCATGCCCCGTTCCACTACAAAACCATTTAAATTATGTTCAAATAAGAAGTCCAATGGCAACGTATCTCGAATTGCAGCCATGTCATCAAATAGTTGGTTCTTAGCAACTTGTCTATCTCCATTAAGTTTTTGAGTTTTTTTTTCAATATTTGACAGCGTCGTTCTCATAGTCTCTGGAACTTGTTGAGACATCAAATCAATTGTCTGCCCATGGGATACTAAAGCGCTCGAAGGCCGGTCATCGTTCTTCTTAATTTCAGCATAAAAATCTTTGCGTGTACTGCCAATATCAACTAACTTTGGTTTTGCATACGGTGAAGATAAATATGGATTTATTTTCTTTGCATTTCTCTTTTGGTATTCAGCAAAGGTTTCTTTGTTATCATTTGAAAATGTTGGCCGATCAGTTTGCTTCCACCTTCTTTTATTGCTAAATCCCCATTTGGCTGGTGCAGTTGCTGGTCTACTATGAATATTATTTGCAGCGTCACTATTACGCGGATCATTTGTGACGGGTCGATGGGTTTCCTGCCGCTTACGTCTTTTAGGGAGTGGGGAAAAAACTCTTTCAGCGTTAGCCATTTTACCTCTGTAGAAAAATTGATTAATTGATATTTCATTTACAATGGTTTTATCAGTGTCGGCAGTATTGACATCGCGGGTACTCTCTTCACCCGATGAAGAAGCGATGCTCTCTTTTAGATGACGTTGATCATGTTGAACGGTATTCGTGTCTATGGCATCGTATTGTTTTGACATACGTAATTGTTTTTATTACTTATAATTGTATATTTCTTTTTCATGTACAGCAGGGTAAAGATATTCTATCAAATTCATTGTTGTTCAAGTAAACGGAAATAAAGTTTCGAGTAAAAATTGAAAATTGATGGGTATAGTAAAATACTTTTTGATATCGTTGTTGGCAATATTGGATAGTTTGGTTAAGTTGGCTACAACAATTTTACTTGTATAAATATATATATGAGAGTCGACGCGTAATAATAAGACAATAATATTATAAAAAAAATGATTAACGTATTATTATTATTATAGTAGTGCAGTAGTTGTTTTTCACATTTATTATTATCATCATGTTATAATAGTCTAATAATATAATACTGTAGTAGTACTTGTATTACAATTAGTCACTAATCATAAAGACTTTTTTTAATAAATAATCATTTTGCTTGCCTTAGCACAGAAAAAACTCTACTATAACGGAAAGCATTTTACTGCTGTTTGTACCTGTATTATAAGGTATTTAAACGAAGCTGATGATGTTTCTTTATATTATTATTATTATTATTATTAGACTATTATATATTATTATTGGTATATTATTATTAATTATTCCGTCCTCCCTCATAATTTTACGGACAACATGCAAAAATGAATGTGTGTCTTTTGTCATACTTCATATTTTGTTTTTTTCTTGTCTATTCGTTCTTCTTTTTTGACCCACCATTCAGAACATTAAATAAATTTTTAACGATATCTTTGAACCAAAATATTTGTAACGTCGTTAAAAATAAATTTGCAATTAGAAAGATGTAAAATGCTATATTTGAATGAATTTTGTCTTCCATAAACAATGCATAGTTATCTTTCCAAAATAAATACGAAACATATGGCCAAGCAATAACTCTTACAATGAAAAATACCAGCGAAAAGTATCCGCCTATCACTAGTTGCAAAGTGGGATAATCCTTTTCAATATCTTGGATATATACTTGAGAATGACGATCATTAACAAACAATACAATTAATGCCAACGCCATTGATGAAATTTCACTGAGGCCGAAAAAGAAGCTAACATATATATGTAAGTATGGATGCAAACCAAAATAAGCCAACAATGCAGTAACGGCATGATGAACTATATGTTCAATCCCGTCTTTCGCGTATACGCTATCCATGAAGTTTTTGATTTCCCATGCTACATGGAACATGCACATGCGAGAAGCAGTCGGAGAGAATTTAAACATCCTTGCACTACCAAACGCAACGTCCGTAGAGAACATATCACCCGCTTCATTTGATAAAGCTAACGCAACGCCGTCATAAACAAGATACGTGAATGCAGAGAAGGCAGTAAATTGCCTAGCAAACTTAAATCTATTCGAAGCATTACCCAAATATCTGTGAAGGCATGAAAAAAATGTAAGCAGTAAATATAAAAAGCCATTAAAAATAAATAACCCAATGAAATATGCTATCGAAGTACAAACAATTTGTTGACTAGTTGGTGGACCAGCATTATTGTAATCTTCAACCGTAAATAAAATGTTATAATCAGTTCTAATATTTAAATATTCCATTTTTATGCGCAAGCGGTCGTGCGGGATCCTTTGAATATATTTCGATAAACGTTTTTTTGTGATGTGCGACTCGATGTATTTATAAAGCGAATTTGGTGTTGGGCCTTATTAATGTAATGATAAATGTGTATGGTATACTCAACAATTCAACTAACATATACATTAAGTTTAAGTTGATATTAACGAGTATTATTATTGATAATATTATTATTATTATTTATATTTTTTTTTTTTTATTATTACTATTATTATTATTATAATTACAGTTCTTGACCGCACCTTCCCAGCCCTGCTGAGAATTGGACAATTAGTGAATAATCTTGGGATAGCATGAAC
>Ga0099797_100450_pt1 | contig 26475 bp, 19 predicted proteins | sample Uncmet_Sort48C_1_FD_89871 | JGI IMG/M metagenome (GOLD analysis project Ga0099797, IMG submission 89871) | Marine eukaryotic communities from CALCOFI LINE 67, Pacific Ocean - C012_Sort48C_1 | ecosystem: Environmental > Aquatic > Marine > Oceanic | place: Pacific Ocean: Monterey Bay | collected... | reverse complement strand
GTGACTGACCACATACAACAGTGACATACACGAGGTCAGGACCCTGAAAGAACTCTTGTTGGCATGGGCCGACCGTTTGTTTCATTCAGGTAGTACACGTATTTGTTTCTGTTCGAGCACTCGAAAGATTGGCCACATTTTCGAGATGGGGTCAAAACACGTGCACCACCCAAAGAAAACCATGTGAGGGCCTGATTTTAAACTGAGTGTAGATGAATATATGATACATATATATATACAGATATATATATATATACTTTGTGAAATGAATATACGTTTTTGACCATCTTCGGGTAGGATACTGGAACAGGATCACCATCTGTATGTGCAGCCGTCATCTGTATTTACTCTGGTCACACATTGCAGCAACCGGAAACAATCGCCCCTCTCCTTTGCCAGCAAAGGACATGGGAAAGATCGTGGGAACGGCCAATAGGATTATAAAGCAAATTTTATAGGGAGAGGTCCAATTTTCGAAGGTTCACCCTTGTAACACACGATGCTGCACATTTGTGCATTCTGAGATATTTGGGTGTGAGGATAGTCTGGTTGCCTTACAATGGTACTTGATGCTCTGGGTACTAGGCATGCGCACAGCGAGTTTAATGTGACTGAGACGCTGCACGAATGCAGTTTTAAAAAGTTGGTTTGTCCAGGACTGCCAAATCTCGTGCGAGTCGTCCATCCACAAAACAACTACAAATTCGTCTCCCTGACAAATCTCAGAATTGGGTTTGCCTGGCGGGCAGAATCTTAGTTAAGCTCGCATTAATATTTTGCACCACACTAGAGCCTCGAAATGCCTATATAAGTCAAACTATGAAACGTGTTCGGAAACAGAACCATAATGCATTTTTATGTGCACTGCATCTCTGCTCGATAACTTCATATGAATCGGATGCCATAGGCACACCATTGCTGAGAACTATCTCTTGAGATGGCTGGACCATCTATTTTCGCGTGCAATCACTTATATGCGACCTTCAGACGGCAACAGATCCCGTGCACGGTATGGTGTCCGATTTGCTTAGGTCGTGTAGCAAAGCCCAATTCCTTTGCTACCTTTCACATGCAGATGAGTATCCCTTATTATACCTAGTAGATGTTCCATCAACAATGGTACCTATGGGTTCTCTTCCTAAGAGTATACTCACTATCACCAAAAATGGTAATAGCAACATAATAATGCATTTATTCATATATTCATTATTAGTCCTTTCAGGGTCCCTGTAGGCCCTGGGGCCCCCGCCCGAAATTTGGCACCCAGTATGAGGGAAACTCCCGAAGAAACCGGTGGCAGTATGTTGAACACCACCAGAGCCTCCCATCCGATATAAAAAAATGAGAACATCTTAACAAATTGTATTCTTGCTACTTGCCCGGTGCCGGCGATTTAACGCATGGTGGTTCCATGTCGGGATTTTTTGTTACAATTCCCAAACCAAAACACAACAATTCCATTATATATAGGTCACAATGTATATATATATATATATATATATATATATATATATATATATATATATATATATATATATATATATATTTGGGTATGCGCTATACTAGAGCCTCGAAATGTCTATGTAAGGCAAAGTATGAAACGTGTGCGGAAATGAAAGAAATAATGTTATTATTCATGTATTCATTATTAATCCTTTCAGGGTCCCTGTAGGCCCTGGGGTCCCCGGCCGAAATTTGGCACCCAAGATGAGGGAAACTCCTGAAGAAACCGGTGGCAGTATGTTGAACACCACCAGAGCCTCCCATCCCTATTAAAAAAAAAAAAAACAAGAAATACTAACAAATTGTATTTTTGATAGTTGCTATGTGCCGGCAATGATTGAATGGCGATTTATTGCATGATGGTTCATTGTCGGGATTTTCGGTCACACATCCCAAAACAAAACACAACAATTCCATTATATATATGTATGTATATATACATATATTTGGATCTTGCACTATACTAGAGCCTCGAAATGTCTATCTAAGGCAAAGTATAAAATGTGTGCGGACATGGAAGAAATAGTGCTATTATTCATATATTCATTATTAATCCTTTTAGGGTCCCTGTAGGCCCTGGGGTCCCCGCCCGAAATTTGGCACCCAAGACAAGGGAAACTCCTGAAGAACCCAATGGCAGTATGTTGAACACCACCAGAGCCTCCCATTCCTATATAAAAATAAGAAAATACTAACAAATTGTATTCTTGCTACTTGCCCTGAGCCGGCAATTGTTGAAGGGTGATTTAACGCATGGTGGTTCCATGTCGGGATTGTCGGTCACACTCCACAGCAAAAAAACACGACGATTCCATTATATATATATGTGTATATATATATATATATATATATTTGGATCTTGCAGAAGAAAAAACTCCTGAAGGAACTGGTGGCAATACGTTGAACACCACAGAGCCTCCCGTCCCTATATAACAAAATCAGAAAATACTAACAAATCGTATTCTTGCTAGTTGCCATGTGCCGGCAATGGTTGATTGGTGATTTAACGCATGGTGGTCCGAGATTTTCGGCCACACTTCACAACAAAAAAAAAAACACAACAATTCCATTATATATATATATATATGTCATAATGTGTGTGTATATATATATATATATATATATATATATATTTGGATCTTGCACTATACTAGAACCTCGAAAAGTCTATATAAGGCAAAGTATGAAACGTGTGCGGAAATGGAAGAAATAATGTTATTATTCATATATTCCTTATTAATCCTTTGAGGGTCCCTGTAGGCCCTGGGGCACCCGCCCGAAACTTGGCACCCGTGATGAGGGAAACTCTTAGGGAACCATGTGGTAGTATGTTGAACACCACCACAACCGCCCCATTCCTATACAACAAAGTCAGAAAAATACTAACAAATTGTATTTTTGCTAGTTGTCTCGTACCGGCAAGTGTTTAAATTGCACTGCATCTCTGTTCGCGAACTTGTCCTCATATGCATCGGATGTCTTAGGCACTCACTGGACCATCTACTTTCGCACGCAATCACAAATATGCTACTCTCACTGATACGCAACAGATCCCGTATCACTCGGTTGGCCTGTTTGCTTCAGGTGTGTATGATTGCCCACGGTTTTGCTGTGTTGTTTTAAGTTGTACAATTAGATAAGCTTTTATTTCCCCATCCCTTGAGCTCAAGGGGTTGGGAAATTTAATGATTTTAACAGGGGTCAGCCCTTTGTTCACTCTTTTCAGCATGTGTGCTTGTGTAGCATTCACAGGCTTCATACACATGAACTACCGAACGGCGATTCAACACATGGTGGTTCAGTGTCGGGATTCCCGTTTAAGCTTCACAAAAACAAAACAATCAAAATTAATGTGCTCATACATATACATATATATATATATTCACATACTATATATACACATAGATTTGGATCTTTTATCGAACAAGTCCTTTTTGTATTCGCCACTGTGCAAACCTTGGCGCACAAATCCTATAAGTCCCGCATGCTGCAGACACAACTTGCTGACTAGGGGCACCTTGGCAGACTTATCTGTACACACCATATTCCCACTGCAGTACACAGCAATCCGGTGCTGCAAATATGGGGTGGTGCTTGGGGTCCCCGAAGGGTACCCCATTGGTACCGCGTGGCCCGTGGCAGCCATTGGCCGCCTGGCACCTGGGATCCCCGCAGGGTGTCCCATTAGTGCCAAAACCTCCACCCCCCACCCCAGACCCACCCCCCATATTGCAGCGTGAAAAAGATGAGCCTACGTGCGGTGGGTAGAGATCGCATTGCATTTACCCACCAATGTGGCAGCCATGGTTGACCCCCACCCACCGCTCACGACCTCTCAGTGCATGACCTTCTGCATGTAGTACAAGTCCCTCTCACCGAAGAGGTCTCCACACTAAACCTCCATTTAACAAGAGCCGACTGCGTATTGCTTGAACGCACTCTAAAGGACCCCCAACCCACTGAGCTAAGTATTCAGAGCCCTGTAGTGCTGCAGAATGTGTGAGCATAGCAAGTCACATTCTCGAACATAGACGGATGCAACATCACGTGAAGTTTAAATGGTTGTTCATGTACATCTGACAAATTATATATACATATATATATATATATATATTAACCTATTTGAGTGATAACGCTAGTTACTCACACAATTTGGATTCTGTCATGGAGATGACCAGAATATGCTTACCTTTTTATGAACACCTTCGCTGGAATTCCGTAGCGAAGTCTGAGACTCCTCTGTATATGTGGCCCTGCCTAGTTCTTGCCACATATGCGGTGAACTTCCCTAGCACAACGGGATTAATTAGCTTTGTCACCTTACAATAACAAACACAATTAATGGTTTTCTATAATACATTACCATAAGGCACAACACAAAGCAACACAATCGGACACTGATCTACTACAGGCCCGCCGCGCGAAAAAATAATGGGCGTGGAGACCCCAAATGGCCGAGCATGTGTGGAACCCAAGTGCTGTATCCATATTTGTTATGGCTTTACCTGGAATGATAATTAGTCGGACATATGAACGTGCAACATCATATATTACACCATACCATAATATGACATAATGAGCGGATTTCGACGCAACACAAGGCAATATAGTCGGAACTCATCTACCAAGGCACTCCGAGCTGAAAGGGAATGAGGAATGGTCCTCCAACTGGCTGAGCAAGTATGGACACAACGTATATACGAAAAACACATATTATACCAGTGTGGACCCGTGGATATGCATGCACAGTACTAATTGGGCATCGGGGTGGAGGGCTAGCGGGTGCGATTTCGCATGGTGATTTCGAAAGTGACTTCGAGAATTGGGTTCGACTCAAGTGCAGCAAGTAGCAGGCGTGTTCGATTACTTGTGACTAAACAGCAATGCTTTTACTCGCAAAGTGGCGCCAATGAGAAGAAAATCGCATGTTCTTTCGTGCGCAAAGTGACTCCGGTGGAGTACATAGCATATGGTTTCGAGGCAAAGAAGCTTCCGCGTGAAAAGTAGCTAAAGTATCGGATGATTTCGAACATGAGATCGCACGATGTGTGGTGCGTTGCATTGGATTTGCGCGCAAAGTATGTGCTTGCCAGCGCTAAGTAGCTCAAGTGTTGTAAATACCAATGTTTTCAAACAGTTAGTTACACTGAATGCCCAGCACGTAGGCAGTCGCACCAGCACCAGCCCCAAAGAAGGGGCACCGAATGCACATCCTTGTGGATGGTGCCCTACCTACGACACGAACTCATGTCAATTGCACATTATGCGGTGAAGGTGCAATGGATTTGCACGCCAAGCCGGCAAGGCCCATAAGGGTGCAAGAGCTCCGATGCCTCGCACGTTATGAAATAATAGGAAGGTAGGTGATAGGGTTTAGCCCAAATGCGGAATGAAGCGTATCTAGATTAACCCCCATTGAGGGAGAATACATAAGGAATAAGAGAAGGAACATATTCGAATTTCATTGAGACACCACAAGGGGAGCGGCCCCAGACCGCAACCCCCTGTTCTGTCCCTTGCATTCGAATACATTCCTTCTCATGTTCCTTACATTATATTCTTCCTTAATGGGGTGTAGTCTAAATTGGGTTTAAACCCCACTTGGGTTAAGCCACATTAATGTTAAACCCTATAATTTCCCTTCCAACAATATATGTTTGTCTTTTGCGTGTAAACGAAAGCCGCGCTTCTGGGGTGGGGGGGGGGTGAAGGGCTTCGTCGCCCCACCCCCCACACAGCCCCCCTCCTGAAGTTTGTGAGGGTCTAAGTTCTCAAACTCCTCTTATTTACTCCTGTTCCGAAAATGCGAGAATGAAGCCTCTGTGGAGGTTTGAGAATGGAGCCTCTGTGGAGGTTTCTAGACGAATTTATGACCTATCTTTGAACATAAGCATCTCCCAACTTCACCCAACGCCTACCATTATCAAGGTAATAAATTGAAAAAGAAAACCTACAAAACATACACATACTCTTACCAGCCTAAGTTACGCAACAATTGTTCGAATTTATTGGTGTCACTCTGAGGACATATGTAATGGTCCCCCATCTGGCACATACGCTCATATGCATCAACTCTGGCAACACCCCAAGCACATAAGGAGTATACGTATATATAGGCTTGCAAAGTGCGAGTACATACAGATAGAGATAAAGGGATTTTATTTTTACCTATCGAGGGGCGGCAAGATATGGTCCCTATTCCGAAAACTAGCTGAATCTAGCCAAGCCACGAATCACTGGGATAGAAATTGAGCTCATGCTTACAGGGCGGGCACCATGTAGGCTGGCCTCAGCGGCGCGGTGCGTGTGCATCCAATGCAATCTTACTTGGCCCATGAGAGAAAAGGGGATCGGATTTGAAGTATAAAACACATACATATCTATGACAAAATAGATTTTGCTTCATATAACTATCACATGTTGCAAACAAATTGCAAACGCTTCACACACTGTGTCATACGTCCCATTATTCTCTCAGTATGGTCTTTCGCGAATGTCAGTAATTTGCAAGAACAACCATGTATAAAAACAGACCCCAGAACTGAGCCAAACGCAATAAGAATACAAATATCAACCGACCTGTCACTGTACCTTGAGCCCTGCCATAACCCCCTCCACCATAAACAAATAGGTGGATCATTATTGCATGATAGTAATAAATAAACAAACCCACCTACGAACATTACCCGCCACAGTGCCGTCAAGCACCAGTGGAGTGTCTCTAATGCCCCGCAATCTGCAGTTTCTTAATTCTTATTAGGGGACATGGACCCCATGGGCCCGCATGACTTTAATCGAACGTGAAAACGGCGACATCGCTGCAGATTAATCCCTTTTTGGGAAAAGGGGTGGCCAACGAATTAACTTTTTCCCACCAGAATCGCATTCTGGCCTTCGTAGGATTCCGTAATGGTCTTGGGGGGTCACCTTGTGTATCTTTTGCTTTCCTTCGGGGTCTCTGGGATACACCCTTGGGCTCATTCTGCGCGCATTTGGAGCCTTTGGGTGCGCCTGGGGCTCCATTTGGGTGTCTCTGGGCCTGTTTGTTGTGTTTCTGTGTTTGTTGGTTTGTGTGTTTGTGAGTGTTGTCGGTTTGTGTGTTTGTAATCTGAGCTCTCAGCCTCTCGCGACACCAACAGAGTTAACACGACCTCCGGGCACCGATCGAAAGTGAGTGGCACGATGGCGGGAAGGCCGAAGGCAACTGGATTAATCGTGGGTGAGCTCTCAATGATAAAACATTTTTTAAGGGTCGGGAGGCGAACGCAAATGCCGGAGTGGTACTTTAGACGTAACCGGGCACGAACTGACTCAAGAATCAAGAGTTGAGCCAATCAAATTTTGTTCTAGGCACATACTTTCGAAACGAATGCCACAAACACAACTGAATCGCCCAGAAACTCTAAAACACATCGGCAAATTCTTTTTGGGTCTGGCGTCCGGGGATCCGTGAAAAAAATGAAAGCGCACCCATGTAATAATAAATACACGCACCTACGAACCTTACTAACAATAGTAACACACATGCGAAAAGGCAAGCAAAAACTAAAACAACTAGAATGATGCCGAAATGCATTCCAGAGCCGTCCTTGACTAGCTTCGAATCGTTGGTGTGCTTTCAACAATATTTGTTACTTTTTCAATTCCGAACCCCCGAACCCCCAACCCCAGACCCCAAACCCATTTTCTGAGGCGTTAAAAAATCTAAGCAATTTGGATGTGTCTATGGGATTCGTTTCGAAACTGTGTGCAACATAAACAATATTATTTGCCAGCTTCCAGATTCCGGAGTCAGTTCGTGCCCGGTCATGTCAAAAGTTCCAATCCAGCATGTCCATCCGCCTCCAGACCCTTTCAAAAACTACTTCGTAAGCCTCGAAAGCTCACACATATAATTCACATGAGTAGCTGAACAATATAGCGAAACAACACATTTACATATTGTTTCTCACTCTTGGTGTTTGAGTCAAGACAGAACATGTGGAGATATGTGTCTTTCTCCTTTCCGCACAATAAACCAGAGAGAACAATATGTACATATTTTCTCACCCCGCAACAACCAACTATGATAGCACCGAAATGCATTCCATAGCTGTCCGGAATGAGCTTCGATTTTACACGTTTTCGATGGGAGGCCTGTAAGAGGGCCCGGTAGACACAGAGCCGCTCCCAAATACACGCAATTGCAGGAAACTTGAGTTATTTGGAAGTTGAGGGTTTAATTGAAATCAATTTGAAATTTAGTTCCTAGGGTTTAACACCAATGGGGGAGGATGAAATCCATTTAGATTAAACCTAATTACAGGAGAAATATTTGGAGTGTGAACAGTAAGCTACTCTGATGCGGTGGACAACACAAGGGGCCGCGGCTTTTGGCTTCCAATCAGAGCTGCATCAGTTCAACCAAATAATGTCAGCAGTACTATCATGAATGTATAAACATATACACACAAATATCATCTTAGCCATTAACAAAACGTGGCGGCTGAGTCGCACCACAACAAACGACTTATGGCGATTATGCCAAAACGGAATGTTAATCAAAAGCGACTGGAAGGACAATTAATTAGCTGGGTGGATTTCTCAACAGAAGCTTCGGGATGCACCATTTGAGCGAACAACAAAGTTTCCAGAATGGATTTGCCTGAAGGTGAACATCTTTGTTAACCTCCCATGTGCACATCGATGTTTTCACATGGATAATCGATTCCCTATTGTGGGACATAGGGATACGCAAGAAATCCGCTCAGGCCTGTATTCGCCGAGCGGGCGCTGTGGGGCCGCTGTGGCCTTGTTTAGCATCTAGGGTTTATATAAGCCAGAGTCAGGGTTGATACTACAACCCTCGACGAAACTTGAGGCTAGTTTTGTGTTTTACCGACCCTATTTTTCCGACCCCGGGTTCCTAAACGCTATTTTCCAGCCCAGGGTCCCTTCAAAACAGGCTGGGGGCGCGTTCAAATGCATATGGGGGGTGTTTGTGCATAGAATTTGGATGTGGACATGATTAACTAGCCTTAATTAAGTTTTGTCGAGGGTTGTATTGAGCATTTGAGGTTTGCGTGCATTAAGTCTCACGCACATCGGACGCCGCACGAGCAACTTCAGGGTGTGGATACTGATACGAGAATCCTGCAGGCATCCCCAAGACAATGCAAGATGTGCAAAAGACTTTCATCACACACATATCATACTGACACCAATCATAAAGATTGTGTTGTAATGCTAGACCAGCATGGATACTAGCATTGCGTACGCATTTCTTCAACCGGTGAAAACATTTGCAACAAAAGGTGCCCACCATATGAACACGTGCAACGAGGGCACAAATTATGCGCATCACAATGAATGCGAACGCAATATCGTACGAACAGACTCTGAGTATTTGCAAGACATGCCAAATCACCTTCGCCAGAAATCAATAACCCCAAGCATTCGTAAATATGTATGTTTCAGTCGTAGACGGATCACATTTCATTTGCCTACTTTGAGTTAGGCACCAGCCAAGCAACAAGTAGGAAAATCTCGCAGGCATCCCCAAGACAATGCAAGATGTGCAGAAGACATTATTACATCAGGCATAAAGAAAACCCAGAGACGTCGATATTATCAGAGGTTGGGTGGGCGTGGAAACCCAATTGCAGAGATGGCTATTTGACCTTGAATGCACATTATTGTGTTGTGAACAAGTGAGGAAGCTGTGCAGTCACTCATGCTGCATTGCTCAAGAATGTCTGCTGAGGTCCTCCCCAAAATCTGCAGTCAATTTAGCCACGCATGGTCGCATGGCGAAGTTCGTTTGTACACAAGTGTTGCTATGTTTAGTTAGTTTTTCCCATTGTATGGTCCCCATTTTGGGGGGCGGGCCGGGCCGGTGGTCCCGGGGGCGTGCCGACACAGATTCTTCATTTTTGGGCACAGGAGGAATATGGCCCCCGCAACCCACAAGCGGGGGGGAAGGGGACCCAAACCCACAAGCGGGGGGGAAGGGAGCCCAACCCCCCCCCAAACCCACAGGGGGGTAGGAGGGGAGACCTTGACCGGGGGGGGGCGAGCCCCCTGCCGGGTCCCTGACATACATGCATATATATATATATATATATATATATATATATATATATTACGCATGGTCGCGTGGCGAACTTGATTTGCACCCAAGCATTTTTTTCATTGCAAAGCTCTTCGATACGCGTTGGATCACAAATGTAGCAGGGCGGACAAATACTACACCTACCTAGCGTAAAGGGACTGTTACTACTAGAGGGTGGCTAGAGCCGGAAAATGGGACCCTGAAGCCGCAGCAATAATGAGGCATGACAGTGTGTATAGCCGCCCTTCCCAGCGACTATGTCGCAAAGGTGGCAACGCTATTATGCTGACACGCCTTACTAGAGCACGGTCCTCCTTGGGAGCACCAGCGGCACCTGGGTTAGAGGCAGAGCTTAGCTCTACGTACCCAGCAGGGTGTGGCGGCATTGGACCGGGAATCTGACCAATCGGAGGCATTTCACCTTCGCCGCTAATTGCTGTACATTAATGCAGCACGAAGCCTGACAGGCCAAACTTGTTGTCTGGAGCCTAAGCGGCTTCGCGACTAGAGAGAGGTAAACCTCGGTAAACCTCTACAGACATGGAGACCTAGAAGGCCATGGAGTATGTGGCCTGCTGGCATACACTTCCAGCAACAACCAGAGGCTTCGCTATAACCATGGGCGCAAGGCTAGAGGCCATGGGGCTACTGTGACCATGGACCGGAGGTCTGCTCATGTTGGGCTTATGTGAGTTAGACTTGTTCTAGAGCAAGAGCATATATATGTAGATCTATATCTAAACCAATATATATCTAAGGCCAGTAATTTGCACCCAAGCCGCAAGGCATGTACAAATATATACTCGTGTGAACCTGTGGATATTCGTGCACGGAGCTAAGAGAAGTATAGTAAGTGGGATGGCGGTGAAGTGCTTCCGGGATGTGCTTTCGTACGAGTCCAAGTGCAATGTATAGCAAGTGTATTCGGACTCCTGTGGCAAGATAGCGGGGAAACATAAATATATATATATATATATATATATAACTATGCTGAGGCTGATTCGGGTGCCCTGCGTTTGTCGCACATGTGGTGAGATGGATAATTAGATATACTGTGAGGCCAAACTAAACATAATTAATAACTTTCTCGAATCTTCAATCCAAGGCCCATCAAGTGATGATGGTGTAGGAGCAACTTGGAAAACATATGCTATATATGTGCATGCATCCTCGAATGGTATGCTTCCCAACTAATAAAATACGCAAATAATGTGAAACACATGACACCACACATTTAGGCTAACTATGAAATGTGGAATTACATGCTCGGCATCATACTCATACTGGGTATATTCGAATTGTGTATAATTAATACTCAACTAGAACCCATAGAAAAAAGAATAGAAATGATAATAAGTACAGTAGCAAATATGTAAATATTCATTGTGAATTATGGCAAGCACCCTGAACACACGAGAGTGTCCCCCCCCTCACCGTGATATGATCTGTGAACCCAAAACCTATATCATATTTGAGATACAAATGAAATTCCACACAACTATTACATGAAACTCAAACCTGGATCCAACGGAAATACTCCCGGCCGTCAGAGACGATCAGATTCAACTAACAAACCATAAAATCTATATATATGATCATACACATAGCAAGTATTAGCCAGTGTTGCTGAATTAATTCCATCAAGAATGTCATATATCAATGTTTCTTTGCGAGCCGACATTTCATGTACTCTTTATTCGTATCCCTCACTCTCTCTCTCTATATATATATATGTTTCATATATCGGGGCCCGAAGGGCCGGGTCAGACCCCAGCCCCAAGCCCAGGTCAAGCCCCCGCATATGATATGAATGTGAAGAGTACCTGAAATATCTATCTCTCTCTCATGTGCGGGAAACACTTTTGAGCCTCTATTGCAAACTGCTAACAGCATGCTCGCCTGATTAATACCCCACATATCAATGGCAATGGTTGCTTTGGGCCTGAGACCGGATACCCTCCCCACTGGCAAGGACCGTCGCCCGGTGAAAGCCTTCCCAATAGCCACTCTTGCTCGGCTATACTTTTTTGTTAACAAGGTTCCAAAACATGCATTTGCACATGAAACTGACCGCCACGGATACTAAAGACGAACAGAAACACCAGCAATTCGACGTCTCCGCGACCCGGACCCAATGGAAGACGTCCCGGACCAGGATTCGGCCAACAAATCAAGGAAACATCCTGGGATAGTCATGGTTCGACCGGTTGACCCCCGCCAGCCTGGTAATGGCGGGGTGTCGTTGCTTTGGGCTTGGGACCGGATACCCCCCCACTGGCAATGACCGTCGCGCAGTGACACCCCCCCGAATAGTCAGCGCTCGGCCGGTTCACCCCCACGCCACCGGTAATGCCGGGGTCAAGCCCTCCTTCATGTAACGGCGGTCGTGCATTTTTAGAAGAAGGGGATCATGCCACCCCCAAGCACCACTATATCATTGAAAATCCCGGACCTTTGGGCAACAACATATGAAAAAATCACAAGTGTATCTGAAACTTCTTTCTTTCTCCCTATATATATATATATATATGTACCCAGGATTGCTCTGGTAATTCAAAAAGATCAAGTTAAGTTTTCGTTTGCCGGGTTCTTGGCCGAATCCTGGTCCGGGATGTCTTCCACTGGATTCAGATAGCCGAGATGTCAAATTAGCCAATGTTTTTGCGTCTGCAGCATCCTTAGCAGTCAGTTTCGTGCCCGAATGCATCTTTTGGAATCTGACCGAACAAAAACAACTTAAAAGTATACCCGAGAAAGACCGCGTATATATTGAATACGTGTATATTAAAACAAAGATCTTCTATATTTCCTATACGTGTCCTGGAAATAAACACAATTGCTTGGCCCTCCCCACTGCCTGGCCGCCCACTCACTGAGCGCCCGACACTCAGCGAGACTTCAGGGCCCCAAAACAAAGGGGGGCCAATGGCTCAGCCGCTCTAAGCGGAATCGATGGCTGCCTTGCGTGGCATGCGCATGTGTTGCAGGTTTACTAGATCATGAAAAAATAATTTGTTGTCTCACTGTATTTGCATACATATATATATATATATGTGAGTGTCCGAAACAGACCGGCGGATCCTACGTAACCCGGCCAACAAAATATGAAACCATAAACCTTCATGGGCCCATGGGGCCCATGGGGCCCCATGGGGCCCATAGGACCCATGGGGCCCAAGCCGGCCGGCCGCGGCGGCGCACGGCGGGCGGGCGGCGGCGGGCGGCCGGCTCGGCAATTCAATTTGGTGCCCTACGTAATCGCCACCTTTTTTAAACAAAATCAAACAGCTTTGTTTCGGACGCCCACATATATATATATATATATATATATATATATATATATATACGTATACAGAGGGCTCATTTCTAATTCGGCGCACTTTGGGGGCTGGCGCCACCCAAAGCCCTGCAACAAGCTGGGAAGGCTTTGCCCCCCCAGACCCTCCCAATGGCGGCCTTAGGGCCGCGATTAAGTCGGCGAAATGTTTCGCTTAGGCGCGAAACTTCACCTCCATTTTTCCAGCCCTCCGGACACCCCAGAATGGGATTCATTTATAATTTGGCTCATTTCTAATTCGGCGTGCCTGCGCCCAATTAGAAATGAACCCGCTGTGATTTGTTCTCTCACTGTATAGGCATATATATATATATATATATATATATATATATATATATATATATATATATGTACACTTAGTTTTTAACGCGACACTCACAACGTTTTCCGGATGTTTGATTACCTATCCGATTAGGTTCCGCAGAATATGAAACTGAAAACATCCAAGGCCAACACCGGCCTCATCCTCGCCCATATTGCGCAACTTCTGCGGCAAATTCGATGAGATCGCGGCCCGGAGCTGGCTATGGGGGTCCCGGCGTCTGGGCACCGGCAAAAATCAAATAGCTCAAACTAAATCGGCTAGGGAAGAGTTTGATTTGAGCTACCCAACCGCATCTTATGTGTGTTTCCTGGTGGAGTGTTTGTTGATAGGTTCCGCCAGTTGTTCAAGATTCTTTGTCGTTTCTAAGCACACATCACGTGCTCCGACAGTTTGGTATTTTTGTTCAGTGTGTTGTTCAAGTGCTTGGCGGGTTACTGTTTTGTTAGCAGTTTGCGGCTCCGGTGTTTTACAATTTCCCACGTTTCGGAGGTTACCAAATACATCCGCAAAGCAAAACCTCATACCGTGTTTTGCTGAATATATGTATATATATACACACACACGGTATGTATAAACACATATGTACAATTGTTTTTCCTATATATATATATATATATATATATATATATATATTATTTTTGTTCTTCTTCAAAACGCGCACGAGGCTTCGGGGCCGTTGGACTCTTACCATCGCGTGGGACTCTTACCCTCAAATCCGTTGCACCTGCACCGCATATCATGCAACTGGGCATTCAAAACACTGCTATTTGACGCAAATTAGCTACTTTGCTATACCCCAGCGCACACATCCACTGCACAAGCATCGCATACCGTGTAACTGGGCGCTCGGAAACACTGCAATGCACTTTAGTTACTTTGCGCACGAAAGCACATGCTATTTCCTGCACTGAAGTTACTTTGCTTTGCTATGTACCGCACTTTAACTATTTTGCTATATCCCAATGCGCAAATCCACTGCAATGCACAACATATCATGCAAGCGGGTGCTCGAAAACATTGTTTTTTATTACACTTAGGCTACTTTGCTATATATACTGTAATTCGAATGATGGTGTCGCCGGGAGGGTAGCTACTTTGCGTGCGAAAGCACATGGCATTTAGTACAGCGGAGCTACTTTGCCTCAAAATTACATGCTCTTTACCGTACCGGAACCACTTTGTATTCGAAAGTCCTGCAATTCAATCGCAGGTGTTCGAAAACCTTTGCTATTTACTGCACTTCAGCCGACCCCACTATTCGAAGTCACATTTCGAAATCACATCCCGCTAGCCCTGCACCCCATGGCCCCCTTCGGGCAAGTAGAATAACGTTTAAACTGAGGTTTTCTTTTATTGTTGGCCGAATCCTGGTCCGGGACATCTTCCATTGGATTCAGACCGCCGAGAAGTCGAATTTGCTGGTGTTTTTGCGTCTGTGGCGTCCTTGGCGGTCAGTTCCGTGCCCGAATCCATATTTTGGAACCTTGCCGAGGAACAAAAAAGTAGTTGCAAGCAAGACCGGGATCAAATAATGAAACCACACAGACCGCAGAAACCCGAAAAAAAAAACAAAGAACACACACACACACTTGACTCCAATTCAATTCACATGTTTACTAACAAATACTTTTGTGGAAAACACCCGGAGAGATGCAGAAGAAAACAAAGAAACCCAGGGAATACCGGAAACCTATGAGGCCTGTTGAACTAAATTTTGTTTTGGGGCGCCGGATCCAATGAAACTATTCCACAGACCGGACAACAAACAGTGGATCGCCATGGCAGATATCATCAGATATCAGACAATTTTTTGGCAGGAAATACACGTAAATCCGACCCGATCCACTGGGACTAGTCCCAGACCTCAGAACCCGTATTAAAATCCGAACTAGGCATATGAGAGTACCTTGGGGACACCATATGTATACACCACCACCGGGTTTGGGCCTAGACAAAAATAAGGAAATGGCTGTTGTGTAGAATTTCCTGGTGTATATGCAAACTGCTCGAAATGACTATGCAGAAAATACACACAAGTGGCGCCTTCGGCGCGCCTCACAAGGGCGCGCTGCGCCCCCTTTGTGGTGTGTGTTTGCTGCATCTTTGTACAGTGTGCGTATCCATCCATGTTCTTCTTCTTTTGATCTCAAACCCGGTGGTGGTGTATATATATGGTGTCCCCATATCTTTTTGACCCAGGATTGCTCGGGCAAGCAAACTCAAGTTTACACTTTTGTTTCTTGATGTTTGTCTGCATCCTGCTCCGGGACGTCTTCATGGTTTCAGGCCGCAGAGATGTCGAATTCGCTGGTGTTTTTGCGTCTGTAGCCTTCTTGGCGGTCAGTGTTGTGCCCGAATTCTATTTTGGAACCGTGTCCCCTAAATTAAAAAAAGAAGCTCCAAGCAAGACCAAGTTGAGTTTACCTAAAGTTTAACGACTTGTTCTGTGGCCTTGTGAAATGACATGTCTGGGGAGCTTTCTTTGTTAATAAAATCAGCTATAAGTGTCGACTAGCCTCGACTAAAATACATTAGCACCGACTAGCATAGCCTGACATCCTGTAGATTGAAGAAAAGGCACCCACAAAATCCCACAAAGGGGGCGGCTGGTTTTCAATCAGAGCATGTCAGGCCACCCTAATTGGGACTGCACCCGAAGTACAGTTTTTTCGACCATGTGTAAAACTCCGTTCATTCGCCTTCGCATGCCTCTGCACCGCATCAGCAAACAAAAGTTGGCTTGAGTTTCTTCGCAACAACATCTACGTGCTATTTATATCTCCAGCATCAGCCGTGTCACATAAGCGATGTCGGGCGATGCATGCGTTGCGTGCCTGCTAAATTTCGTGCGGGCACAAAGTTCACTGAAATTCATGAGATTACAATATTTGCTGATGTTTGCTCCCGGGTGCGTTTTTCGAAAATGTGTTCTCCCCGAAGGGCTGGCAAAAGAACCTCCCAAATAAGCAAAATCCCCTCATGTTTGGATTCGTTCAATTGCAAATGGGTTCAACCATTTCCATATGCAAATTCGATGCAAACAACACCACAGATGCATTCAAACACATCCCCGATCTCTTTTGGATGCTTTGCTGTATCGAAATCGAGGGAAAATGGGGTCTAGCGGTTCGGGACTGGGAAATAGGGTTTGGGGTTTAGCTTGTGTGCCATGTTTCATCGGAGTCAAGTGCTGGGCGGGCGCCAATAGCAGCCAAAGCACGACAATATGTGGGAGGCAGAACCTCTGGAATGCCAAGTGGTGCAAGTACGGAAATGGCAGATTGCAGAAAGCTAGGTGCTACGTCAACGATGGCTAACTGCACAGAGGCCTGCTGAATTTAAGCCGCTGCCCATACCCCGGGATTGCTCGGGTAAGCAAAATAAACTTTCAGCTTTTAGTTTCCGGATTTTGGGCCGAATCCTGGTCCGGGACGTCTTCCTTTGGATTCGGGTTGCGAAGCCAATTAGCCGATTTTTTGCGTCTGTATTAAATAGTGTTCTTGACGGTCAGTTTCGTTTCCGATTGTATATTTTGGAGCCCTGTCGGAAGAAACAATTTTAAAGTATGCCCGAGCAATGGCGGGCATATAAGAAATATGTGGGCCTCCAAGGCCAAAACCAGGGCATGCCAACACCATACCCAGATCTTATAATTTGATTGAGTTATTGTTCAATTGCGTTTGCCTGGGGTGGAAATTCTGAAGGCAAACAGATGAAAAGGCACGGCACGTTGCACAAGGACACGGTACGCCATGTTGCTAGAAGGACCCGTTGTTAGAGGGACAACGTTCCGTTGTCAGAAGGACGCATTGCTCATGGCTCGACACGTTGTCAACGTTGTGGCACGGCACGTTGCTAGAAGGAGACGGCACGCTGTGCAACTGCACGGCACATTTGGACAGGGCATACGGTTGTTTTTACTCATCTTATAACTGGGTAAGAATGCGATTTAATCATTATCTTCCCAGCTCAATCTGTGCTACATTGTCCAGAACTGACAGCTTCTGTAATGGAACTGGCTGAGCCTTCATCTATGGGTGATGACGAAGACAGATTCATTTCTCGTCTTCTTGCTTCAGTCTAATATGTTTTCCATATTCGATCAACCTGGGACTGCACATTTTTGGCTATCATCTTATCGCATGTACAATCATGTGTATATATATATGTACATATAAATGTGTTTCTTATCAACTTATACAGATATGTATTCTTCATCGAAGCCCAAATTGCACGGGTACGCAACATCAAGTTACGATTTCGTTTTACAGATTTGGGCCGAATCCTTGTCCGGGACTTCTTCCATTGGACTCGGGTCGCGGAGACGTTGAATTTGCCCGTGTTTTTTCGTCTGTAGAGTCCTTGACAATCAATTTCATGTCTGAATGCATATTTCCGAGCAATGACGGGTAAACATCAACACCAACCTGGCGATGTTTCGTGGGTTGGGGTGAGGGTCATTAGGAACCCTCGATAATCAGAAAAACGGTGAAACAATGGGTCCGGAAAACATTACAAAATCATTGGATCTGCCGGAAAAAACCCTGGGAGACTCTATGAACACGTCATACAACTTGACAAGCGTCGACCATCAGAGGGCAATGCCAGACAAACATCACAAAACTATAGCACATGCTGGAGGGAATCGTGACCGGAAACCAAAATTACACCGTTCCCCCCAAACTACTGGTAAACATTATGACTTGTTTTGTTGACTAGGTATGTATATATATATATATATATTATATAATGGCCACCTCGGGTTTATGAAAGACAGGCCCCCAGCCCCCACCCCACCCTGAGTGATTTCTGCGGGTCCCGGGGCCGGAACATAAAGTTTAGGACCCCGAGCCTAGGAAATTGGGTTTAGAAGTTGCTTAATTTAGTCCGTCACCCATATACAGGGAGCGCATCAAGTTTAGCACAATAGGCCTTCGGGTTTAGGGTTTCAGGTTTCGGGAGCTCATAAATTTTAGCACAGTAACCCCTTCAGGCACGCCATCAACCCACAACTCCAATGCCGACAAGGACTCCATAACTCTGTCTCCCTGGCAGTCGGCCTCCTGTGATCCCTCAGCCACTTGCCAAATTTCGTGCGGGGGCCCTGGCCCAGATGGGCCCGTGAAGGGATTGATGTGAATATGACGAAATTAATTGAATTATCCCAGGATTGCGCGGGTAAGAGAAATAGCATAGTTTATTCGTTTTCGGACTTTTGGCCGAATCCTTATCCGGGATGTCTTTCGTTGGATTCGGGTCGCGGAGACGTCCATTTTGCCTGTGTTTTTGTCTCCGTAGAGTCCTTGTGAGCCAAGTTCGTACCGAACTCATATTTTGGAACCTTGCCGAGAAAAAACAATGCAAGCCAGACCGCATCATTGATTACCGAACATGTTTCGATGTTCGCATTGTACGGGTGTGGCGAGTGCTCTAATATTGTGATTTCGAAGATGTTGCCCGCCAAAGCAGCCCAATTCTTAAAAGTCGTTTTTGGGACAAAGTTTAAGTTTCCTGTGGATTTGAAGCTCGCACAACATGTGGCACACTACTTACCCATTCATCAAACACCTGAGCATATATAGAACATGTATAAGATAGCAAAACCAATCCATCTTTCACGTGTTCCTAAAAATGTCATCCCCGTTACCACTACGTGCAGCCTCCGGGGATTCACGAATCCTGAAACCTGCACCAGTGTGTCTTCTCCATGTTACTTAATTTGAAAGGGTGCTGTATATTCACGCATTATGGTCCGGGACATTTTGAGACATTTATGGACAATGCTGGGGGAGAAAGTTTGTGATATCCACCAGACATATTCTGTAGACCCACCAACGACCTCCTACCCATTGTATCTAAACCCATCCGTGTCCTCCCCCACCCACCATAGCCAACTGTTTTCTTTTGCGGGATGAGGCACCGGCGACGGCTGTACAGCCCACGGTGACCACAGCAACGTTGCTGTAACAACTCAGACTCAGTCATCAGTGGCCCCTTCTGTACATGAGGCAGGCCATCATGAGCAACAGGGGCAGGCAACCCATAAAACAAGTAACGGTTGGATGGAGCCCGTGCTTCAATGAACCCAAAGCATGACCCATGGCCCACAATGGCCACCGTTTCCAACTCCTCCAAGATTCCACAGATAAAACCCATCCCTCAAATAACATGGCAGGGTGATATTTCGTGGATGTGGGGTGATATGTGGAAAAGCGTTTAAGGTACCCCAGGTTATCTCGGCGGTACGGTATACAGGGAAGCCTTTCAAACAAGCGGAATTTATTATGAATAGGGACCAAAGTTAATAAAACCTGAAGTGGCCAAAGCCAACAAACTATGAGGGGCCAAAGCCAATAAAATACACCGAGGCCAAAGCCTACGGATACCTACATCTATAGTTTTTGTATGGTTACATACATCTATAGTCTTTGTATGGTTACCTACACCTATAGTTTTTGTATGGCTATGGTTCAATTTCCAATGACATTCCAAGGCTACAATATTGCATCCTTGTAAATTCAACAACACCTCAACATCAAACCACACGAGAGGGGAGGTCCTGCGGCATAGCGAAGCAGCGAGCAAGGTGAGACCCAGCGACCTTTACACAGATAGCCGACAGCTCAGAATCTTCAGACCGATAAACCTCGACTCCATCTTCGACGAAGGAAACAAATTTATCACCCTCAATTCAGGCATTTGCATGAGAGTAGGAAGTTTGAGATGTTGAGGGCTTCACAACCTACTCCCAGGGCCAGCAGCATACAGAGTGGGATATTGATGCAAATCTGCAAAAACACATGGACATATTGAAAACAACACCTCCGGAGCGCGTGTTGATCAACACTTCTGAGTTTTTGCTCTTTTGGGGAAACACCCTGTATGATGTTGGCCTGGGGAGCAGGATGTTAAGCCCTCAACGTCCTAAACATCCTCTTCTCATCAAAATGCCTGCCTCAATTGCACCGCAAGCGACCGAGAGCTTTCGGTTCTGCTTTTGGCTGCTAGGGTCTATTTGCCAGCCACCACATGTGCGTGACCAAAGGGTCGGGTCTGGCGAAGACTTTGCAGCGGATGTGGCTGCCCACCGGGACCCGGGCGAAGCCTGACTGCTAAATTTCACAATGTCGTAATATGGGAATTAGTTGGCCTTCAATGGCAAATCATGTACTGTAAACTTCGACATTGTCGATTCGACCCCTATTGTCGATTCGTGCGCGTGTGCGTGTTGCGCGCATTGCACGCCCCATGGGGTCCATGGGGCCCCATGGGGCCGTGGGGCCCAAGGGGCCCATTGGGCCAAAGGGGCCCATGGGGCCCATGGGGCCCATGGGCCCCTTGGGCCCCATGAGGGCCATGGGTCTGTGCGCATGTGCGTGTTGCGCGCGTTGCGCGTCTGGGTTTGTGCGCAGGTGCACAACCTGCTCCTTAGGATTCGATTACAATTGAATCCATAATGCTGACGTTTAGAATATGTCTTGAATAGTCTGGCCTAGCATTGACATGCCAACGCCATGCCCATATATTCAAATGCAGTGGACAGAACAGGGGGGCGCTGCCTTCGGCCGTGGCTCCCCGGTGGTGTCAATAAAACTGAAAATAGGCATGGTGTGTGGCATGTCTTTGTTTGGCCAAACACTGGATAAATACATGTTATGGCCTTGAAGGCCAACAAATTCCTACATAAGGAACTCGTGCAATTTAGCAAGCCTGACTTTCCGGCACGGCATTTGGCACTTGTAGTTCTCTTGCTCTCTTCCATGGGGGTGATTTGTCTTCTTTGGGGGCTGATTTACCAGCAGATTCCGCCACAGTCCCTGAAGCATCATTCAGAGCTTGCTTAAGATCGACGCCTAAAATGCCTTCCAGCTCTTGCAGTGTGTCAAACCACTGGCCCAACACCTTTGCAAGGAAAGTCATCGTCCCTCTCTGTGCTACCTCATCTACATCCACAAGCTCTGGCTCACCACTTTTCTCTTGTGGCCATCTGTATATCTGGCCATCCTCTCCAAGAAAAAAGTTCTCCATATCCCAGCCCCTCACAGTCTTACGCGTGCTGTCCCACATAGGACGGTCCTTCTTTATCCACAACCAGTTGCCCTGGAACTCGTCAGCAAACATCTCGACATACTCCGCGTCCCGGGTTCGGTCTGGCCAGAAGCTTGCAAGGCTTGGGTCAAGAACGCGGCGCCATGGTTTGGCACCTTCCTCACCAGAAAAGTGAACGATCTTGATCTTTTCGGGAGTCTGGGGCAAGATGCTCCGCTCGACCTTGCCCACACAATCAGGATGCAAGGAGAAAAACATCTGATGCAATTGAAAATTGTATTCGACGCCGATGTATTTCCAAGGCGCATCAGCCCAGTAGCGGCTCAAGTAGTCCTGCTCTGGCCCATTGCCCTTCATGTGGGAGGGGTGGTTTGGCTCTGCGACCTCTTCCTGCATCGTCCTGAAGACTTCCGCGTCCGGCTGCCAGAGCATCACGCCTGCATTGATGCCCGTGCCTTGTCCCCATGACCATTTCGTTGGATCCTGGCCCATGAAGAAGGGACGGCCATCGATAGGATCACCCGTTTTAAAAGGCCACCTGGACTGGTTCATGCCGCGTCTGCATGCCGCAGGCGCAGACAGCTCGAAAAGTTCATCAATGTTTGAGGTGACCAAAAGATCAATGTCCATGATCAGAACCTTGGCAAAATCAACAAGTTCGAGCCCTCTCAGTTTGGTGAACACTTTGGCAAAGCGGTGGCAGTTATCGGCATAGCTCAGCTTCTCCGTAGCAGCTTCAACATGCTCTATACAACGGCAATCCCAGAGGTGCGATAAAAGCTTGATGAAGCCTGGCGGCACGTCGTTCGTGTGAAGGCAAACTAGCGCATGAGGGGATCCCGTCCTCTTGATAGAATGCCCCAAGACAAGCGCGCCGAGGAGATACTCCTTCGCGGTTGAGATTAAGGGAGCCATTGTTAAGCTTGGCCTATTAGGGCCTTCAAGGCCGAACAAGGACACGCCAACACCATGCCCATGCAATCGAATTTGCTTGACACCACCAAGGGCTGCGGCAGAAGGCCACAGCCCGCTGTTCTGCCCACTGCATTCAAATATAAGGGCAGGGTGCTGGCATGACTTTGTTTGGCTTTAGAGGTCTGAGTCTTCCAAGCTTGCCCTTATTATTTCTGAGATTGGGTCCTTAAACCTCGGTTGAATATTAATGCTAAATGAAAGGAGATTTGGTTTGACGGCGTGCACCAAATCCATGCAATTTGTGGTGGTTTATGTATTGTCTTATTTTTGCAACCCTGGAGGGTGTGCCTCAAAAAATGGCGGCCGAATCGTATAACAAAAACAAAAGTGTATATAGAATACTGAATATGATGTTAAGCCAAATTGAATCAACCATATACACCGATATGAAATCAATAACAATAACACTTACATATGCATACCAAATCGCTACATAACATATATATAGAATCCTATGTTAACCCTGTGCAAATGCACGCAATCCTTTGAAGCGCCCCACAAAAAAATGACATATGCAAACTTGCCCTTGGCACTCTCAGCAGGCTGCGGCATCCACGATGACCAATCCTCAGTAAGCCCCGCTGTGACTGGACGCTTGCATGAAGGGCAAAAGCCACGCCAGCGATCTGGAATTTGCAGCCAGAACCAGCTGCTTCCATCTGAGTGAGGTGGCACTGCCAAACTGGGCACCGACCCATTCAAAGTCGAGCTAAGCCAAAGAAAGCGCCGACGGTGACGCTCACGGAATGCCCACAACAAACGAAGCACGGCCCGTGTCCAAACACAACCAGCTGCTCCTATGATTGTAATGATGATTTGGTAGGAAGCTTGAATATTTACCGATGCCGTGAACATGATGACAAATGTATTTGGAATATGTGTGGAATCAACAACTTTATATGAGGAATAACACAGCGGCACAACGAGTTGCACCGAAAGCAAAGGTGCAAATACAGTTGAGGTGCAGGCGAGTACAATTCGCGCAACCGGTTCGCACCAAACCGGCCTGAAGTGCTTCCAGTTCACGGGGTAGCGCTGCCGGTGCAATTACAAGTCAGGTGCAGCTGCGCGCCCGTGCCGCTATGAATGAGCAATCCCTAACCGGGGGTCTCTAATACGCGGCAAGATACACAGCTGGAATGGAGGCGGCCTGTGGCTGCCCACGTGCGGAAGCCCCGATTTGGCATGGAAGCTTGGAGATTTGGGAAAATGTGAAAAAATAGCATTTGTTTCACAGTTTTGTCAATTTTTTGGAGCGGGGACTGTGTGTGCGGGGGGGGGGGGGGGGGGGGCAGCCCCCCCCAATATGTCGAAGTGAAATAACTACATGTGAACATAATTTGACATCACACATTCCGCATTTAGTCCGGCAATGTTGTTTTCGTATTTGTTTCACTTTGTGTATAATGTTGTATTGGCTAGCCGAATACACAAAACTTTACAAACCTATGAGGATAGCAATGACGAGGCGTTGCTGCGACCACTGGCGGACAGCACGGATCGACCCAAGATATGAATCAGCAACCCTCCCAAGTGCATGTCTCTGGGTAGTGCTGGGCATTCAGAAAAGAGCCGTGGTGCACGCAGCTCCTCTGTACAGCATGTTGTGGCAATACCACATGGCTCCACTGCTCAAAATCTAAAGCTTGAGCCAACAACCATTTCCAACATGATTTTCCTCGGTGAAACTCAAAAGCCACTCAAGGGCGTAATCGAGCGTGGCTTCATACAAGGATATGGGACTTCCAAGGAGATGAAAAAACTCGGGATCCACCACCAAAATAACTTCTCAGGAATGAGGCTGCCTGGTGGGGAAACTCTTAGTGGCCTTCTGCGAGCCCTTTGCACTATATTAAAGCCCCCCAACGCCAGCATAAGGCAAAATATCGAAAAATGAAACACACATCACGATTCTGAATATTTTCATATAGTCCCTACTAATCCCTTGGAGGGTCCCTGTAGGCCCCGACAAAAATTGCAATCATATCCGACCTTTGTTTCGTAGCTCCTCCGGAAGATTTGATGGATTTGACACTCGGAATTGATTATCAGGCTCCCGCGGTCTTGTGACTGCGATAAAAATACAAATCCTAAACAACATCAGGTATGGTATACCGTAGGCAGCATAAATATTGCAATATGTGTGCAGCCTATTTTCCGGTCTCCAGACCCCGGGACCCCTATAATCAAGTCCGGCCTGCAATTATGTCGAATTCGCTGCAGGATGTGTTCAAAATTGTCGAATTAGAGAGTTTATGATGCTAGTGGCAATTTTGACCAGACATGAATCGGCACTGGGGTGGGGGACCGCTTCGGAGAGCTCAAGGTGCTAGTCGATGTTGTGTGTTTTTTGAGATTCTTAAACAGAGCTGTTTTATATGATTGTATTTGTTATTCGTGTACTTTTGAAAGAGGGAGTGTTCAAATTCTTCGAATATGTATAATGCATACCGTAATAATGTAAAAGCAACATATACGATTTGCTACGACATTCATAACAAGTAGAGTGCTGACTGTGTTGAGATTCGAAGTTCGTTGATAGGGCTTGACGTGGGGTTGGACCTAAGAAGAGGTATAAGGGGATGAACCCCAATTAGAGTTAACCTCACTAAGGACAAACATATTAGGGGAACTCGAACATGAAACAACAATAACAGATTATAACTTTATTGACACCACAAGGACCACCACCGAAGGCCACGACCATTGCATTAGAATATCCTCCTTTTCATAATCCTTATATACCATCACTTGATGGGGATTACTTCAGTTGAAGCTTCATCTTCATGGGCCATGACCGCAATTAGTGTTAAGACCTGCTACCTACCTTTCAAGCTGCCAAACTCCCAAGCTACACTAGTATGCAATATCCTCCCAACTGCCACATAATGCAAAACCCGGAAACTGCCGAACATCAAAATTCATATATCTATATCTACATTTCCGCACGATGCTTCGGAGGCTTGGAGCCGCTCTGAGCTTTTGAGGGCTTTGTGTGCAAATCCACTGCACAAGAGCTGCAAATCTGCCTTCGCACAGCAAATCAGCTGTACAGACGCCGCAAAATCTCGAAAGTGCCTCTCAAGCACTGCACATCCGTTGCACGGGCACCGCAACCGATCGAAAATGCTTCAAAGTGGCTGTTCGAAGTTACTGTTCGAAGATGCTTGTCTCCGTGACACACGCCTTTGTTCCGTTTCACTCTGCTACACATTACTCCGTGCATATATATATATATATATATATATATATATATATATATAATATATATATATATATATATAATATATGTATATATATATATATATACATATATACATATGCACAAATGCAGACTGATATTTATATATATATATATTAGATGTTATGGTTTGGCTTCTTTCCGAGCATTTTCATTATTTCTGGGGCGATGGGCCTATGGAGCTGGCATTTTTGGGCGATGGGCTTTTGGAGCTACCTGTACTTTAAAGCCATCTTTGATTTTTCGAATATAACAGCCATACTTCAACAAACTGCGTAACGATTTAATTGGCCAAGTAATGCCTATAATTTAAGATGATATATATATATATATATATATATATATATATATATTATAATGGGTCATTTGTTTGTTTGGGAAATAGCAGCTGGGAAATGCCCAGTATACCTATCATAAAGTGATGCCTGCATCGAGATCTAGTTTTAGTTTCCTAT
>Ga0099797_100449_pt1 | contig 26525 bp, 20 predicted proteins | sample Uncmet_Sort48C_1_FD_89871 | JGI IMG/M metagenome (GOLD analysis project Ga0099797, IMG submission 89871) | Marine eukaryotic communities from CALCOFI LINE 67, Pacific Ocean - C012_Sort48C_1 | ecosystem: Environmental > Aquatic > Marine > Oceanic | place: Pacific Ocean: Monterey Bay | collected... | reverse complement strand
AGGGTGTCTTACCGCCAGAGCTTAGGGTATGTCATCGCCATACCCTATGGTGGGTATATCACTGCCGTACCTTAGGGTATTCTGCCGCCAAAGATTAGGGTATGTCACCGCCATAATCCGCCATACCTTAGGGTATATCCTCGCCATACCCTAGGGTGGGTATATCATCGCCATACCTTAGGTTATCTCACCGCCATACCTTAGGGAACATCACCGCCATACCTTAGGGTATATCATTGCCATACCATAGGGTGGGTATATCAAAGCCATACCTTAGGTTATCTGATCGCCATAGCTTAGGGTACGTCACCGCCATACCTTAGGTTATATGATCGCCATACCATAGAGTATATCATCGCCATACCCTAGGGTGGGTATATCACCGCCGAAGCTTAGGGTATGTCGCCGCCATACGCCATAGCTTAGGGTATGTCATCGCCATACCTTAGAGTATGTCATCGCCATACCCTAGGGTGGGTATATCACTGCCGTACCTTAGGGTATCTCATCTTCATAGCTTAGGGTACGTCACCGCCGTACCTTAGGGTATATCATCGCCATACTACTGAAGAAGACACCGCAGACTACTGAGCCGCACGAGTGCATTTGCACAGTTGTTTTTGCCACGCTATGGGGCGAAGGGAACTTCTCAGGGTCGACAGTCATGCAGCGAGCTATCCTGGCAAGTGTCTTCTATCTTCTTCGCATCCCAAGGATCCTTGTCTCAGCGTCCAGCCTGGATCTGAAGGCAAATGTCCAATAAATATTTTCCGCGAATACTTCCGGTCAAATCAATTGTTCTTCCGGTCACTGCATGAATCGAATGTTGTTTTTGTTGTGGCCTTGTTGTTGCGCGACTTGTCTACATCAAGCTTCCAGCGAATATATATATATATATATATATATATATATATGAAGTCATTTCCGTGGAACTCGAAGTCATTGTTGCACAAGTATCATTGTGCTTTCCATGTAGGCCAGTTGGGTTGCCTTGTCCATTGCAGTGCAGTATAGGGCTGTCTTGTCCATTGCAGTGCAGTATCTGATTTCTACAGTGAACTGGATTCAGATACTAAAGTACAATGGAGATGATCTGATCATAGACATCGTATGATTTGAATATGGTATCATGAGCATTATACATTATATCCGCGTTTTTCCAAACATTGGAGACTGGCGATCCGAGCAAATAAGCTAAGTTACACCAAAAGTTACCGAAAAGTTACCAGACACACATAATTAAAAGTTACCAAAAAGTTGTAATTAAAGTTAGGAAATCCACATGCCGAAGTTAGCTTTAATTATTGAAGTTGTGGGAAAATCTAAGTTCGGTCACCTTGAAAACCTCGTGAAAATAGACCAGTTAAGTTACAAAACGGGATATTACACATAATTGTACAGCCATGTCGTGTGGATCAAAACGATCCAGCCCACCATGCATGGAGGCAGCACGTGCTCAAAAAACGGACCAGCTTCCAATCCACAGCACATGCATTCATGCTTTGGGAATTCTAACCACACTTGGGCTGACTTGACACCCCAAGAGTCCAAACACTTCCAGTAAACGTACAGAAATGGTTACCTCGAAAATCAGTGTATGCGCAAAGCATTGCAAAACTGAATTTTATACAATAAGTTGGTTGTAATTAATTGGATTTGTAACTATATGGAGCCTGCCCCCGAGTTCGGAAACATGTATGTGCGTGACTTACACCAACCAATCTCTGTTGAACATGACTTGTTATATCTGGCTGTCTCGGAATGGTAACTTGGCCACACACCCCACCCAGACTTACATTTAGCATTTTTTGCATAGGCAACTTTTCGGTAACTTTGGCACCCGGCCAGGGGGCGCCGAAGTTGTCAAAAAATTACCAAAAAGTTACAAAAGTTACCTAAAAAATTACTGAGGCAAACAAATAATTATCCGAGTTAGGTGTGTGAAATCTCAAAGTTACCAAAAAGTTACCAAAAAGTTGTCAAACAATTGCGAAAGTTACCAAAAAGTTATGAAAATTATCCAGAGGCAGTTCCGAGTTAGCAAAGAAATTACCAAAAAGTTACGTTGGGCCTCCCGAAATACGTGTTTTTGGTATTTAATTATTCAAAATGGTAGAATTGCTTCTCAATGGTGCAGATTCGGTGAAAATCCGACCATGAATTTCTGTTGTTTTTCATCGAGGTGCCAAAGTTACCAAAAAGTTATCAAAAAGTTACCAACAAGTTATCAAAAAGTTAGGAAATTGGCAAACGGCAGATTTTTAATTGTCCTCGAGTTACCAAAAAATTACAAAAGTTGTCAAACAGTTATGAAAAAGTTACCAAAACTGTAAATAATTGTCCAAAATAAGGTCGTGCCGCCCCAAGACATTGCAAAATCCTCCACAAAACCAATGTTTTACGTAATTCGGGGGCCTAAATTGGTTAATTTCCTCTGATCGGACGATGTAAAATTAGCATTTCGGCCAATTTCGGGGCCATATTAATTTCCTTTGAAAAAAGCCCAAAACCTAAGTTTCGTGACAACTTCGCAAGGGTGTACGTAAGGACTTATGTTTGGCCTGCTAACTTTGGGCAGGGGCCGCTAACGAATTATGCCGCCTTCTACTCCGCGGCCGCGGTCTCGAACCAAGAATTGGGGCCAGTATGTAGGAACACAATGGGCACAAGCCCCCAGACACCCCATCGACCCAGAGCCAATTCGTTACAAGACACACAAGACACAGAATGGTCGGATTCGTCGCAATGGTAATCACTAGTCCTACTTAGCAAACCAGGATGGCTGAGAATGTTTTATATACATATCTCACGAAATATGTCTAAAAATAGATGTATGGATTATATTTGTCTTCCCATTCATTATAGCTTGCTGGAATGAGGGGGCCTACAAATATTGTCTCACAACCGAAAAACATGCTTCAGGTTGACCTCTCAACGGTCCCAATAACGGCTCTCTGACGATCAAGCTAACTTATGCTGGAGTGGTGTATCGTTTGACAGGTCACCTAAAACTTAGTTTTAATGCATAACTTTTTGAATTAAGCCTAACTCTGGGATGTGAGTTTCTTAGCTTTAATTACAACTTTTCGGTAACTTTTAATTCTGTGTGTTTGGTAACTTTTCGGTAACTTTAAGTGTAACTTAGCCCATTTCCCAGAATCCCCAGTCTCCAAGACCCGGCAAAACACGGCATTATATGAATGAAAGTTTTGGTTTCTTGTGGGTAGGGTTGAGTGCCTAAGCGTGGATTTATTGAATTGTGTTTGTTTGTTTGCACTTCGACCTGCATTTCCTCACCAGATGGCCAGCCAGTCGTCTCGCACTCCGCGTGGGGGACCACAGAGTACGGTCGAAGCCCTTTTGTCATCAGGAATAGGAGGAGGCTTCCGGCTGGGCAGGGCCCCAAAAATAGAGACAGAGCGCATCCAAAATATCTACTCGCCTGCTGCGCAAGTATTAATTGGTGTTGTTTGTTTGTCTGTTTGCTAATTGGTGTATTAGGTAGTGTGTTTGTTTATCTTGTTTGGTTGATGTTGAATATGCGTGGGGAAAACTTTGGTGAATCCCTGGGCAAACACATGGGTGAATGTTTTTTCCATTACGGTAAATCTTGTGTATAACACCTACATCATTCATCACACTTCAGTCACCCAGAATTTCACCCATGCAAGCAAATCACATTCTGTGTGTTTTTGTCAACTCTCTCCGTTGCATGGCCTATGACCAAGATATATAAAATATGATAAGATATCCCTTTCTACATGATACGTAACAACATATACTCGACCTGACTCCTTTATTTGTTTAGTTTGTTTGCATCTGTTGTGCTGGAGCTCGTTGGTTAAATGTTGGTCTGAATTGGATGCAATATGGACCCATGAGGTAGGTTCGTATAGCTTGTGACTCCGTCTTGTGGCGCGGCATGACACCATCATGTCATCAGGGATGGGAGGAGGCTTGCGGCTGGGCAGGGCCCCAGGAATGGAGACAGAGCGTGTATATACCCCCGGTGTGCATACATATGTATATATATATATATATTCATGTGTATGTGCTTTATGGCAGGTCATCAATAGGCCTCACTGGTAACCAGTAATAGGCAGAATATCTGTGCCTCCTCTGACATCCGATGGCATGGTGCATGATGTCGCGAGTTCATCCTGTGAGCTAGATGGCAGAAAGACAGTTCGCAGGACAAGGGTATCAAACAAAAACAAATGTGTATATACATATATACTACCAGTATGTATGTCTATCATCTATACTCATACCATCATAGACATGTGTTCCCAATAGAGGGTCGCTTGGAAGCAATACAACCCTCTGACCTGTTAGTTCTGTGCAACTTTGAAAGGCGAGGTGAAGCGGCAGTTATGCAATACAAAAGGCACTCGAACTGACTCCGCTGACGGTTTAGATTTGTTGCACACGTGTTCTTGAATTTGTGGGCTTATTATATAGTTGGTGGTCTGAAGTGGATCCAACGTGGACCAACTAAGGCCCGTACGTCTTGTGGCTCGGTCCTGAGGCTCCCTCCTGTGGCTCCGTCTGCCTCCGTCGCGTCACCATGCCCCTAGATTCTAATGCCATGGACAGAACAGGGGACATTGGCGCCCATGTGGTCACATCAGTAAAATTCGAATACAAGGGCATGCTGTTGGCATGTCCTGGTTTGGCCTTGGAGGCGCAAGTATTTGACAAGCACTTATACAGGGAGCGCATGCTCTGTTGAGTTTTCATCAGCATGCCTCGGCATGGACTACTACAAGTCCCTCCCTGGGAGTAGCATAACCTCAGGATTCGATTAAAAAACTTCCATCCGGGATTGGGCTATCAACGCATGGCATGGCATCAAACAATGCGTGCTCATATTCATCCATAATGGCGGCGGTATTCGGCTGTCTCTACAAAGTTGGGCGGCCCAAACACCTCCTGAAGAAGTCGCTAGTGACAAATAAATCTGCAACACACAATGTAACATATTTCCATTTTTGAAGCCCAGCCATGAAATTATAAACGTGCCCTCTGAATTTGGGTGGGTGGGGACGGGTGGGGTGTTCTCGGAGCCCATTTCATGAGGTTTCGTATGTACGGGGTTTAATTCCCATGGTGATACACCGCCTTTGTGTTACACCCCATCAAGGGATCATGTATAAGAAATATGAGCAGGAATGTTTCGTATTCTAAATTCATTGGAACCACATGGGCTTGCGGCCGAACGTCGCATCATAATATATTTCTTCTCACAGTCATTTTGCACAGCCATTTGACTCAAGCCCGTTTGCTGGGACTTGCTGGGACCCTTCGGTAAGGGTCGAAACGATGGAAGAAGTGGCTCTGCTAGATACCAGCACTTGCAGGCAGTCTCTTGCCTAGCTGTTTTTTGGGGGCAAGTTTTAAGTTTTTTAAGGTTTTGTGTTTTTTCTGGTTTTCCGGTCCCGGAGCCTTCAAAACAGGCCGGGGACGTGTTTAAATGCATCGGGGATGGTTTTTGCATCGAATTTGCATATGGAAATGGGTAAAATCATTAGAAAATCGATAGGATCCGAACATTTTGGGATTTTACAATTTTGAGAGTTCTTTTGCCAGCCCTTCGGGGAAAATACATTTTCGAAAAACGGATCCAAAACGAAAATCCAAAAGCTTAAAAAACTTCAAAGTTTTTAAAGCAACCAAATTACAGCTAGGCTTGTGAAGCTGGGCGTGGATTCACCCTGCTACGAGGGTCCAAATGGTACAGCAGCAGCGAGTGCGGGAGGTGTCTATTGGCGCAAAATTTCGGAAGGTGTGCTATCGTGGTGGAGATTGACGACAAAGGCTCACCTAGCTGTTTTTTCGGGGCAAGTTTTAATTTTTTTAAGGTTTCGTGTTTTTTTTTTCGGGTTTTCCGGTCCCGGAGCCTGCAAAAGAGGCCGGGGACGTGTTTAAATGCATCGGGAGTGTTTTTGCATCGAATTTGCATATGGAAATGGGTAAAATCATAGGAAAATCGATAAGATCCGAAGATTTGGGGATTTTACAATTTTGGGAGTTCTTTTGCCAGCCCTTCGGGGAAAATACATTTTCAAAAAACGCACCCAAAACGAAAAATGGAAAGCTTAAAAAAAAAACTTTAAAGTTTTTAAAGCAACCAAATTACAGCTAGGCTCAGTATTTAGGCTCCTGGGCAAGCCGCCGCAGATTTATGTGGCACCTTTGGTTATCATTTGCTTGCCTTGCCAGTTTCTTTGATTTGTCATGCGGCAGCGTGTCGTTGTTTCCGCAAGACCTCGACAGCCTGTGCAGCAGCCTGACCGACTTGGTGCTAGTGATTGTGACGTTTTCATTGAGAAAAGTACCAGCATCATCCTTGCAGTTCGATTACACGATTGCCTTCACTTATAGTATCTATTCTGCATACTGGCGGACGATGCACCCTCGGAATGATTTCAGTGAGCTTGCATTCCTCCCGTTCGCCTTTGCATCAGGACTGCATTCCAGCGCAACTTTGTGCTATATTTCGGTAGCCGTGTCCCTGGCAGCTTCCCTTGGACAGTTCTTCGTTGCAGTTCTTCTGATGGCAAGTGGCTTGATGCTTGTGGCATGTGGCACCCAAATTGAGCTTTCCAGCGCAACATTGCTTGCGGAGGTGCAGGAGAAGCAGCTTTCCATGGAGAAGCTATTGGACCATGCAACTGATGGGTTTTGCGAGATCGAAGTTGCACATGGCACCGTAACCAGTGCAAGCTCAAAGCTGGAGCATACCTTTGTGGCCAATGGGTCACAGTTGGAAGGCATGTGCTTCGGTGACTTTCTATGTACTGAAAATGACCGAGCTGCTCTTGAAGCAATATTCCACGACACATCCACTCGCAGAGAACTCAAGCCCATACTCGTGACGTGCCAATCGTCCAAATTTCTGGAGTTCGATGCTAAGCTTATTCCGTATTCCTCATCACATTGCCACCTCAAGATGTGCATAATGCTATTGGGTGAACTACGTGAGTTGGAGGTATCATTTGACGGTGAGGAGAAGAAGGTTGACGACGAGCAAGATGGTAGCGTGATAGAGTTTTTAGAAGATGAGTCGACAGCACTCCATCCCGCTGGAGAGAGTGTTTTGACCCCGCTCCGCTCAGACAGTGCCCTGAGTGGAGCTTCGAGTTATGCACCCTTGAAGAAAGCTTGGGGCTGTGCGACCAGCACAAGCAGCTTGGCCTATTCACAAACTGGCACGGAGTTGTCTGCCAATGCAGTTCATTTGCCCGCCATCCAGGAAGCATGCCGCAGTAGCACTAAATCTGATGGTTCAGTACCACGAGGACAGCAGTGCAATGTTGAGACGCAAACATCCTGCAGCCATGTAGCTTTGTGTTCCATAGACTGCCAGACAGACGGATCATTGATGGCTATGTTGCCACCCAGGCTTCCAGCTCGGCCGGCAGCGCGGAAACCTTACCACGTGAACCTCACCACAAGAAAGTGTGCCATCAAGAAATTCAAAGTGACACCCAAAACAACAAGGTCAATGATGGTCATGGATTTAGTTTCCAAGGTAAATCCATGTGGAAAAGGATGTTGCTTCTGGCATGTCGGGTTGCTGACATGGCTCCGACACTTCTCCCAGATGCTTGCAGAAGAATGCAGAAAGGACTTTGTGCCTTACCTTGCATGGCAATGCCCGCTTTGCTTGGTGCTTCACGATACCGACGACGATGAGCAGGATCGTCTATGCACAGTTTGTTGGAGCTCAACCGAGGATGCGTCAAGTCTTTTAAGCCAACATCTTAATTGTAATCCAGAGACCGTCGAAGATGATTCTTCAAATGCTGGGGATGTCGAGTCCCCAGCGATGAGTGACGACGGGCACTCATCTAGTGCTTAGGTGCACTTAGGAGATTAGAGCCGAAAAAACAATAGGGACTGCATTGCTCAATGCCATGTTCCGACCTTTGCTGAATGCCATTGGTGACAGTCGATTTGTGGTATCTTAGTTCTTATTATGGTGTATCTCCCTGCTTGTAGCTTGGGATCCTTAGCTCGTCACAGTCAATGTCTTGAATTGTAAGCGTGATGGGTTGGGGTATATAAATACATATATATATATGAAATATGGGAAATATATAATGGGATTTTCGTTTTTAGTAATGTTCTGTCATTTTTCGGATTTGGCCTTGAATTGGCGTTGGGAGTGTTTAATATAGGGCAAAAGACTGGTGGGAGGCTTACCAAGATTTTGGCCGCCAGGCAAACCCATTCTATTTTCTTTGTTGGGTCATCCCTTGGGGAAGATACATTTTTGAAAAACCCCCCCCCCCCCCCCCCCAAAAAAAAAAACAAAACATAAGTCGTTTTTCAATATATCCAATTGCCTTCGGCATACACGCCACCGTGCCTTGTATTAATTCAACAAAGGTGCACATGTATTGGCTCATTGAAGGTGCACATGTATTGGCTGAATATGCAAGGATTAAGGGTTAAGACTTTTGTTGTTTGTTGTTTGTTGTTTGTTGTTTGTTGTTTGTTGTTTGTTGTTTGTTGTTTGTTGTTTGTTGCTGTGTTTTCGTGCACGACTTAGAGAGACAATTGAAACCAAAATTGGCATACAAATTAAAGACACACACAGCAAATTGTTCGTTTGTGTGTTTGTTGGTTCGTTTGTTAGTTTGTTTGCTTGTGTGTTTGATTGTGTGTTTGTTGGTTTGTTTGTTTGTTTATGTGTGTGTTTGTTTGTGTGTGTGTGTTTGTTTGCTTGTTTCGTGGGTTGGTTGGTTGTTTGTTGGTTTGGGATAAAGGATTATTAAGGATTTGGGAATTAAGGATTAAGGGTTAAAGCACTCCCGCTGGGGACATTGAGAGCACCCCCGCTGGGGACATTGAAAGCACCCCCGCTGGGCACATTGAAAAGACATTGAAGCACCCCCGCTGGGGACCTTGAAATCAACAATGATTTTACAATACTCTATAGTACAAACGACCACTATCGCGTTTTTTGGGGGGGAGGGGGTAAACTATACGAAAATATTTGTGTCGGAGTACAGCCGCTCACACGTAAACACACATGTGATGTTGACATGCGGAGGGCCCATGCAATCGGGGTTCTGGATAGTATAGAAGACACATTGAAGGTGCACATATATTGGCCCAATGTGCAAGGATTAAGGGTTAAGGCTTTTGTTGTTGTTGTTGTTTATATTTTGTTGTGTAATGCCCGTACCCATTTTGGCTCAAGCCTTCACTGGGTTCGTCCTGGTGGGGGTGGCGGGCTGGTTACGTTTCGTCGCCATTTGGGCTCGAACCACTTGCACTATCTTCTGCCTCGTGTGGACATGGGCCGCTGCCGCCGGTGAGGTGCGTTCTGCCGTTGAGTGGAATCTGGATCTCGTCATGCCTCACAAGCGATCATACTTTGCTACAGCGGGTGTGCTTACTAGGGCTCAATTTCGCAGGCGTGACTCTGATCGATGGTATGCTAACCTTGCTACTGCTACGAGTGGTACCTCTGTGAGTAAGGATCGGGACATTCGTATGCCGGAACTCGCCGTGGGTGAGAAACAGAACAGCCTGCAGATGTGCAGACCAAGAGCCTTTCGCAACTTCTCGTGGGCTGATGCATTCGAAGAGGAAGAGGTTGATGGCACAGGAACCCAAGGTGTTATTCAAGTCAAGCTGGACACAGTAACTGAGACACTGCAGGTAGCCGCAAGTTCACTTACACTAGCCACGAAGGGCCTTAGCGAGGCAATCAGCAACCTGGCCGACCACTCCAAGCTTGTGGCTCAATGCCCTGACGAGCTCTCTAAAGCTGTCGATTCTCTACAGGTGGTTGCCAGTGCTCAGTCGCCCTCCATGGAAATGATTGGAACAACAATCAGTAGTCTTGCCAGCCGTTGCCAAGTGTTGGAACATTGGTTGTTTCTAAGTATTGCAAGCATCTCTTGCACTCTTCACCGCAATCTCTATGTTGCTCAGTCCGAGCCAACTCCGCAGTTTCAGTGGAACCCGAACGCTACAACTTGTGTTGCCCCCACAGCCGTGGTTGCTGGCTCTGAGGCGGCGGGTCACCATAAGCATTGACGATTGCATTCCTTCTGGAGGTACTCAGGCGGATGAAACTGCAGCAGCTGAAACCGGCTCTGCAGCGGTATTTAAAGCTATTTGTGCTCCCTCTCCCAACGATGCCTCGCAATGTGATGCAACGGGCGACCAGGGCAAGGATTTGAAGCTGCCATGTAGCGATGTCACCCGTGTTACCGAATCCATCGAGAAACGCATTAGCTGGCTAGAGGCAAATCTCAGCAACGGTGCCCCCAAAGTAGAGCTGGACAAAGCGGCCATTGCCAAAACCATTCAAGTATCGATTGAGAAGACGATCCCGCTCTCCCTTTCAAAGTTTGCACCGCACATTCTCGAGCAGTGCAGAGCAATGATAGAGGAACAAGCCCAAATGCCAGCCAGTGTTGATAGCAGTATTGGTTCTGAGGCTGTTTCTGTTGCCGCTGCCCCGGACAGGTTCATTAAACAGTATGTCCAAATGCAGTGTTGCTCCAAGAATGAGTTTAATGGGAACCTCGGTTTTGTGCTCGGTAGTCTTGACGGAGGCCGATATGCAGTTTTCGTCCCGGGCTGCATGCAGCGGATATCAATCAAGCCAGACAAGCTGCGGCTTTTGTCCTTCGCAGAGGCCACCAAATACTTTGGCTTGCCAGGCTTTTGGCAGCAATCCTTCCACAGCCTTGTGTTTCAGGAGCAACAGATATATGAAGCAGAAAAGCACAAGTCGCAAGGAGTGCCCCCCCACCAAGGTTGACCAAGCAGCGATCAGACTCAAGGAGCTTAAGGGTGATAGTGACGAGAAGAACGCTATTCTACAGTTCCTGATGAGCATGGATGATAGAACTATGGATTCTTTTTGAACAGCGAGGACAGCGATGAGGGAATTGAGAATTATTTTAAGGGCCGTGCTGGCTCTTCAGCTAACGTTTGAGATTGCATGATGGAGTATAGCAAAGCTGACTCCGTTAAAACAAACATGTTGTGTAATGTTAGTTGTTTGGGACATTCGTGCCGGAGTACAGTAGACAAGCAAAAAGAAATGAACGCACACACGGGACGTTGACATGCGGACAGCCGCTCGGTACATCAAAATAAGTGACACTACCATAATATTGCAGCCTAAACGGTGTCAGTAGCGCGATGTTTTGAAGTTTATGTTTGACATGCCGCTTGGAACATTAAAATGAAGGTATTGCCTCATACAGGACGCCATTATTGAATTGTTTCGAGGTTTAGGTTTCATTGGGCTCTTTTGGCTTGTCTTCGGTAGTCTTTGGGGGGCTGCATCTTCTTTCGGCTTCTGATAGTTTCAAAATGGATTCTGAGCAGAAGTTGAAAAAAAACTATGGTCATGAGTTTTTTTTAGACTTCTAGAATTTGAGTTTTTTTTTGGATTCTGACAAGTCAATTTTTCGAGATTTTCAAGTTTTCTCAATGTTTCCAGAGGTTTTCTTTCGACTTTTGGAGTTTTATTTTGAATCGTAATAGTTTTTTTTTGGCGCTTGAGGCTATGTAACCCTAGAATCTGCCAGAAAGGATTGGAAACCTGCTAGTGAGCCAGCGGAGCATCCCCCAAGTTGCAGACGAGACAAGGAAATGTGATTTGCGCGAAATGTTGCAGCAGCTTTCCCGCCTAAACAAAACCATCTCCGCACAGAATGTCGTTATATATAAATATATATATATTTTTCAAGTGCTTTCCAGCGTAAAATCGAACAGGAAGGCTCACAATGAAATTTAATTGCAGTGTAATGTCACACCAAAGGAATAATACGATGGGATGCCTATTGGCAAGACACCCCGGCTATAGAATTTAAGCCTAAGTTGCATTTATTTCAAACGGGATAATAAAACACAACTGCTTAGCTCAAGAATGCATGTTAATAAATGCGAAACCAGAGCTTAGTGTGAAGCATGAAGCCCAAAAGCTATACGGTTTACGAATTGAAAACTTTCTAACATGCTGTAGATTCGGCTTGTGTTAAGAAGCGGTGTGTTTTGTTCACTCCAGGTGCTAAGACGCATAAGGTATGGCGGTGATATACCCACCCTAGGGTATGGCGAGATGATATACACCCTAGGGTATGGCGATGATATACCCTAAAGTATGGCGGTGACATAACCTAAGGTATGGCGGTGATTTACACTAAGGTATGGCGGTGATATACCCACCCTAGGGTAGGGCGATGATATACCCGAAGGTATGTCGGTGATATACCCTAAGGTATGGCGGTGATATACCCACCCTAGGGTATGGCGACGATATACCCTAAGGTATGGAGGTGATATACCCTAAGCTATGGCGATGATATACCCCAAGGTATGGCGGTGACATACCCTAAGTTATGGCGGTGATATAACCTAAGATACGACTGTGATATACCCACCCTAGCGTAGGGCGATGATATACCCTAAAGTATGGCGGCGATATACCCTAAAATATGACAGTGATTTACCCTAAGGTATGGCGGTGACATACCCACCCTAGGGTAGGGCGATGATATACCCTAAGGTATGGCGGTGATATACCCTAAGGTATGGCGGTGATATACCCACCCTAGGGCATGTCGACGATATACCCTAAGTTATGGCGGCGATATACCCTAAACTATGGTGATGAGATACCCTGAGGTATGGCGGTGACATACCTTAAGTTATGGCGGTGATATACCCTAAGGTATGGCGGTGGTATACCCATCCTAGGGTAGGGCGATGATATACCCTAAGGTATGGCGGTGATATACCCAAAGCCATGGCGGTGATATACCCTAAGGTATGTTGGTGATATACCCACCCTAGTTAATCTAATTGAAAGCAAATATCGTTGTACAGATAAAGTGAAGGTGCTGTTCCTGTAAATGACTTCGCTTCTGTGACATATCCTGTCAGATAATTCACTGTAGTTCAAATATCATGGGAGTAGCAGACTACTTTTTGCTGCATTGTTTTCATGGGCAAACTATTATGCGGAATACACAGATGATGGGTGAGTCAATCAGCAGCTCCTTTATTACTTGCAACATGCCATCTCTGTCAAGGCATGCATTCACTAGGACCTACAAAAAGTTAGAGGTCTGGATCCGCTCCTGCCAGCATACTCTCAGAGTCACAGTGCTGGGTGAGTGAATCAGCAGCTCTGTTATTATTTGCGACATGCCATCTCTGTCAAGGCTTGCATTCACTAGGACGTTCAAACAGTTAGAGGCCTGGATCCGCTTCTGCGAGCATACTCTCAGAGTCACAGAGCGCTTGATCAGGGAGCGAGTTTGCAAGCATACGTATCCGTTTGGGGGCGATCTTGTTCACCTGTTCGGTCCCTCGTGTCCGGCCTTGTCTCTTTTTGAGTGGAATGTTATGGGGGCTTGGCTTGGGCTGGGGTGTCAGAGGAGTGGCTATCCACGTCATAAACTTGATATGCTCGCACCCGCCATACCTTGCGTACCAGATGCAGGTGCAGAAAGGGTTCTGCGCCGACCGGCGGAAGCCTGCCATATGAGCTGCATCGCGACAATCCACTATGTACACCACGTCCACGAAGTGTTCCCGCACTCGACGCTGCCTGGTCAGGCGATGTACACTTCCATCGAGGCCCCGATGTTCAAACAATAGGCCTCCTTCGAGCAGACAATCCACGAGTTCCTGACCATACATGCGCAGAAGCTTCATTCCACGCTCGGCCGTTTGTACGTTCAGACAGATGCCTTCGTGGGCTGGCATAGCTGTTATTTCCAGACTGTCGGTAATCTTAACTGTGTGAGATATTATAGACCCTTTTTTTTGCAATTCCCAAAACTCCAATGCCGTGGTGCGTCCAGCATTGGCCAGTGTCTGACTGTTCAACAAAGCTGGGTCTTCCTCTGGTGGATGGATGTAGTGCTTCTGCAGGTCGTTCCAGTCATAGGCTTCTGCGAAGGAGCTCTCGTACAATTTCTGAATATCCTTCAAGACGTCGGCACCTTGTAACTTCTTCATTGTCCAGTTCTTAACTTGCTTCTCGAAAGAATTGTGGACACTGTTGGCCGCCTCAACCGGTGTACTGCCGCAATCGTAACCGTGGCACATGTTAGATAGTCCTGACCAATGCAGCGCAAATGTCATGACGGTGTCGTTATCAGGATTCCAACAGACGAGGCCGTAGTCTTGCTTCAATTTCCACAATGGACTGCGAACCGTGTAGACGGAAGTGGATGCATTGCCCAAGTACTCTGCTGCCGCCTTCTCACCGAAGTCGTGCTCGATTCTATCTAAGTTACCTTGATGCAGTACGGAGAACAGATCGAAGCTTGGGAGACGCCTATTTGTGATCCAGCTGTTCGCAATCCACGAAGAATGTGTCTTCATCAGGCGGGCTACCCCTGTCTTCGCCTTCGTGCGAGGTTTCTTATTCGTTGTCACAACATCTTCGACAGGCTTTAATGTAGTCTTGCGAAGGTGTTTGTCCAGAGTGCCTTGCGCGCGCTGCATATGGAACACATCATTCACAGGGCGAGAATGACCATCACCGAACACCTCAATACGGGCACGCTCAATCCCAGGCGCATAGTCCTTGCACATAAATATGTAGAGTTCTTCTAGTTTTGCTTGGCCCGGACGATTGCGTGCCCACAGCCAGCAAGCAGCTTTGAAAAAAAGTATGAAATTATGTACGGATTCGACATTGACGATTCCTTGCAGCAGCAGCTGTCCATGAGTTGTAAAAGCGCGTCCTTGTACTCGCTGTCCTCGTGCATTTGTCCCGAAAGTTGTGTTGCGCAGCTTGTCTTTAGTTCCACCAAGCAGCGTAGCGATGCCGAAGCCATCTTCTTTGCACACTCCTTGCTTCACATCTACGATGAGAACAACTTGGTCGTTTGAGAAGTGTCTGAAACGCCGACCCATGCCCTCGGTGGCAAATGCAACAAAGAGTTTCTCGCCTGCGTCAGGCAAAGGATCTGGAATGATTTGCAATTGACACAAAGCTGCGTGCTTTGTTGTTGAGTGCATCTTTGGCCATTCGTCGATTTTTTGGTACTCAACTAGATCAACCAGGTTTGCGGATCTACATTGTTCTAAGCCCTCTGTTTTAAAACGTTCTGGCATTGCAGAATGATGCATCTTAGCACGGGTGAAGAAGTTTTTGCGCCACGAGATCAATGTTTCCATCGAGCCTTCGTAAGGTAAGCCTTGTTCAAGGAGATGATCGCGTAGCTCTTTTGATGTAGCCGAAACTCTTGTTTTCAGAAAAGCCTTCAGCGCCTCAATCTGCCTCGGCGTGAATGATGACGCTACATTTTGTTTTTCATCTCCGTGGTTGTGTGAACAGCATTCGTGGATGATTGTGGCACAGCATTCGTGATGGCCAGATTTTTGAAGATAGTGGAACATCTCAAGGAAACAAGGACACGCTTTTTCTGGGAGACCACGACATACTGCAATTGTACGCGCATATATGCCCTTGCTCGCCGCTGCAACCTTCGACTCCTTCACCGTCGAGTGGAAGTTGAGTTCCTTTGCCTTGTATCGTAGAAATGATATTCTCTCGTTGGAGGTCATGTGCAGGCCCTCATTGTTTGGCTTAACTTCACTGAAGATAACCTTGGGGGTGTTTGCTTTCAACAGAGGTACTCGTTTCTGAAAGTTCAGGGACTTTGCAGATCCGATTTGCGTTTCTGTTTGTATCAAAGAAGTGTTGCCGCTGTTCTGTAGTTTCGAGGGTTGCCCGTCCTTCTTTTCCGACTTCAGATCGTCTGCATCGCTGCCAAGGGATGTCTGCGCGCAATCTTCGAGCAATTTCCAGATCATTCGCCCATCGGAGTCTGCGGAGGCTTCTACTTCGACTTCAACTCCTACCAGAGAACCAGCAGCCCAATTATAGCAAGGGAGGCGGCATTTCCGCATCAAGTTACGCACGGACTCGGGCAAAGACTCGTATAGAAATTTATGTAAATAAGGATATCCGCGATGATCCTTCTTCATGCGTCCGAAGCCAAATTTTTGTGCGATCATCAATAACTCCGTCATGTCGAGGAGCATATCACTGAAAAGTTGCGAAGTGGGTGATGTCTCCTGCTGTAGAATCCTCCACTCAATGATGACGCCTATCATGATTTCGAATGTGATCCGTGCCCCTGAACAGACACGTAGAACTCTGAGCAATCGCTCGGGTATCTTCTCGTCGTGATCACTGATATGTTGCCGCGGCAGCCAGCTACGATTTTCCACATCGACGGCCAGGGCGGCCTGCCCTGCCATATATTTCCGCATTACGGCATTCATAGAAGCATTGAATACAGCATCTGAAACGTCCTTCCGCAAGGTAATATCAGACCACACATCATTATTTAGGGCTCGTTCCCAGAACTGTTCGACGAAATGGTTGAAGAATATGTAAGTTCCCAGCCAGTATAAACTCTTCGGCAGCGATACTTTCAAGGATTCATTGTCAGTGTTTCTCTTATTCTTCTTCATGTAGAGCTCGAGCTTTTCGAAAATTCTGGTTTGCTCCTGGGAGCAGCTGAACTCGAGTTCTTCGTTGACGTGATTGGGTAGCTTCGGCCCACATGTTCGCAATAGCATCTTTATCATATTGCTAACAATAGGGATTGTTATTCGCCGAAGGAAATCACAGTGTTCTGCGGCAGCAGGATCGCAGTCTCCACCGAATGTAAACTCGCAACGCTGCGGCAGGCCGACCTTGTGGTTTTCAGCTATGCACGCCCAGAATTTGATTGCATAGTCGTCTTGCTGCATAAAAGTGATTGTCACATTTGTGTGGTCGAAGTTGGTGTCGGGCACATCTGGAATTGGTTTCTTAGGGTTGCCTTTTCGCGTTGCTCGCTGTGCAGCCTCCATGGCATCACGAGTTTTCATAGTTTGGTGGTAGAACTCGTCTCCGTGTGCAGCATCTAAGAAATATTCGAGATCAGTGTGCTTGCTCGCATCAACAGGACGACCAACTGCTTGATTTGGACTCAGGCAGCGACCTGCGTCGGCTGCACGCATCCAGAGGTAACCATTGCATTGGCGCAATTTGTGTATGGCTGCGGCGGTGGTGCTGCTCTGCATGCAATGATAACTGTCCGCTTTTGTTCCCTCGCAGAACATCTCCAACCTTTCATCAGCCATAGCCAAGTCTGCTGCGCCGCTGAAAGGTTTAAGACCAGGCGACTTCCCCTCGCCAGCACCTGCAGTCATGACACACCATGGCCGACTCTTGGAGCGATATCGGGCTAGTTTCAAATACGCCCTCTTGTTCTGCAATGCACCCATAGTTGACATAGTGGAACTTTCAAAGAAAGTGCTGGGGATAGCTTCAGCAATAGACGTTGCTTCCATGAGAACCACGAAGGGATATATGAAGCAATCGCCTGTGTATGGCTTCGTCTGCATCGCTGTGGCCGAAGTCATTTTGTCGCGCAGAAGTGCTTCCATAAATCTGTTGTATCTCTGTGGGCCATCTTCAAGTTTCACAGGCGCACCAGTTTCGGACAACCACTGAGGAAGCGTCTGCAGAAATTGTATGCTGCTCTTGAATGCGAAGTCTATGTGTGCTTCCTCCTGCTGTTCCTCTTCAATGACCGCCTCCTTGCGCTTTGCTATGAATATATTTAGCAGGCGGCGTGCGTCACTTTGCAGTCGCTCCTGGCCTTGGTTAGTTGGCATGTACAAAATTTCTTCCGAAGATACCAACTTCGCAGCAACACCTTCTGTGTCTGCATTTGCTGCTGTAGGCCTGGCAAAGCAGCCACGTTTCGAACTTTCAGGCACTGGCCGAGCTTTCTCAGATCCCTGTTGACCGTCTGTGTTGGTCGCACTGGAGGGTGCAGCGTCTCTTGCTCCCAGTTGCTGCGAACACAATATGCCTTCTTAGAGAAGTTATTATGAAAGCCTTTTCTTTTTCTCACTTCGAAAATGTTTTTGAAATTTTGAGGAAATCCGATCAGCCCCCGTTACCGTGATCATGTGTATTTTCGAATTTACTTTGCACTATAATCATGTGTTTGCTAGCTTCATGCCGAGAGCAAGTATATTCAGCCCCTGTGCCATACTTCCATACCTTTGAATATGATGTTAATACATGTGAGTACCATACTTCCATACCTTTGATAACGTCATTAATTGGGTTATATGTGTTGACCAAGGAAAAAGACTTCCATCATTACTCAATGAGTACCTTCGGGTGCGGCTTCTATGCTATACACCAGCAAAGTGCTATTAGTGTAGGCCTCCTCAGGCAGGCCGTCCAAGACAAGCGGAACATTGGCATCGTTATACAGATAACATCGTCGACTCCTTCCCGAGGTCGATGACTGAGACAAAATAACATATGTGACATAGTGACCCGCTGAAGTGTTGGGACCCCTGTGTACGATGATGCTGCGGAGGTAGAACATACGACCGGACCCGGCTCTTATCTCAAAATTCGGAATAATTTTCATCACGATCTTGGTTGTTGTGTGATGCTCCCGACTGTAATTCATACGTTTGAGCGCCAGCAATAGAAGCTTGCCTTGCGGCGAGCCCGTCTGAATATTCCACACATTCGGTGCGTTCTCACAGGCTGGGCAACTATCACGCTGGACATCCAGCGGCGTTTTCTGAGAATAAAGCTCAAACAGGGACCATTCTGATTTCGCAGATGCCAATTCGATGACCGGTTCCCGTTGCTGACGCTGACGCTCGTTCAGCTCCAAGTCACTCGAGAGAGGTAATGTCCATATGACATCCAGGTGTTCTTGCTTCTCATTGAAGTCAGGTGTTGCCTCGCAGCCACAAGCATAGACCGTGTCTATTTGTTGTTGAAAGTGGACACGGAAGAGTGTTTGCAGAGACTCCTGCCAGACATTCTGAACATCATCCAGATTGGGAGGTGTGAATGAGAGCATTGTCATCAAAGCATCGCAGGCGTCGTGCTGCCTAGTTACATAGCAAACCATGGAAGCTTCAGTTACATAAACTAATGGCGAATACACAGCCAATACAGCAAGAACAATGCCTGGTGCCTTGCACGTGGGGCCTGATACCTGAGGCTTGGTCGCTGGTGCAGGGTAGCTGACTTGTGATACTTGGTACCTGGAATTTAGTCATCGACACTTCCTGAAGAGACTATTTATTCATCACCGATTTGTTGCCAATTTGGTGTTTGTTTCTTACTCGGAACTTATTTAAATCGTTTCCGTGATTGTTCGGTTCTATTGGATGCCTACATGTTTCTTCATCGCTATAAATCACTTATGATTTGATTTCAATTGTTTACTTAAGTATTATCCGGCCCTTACTGGTTGTTTATTCTGTGAACATTTATTTGATACTCCTTGCCTGATGCGTTTCAACTGATTATGCTCTGCCTGAGAAAGATGTTTGTTGTTGACTGTCCGCTGTGTATTCGCTGTAATTGAAGGTTCCATGATGTGAATGCAAGCCTGGTCAAGAAATTCCATTTTCCCTGTGAGGCTCGCAAATGTGTGGCCATGTCAAGGGAGTCGAAAAAATGCTGGAAGAAGGCGATGTCACAGGAGTTTTCTGCTGACCTACTTAACTCTTCTGCGAGTTTCATGCAACACCAAGGGCAATGTGCTTGGTCTGCGCACGCATGTGTCCGCAGCAAAGATACGAAGTCATCACAACAGAACAACGATTGCAGCAAAGCTCCTAAATAGCATGTCGCATTGTTAGGATTCGTGAAGCCACTGCGAGGTGTCTGCATGCCGGCAGTCTGAACGACGGTGTTTGTACATCCAGCCGTAGACGCTTCGGTTTTTCGCCTCAGACGCTTCCTCATTCCAACAATAAAATGTAGGGTTGATGTGTCAGTTTGTTGCCAAAGCGGATAGCACTGATAATTTGCAAGGTCGTTAGCCTGTGTAACTTCAGCAACCGTAAGACACACGCTGGCAGGCGAGATATGTTGCGGAAGATATGACACATCGCCGCGCAAACTCAGCCATGCTGCAGGCCCAAGTTCAGCATGAATACACATCAGCTTCTCCCACGTTAGCAAGAGAGGTCGCCCGAAATTATAAAACCAATTGCTCCAATGAAACCACCATAATGTATTATAACGATCCTCATGCACAATCACACCAGCGCGGAAGAAATCATGTAAAGCAGTGACCGCGATCAACAAGTCATTCTCTGAAGACAACGGTTCCCATCTGTTGGAAAGCAAGAGAGTCAACCTGGCTGTTTCAGGCAACAACCAGAACAGTGATTTCAGAAGGCAAAAACCAGAAACACTAGAATCTATATCGTGTGTCTTCAAGAAAAAACATGGAAAGCGAAACTTTCTCCTTAGCTCGGGTGCATTGACGGCTACTGTGTGCAAGGCGTGAAATACATCCGAGAATGGAAACGCAATCGGAGCTTGATCTGGTGTCTTGGGAAAATCTACAAATGCATTGTGAGATGCAAGCGAGCGACTGTAAAGGTCCTCGTCCTGATCACCAACCCTAGACGGAAGAACTTTAGGACATGAATGTACCGAGTCTTCTTCAGAATCTGGATCACAACCCTGGCACGGGCAGCAACAAGGAACATGATTGTCCACGCTGTAAGCACAATAAACACAAAATGGTCGACGGGCCTCCTGCTCGTATAGGCATGCAGCAAAGGGACATCTACAAAGGCCTCCTAAGATGCGCTTTGAATGATTGTTGAAGACAACGAGGTCTGGGTGCTTCTTTTGCTCTCCGACGTCAGAGCACCTTCTCGTAGATGCAGAAGGCTTATCACATAACCCACAAAGTTTCTCGAAGGAGTGGATATGGTTAGACATGAAAAGATCAAAGTCGCGTCCGTCACGACGCGAGCGTGTGCGACAACCATAGGAACGCACAATCTTCTTTCTCACGACTCGTTGCGTCACTACGTCCTCCACAAGACGTATTGATGCACCTCCTTTCGACAGACGCACATATTCGAGAACTTTTGATGACTCACAGAAACATCGCAGACCTTCAGGAATTGCGCTGTGCAACCAAACATTGTCTTCGAATATTTTGGTCAAAGTCGATGGAGTAATGTTACCTCCGTTGTGACGAGCTAACTTGAAGAGGAACTCTTCGACTTCTGAACGAGGAAGGAGATGCGGAAACTCTTCCTCTGACCATGCTGCCCAAGATCCCATTGGCATAGATTCACCTTTCAAGTGACTTGTATTTCCCGATGGACTGGAAGCAGAACCGCAAAGGTCTTGTCTTGAGGCAAACTGGCTACAGAGAATTTTTATCTTAGAGCATGCTGTAAGAAACGAGGTTTGAATATATTGAAAGACAACACATCACGTGTAAGAAACCAGGTTTCAATATATTGAAGGCACATCACATGTATGACAGTAACCTACTGTAACGATGACTCTCAAACCTAATATTCTCTTTATGGACACTGAAAACTAACTTTCACGTCATATGGTCGATCCCCAGGCCACGAGACATGTATTTCTTTATGTATTGAGACTGACATGGACCCATGCGCACGCAGCTCCAGCTCAAGAAGTCATTCCTAAATTTGAACCGTGAAATTCATACTGTTGACATCAAGTCTTGGGTGCTGGGACTGCTTATCTTGTAATCTGATACTTGTTTAGTTATTGCATACAGATGGCCTTCGGCCACCGTATTTTTAATGAATCTCCTTGATGGCGCTTTGCGTTGGTGCTGGATGTAAGACTTCGGAATTAGGTTCTCGGCCTGCGTACCGCTCTTGTGCTCCACGCATGAGTTCACGGTTTGTGATCCTTGCATGTGTTCCTGGTTTGAGTTCCTGATCTATGTGCTTGGATTGAACTTCAGGTTCTGGAGTTATCGGTCGACTGGTGTTGCTTAATGGTGTTGTCTGTGTGTGCATTCAACCCTTGTGTTCCAGTCTTGTGTTTTCATTTTTTTATGCTCCCGGCTTGCGTTCCTGACCTGAGGATTGTGATCCGAGCTGAGTTCCTGCGTGCACTGCTGGCTTGTGTTCCTGGCTTGCGTTCCTGGCTGGTGTTCCTATTTTGTGTTTCCGGCACGTACTCCCTGCTCGTACTCTCGTCTTGTAGTCCCGGCTTGTGTTCTCAGCTTCTGCTGTTGTTGCGTTTCGCTCACGGTGTGCGCTACCGGCTTGTGTTTTCCAGCTCCTGTGTTGCACGCTTGAGTTCACGTTTTGTGATTTTTGCTTGTGTTCAGAGCTTGTGTTCCTGAGTTGTGGGGTTGGACTAAACTGATGGGTTGTGTTCTCGGTCGGCTTGTGTTCCTGCATGGTGCTAGCGGTGTGTGTGTTCAATCCATTGTAGTCCTGTCTTGTGTTCGTATTTGTTATGCTCCCGGTGTGCGTTCTTGGCTTGGAGCTTGTGTTCCCGAGCTGTGCTCCCGAGCACACTGCTGACTTGTGTTCTGGGCTTCTGTTCCTCGCTTGTGTTCCTATCTTGTGTTCCCGGCATGTCCTCCTCGCTTGTACTTTAAGATCCCTATTTGCCTTCCTGGCTTGGGGCTTGTGTTCCCGAGCTGTGTGCCCGAGTACACTGCTGGCTTGTGTTCTTGGCTTGTGTTCCTGGCTGGCATTCCTACCTTGTGTTCCAGGCACGTCCTCCTTGCTTGTACTCTGGTCTTGTGTGCCCGGCTCGTGTTCTCAGTGTCTGTTGTGGCATTTTGCTCACGGAGTGTGCTAACGGCTTGTGTTCTCGACTTGTGTGCTTGTGTTCCCGAGCTGTGCTCCCGAGCACACTGATGGCTTGTGTTCTGGGCTTCTGTTCCTCGCTTGTGTTCCTATCTTGTGTTCCCGGCATGTCCTCCTCGCTTGTACTTTATGATCCCGTTCTGTGTTCCTGACTTGGGGCTTGTGTTCCCGAGCTGTGTTCCCGAGTACACTGGTAGCTTGTGTTCTTGGCTTGTGTTCCTGGCTTGCGTTCATACCTTGTACTCCAGGCACGTCCTCCTTGCTTGTACTCTGGTCTTGTGTGCCCGGCTCGTGTTCTCAGTTTCTGTTGGGGCGTTTTGCTCACGGAGTGTGCTAACGGCTTGTGTTCTCCACTTGTGTGCCGCTCTTGTGTTCCTGGCTTGGGGCTTGTGTTCTCGAGCTGTGTTCCCGAGTACACTGTTGGCTTGTGTTCTTGGCTTGTGTTCCTGGCTTGTGTTGGAACTGTTAAGCCTCGGTACCTCTAGTCGACAAAGAGTGATCGAGAAAGGCAATAAGGCCTTGAGCAAAGGATGGCTCGATACACAGGTAATGACTGTATAGCACATATGAGGCCCATCTATAGACACATGTGGCTTAGTCAGACTTTACCGTTTTTGGGTGCTCGTGTGCACAAATTGCTGGATTTGCATTATCCTCTTGTTCGATTGGGTGGCTCGTTGTTTCAGTTCGTGTTTCCAATATGTTCTGTTTGCATTTCTCAGTTGTTTGGTTCTCGTTTACCAACTGTTCGGTTTGTGATTACCAATGTTTCGGTTTGCGCTTCCCGGTTGTTGTGTGTGTGCATTTCCCGGTTGTCTGGTGAGTGTTTCCCGGTTACTTGGTTATTGTTTCCCGGTTGTTTGGTGTGCCTTCCCCGGTTTTCCGCTGGGTGTTTCCCGTTTGTTCGGTTTGTGCTTCCCGGTTGTTGTGTTCGCATTTCCCGGTGTTCCGGTTTATGTTTCCCTGTTATCTGGTTCGTGTTTCCCGGTTTTCCGGTTTGTGTTTCCCGGTTATTCGGTTCGTGTTTTCCGGTTGTTTGGTTTCCCTTACCCGGTTTCCTGCTGAGAGTTTCTCGTTTTTTCGGTTTGTGTTTCCGGCTGCCGTGCTCGCATATCCCGGTGTCCCGCTTTGTTTTCCCGTTTGCTTGGTTATTGTTTCCCGATTGTTTGGTTTGCCTTTCCAGACCAACCACTGAGGCACGGGAGTACACCTTAAAGACGTCTCGGACATTCATCGGTAGTGAATCTTGCTCAGCTTTGCGATAAACATTGGTTTTCCAATACAAGTGACATAAATACGAAATGCTCTGCATTTGTGCGCAACACTGATTGAATGACATGTTACTTAATACAAGCCCCATCGACTAAACACAAGCAAAAACCTATAAAAAAGATAGCGTTCGTTTTGTGTAGTAGAACAATGCAAACATGCAACGTATTGTTTTTTAGATGACTCACCAACAATCCAATGCTAGTTGGGCGGATGCGAAGAGACAAGTATGCTATAAGCATACCAATGTATTTAAGCCGAGCGCCTTGAGCCAAAATGACACAGTGCAAACATGCAACGTATTGTTTTTTTAGATGACTCACCAACAAGCCAATGTTAGTTGGGCTGGGGCGAAGAGACAAGTATGCTATAAGCATACCAATGCCTTTAAGCCGAGCGCCTTGAGCCAAAATAATACAGTGTAAAACTACATAAGTAGAGTTATACAGTTTTTATCAGTGGGTCACACAAAGCACTAACATTATTACCCACTAAGCAAATATGTTATAATTTGCAAAATCACCACAATAACTTTTAAACATGCAGTGGTCTCACTACATGTTGATGTAAGTTGTGTCCAGGAATCCAACCAGCTGTATATATATATATATATATATATATATTGTATATATATATATATATATAGAGAGAGTAATCCAATGAGAGCACACCGCACTAGATGTTGATATAACAGGAAAAAACAAATATGCATTATTGAATGTGTGTTGTTTTTGTCGATGCATAACCACTGACATCCAGGGTTCATCACGAATTAAAACAAATCTGGCCGAGACACTCTCGGCCAGATTTGTTTTAATTCGAGACAAAAATGGTTATCAATTACAAGTGTTAGCTGCATCATTTTTTATTGTTGCACATTTGTTTACCTATAATATCAACAACTTGTTGTTGCTGCTTGTTTCAGTGCGAAAGCAAACAAAGTCGACAAGTGCCAGCCCTAGTCAGAGGAAGAGCTGGTGGAGGAAGTCGAAGAAGAAGAGGCCACCGCTCTCCGCTTCCTCAACCAATCCACCACCGCCTGCTTCCGCTTCGCAGGGCGCAAGGGCTTGGTCTGCGTCTTCAACCAAGCCTGTCAGCTCATAATATATACACCAGCAAAACAGTATAGTATGTGATTGAATAATAAATCATGTGGTTGTACGCAACTCAACATATATACATATATGTTGGAATTACATGTACAACCAGTGATTCATATATTCAAACACATATACTATATTATGGTGGCGGTGTATATATTATGAGCACAAAAAAAACCTGTGTCGCAGCACACCGGCTATGGTCGTGGGCGATACCACCAGTCTTGCCATTAAAAAGATGGCAACACTGGTAGCAACGACCAGGGTAACGCTCTGGGCGGCCTTCCTTCTGCTTCTTCCTGTCAAATTTCAAAAATACCATTAATATGTTGTTAAATTTGTTGAATATGGCATTATATTCACATTATCATTATTCTACTGGATAAAACACAGTAGTATAGGTATGAAATGTGATAACTAATGTACCATAGGAATGCCATTGGTTATCACATTTCATCACTATACTACGGTGTTTTATCCAATAGTATAATGATAATGTGACCATAATGCCATATCCAACAAATTTAAACAACATATTAAGATACATTGAAATTTGTAGCATATCTTCAACTTGGCCGCCTTCTGGCGCAAAGTAGCCCGGTGCTCCGCCTTGAGCAAAGTCCGCTGTCGCGCCTGTGAGTAGTCGCAATCACAGCAATAAATACGATGACTTAAGTGTTATTGTTTTGACTTCACCAGATTAGCATGACACACACAATCGATGTATTTTAATGCATTTTTATTTATTCAATGTCATTAGTATATGTTTCACAATATTCAAGATTACTGTATATTTATTTAGTAACATAATTTGAAAGTGGCGTATCATGCTAACCATATGAATAATCAAAACATAAACAATCAAGTCTATTATGTGTATTTATTGCTGTGAAATGCAACACCTTGAGCACCGCCGCTTCCGCACAGATATCCGCCAAATGCTGGCGCACCTTGTGCTTCTTATGCTCCAGCAATTCTAGTTTTGCAGCAACTCGCTCACGCTCCAATCCATACCGCCCCATTGCGAAAACAAAACCGACTGGAATTTCAACAAGTGGGCAATAAAAGATTAAAAAGCTTTATGTGCGCATATAATAATGTGTATTGAAATGTAAAAGTATATATTTATACACCTTGAAAATATTTGTTTTAATAATCTACATTTTAATTTGTAAGTAAAATTAATAGTGTCAACAATTCATAAATCCAATTTGTATGATTTGGGTCGTATCTCAATGAATAATATATGACGATATATGAATACTATACACAAACCATACAAATCACAATAATATGTATTGAAATGTATAATTATATATTTATACATTTCGACAAAAATATTTGTTTTAATAATCCACAGTTTAATCTATAAGTAAAATTAATATTGTCAACAATTCATAAATCCAATTTGTATGATTTCGGTTGTATCTCACTGAATAATATATGACGATATATGAATACTATACACAAACCACACAAATCACAATAATA
>Ga0099797_100448_pt1 | contig 26537 bp, 29 predicted proteins | sample Uncmet_Sort48C_1_FD_89871 | JGI IMG/M metagenome (GOLD analysis project Ga0099797, IMG submission 89871) | Marine eukaryotic communities from CALCOFI LINE 67, Pacific Ocean - C012_Sort48C_1 | ecosystem: Environmental > Aquatic > Marine > Oceanic | place: Pacific Ocean: Monterey Bay | collected... | reverse complement strand
GTTTTTCGAATATTCCGGCGATGCGGCGTTCGAAAAAACGGAAGTACGATCTCATCGTATCGAATCCACCTGTGCACCGACTCACGCAGCACAATTTCTCGGTCGTGGAAGATATCATCAGGGACGGGCACAAGTGGTTGAAAAAGGATGGGGCGATGTTCTTGGTCTTGCAGCAGTATGTGCCACTCGGTACGTTAGTTGCGCGTCTATTCGCGAACGAACTTAAACCCGGCCAATCAGTGGTCATGAGCGAGCCAACTATCATGAGGGAATACGCGAGTGTAACCTGCCGCGCGTGCGACGGCAAATATGCGGTGTGGGAGCTCAGGAAGTGATTTATTTGCGATGTGTGAGCTGAGGAAGTGAGATCAGCACTTACTGTCGGTTTAGTTAAAATTCCAGCGTAAGGATAGGAGTTGCAACATTATACAGTGGTGATACTTATCATACATTCTTTTCTGGGAAATTCGTTTGAGAATTTTTTTTCAAAGTATGTTCAGAGCACGACTAGAAATATAAATTTCTGTAAAGTGTTCTGAATTTCTGTGTAAATACTGCGGAACGTAATTTTGTCAGTCTCCGAACCGCAACGCGAAACGGGAGGAACGAGGGGCCGTGATCATGTAGAATCCAGAGTGCGACAGTTCATTGCAGTCTCCATGGTAGAATTTGGTAGAGGGCCCGAATGAGAGTGCTTGTTGATAATTGATCCGTTGAACACTCGAGCCATGGCTTTTGCTCTCGCCAACCGTTTTTGCATTTTTAGCCGTTTTCCCAGTGGTGTATGGGCGTTGTTCGTCACCCTTCTTCTTGTGAGACCCGCTCAGGGCCGCCTGGGTCTTCCCGCGGAGGATGCGGCGTATACAGCCCCGGAACCCGCCGAAGCGGACGCAGGAACGGAGCCAGCCGACCTAGCTCCCTCTAGGGGAACTGATCCACCTGTCGGAACGGACGGTGTTGGGGTCCCATCGGGCCCATCCGCATCAACGGGCAGCCCAACAGGCCCGGGCGGAACGGGGCCGATATTGAAGAAAAAAAAGAAAAAGGCCAAGAAAAAGGTATTATTGATTCGCTCATATGATTATTTTCAGTATGGATCCAATCAACGAGCTGCACGTTTCCGACACCGTTCGTATCCATTTTCTACGCTTGTCGAGGCAACTTGCGAAAGGGTTTATTGAAGTATTTCTGAGAACTGGGATGATATTCATAGGCTTAAGTTTTTGGAACCGGGAAAGAGACGACCAACTGAAATTATTAGGCTTTTTGTGCAATTCAAACAGGCCGCGAAACTGGCCGCCGCGGGTGCGACGGCACCTCAAGGCACAGCAACAGCCGCCACGGCAGCAGCCACGGGTGTAGCAGCCACGGCTGCTGCTACAGACCCCGGCCTCGGAGAGGAGCAATCCCGGAAGGCGTCTAGTGCCGCGCGGAAGGCTTGCGCCGATGCGGAAAAGGCCCACAAGAAGGTTCGAAGGGCCGCGGAGAAACTCGAAAAAGCCGCCGCACTCGCGCAAAGCATGAGCACCGGACCCGGCATACTGATTGATAGCACGAATCACGGTGCAGTTCCACCGGGGTCTCAGCCTGACGCTACTGCTGGTGCTACTGGTGGTGCTACAGCTCCTCCGGGGTTGGAGGGCGCTTCTGCTCCGGGTACACCAAAAGACGAAGAAAACCCAAATAAATGCGCAGACGACGCGAAGACCCCGCAGGAAGCTGCAGATATCGCAAAAAAAGAAGCTAAGTGCGAGACCAAAAAGAAATTATTGAAAGCGAAGGAGATCTCCGTCAAACGCGACAAGGAGGCGGCCAAGAAGAAGGGCGCGGAGCAGGGCAAGAAGGAGGTGTTTTGAATAGTATAAATGTAATATTAGTGTGGTTATAAATATTTGCTGATCTCCTTCTTATAGCTCTCTATGTATTAATATAGAGGCAATGTGGTTGCGCGTACATGCCAGACAATCACACAAAAACGAAGGCCGAGGAGGAGGTGCGCAACCAGGCCATGGAGGAAGCGAAGAAGGAGTCCTTGGAGGAGGAGATGCGCAAAGATCAAAGTGACAAAGAGAAAATACAAACGTTGGAGCACGAATTCAAAAATCTGCAAGAAAAAGCGAAGAAGGACCCCCGGTTCGCGAGCGCGGCCCAGGAAGCGCAAGTCAAAGTACAGGCCGCAAGGGCAGCGAATACCAAGTACTAATAATGTGCATCTCCTATCTATCATATTCACCATATTCTCCGACTTCGTAGTTTTTGTACTCTGTTTATTAGTTACACTAGATTTCATAGATGCGATCGGATTAATCTTTCAAATTTTTTTCGTAATATTATAATGAATCCGATATTATCATTATATAGGCAGATGATGTCGCCGCAGCAGAGGGAGAAGAAAGCGCAGATGGACAAGGCCGCGAAAGTGAAAGAGACCGAAAAGGTGAAAGACATCGACACAGTACTGAAAGTGATCGGCACGACCAAGGACGCCACGGACGCGGTCATGCAGTCGAAAAACGAGGAGGCGGAATGTGAGAAGAACGAAAAAATTGAGGAGGCGCTGCAAAAAAGTCAAGAAGAAAAGGAGCAGGCAGACGAGGAGAAGGAAAAAGCGGAGGAGAAGCGGAAAGAAAAAATCGAAAAGAAGAAGGCGGCAAAAGAAGAGGCCGAGAAGGAAAAAAATGAGGAAAAGGAGAGTCGGCAAAAAGCCAAGGAAAAAAAAGCCTATAAAGCGAAGTGCGCCTCCGAGAAACGAAAGCAGGAGAAGGCGGAAAAGCGAAGACAGAAGGCGGCCGAGGAACTCGAAAAGGACCAGGACAGCGAAGAAGAGGAGGCTCATCAAAAGATCATCAAAGACGAAGTTCAGCAAAGAAAACGCGGCAAAGAGAAGAAGAACAAGGAGAAGCGGGCCGCGGCGAAAAAGAAGGCGGCGGCCGAAGAGACGGAGGCGGCCTGCGAGGCGGCCGAGGATGAGGCCGACGCGGACGACGCCGTGGAGGGCGCCAAAACCTGCAAGACAGCCCGCGACAAGAAGCGCAAGAAGGAGCTAGCCGCAGAAATGAAAAACATGCGGAAGAAGGCCTTCATCAAGAGCATCCTGGCAGAATAAATATTAAATGCAATTATTAATTGAAATTTGAAAAAAAGTTTTTTATTTCAACCCACCGCGATTGTGGTGAAGAAATTTTTGTCAGATCCACCATATTAAATTATTAATTCAACACATTATAAGAAGAATATCAGCTTAATCATTTCATATTCGGAGAGTGGAACAGTGCTGTATGTATTGGAGAGGCAGCTGCCATTTACATTTCTCTTGTCAACATTTTGTTTAGCATAAGCACCCTATAAATTATAATTATTCAGGTTGATCGACTCGTAAGTTTTCATGTTTTGTGGATCGTTATCGCGATCATTATATGCGCGTGGTAAGACATAATCATATGATATTTTAAGCTCTACAGAGTCCTGTTGCAGTCGCCATATTTGAATGGGTTGTAGGAAGTCGCAGCCCGACCCTGTTCCACATAGAGTTCTCTCGCCCGGGCATGCTCGATAGTTCGGTCCCAAAATTTGAATATACCGCTAGACAGGACGTTCTGTATGAAGTGCCCCGTGGGAGCACCGAAAGTACCCGCCCATGTAGTCAGAGGAATAGTAGACACAGAAGACCAGAGGGTATAATATTCATTTACTACACGAGGGAGCGGGTGCCATGCTCGGAAAGTGAGGTTGGAAATCTTGATGTCAGAATATTTTATACAGCAAGAGAACAAGAGCCCATGTCCAGGATAAATAAATTAATAATTCAATTTTTCCAGGCATAACATACTATAGGAATTCATACGTCTTGAAACTAATTCAGTGTAACAATTTAAACTTAATGAACTCTGATATTAATCAATGAAACTAATTCTGGAATTGTGCTTGAACGATGGCGAATCTGGGGCGGTTTTGCGCCACATGGTTTCCGTTGGTTTGTTTTCGAGCCATTTCAAGTTTGTATTTGGTGAAGAGAATTGGCGTGACGTCGAAAGTTGTAGAGAGCAAAAAAGTTGCCCGTGTCCCAACTTTGAAGCAACCCTCCTCCAAGGATCACTGGTCCCCTGGACACAATATTCAAGACTTAGAAGACGACAAAAATAAGGACCAACACAGCGAAGACTTACTAGTTGATCATACTCGTCGGAATGAGCAATTATTTCAAAGTAGTAACGAAACACACAACAAACGACCTCTTCTGGCAGTTTTGAAGGAGTCACAGAACCCTAAACCTGAGAATTTAGTGCCCTACATGCGTGACCCCGAGCTTGGCATCCAGAAGGGCGGAATCCACAATCCTTCCGTGTTGGTCCGGTGGAAGCGGAACTCCCAGAATTGCACGCACGACCTGTTTCGGCTGCAGAAAACCGCCTCCACGGCGCTGTACAACGCCGTGCAGGAGAATGACTTTTTACATCAGCACGTGTGCTGGCGCACCCCTACTAATTTAACCAACTGGCTCAAAGTAAACTGGCACGCGTGTCCGCCGAAACGACCGAGGCGGGACCGCAGTATTTTAATTACCATTCGCGAGCCGGTCGATTGGGTGCGGTCGTACATCGTCTTCGACGGCTGGCAAAAGAATCAAACCAAACCGGTCCGCCTGACTGCCCAATCGATGAACCGCACGCGGAAAGGTGAGGAGTGGTACAAAGAAAGAAATGGAACCAGCATTTCTAAGTTCAAGGTGCACTGCCAAGACAATTTGAGCGCTCTGGTGAAGTGGAAGAAGAAGCGACCGGGGGACGTGTGGTTGTGTCACTGCGGCCGCTCCGATCATGATCATGTTCATGCTCATGATCCGCTCCGCGATTCTTCTATTTCTACTAAAAGAAGTAGCATTACTGCAAGAAGCGGAATAAATGGAATTGCGAAACTCAAAAATCCTCAACAGAGTTTGGGAGAACAATTGCACAAGCATTTCCCGGACGTTCCTGCCAGCGCACTCTTAGTCGAAAATGTGAATGCCAGAAGCACCGTGCGCAAAATTATATTGCCCAAGAATGTGAATTCGCTACGCGAACTCATCTCCGAGGAAGCCTTCGTGATCTGGCGGGAATCGGGGTGTTTGGATGTTTGTAGTACTGGCTAGGTCAGCTAGAGAAGCATCTAGACAAAAAAGTGGTGTGAGTCAGTGCTGGTAAAAAAAGACCTGAACATGCTCATTCATGTGAACGTCAAGACTACCACATTTTGACGTACTAAGTAGACATCATCTCCCGGAGTTTTCATCATTCTTTCAGTACTAATATCAGGAGGATTGATTTCGTATTGTTGCCCTAAGCTGTCTATACCACGGAATATTGTGATCAGTTCTTGTTCGTTGGTTCCCAGCCGACCGCACGACCGTGACATCTTGATTAATGACGTCGTCATCTTTCTTTTTCGGTCGCAAGCCATTTTTTTCCACAATTATTCAGGACACGGCATCACAACTCAACTCATTTCTGTAGTGGTTCTTCGCTCGCGAAGGTCGGGGATCCGTGGGGGAAGTCGTTTTCATTCATTGCGCCAATAAAATATGTCCGCGAACAACCTCGACGAAAAGCAGCTCAATCTGTTGGATTGCATTGTCTACGCTTTGGCGTGGAACGATGAGTGCTTTTTCGGAGATTCCGAAAAAGGTTGGCCTTTCGAAAGGCTGTTCTCTGTCAAACCCCTGTACCAAGTGAAGAACAAGATCAAGGATTTTCGAAAGGGAAAAACTCGCGTTGTCTTGGAGTTTTTCAAGGACTTCGTAGCTGTTTCTGATAATAGAGTGTTCCTCACCCAGGCGGGCAGGGACCGAGTAGCTCAAGTTCCTGCGCACATGCGAAAGCGCGTGGAGAAACGCTTCGCGGCAAATAATTCAATTCCCGAGCACGTCCGGAGCAAAGCGAAGGCGCAGTTTTTAGCAGCGGAGGGCGCGGGAGCAGCAGACTGGGAAGAGGAGGAAGACGAAAAGACGGAAAGCGACTCTGACCTGAAAGAGGTGCTATTCATTTTTCTATTCTATTCTATGAGATTGCCTTCTAGCCATTGGGAGCCAGGAATCGTCCTTGTGTGAGTATATACTATAATAGATTTAATAGATAAAGATTACGTTTATGTGCAGAGGAAAGGGTGTGTGACAAACGATAAGTCCGTTTTTTAGTTCGATAATACTAATGAATGTTTGAAATGCATTAAAGTGCAATGCATGATATTGAAAACATCATCAGATCAATTCGTTCATCCAGTCTGCGACGCGGCCGTTGGTTCGAAAGAGTTTGGAGAAATTGCGCGAAACGTTTAAAAAGAAGAAGACGCGCAGAGACCAGGCGCTAGAAGCAGGCGTTAATGGAGCAGACAGCGGGGATCCGGTCGTCCTTGGGGAGGAGGTCGAGGAGAGTTCAAAAAACCGTTCAAGGTCCCGTTCTAGGGAAAGGAATCGTCGCGCGGCTGCTGCAGAGGCACAACACCCTGCCCAGTCGTCTACAAACCCGTCGGACAGATTTCCCGCAAACCCGTTCCTTTGAACAGTGGGGGACATGACAACTAGCAGCAGAACAACTGGCAGCAGAACAACTAGGGTGGCCGCAGTTGGTAGAGGCGACGCGAACAAAAAGGGTCAAATTTTCCAATAGTGAGGGGTCCCATACCAATCATTTTCCAACTGAATTCATCTGCGTGAAAGATTATTGATTATTACAGTCTGTCTGTATATTAGCTAGTCTTCGATTTGAAACTTTTTCACACAGGTTGTGTTCGCACGTGTCAAAGAGTCAAAAAAGCCTTCAAAATGGAAGTAATTTTAGGGACAGTTCCCACAATTAGGGACAGTTTTAAAGGACAGTGGAAGTAATTTTAGGGACAGTTTTAAAGGACCTCGAAAATGGAAGTAAAAATGACGTGCGTCAAATTGAGAGCGCGGAAAAACCTTCAAAATGGAAGTAGGTTTTAATAGCTGTTTCCGCGAAAACATACCTCAAAAATGGCAGTAAAATTGGCGTGAGTATCCGGGGTTTCCATCATTCTTTTAATATTCATCAGGAGGATTGATTTCGTTGTTCAAAGAATGATGAAAACTCCTGAGCCAATCGTGGTTCAAAGAAGAACTCGAAAGGCACCCCACACTCAAAGAGGACAGAGAGTTCATTCTGGGGGCGGTGACCATTGACGGGCGTGCGCTGGAACATGCCCCCGCCTGGCTCAAAGCGGACGAGGAGATCGTGCTGGCGGCGATCCAGGGCGGGTTGTTGCTGGAGTTTGGACAACCACCAGTGCCAAATGTCAGCCACGCCAAGGTCAAAAACGCGCTGGGGTATTTGCCCGAAAAGCTCAGAGGGAACAGAAAGATCGTGCTCGCGGCGGTGCGACAGAACGGGGTTGCCCTGGAATATGCTCCCGACGAGCTCACAGATGACGAAGAGATCGTGCTCGCGGCGGCGCGCCGGAACGCCCACTCGTTTCGCCTTGCGTCCGACCGGCTAAAAGGGGACAAGGGGGTCGTGCTGGCGGCGGTGCGCCGAAACGCAGACTCGCTGCGTTATGCATCCGAACGGCTCAAAGCGGACCCGGAGGTTGTGCTCGCGGCGGTGAGCCGGAACTGCGCTGTGCTGGGCGTTGCGTCCGAAGAACTCAAAGGGAACAGAAAGATCGTGCTCGCGGCGGTGGGCCAGGGCGGGCTGCATGCACTCTCTTATGCATCCAACGAGCTTAAGAATGACAGGGAGGTCGTGCTCGCGGCGGTGCGGCACAACGGGGACGCACTGCAATATGTTTCCGAAGAACTGAAGGCCGACAGGGAGGTCGCGCCCGCGGCCTTGCTACTTGGATGCAACGTCGGATGGCCAGCGTGGATGTTGGATCAGCGTGACCCAGAGGAGGATGAGCTGGCACATGACGATGAAGGCGGAGAAGATGACTCGGCGGGTGAGTGGGTCAGAGGTGCGAGTGGCTGGGTCAGAGTGTCGGGTAGCTGAACCAGGCGGGGGTCTAAGCTTTCTGCGCATGAAGGAATATTATAGAAAAAGTGTTGGCGACTATAGTTGGCTTTTGGGTTTAGGCACCATTTCTTGTGATTTTCGCTTTGAGTTGAAAATTCAGATAATATGTCTTTCAAATCTTTTATTGTATCTTCACCACGGCAAAAAGTCGAAAACAAACATTATAAAAATCATGGCAGAAAATGAAAGACAAAAGAATTTCGTTCAGAATGCTTAAGCAATATGAGCTGTTTGGGTTCATTCCATTACCCGGCAGCGCATGATTGTGAATCGCACGTAAAAATTGAAGAACTCGAAAACCATTTGTGAAGAAAAGACGTGTATTCCAGATTGAAGTTTCGCAGTGTTAAGCTCGTATGTTTCGCAGTGAGAGCCTATAGTTCACAGAAAAAATTGAATGCGCATCTTCGCAGAAAAGTTGACCCAGCATCACGAGCAAAAGTATAAAGTGGAGTATTTGTTCAAACGGTGTTCGAAGCGTTTATTCTTAGCACTGTTCGATGCTCACAATGCACTGGTCATATTTGCGCTGGCAATATTTGCACTGGACAATACTTTCATTGGGCAATAACTTAATATTTTTTCTTTCTTAAGCTAGCGTCACCCGGAGGCAATTTCTTCAATGTTTGTTGGTGTTTCAGGATGGACTTCAATACTTTCTTTCTTTCTTTCTTTCTTAAGCGTCACCCGAAGGCAACTGCGTCACCCGAAGGACTTCAATACTTGTATTGGCAATACCATACGTGTACTGATTTGCACTGGCCCATGCATATTGATACACTGGCAATACGACAATAGCTATCTTTTATCCACTGAGACTGACTAATCTTGTTTGTACGCTCAAGTGACTACTGACTGGAATGTTTGCGCCTCAAATCTCATAGCAGCGTGATTCTTGCCGAATGGATTCCGAGATTGCGAAGTGCCTCGCAGAATAAATACTGCCCGTGCGGTGCAATTGGTGCGATAGGGAGAGCCGTCATTCTGTGAGTGAATCAGCAGTGCGTCCGCGAATATTTGCTTGAAAATTAAAATGCATCGATGTTGGGAGTAGCGGCCACGAATGCTGGCAATATTTGAACTCAACTGGTGCTTTTTAGAACTCAACAACTCAACTGGTGCTTTTTAGAACTCAACTGGTGTTATTACGGCTACTGGCGGATAGAATCAGAATGCTCATACTACTGGCAAACTCAACCATACTGGAACCGAATGATACTCCTGCAGCTACTGGCTGCGCTTGGAATTTGCCATTTCGTGTTGGAAAGCCAATGCGATTGGGTAGCGTGCGCGGCGTGGTGTTCATTTAAGTTGGCAGTCCGGCAAATGTAGTGTTAGGCACAGTCAATTTCGTCCACACGCGATATCTTTGCGTTGAAGGCCACAATCAAATGAGAGAGCGATTAAGAACAGAGTCCGCGCGAGGAAATACTGGCTACTATAAAGTATAAAGTCTACAAACGCTTTGGTAATAGCATGCGCGCTTAAGCCTCCAGACCAAGTATTTTTTCAGCTTCATGAAGTGCGTCAGCAAGCAAGTATTTGCGCTTCAAGTGAGTGTGCGTGGCGTGACAGGTGTCAAGTATTTGCGTGCTGTCAAGTATTTGCGAGAGTAGTTGCTTACGGGTGTCAAGTAGTTGCGAGGTGTCAAGTAGTTGCTTACGGGTGACGCTCAAGAAAGAAAGAAAAGTATGCGCGAGTGTCATTTTACAAGTCAAGTTTTTGCGAAGCATTCTAAAACCAACATTTCTTTCGCATTGTATTCGCTGTAGTGTAGTCTTCAGCAGAAAAAATCAACTTCTCAAGTACTTCACGTGCTTCAAATACTTTGAAAATGCTTCCGCTTCGCCATACTGCCGACTTCAAAATACTTCGACAATGTCCACTCACCTGAATACACCAGAGAGGTGAATGCAGCCTCGTGACTCTGTTCGCAATGTTATTCTCACGATCGCTAACAGCAGACTAGCTCTCCGGCTTCAAAAGCACTACACCTTCATTCACAATAAGCTTAGTTTGTAGTCACTAAAAAGCATTCAGTCATTATTTAATATTTTATTGAAAGAGAAAAAGTGGGATGAATCGCTTGACCAGCGGTCAGAAATGGACGAGAACACACGCTGACATTACTTGTGTTGCTAAGCGAAAACCGCAGGCATCTACATCGAGTTCTTTGGTGTTAGTTGATAGATGTGGTGTTGATGGCATTTTCCCATGTAATGACATTTTGTCATTGTGCCGGAATGGCACTTGAATGGCACTTTCATACTGGAACTTTTGTCAGTATGCTATAGCTTTTTGTCTTATTGACTATATACCATGAGACTGAGACTGTGCAGCGAAACGACCAGCTTCTACAGTGGAGAAAATGGAGCTCTCGTGGGCGAGGTCTGCCATCGTCGGCGATTTGAACCCACCTTGCCTCGCAAGCTCCGTACGCATCGCCCTGGCGATGGTTTTCGACACTTTCGCGTAGATTCTTCCCTTATTCCGTTCCCGAGCCAGATCGTGCCGCGAGAAGCCCAACGATTCTCCCCATGAGGCTGCGCCGCCCGTGTCAAGTTGTTTCCACGGAAAGCCCAGACGCAGCTGGAAGGAAAGATTACGCTGCTCGGTGTCGTGGTCGAAAACGGCGTGGCGGTACGCCGCTGGATTTCCGATGTAAACCGTGCCCGGTCTGTTACGGATCACGTACAAATCCTCCGCCGCGACATAATCTTTTTTACCGTCATCGTCTTCTTCTGCAGCAGAAATAGTTCTTCCCGCCACTTCTCCTCCGGCTTCCGACCCAAAAGACGGCACGCCCGACAACTCGAGCCCGAGCGTGCGCTCGCCCTGTAGCGTCACCGCCATGTGCAGAAAGGAAGTAAAATTATCTGTGTGCCAATTACTGAGCCGCTGCTTGCGCGTGGACGCGCTTTTTCGGTCGCGCCACGGCACTTCTACGGCTGCGAAAAGTGCGTCTTGCTCGTGGAGGAAATGGCCCGCCAACACTTTGATCACCTTCTCCTCCGTCGGAGCACGCCGCTTATGCATGTCCGCCAGCGTGCCTTTGCCCTGCACCGCCTGCTCGAGCGCATGTCCAATGGCACTCCATATATTTGAATTTTTTTTGCGGAAGCTCTCCAACCAAATCCGAAGGCGGGCTGGCGCCAGCAACAGCTCCCGCATGCCGCCGTATTGCGAGATGTGTGTCACGGCGGAAATGTGGCCACCCGGGTTTGCCAAATCATTCTCGAAATTACTTAGGATATTGCGATGATCGGAGTCACCTCCAGAGTAGTAGTACGGGGCCTCTTCTTGCTCACCGCCTCGAGGTTCATTTGAAGAAAGAAAAGTACTACTTTCATTCGCGACTCTTTGTGCTAAGAGTTCTGGCCTCGTGCCAGCTTGCACGAGCGCCTTTGAAAGGTTCGCTGATTTTTCATGCTCTTCCGCTGGTCTGAGCACCCCAAGTCCGAACCTTCCATACGGCTTCCGCGCCGCCGCGGGGCCGAACGCGACGTAGCTCAGCGTGCCCTCGCTGCCTCGGGTCTGCCCGTATGTTTTCATTTGGTCGAAATAGCGATGATCATCTTTGTACGTGCTGCGATTTATGGGGAGGACAAGGTCCGCTTCCCTCCTCACGATGCTCCACAGATCCCCCGCTTGCACGCTGCCGTCCGCGTAATTCAACCAGGCGAGCACCTCGTCGGAGAGTAACAGAGCGGCGAACCACGTCTCCCGCTCGTTCTGTGTGCCTCTGAGGGGGCCTTCGAACAGCTGCTGCTCTGCACCAACAAGAGGATCGCCACGCACTCGTGGGAGCCACCTGACCGGACCTGTGGTGCCCACGAGGAACGCGGGTTCCGCCTCGCGCAGAGCCCGGTCGCCTTCTTCGCAATACAAATCATGGATTTGTGGGCCCGCGGCGTCCGCCCAGCGACCCTTCCCGATGTACTTCAGCCCGCTCCGTACGACTTTCCGCACCACCAGATACTCATCTTGGCGATCATCTGTACCGTGATGCGGTCGGGGCCCCGGGGCAGAAACGGGCCTGACACCATCGGATGGGTAAAAACCAAGGCTGAAGAACGCGAGAATAGCACGAATTCCGTGAGAACAACGGGCCACGGACATACCCTCAACGTAGCTACGTCTACAGATGTGCAGATTCGTCGCTCAAGCAGCAATAGACCTCAACCAACTTTGTTCTCAAGCTACGCCCCTGACTGATACTCCCAAAGCGGCCGTGTCTGATCTGTCTGATTAATCATTGACGGTAGACTAGTTCATTGCGAAGCAATCCTGCGAAATGTATAACACTGTAGAATAGCGCTGAATAGAGGGGACGGAACGCGCATTCTAATACGTTGCATCTGCTGCCGAAAAATGTATTCTTAAATTGCATCGCTATCGAAAGAAATACAATTGCAGAAAAAATGAAAGTGCCGAGAGAAAATTGTGCTGAATGGCTCGAATTGCGCTCCGAAATGGACGAGAACACACACGGATACTGCTTGTTTGCTTGCTCGCTTGAACTGCTGCTACTTGCTTACTAGTGCTTGTTAAATGATTACCCGTATTAACGTTTACGTACTGAACGTTTCGGTCGCACACTGAAGAACCATGCAAGCCGTGCGGCCTAATCAACACATTGCGTTACGGAACGTCGCTGATCCGGAACGTCGCTCCTCACGGATCCGGAACGCGAACAAAAAACATGGCGCTGTTGCTAACCACCATAATATAAATAAACAACCAAACAATATGATACAATGTGTAGAATACCCGAAGATCTATTATAATTATTAATCCAATGATTTCGTTTCGAGAGAAATAGCTTTGTTTTTATGCCAAAAATGCCTGTCAATCGGAGATATGATAATTTTTCTCATGATGAATATGGACGATGGAAATGCTCGCTAAGATGGCACATAAGAAACATACGACGTGTGATGTGGGGAGTGTGGAAATTTATACCAAAATTAGATGATGAATAAATAATAATAATTCCGTGCTGATGAGAAATATTGAAAATATGATGATCAAATTGTCAATCTATAATGAGTATCAATCTATAGATAATTATTAGTGATGATAGATGCCTTACACACACTTCATAGTTTGGTTCAACGTACTGATAGAGCGGAAGAAATATAACAACTAAGCTAGATATTTGATGGCTCAGAAAGCTCTTGGAAGGCTGGCTCAGTTTTTGCATGCATGACTCTGGTCTGCATTTTTTGCTTTCTTATTCTCAAGCTTGTGCGTTCTCCGGAACAGCGGTCACCTAGAGGTTTGTTTGATCTTTAGACATTCCCGACAGAACACAATCAGATGACTTTTCAAGCACACTAAATCAAATTATATTACACAAAGGAGAAAAAACATCAGACTGACTCGGCCGAGACTGACTCGGCCGGAGGGAGCCGGACGAATCCGAAAGACCGGTCGAAACCGTATCAAAGGTGGATTTGAGCTCGGCTCCGGTGAGAGGAAGCTCGTCGGTCAAAAACTTGTTCCAATCCGGATTGCCCACGGCGACCACCTCATATGTTCCTATTGCCTGGCGCTGAATAATGTACTTCATCTGTGTAGAACATCTATCATACTCATAATAATGAAATGCCCGCACGATTGATCGATGAATCGTTAGATCGCAATGCATAATAACAATTTGTAGAGTCAGAAGTAACTAATAAGCTTCGAAAAAATGCTTCTATGAAACGCGAGGATACATTTAATTGCGACATGCAAATAAAAAAAAAAAACAAAACCTCGTCCCCGCTAACTTTCATCGCATGACAGATAGCCGGCAGCCTCCCGTCCGCGTCGTTCGCCAGAATCGGCTCGGCGCCTGCTGCGCGGGACTTCTTGAACGTGACTGGGCGCGTCTTCAAATCCGCCACGCTCGCATCGAAGGTGTTTTTGCCGGAACCGTCCGTGACGGTGAGGCGGTCCTCCCCGCCAGGAGAGCCCTGGGGCACTAGGGGCACCACACGGGCATCTGCCTGGTTCAGGTGACAGATATTCAAGAGTTCCCTCACAATGTCGCACTTCCCTTTATCAGTTTTTCTTTTTTTTTAAAGGTCATTATAATGGAATTCAGACTCTTGAATAATGAATTCAGAGACAATTGCTGTACTATAATACCGCAAAGAGTAATGTACGAAGAATATATCATATTCCGGAGACTTCTAATTTATTGACCGTACCGCTGGGGACAATCTCGCCGTCCATGCTCGTACGCTCCGGGGGCGCCTGGATACACGACTCCAGCTGTGGTGCGCCTTGCTGCTGAAGCACGCCCTTGACCACGTCGCTTAGGAGGTTCATGAACTGCATTAATTTCTCACGGCTCCACGGCTCAATTTCCGCCATGTGCGCAAAACAGCCTTGAGGATGCAATGGGTCGCAGGATTCGTAGATGAAATTGTATTCGTGTCCGCTAACTTTCTTGTGTAGTTCGAATTTCTCCGCGTACATACCAAAGAAGAGCTGGTTGGCGGCCATCACCACGAACATGCGTTGGTCCTTTTGTTAGATCATGTGGCTATGGGGCTTATCTTTCACACAATTTCGTGGCATGTACGCAACGTTACGTGTGTAGATCTCCAAATAGAAGTTCGTTGGTCGGATAGTGCTTTGCGGTGGGTGAATTCGTTATGAAGTGTCGATGTCCTGTGGGTCCTAGGGTAGTTTGGTAGATACTCAAAAGGGCCTGACAACAACATGCTCTACCTTTTGTAGCTTCGCTTTCAGCACCTGCCTCACCATCGGTTCGAGGTCCTTTTTAATTTTTTTTCTTAATGTCATACATATATGAGTTAGTAGTGGCAGCTGTAACGTTACGGTGTTACTACATAGTAGTAGCGGTGGTTCCTGCTAGGCTCAACTTATTAAGGGGAAAGCAAGAAAGATGTAAGATTAATGACCGCGGGCCAGGGATTGACCCCGGGGGTCCTGGACTTCATCCAATTTAAAATCTTGTCTGTCGCCCCTAAAGCCTTTTCCGTTAGTTCGGCGGTTTTCGCCCAAATGGTATTTGGGTTCGAGGCGGAAGCTCGGAGGAAATCATCAAAATCTTTGCCGAACTCCGTCCACAAATAATCGTTCAGCGTCTCCCCGAAGAGGTGGAAATAGCTCTGCGCCCGCCCGATGTTGCGCATCGAAGGCCAGGCCTCGACCGTGGCTTTCCACGCGGGGCAGACCGGGCGCGGCCGCTGGAGATGCGGCTTGGGCCGCCACCGGATCAGCGTGTAGTAGCCGATTTCGGTGGGCTTCAAGTGTTTGATGTCGGCCTCGGCGTCGCCGGCAAGAACATTCAGGTGCGCGTTCTGCCCGAACAGGTGCTCCGCGTTGGCCGGGTCGATTATGCTCGAAGGGTCCATGGTCAGCAGGTTTGGAGTGAGCGCGTCGGTGTCGAAGCCGAGGAACACGCCGTGCATGGTCGAAGTCGCCGACCCCTTCAGCCCGGTAATGTCCGGCAGCAAATTTTTCGGGTCCCGCTGCACCTCGTGCGGCAGGAAGGGCGTGCTCAGCTCCGGTAGGGTTCGGCCCCACGATTTCAGAAAGTCCCGCGTGCAGTCGTCTGTGTCCTTGGTCAGCATACTGACCACCTCGTCCTCCCCACCAAAAGCCTCATGCAGCCGCTGTTGCAGCGGGGCGCACATTTTGTCCTCATCCCTGTAAGCCTTGCGGGCCTTCGCGCGGACCTCTTCGCAGTACTCGTTCCCTTCGGTCGGCAGCCGGTCGAACAAAGCCTTCGCGTCCCCTTCGGTCGGGGACGCCGCGCCACCGCTGAGGTTGGCCACGCCCTGCTTCATACGCTCCCGACTCTCGTCGTCCATGCCCGCCCAGCGAATCTGGCCGCCGACCCACGACTGTTCAAACCACCTTTTCAGAGTGCCGGCCATCTGTCCGTCCGCCATCAGCCAGCCGCTCGTCGCCAAAGTAGGTATCGGCGAGAAGGTGAAGGTGGTGGGATCGATGAAATGCGGGGTAATGGCAAATCCGCCCACGAACGCGTGCTTGAATTCTGGTCGGTTCAGGACATCTTTTTCATAAGAGGGGAACATTTGCATCGCTCCGTGCATCGCGCTGAGCGTAACCTTTTTTTTTTTTGCGAGCGTTATCTTCGCTCTGAGCGTTACCTAGATGGTGTTGTTGTTGTCAGGCCCTTTTGTATGTACATAGCAAAGGGTAGTGTCCTATCCCACACAGTATCATCTCTACATTAATATTCATATTACAAATCCACCTTCCACAAATAAACACTACCCTGTAATACCAGCGAATCTCTTCTATTAGGTGGTAGTATAGCTAAAAACCTATAGCGTTGCGTACATCTATTAATTCACGAAATTTAATGGGTAAACTAAATCAATGCTATTAAAAAAATGCTGCAACATGATACTGATCTATTAGCGTATTATACCGCGGCCTCACTCATCTTCATTGCGAACAGCGCCTGCAGAGGGGCCTTCTTGCTACTAGTGGGATCCGTGGCCCACTCCAGCGCGTCCTTGTTGCACTCCTTCATCAAATCCCGCACGTTGCCGCAATACGCCAGCTGCTCCGCGGTCCACCCAACATAGAAGCTAAACCCCGGCAGGAGTTCCAACTGCATACGATTTTTTTAAAACATTTTTTTCCTCTAATAATAATACCACCAACAGGGATAAATATGAATGAAATTGGTTCGGGGGAAATAATACCAGCACAGATGTTTTATATAATAGGTTGAAACTTGAATGTAATATACAAATCCGAATCGGAAATTAAACGTCATTAATACCGGATTGTCCACTACGCCGTGGACAGCCTTGATCCAGCCTGCCACCTTGGTGCTCGTGCCGACGCAGAAATTGGGGATGCACGTGACGTGATGACCAGGCTTTCCCACTTTTTCGAATTTCTCCGGGCTGATGTGGTGGCGCAAACAAGAAGAGACCACGGAGGACATGAACCAACGCGCAAAGCCGTACATGAGCCGCTTGATGCTGCCGTGGGAGTACGCCTCTTTCACCTCTTTTGATATTTTTTTTTGGCAGCCCAACAATTTCTTAAATTTAATACCAACTTCAACACCGTATATTAGGTGAGTCTTCAATCAATTGCTATCTGTATTTTAAGATCCGATTAAAAGAGCATAATATCAATCTAGTTGCACCTCATCCAGCAACCAGGACCCGTAGCGTTTCCAGGCACCGCCCATTCTCCCCACAGCTTCAAATTTCTTCACGAGCGCTCGATCCACGGACTCCATTACACCTCCTGGCTCCTTGGCGTCCTCCTGCTGTCCTTCCAGCCCCTGCTGCTCCTGGTGCAGCAGCTCCTGGTGGTCAGCGTTCCCGCCGTTCTCTTTCTTCTCTGCTTCTTCTTCTTTCAATTTCTTCTTCTGGTAGCAGTCCTCCTTCTCAATGAGCTTTTCGACCCACGGTTCGGGGATCGCGTAGAAGCCCCCCACGCCTTTAATATGTACACTACAACTGAACTTCAATGCAGCGTGGTTGGACTATCGCAAATCACTACTTATGGGGACCCACACTGGATTTTCCACCATCTTCATTATTTTTATCATTGATATATATGAGTTAGTATAGAGTGTATATATTGAACAATATACACCTTAGTTAGTAATTATAAAACCTACTAACAAACTCTCATTTGTATAGCCCATAATCAAAATCAAAACCGACTTCCGTTGGATTTGCGAACTCCGTGCTCACAAAGGGGGACGCCATCTGGTCCATCTCCAGTAAGTTGGGAACCGCAATCTTGGCGCATTCGTCGTCTGCTGCAGCAATGTCCTTTTCTTTGGGTTTCCAGTGTCCACTGTCCGTGTCCAGCCGCCGGAGCTTCGTCACCTTCGTGCGCGAGTAGGCCAAATTAGAAGTCGTATTGGTCCATGCACCGAACCCCGCCGGCTGCTGCGGATCGGAGATGTCCAGCTGGTACCTATTATTATCGGTACAGACATCATTCTTTTTTTGTGACACTCAATTGTCAAATTCTACGATCGGTGAGTACTATTAAGTCAAATTCATTTTGTATAAAACATACTTTTTTCACGAAAAGATTTTTCTGGGGTCTATACTCTATGCTGCTTACCCCACAGCGCTCAGTCAATTCCATCACAATTGCTATTATAGATACAAATTGGCTTGGCTTTGCTTGCGGAAGTCTTGGTCGAACAAGTCAAATTCCGGTCTGTTGACGTCGTCAAGCCATTGGTAGGTGCACTCCACTGTCATCGATTTTTTCTTGATCTCCTCCAGGATTGCGCGTTTCTTCGAGTGACGCGTGTCCTCGTCTTCGCCGGGAACTTGGAACCTAGAGCATCAGCATGTTGTTTTTGAGAAAATTTCGCTTAATTCACAAAAGATGCCAACACTTCATAGCGAATTCACCCATCACAAATCACTACTTGAGAGTGCCGCAAATCTCTTCTATTAATTAGGAATTTAAAAAACTAGCGTTGCGTCCAATATATTATACCACGAAATTATGATGTGGGAACTAAAACTCATAGCAACAGGATCTACTTGGAACCCTTCCGTGGCCACCACGCAGAGGGGTTCCGCGCAGGGGGGCTGCCACAGTTTGTTGTCCAGTAAGCCCACGTATTCGGCGCCCTGCTCTGGCGCTACGTGCGTATTATGTGGCGGCAGCAACCCGAGGTGCGTCTATTATAATATTAAGATTTGAAATGTCTTCTTTTCCGCGGCTACAAATCTTCAAGACAATATTTAATAATGTGAATCTAGCAATGGATGTGCTCAGAACCCTGCTTGGGACAAACTTGTTTGAACCACATATAAAAAAACAATGTTGGGTGATATGTTGTTGTCTAGTGTGGCATAATCAACATTATTGCATGCGTACTCAATACAAATATGAGCAATTTATTATATATTTATTGTTAAATGAATTCATAAATAACGTGAAGACGACCGTTTGCGGCCGGCACGCTGTGAGCGGCCACAGATGGTAGACGCGCACCTCCTTTCGCTCTCCACTGCTTTTCACGCCCGGGGGCAGATTCGGGAAGAGGACCTGGCGCGCCAATTCCTCCTCCTTCGCTATGGCCCGCGTGGCGTGGTAGACGCGGTCGCTGGCGACCAGGTCGAGCGCGTCCAGGGCTATTCACAGTTAGTGTGGAAGATTTGATGATAGTGTGTACTGTACTAAGTATGTACACATAATACTATCCAACGATCACAGCTAAAATTTCAGCTGAAACGTCTTCTATTATATCGTATTGCTACTGCGATCTGCGATTGATGTACCAAAAAATATTATAATTATTACTAGAATTCATCATGACATTGTTATATTGCAAAGAAATGAAACTTAGTGCAAAAACTTCTCACATGTGATTGATAATCAATGAATAGGGCTGTGAAGGGAAAAAAAATGCCATGGGTCTCGAACGCCTTGTTAGCTTTTCTGGGGTCCGACCAGGACCCGACGATGGCGTCGCATTTGCATTCGAGGGGACACGAATCTATAGACCCCGCGTCAGATGAAGAACACGAGCCGCAAGAGGTACTCGCGCACAGCTCTGGGTCCACCACAACACCTATACTATAGTACAGATTTTTTTGTCGATTCAACCGGATTAGAAACACTGCGCAAATCACACAAACGCTACAACACACTAAACGGGGCCCACACAAACAGAACTCTACAACTTAAAGAATCCTGTATTAGGTTAATACGCGGAAACACAGCTAAACATTGGACATCATTGGGAAAATAATATGTATAACAACACCGCAGTCGAGGACGTTGTGGCACACGCTCGCGGGGGAGGTGGTGTCTGAATTACCCCCTCCAGGCACTATATCACTTCTCTCCAAGAAGGAAACGTCACCGCTGGAGTCGAGCACAGCATGTTCATTTACGGTTTTTCCTGCCTCTTGGAGGTGTGCGCGGCATGTTGCAAAGGAAAGAGGGCCACAGAATGCGGCAAGGGGCCCCCGCATCATTTATTCTTTTCCCTTATTACAATCAATTCGATTTTACATATCAATTATTATGCGCCAGCGGAAAGCCGCTGCCAGGCCTACCTATTTATTTCATTTATTTTAAGACTAAGTAATAAACATAATACTGGTGTCATATCAAACGAGCCATGGTTGGTTTAGGGTTCTACAAACGCAGCTGACCCCGCGTTCAGGGAAACATAAGACGTAGTAGTGGGAAACGTATTATGAGGCGTGACTCTACAAGCGCAGCTATTACCCCGCGCTCAGGGAAAGAAAATATTCACGAACACCCTTCCTTAGGAAACGTGCGCTGCTCATACAATCATGCAAAATAGATCACACGTGCTTATTAATGTCATGCACGCGCTTGATTGTTGGGGTGCTTGCCTTGAAATTGGGTTACTACTGCGTGGGGGGAATAATATTAGATACATTGAACGATTTATTAATATTTTTTTCGTATCGAAAAAAGACGAGTGCACTAATGAATACCTTCTAACTTTAGTTGTCCAGGCACACAGGGTGAGTGGTATTTACATCAAAGGATATCATATACAGCGTCACAATCACATGTTCGGCGAGTTGTACAAACGATGTAAAATGTGGATACAAGGGGACCCGACCGTCGCGTGGCCGTGGGGTCAAAGCTGATCGAAGATAGAGTATAGTCCTGTTCAATTCAATGAATCCTTCACAATGATATTATTGTCGATGCCGTTGCGGCCACGAGTCCTTCTATGCTCTGTTTGCTACTTCTAGAGGTGTCCCCGCTGTCATATGCAACGATCGCTGCATGCTTAAAAATGGAAGACATAATGTATGACCATAGCGATATAGCTTTTTATGAGGCTCTTTCATCATACACAGAGGCCAGAGAATCAGAATATACAGTATTTATCATGTATTTGCAGTCACACGACTACTAGAGCTCATCATGATCCTCCGTGAAAACGGGTAATGGATGTGCCTCTGTATTAAACACCCACTTGTCCAAAGACAAAACGGGTTCCACTTTCTTCTCCCCGCCGGGACCGGTCACAGTCCGGCCGCTCTTGAACAGCAGGTACAAATACGTCAGGGTTTCCCCCAACACGAAGGTCTGCATGGGGCAGCTATTCAGCGTGCGGCCGCCCTGGCGGACATCGATCACGCTGAGAAAGCCCTGGAAGGGGAGGAACCCGGCGTGGACCATGCTCTGGAAGATGTGCGCGCCCATCACGCGGTACGTCTCCTTTTCCTGCTCGCTCGTGCTGAAGTAATGTAAATAATAGAGACTCTCGGCGGTCTCCGGCCGTAATAACGAATAGGCACCCTCCTTGGTGGTTTTCCAAAAGCCGCTATCACTGTGATTGCGCGCTTGTGTAGGTGGTAAAACAACAGTCTCCGGGGCCAGCCCACTGGGCGAGTTCCGGTACATGTCGAAGCACCTTTTCAGCAGGCGCTCCGGAAGATTTTTGAAAGCCCGTTTGGGGAAATAAGCGTCGTAGGGGGGTGATTCAGTTTCGACTTGATCAGCAACTTGATGAGCATCATTGCCTTCTATACTAGCTTGTGGTGAATCATCTGTAGTGGCTTTATTGTTGCTGTGATTTTCAATTGTGGACATTCTTCTCCTAGAGGATTCGAAAAATTCCTTTTCCATCGCTTCTTCTTCAGTTTTGTCAATACTCAAAAGACTGGCAATTTCTGGTAATTGCGCGCGCGCTAGAGTTAGTGCGCCAGGCAGGAAGCAACTCAGATGCGCCATTTGTGGTATTCGTTTTCCATTTACCTCTCGCTCGTGCACGCTCCCGTCGCGCTCGAGCAAAATTTCGTTCGCTTCCCGCACAAATTTTACGAAGAAATTTCGGCTCACCGCGTCGCTGGGGTTTTGGATGCCCAATTTAAGCAAATACTCGAAGTAGCTGTCGCCCAGCCCGCCGACCGAGAGCCGCGCTCCGTCATGCAAAATTTCGAGCGGAACCAGGTTGGCACTGCTGAACTTCGTCGCTCGTAAACCCACCAGCGCGGGCGAGTTACTCGTTGTAGAGCCATTTTTTTGGGCCCCTTCAGATGATTGGTTAAAAAAGAACGGGCCGCTCGGAAGTTTTAAGGTACCGTAGAAGTCCAAATGCATATTCGTTAAAGCCCGCTCCACGAGGTTAGCATATGTCGAATTGCCCGTGGCGCGACTCAAATAACGAAATTCCAGCAACAACGTGCCGAATTCCGCCAGCGTGGCGCTCTCCGTCTCGAATTTCACCTTTTAATGATTTGCTGATATAGCATTGAATATGCAGCCTATGAAGCGATGTGGCCATAATAGTGTGTGTACACATAAACTACACAGACTGGCACAAGTCTACATAATAACACTCTTTTGTGCGACGTGAAAAATACATATCATAAATAATAGGTCGCACCGCTTCCCGCTTTCCGAGGTTGACGCGACCGGTGGGGATGCCCGTGACGGTATCAAAGGCCGGCAATAAATGGCCCACCAGCTCCTCCGCCTTTTGCAGGAAAACCCTCTCCTTCGACAAGGCGAACGCCGACAAGAGCCCGCCCACACCTCGTATTACCAGCTCGAACAGGCTTACCTCAAGAACAATATTTGTGACTTCCCTCCGCGGCAGTTCTGTGGTGCTGCTTGTCTACCACCATACAGTCCGAAATTTCGACATTGGCTACAGCAGCAGTCGTGCCCCAAAGCTAGCAAATTGAGATTATTATTAAGCCTTCCCCGGCGATGCCGGGGGTAGAAAACCACAGTTGAGAAGACCATGCCACGACCAAACGAGCTCAGAATATAGTATGCGTTTTGCTCCAGCTGAGAGCTGCTCCATCAACCAAGGCTCTCGCACTCAGAGCTCTGCCAGACGAAGCCTTCTCTCGCGGAGCTGGCTCGCTCCAATTTATGGTAGACGCCTGGTTGCGTACAAGCCAGGGAAATTCAAAATTAGGCAAATCTCGTAAGGATTCTATTGCTAAAAAGCTCTATTGATGTACACTACTTTTTTCCGAATCGGCAGATCGGCTCTGGGGCGAAAGGTTTTTACTGATCATGTCAAGTCAGATACAGTAGCGGTTTTGTCGTCACGAAACGCTGAAAAAAAAAAGAGCGAAATCGGCAGGCTTTTCCTGCAATTAATTGGCGCAACCTCTTCAAAAACGTCTCAAAATTGGCAGTAGCACCCAGGGAAGATGATGGAAATACCTCAAAATCGGGCATTTCCCGATTTCCGACAAATCGCACTTTTTGGACGCTTTTAGCCTCAGTATTTTTCATATTGGGTGCATTTTGGGAGTGGGAGTGGTCTCGGGTTTACACCTGTGGTTTTAATTATGTACGAAAATAATTATAACAATAAAACTGAACAGAATACCTCGCTACTCTGGGAGGCTTTGTTGAAATCTAGTTTTCTGACGAATTCGGTTGCTTCCGCGAACTCCTGTTTCAAATCCAAGAGCCACAGACTGCTGAGCACGTCCAGAATTTGCATCCCTATTCCTCCAAAAGTCTTGTTGCTGGCCCCCAAGTTGTGGGGGCAGTATTCGTCACTGCCCCACGCGTGCCTCCGGTACGCGTTATACGTTTCCACGAACTTGCCGCGCACCAGGGTGGCGAGGCGGTCCCACCTTTGAGTATTGGCCGCCGGCAGGCGCGCGGCGGCGGTCTTCTGGCCGTCCACATACAGCGAATAAGGGACTTTCCTCTTCAATCGGAGCAACTTCGGCGGCAATCCGAATTTATCGGTGATCAGACGTGATTGATCTGACAATAGCAATGAATCATCAAAATCCTCAGCGTCTTCCCCACCAGCTACTAGGCTTGTTGTTGCCGCATTCTTCTGATCAGCACTTCTGGCGTTGTTGGCATGTTGATTATTATCTCTTTGTGATTCTGGGGTGCTTTTCAGCACGAACGCGGCTTCCAGGAAACGGCGGCCGTCGTTTTCCAAATCTTTAAACTCAAACGGCTCCGACGAGCTCTTTTCCAAAACCACCGTGGCCAGGAGCGCAGCGGCGATTTTGGGATCACCGTCAACAGCGTCGAGATCGGGTTGCGCGCGGCCCCGCACCTCGGCCTCGCGGAACCAGCGCGACTCGGCGACTGGAATAGTCCGCTCCTCGCATTTGAAACCCTTTCTCCAGACGTCCCTCATGGCTTCTCTCAGCACCCGTTCCTGCTCCGCCATTTCCGGAGTGCTACTCGTCGCATTAGTGGTATTTGTTGTGTTGTTCCCATGTGCCACAATCGAAATATTCCGGACTTGTTGAGGAGAACCTTTTTGTTGAGCTGTCGTTGTTGAGTTTTTCGAAAAAATCCTGCCCGCGCGATCTTCCCCCAACGCCTCATCCAGCTCCTCTTCCAAAAACGAGGTTTTCTCGTCCAAGAAGACCTTCCAGAACAGGCCCTGGCGCTGCTGCAGACGGCTGACCGATTTTAAGGCGAGTTTGGCGGTCTCTGGGTCCGGCAAACTCGTCTGTGTTTGGTCGGCCGTCTGTGTTTGGTTCGGGTCGATGACGTGGGCCATGCCGACTCCCGGGTGCACGGGCGACCACTGTATAGTACAAACACTCACATCCACCACTAGTTCCGCGAGCGCGTTGCGGAATGCGTCGCGGGCATCGCTCTGGTGCTCACTGCAGGGCTGCCATTGCATTGCCCCTTGTGGTCCATTGGTGCCGGAATCGCTGCGGCACTTGTTCATATCAATACTAGCGACTGGTTGTTGATCGTTCGATAAAGAAGTGGTCGAAGAAGAATCCGAAAAAACGCAGGGAGCGTCGTTGAGCCGGGCCGGCAGCGCGCTTTCCGGGTCATAACATACCACTGGGTCTTGGGCGGTTTTCAAGCGCGGCGGACTCTCCAGAAAGAACGCCTCGGGCTTATGTTTGAGGTGGGCACTGCCGCGGCCCTCAATCACCAAAAGTGGAGGCCCGACTTGCTCAAAAGGTTCACTTTTTGAAACTGCTCCTTCTCGACCGGGTACATGCGGAACCCTGCTGGCGAGCGTGCGTCCGACGCCCCAACCGACCAGCTCGGTGCTCACGGCACGGTGCAGGGCGTGGTTGACCAACTTTCCCACAACGGGATTCCCACGCGTCACCGGATGCGAGTTACCAAAAGCCCCTCCCGGCGGGGGGGCCCCTTTGAAGAGGATGTTGGCGCTGAGGTCGGTGACGTTCCACGGTGGTTGGGCCCCGGCGGGTCCCTGATCGTCGTCGTGCACTACTTTTGTTTCCGCGTGGTCAGCTTCGATTATCGTACTTTTGCCGGAGTTGTAGTTGTTACTCTCGTTAATACCAGGCTCCGGCACAACGCCCACTTCCAGGCTGGCGTGAGCACTAAAATAGCTTTCGAGCTCGTCCGTCGCGAAGACGTAGCGCCAGGCGCACGGTGCCACCGGGAACTGTGACACCTCTACGGACTCCTCGATACGAATAGCAGACTGACTTTCGTCATCAGCAGCGTCGGCCTCGCCGCTACTACCATCCCCCGCATCTCTTCTGTTCGAGCCGATGTTTACGAGCGCATCCAGCGGGAAGGGCTGGCGCTGCGCACCGTGGAAACGAATTTTTGTCTGGATTCGCTCGCAGCCCTCCGTGGCTAGCCCCCCAGTCTCGGTGACGCCGATCAGCATGGTTTCGACCGGCACCGCCACCGGCCAATTGCCTTTTTTGTATATTTTGTTCGGACCATCTGCTCCTTCAGTTGGATTACTCGTAGTAGGCTGCTTCCGGCGGAAATGGGTTTTTTCAAATACGATCTGGTCCTCCATGGTCTGGTAATGCGACACGTCGTTGTACGTGTTCACCCACCAAACGAAGCGGCGCGCCTTCTTCGTCCCCCTTCTGAGGGGTGCGGGTCCCTGTTGCTGCGCCGGGTTTTGCTGCGCCGGGTCCATAAAAAGTGCCCACGGGAGGTTGTTGATATGGCGCACCACGCGCACGCCCCAGTGATTTTCCGCGGTGCTCGCGTGGTGGCTGCTGTCCACCGGTGCAGGACCTTCTTTGTCGCTTCCACTAGCGTCCGTGGCCTGCGCGGGGCCCGACTCGCTGCCATGCGCTGGCATGCCCCCGGTAATGATCTGGATCGCGCTATCGTCTTGCTGGGTGACGACGGGCCCCTGTGCGCCCAGACCGGCCTTGATAGCACCCGTGAGCGCGGCGAATTCTTGCGGTACCACCGACCGCGGCGGCAACGTAAGCTCGTTCGTGTCGAGGTTCAATCTGACGCTGAATGCCGTTGCTGAACTGCCCTCGTCACGCCCCGCGCTGCCTTGCCCACTTCCATCCTGTAGGTGCCCCGTCAACTGCTCCGCCATGTTATTCAGCAGCTCTGCACTGCCGCTTCCCTCTATCACAAGCGCGTCGGAACCGCTCCCTTCTCCGCTGCCGGTGTTTATCATCTGCTCTGCCAGTGCCTCTAGCACCTCTGCGCTGCCGCTTCCGTCTATCACAAACGCGTCGGAACCGCTTCCTTCTCCGCTGCCGGTGCTTATCATCTGCTCTGCCAGTGCCTGTAGCAGCTCTGCGCTGCCGCTTCCCTCTATTACACCCATGTCGGAAC
>Ga0099797_100447_pt1 | contig 26573 bp, 11 predicted proteins | sample Uncmet_Sort48C_1_FD_89871 | JGI IMG/M metagenome (GOLD analysis project Ga0099797, IMG submission 89871) | Marine eukaryotic communities from CALCOFI LINE 67, Pacific Ocean - C012_Sort48C_1 | ecosystem: Environmental > Aquatic > Marine > Oceanic | place: Pacific Ocean: Monterey Bay | collected... | reverse complement strand
TCGCCAACTCGCCGAGGGTGATGCGGAGTTTGATATGCTTGAGGATGACGAGGACAGCGAGCCCGGCGATGTTCTGCAAGTTAGAGACGGAGGCACCGGTGGAAATGCCAAAGCAAAAGCCAAAGAGAAAACGTTTCCAAAAAGAAAAGAAAGACCGAAGCCCAAGGCAGGACCAGAGAAAAAGGAAGGAGAAGAGGAGAAAAAAGAGGGTGAAGAAGAAGAGGAAAAAGGAAAACTGAATGGTACGGACTGGAAAGGACAGGTCAAAGAGTGTGGAATCTGTGGATCGAAGCGTCATCTGAGACATAATTGTCCTGAGAATCCTAATCGTGTGCCGGCGGCTGTTGGTGGTGCCAATGTCACTTTTTGTAGCTGTGGTGAAGATCCCTCTGATGTTTCTTGGTCGCCAACTATGCTTGGTAGTGTCGGGGAGACACTGGGGAGTTATAAACCCAGACAAATTTTGTACCGTTCTCTTTATCTAATATTGTTTTTTCTGAGTTTGGTGCGTGGGCATGCTGAGAGGACCCTCGGATTCACGTGTTATAACCCCAGGCAAATTTTGCACCGTTCTCTTCATCTAATAGTGTATTTTCTGAAGTTGGTGCGTGATCATGTTGGAAGGTCCCTCGGATTCACGTGGTGTGTTGTGCGGCAGTTCTGGTGGATTGTCTGGTGGACACTTTGTCTGATTATCTCTTTTGTCACGTTTCCACTGCGGTTTTCGTTTAGAGTGCTGCTTGCTGTAGTTTCTGTTCGTTATGAAACCGGATACCCGGGGGTGGTGCCTCAAAGTAGACGAAATGATCACTGTCGTTATCTCATTAGGAAGTTCGCTTGGTTGCTGATGGTGGTTATGCTTTCCAGGGGCTTGAATTTCTCTGTGCTGCGGTATGACGATGGTGGCATAGAATGTCAGTTGGGATACGGGCGGAGTTACACCACTCAAGGAGTAGCATCCCAGTTACAGACGCTACTCAGACCCGACAACCAGTTTTTCCTGGACCGAAAAGATTACCAGTGGGATCACGGAGACCTCGTTTCAAAGGAGTCTAGAGCCGCAGAATGCCACCAGCAGATCCCGCCTGAGAGCATCACTTCAACTTTAACAAATCCTCCGGTGGTGGTCTCTGAAGAGAAGAGTAGTCAAAAAGTACCACCAGAGAGAAACTTACCGGTTTTTATAACCCCGTTTCGAAAACTGTTACGCGCGTGTACTTGGGCTACTGCTGCTATGTCTGGGAGGGCGGATTCTTGCTGCTATCCTATAAACCACGCAAGTCATGAGTGGGGCGTGATCATCGATTCGGGCTGTTCAAGGTTTAGTGTTTGTAGCGACGGCTGGCTAGACCGGTGTGGCCTGGAACGTAAGGAGAGAAAGGAGACCACTAAAGTCTTTCGGTTTGGAGATGGAGAGCTGAGAAAGCCTGATTACGCTATAGAGATGGCGTTGAAGTTTGGGGGGCTGGAACGCACTGTCCTATTCCATGTGGTTGAAGGCGCAACTTTCCCTGCTCTACTAGCATTGGACGATATGAAGAGATGGGGGATGGATTTGCGCTGTCGAGAAAAGAATGGTGTCGAGGTTTTCATTGGAGGAAAGCATGTATCATCTGTGGAGAGGCATGGACATGTTGTTCTTTTACCTGAGAGGCGAAACGGGTGCTCGTGCTTCAATGCAACAGAAATTGAGACGGAGAGATCATCAATTTCAGCTGAAGGAAGAGAGATACAGCGTCGGGCCGCCGGAGTTTTCACCAAGATGAAAGAACAGACGATTATTCTTCCGGAAGAAGGTGACCGATTTTTTGGGGGTGAGGGAAGAAAAATTTTAGGCTTGTGTTCCGAGTTGATGGGCTTGGATGGGACCGAGGGGCAGATTGATCTTTGGCGGGAATCGATTGAAGTTGCGGTGGAGTGGGCCGAAGTATCTGTGTGTATCTTGACGGGGAGAGAGCAGTTGGTTTACGCGGGAGTCAATACAACCGAATTTCACGGGACGAAGTGGGTTGATGTTCCATTACCCGAAAATTTTGTTCTTGCCCATGGCCTGGAAGAAATCGTTGTGGTGATTATGCCAGGAAGAGCGCAGCTGCACGGTTTGTGTTGTGTCACAGCGGATAACTCCTTTGTTGGCGAGAAGGGCCTCAACAGTGCGCGTTTTATGCACAGAGGATGCAAGATTGAGTTTTGTGAAGTCTGTATGCTGGGAAAGATGTTGTCCAGGAGGGTACAGAAAACATGGGGCGAGATCGACGAAAAAGCAAAGAGCTTTAATGATTTAGTCGCTGTTGATCTGGTCGGCCCCTCAAAAGCGGGACTGGGTGAGAAGAAACACGGAGTTGTTTTAGTCGACTACAAAACGCGTTGGGTTCAAGTGACGTGCATTAAAAAGAAGTCAGACGTGGATACCGCAATAAAGGAGTGGATAAAAAACAACGGAAGACCGTCGAAGATTCGCGCTGATCAAGCGAAGGAAATAACTAAAGAGGCAGTGATTGCAGGAGTGCCGATTTCTCTATCGCCGGCGTACAGGCACTGTGCCAACGGGAAGGCCGAGAGACACATTAGGACTTTGACGGAGATGGCAAGGTGCGCTCTCGCACAGTCGGGTCTTGATCACTCTTACTGGCCGCTAGCTCTGACCTACGCCGCCTTCGTCCATAACCGTGTTCCATCTAGTGATGATAAGATCTCGCCATACGAGCGCCGCTATGGGGAGCGGGGTTTGGAGAAGAACCTTTTTGCCTTCGGTGCTCCCGTTTACTACTTGCCCGCCGTGGAGAAGCGTGTTAAGTCCGAGAGGTTTGAGCGCCGAGCGAAGAAGGGGATTTTTGTTGGAGTTGTAGAGAGCAGTGGCGAGATTCTAGTGCTGGATGATGGTAAAGTCATACGGGCTGGTGATTACCGGGTTGACGAGTCTGGGTTTTATCGTGATGTTATGATGCGGGGGGGGGCTGATACCGATGGACTTGAAAGGAACCAGCGGAGTGACTTCTTCTTTATCGAGGAAGAGACGGGGGATGTGGGGCTGGAAGACTACGGGACGATATGGTGGAGCGGTGCGGAAACGTTTGAGGTTCCTCCTTCCCTGACAAACGAGACTAGTCCGTCCGCCTGGTCTCATATCATGAATTTCTTTGCGAATACAGAGGATGAACTTGAAGACCGACGCTCGATCCAGCACCGTCCTGCACCAAGGCGGTTGCACAAGTTGTTCTTTAAAGCCAAACAGAAAGAATTGGGTTCCTTTGTAGAGAACGGCTGTCTCAGGGAGCCAACCAAAGAAGAACGGAGATCTGCCGGTAAACCAGTCAGCACAAAATGGGTGCTCACGCTAAAACCCCTACCGCCGGGTGAACAGTGCGACTGGGGAGAATTACGCCAAGGGTGTGGGTGTGAAATTTCCGATAAAAACTGGAGAAGACTGCTGGAGGCGATTCCACACCGCGACGGAAGAGCTCTGGTGAAGCCGAAGGCAAGACTAGTGGCGCGAGGATTTGAAGAACAACTGAATAAAGAATACGCTGCATCCCCCACTGTTTCTGCATACATGATCCGAATAGCCATATCTGTTGGAGTCATACTAGAACGATCGATTTTCGCCGTCGATATTCCGAACGCTTTTCTCCGGGGTGATTCTTTACCCCGTCTGTTGCTCCTTACCGTGCCAGTGGAGTTGCAGGAACGCTTGAAACTGAGTTCTTTAGTGGCAGTGGCGGTTAAGCCAGTCTATGGAATAAACGATGCGCCATTACGTTTTTGGTCTAGGGTGGATCGCTATATGACAGAGGAGTTGAAGCTGACGCGCTTGGCGGGAGATTCCTGTGTTTGGTGGGGCGAAGACGTAATTGTCCTCGCGCACGTTGATGATATTTTGTGTATTGCGAAGGAGAGCTGGGCTCAATCTGTTTTGGAGAGAAAGATCATGAAAGACTGGGGCATTAAAGAAATGTGTAAAGGTAACTTCACACATTGCGGAGTGGATATCCAGCAGGATGAGAGAGGCATCACGCTAACACAAGAGAATTATGTATGCACATTAGAGGAGATAAAACTTGCGGAGTCGGAAAAAGGGGAGTCGATGTCAGATGAGTTGTTGCAAAAGTGTCAGAAGGTGTGCGGTGAGATCAACTGGGTGGCGACTAGAACAAGACCGGATTTGTCTTTTCTTGTGGGTGAAGCGATTTCTCTTCTTGCGACAAGGAGAACGGATTTGGCGCTACCGGTAATCAACAAAGCCGTTCGCATGGCGAGAAAGTACAAACATTTCAGTCTGTTTTTTCCCTATTTCTCCCATTCTAAGGGCGTCCAGCATAAACTAGTGGCGTATTCTGATGCAGCCCACCGCTTCGAGCCGCCGGTGAAAGGAGGTAATATTCGAAATACGGGTGGTGTTGTTTACGGTCTTGAGTCTGTTTCCGCCGATGGCACGGTGCTTTCCTGTATGCTTCTGCACTGGCGTAGCTTTAAACTGAGGAGAGTTAGTATCTCATCGACACACTCAGAATTACTTGCCCTGAGTGAATGCTGTGATTTCTCGTTATTCTTTCATAGTCTGCTTGAGCCGTTGACGGGGCCTTTTAAACTGGATGTCGAGATTCGTACCCGGCCATCGGTTTTTACGGATAGTAAGAATATTGTCGATCTGATAAACGCCACACCTGTTGTGAAACACCCGACGGAAAGAAGGTTGGTGATGTTTATAGAGCAGATGAGGGAGTATTTGTTGGAGGGCGAAATAGAGAAAATATCTCACGTTGACGGGACGAAGAATCTAGCGGATATGTTGACGAAAGATGTGCGGGTTGAGTCGTTGATGGGTGTTCTTGCGAGCGGTTCTGATGGTTGGAGGGTTGTTGGGGACAAGAAGTGATTGGGCGGAGTTCTTCATTCAGTATGTGTGTAAATAATAGTTTTTGAAATTTAGTTTTTTTTTGTGTGAATTTTGTTTATAATTTAGTATTGGTTTTTGGCCTAGAAATTAGTGTCTATTCTGATGATTTCATGATGTGTAAATATAATAATCTTTAAACATTTTAGTTTAGATTCTGTTGCAGAGGCACGCGGGGGTAGCCGTGAAAAAGAAATCAAAAGAAAATCAAGATTGAATGAATTATTGCCTGGCTACCACGTGCTTCAGAGTCTGCTCAGAAAATATGTTATAAGATTAGTTTTGTTGTTTCTAGTGTATTTAGTTCGCTTGTCGCAGAGGCATGTGTGGACAACCAGCAAAAAGAAATAAAAGAAAAAGTTTCAAGATAAAGTATGAAAATTTTCAGGTTGTCACATGCTTCAGAGTCTGCGCAGGTGGTTTGGTCTTAGTTAGAATTCTCATGATTAGAATTCTCCCGGAGATGTTTGGTTGATGTATTGCATTGGAAATTAGTTTGTTACATTGGGAATTGCTGTGTTGCATTGGGAGTGTTGTTTCTTTTGAATTGGAGATGACCAGCCCTGGATGATGTTTTACTGCAATGGAGTTGTTTTGGTGATTCGAATGGGACAGTTTTGCTTTTTTGGACTTAGCTTATACCTAGTATGATTGGTATTGTCTCTGAGAAACTTACTAAGTGAAGTTTCATGCATATGTCATATCACGCTCTGACGTTTTCTATGGAATTATATTGCTGGCAGGATTTTTTTGGCGCGAGGAGTGGTCATCTGGAAGATGGTTGAATCTTGGAGAGATGCCTCATTGCTTTGCGGTGAAAGAATTTGCGCCGAGTGGTTGGATGATGTTTTGAATAACAAGTCGCAGACGTGTCATTCAAGGAAATTAGGATGGATGTTAAACCATAATAAGCACATCCGTTCCTATTCTTGTTTGATGCGTGTTCAGTTATCATAAACATAAACACTGAGTGTAATATAAGAATGATGTTTGTTGGATAAACCTCACACTACCTGTAATATTTCCATATTAGGTTAATTTCTACGAACAATAACATCTCCTTCGTTGTATGTTAAATGATGTTCTTCACCTATATTAACAATTTTACTCTAATTTTAATAAGCGACCCAATATCATCAATATCGAAAAAAATTTTAAAAAATGACACAGTCTGAGTTTAGTTTGAGACTAACGAATTAATCATTGACTTCAGATTCTTCAGTTCCCAACTCTCCACGCAAAAGATCGGAGCATTGTTCATTGTAAATCTACATATAACTAACTCGAACTAAAAACTTTTTCGATCACTAAGTGTGAGAAGCCTCACATGGCGCTCTGATTTCCGACTCGATCCCCTGAAATAAATCATCCAAGCAGCGTGCGATCACACCTCTTGACTATAATTTTTATGAGCCAACATCACTTTCATCATTACCTTTTTATCCACCCCCCTCCATAGTGTATGTTTTGCCTGTTCCAGTCTGTCCGTAAGCCAGAACTGTCGCGTTATAACCTTTGAGTAAAGCTTGGATCCCTTGTCGCCCAGTCGTCTCGTACACTTCGGCTTGCGTTGAGCTCGGAGGATGTACCCGATCGAACTAGAAGACGTGATTCGTTACTGTAACGCTGCCAGGTTGGTGATGGGTATTTAGATTATTTTTTGTATAATTAGATTACATTCATACCCGAGAATGGGAGTTACACGATGCACCTCATTGCTGTTGTGTTAGCAGTCTGTGAATCTAGAAACTTACTTAAACTTTGTCACAGAACTTCAGTTAGTAGAACCAAAGCAGCACTGCATATTACACTATAAAAGCAGCACTGCATATTAGAATATAACTATAGACTATCTCAGTGCTAGTCTATAATTATTTGTACAGAGTCATATTGATAAGAATTCAAGATTGGTGCCAATGGCAAGTCTCGATTCTTACCAATGATTCAATGCCATCTACCTCTACATGAAGGTCTTCATTATTTTCCGAGTCCTATGAATACTAGAAGTGGCGCAATAGTACTTCGTGTAGCGCATGACATTACCCCTGATTCTAATCGATTGTAGGAAGCATCTCAGACAGCACTATCGTGTTTGTATCGACATCCACGTGACATATATTATTGCGATCCTAATTCGTCCGCTTAGAACTTTGTCAAGTTAAGATAGGACGAACTCGCACGACCACGCGAATAGGTTTTTTATTGGTACTATCACTATGACTGAATCGAGAATGAGGGCGATTCATAATGATATTCCTCTGAAACTTGACAGTGTCTGTTATCACTTTAAAAATAAATATAAATTGCTTCAGTCGAAAATTTCAATTTGGCTAATAATAATCGGTGTTATATTATGTAACACTACAACCCTTAAACATCGACCACATTTTTCGAATTTGAATTCGCTTTTATAGCAAACTAAAAAAGTAAGGTAAAATAAGTTTTTCCTAATCCAAGCAAAATACCACTCTGTTCAAGACTGTTGGATTCTGATTAGGAATTTATGATCTAGATTGAATAGAACAGACTAGACTGTACTGACAAAAGATGTACTGGGGTTACAAGTTATATAGAAAAAACTGGTTACAGAAACTATCCATATAATATAGAAAGATTCAGGGATGAATGTTGTATCAGAAGAATGTATTACTACTAAAGACGTTAGACCATTTACTTTCTTATTCGAGTACTATAAAAAACGAGTGTCTTCAACTCCTATCTCGGAAAGATGAACATAATGTCTAACACCGATCCGTTTTAAAGTTTAATTTTTTATTCTAGCTATAATATATACTGTACGAAAATAAAATAATAATATACCTATGCTGATCCGCTTTTTCTTTTCTTTTCTTTTTACCACACCACTTACGGTCAGCAGAACATACTTGCTACGAAGTTAGAATAAATTATTTTTTACTATTACAATAATTAGATACCTATTCCACATTCTATACTTAAATAGCAGACAATACGAGTACAAAACTAATAAAGATTAAAATAAACGGATTCTAGTGCAAGAAAAGTGAGGACTTAAAAGTTCTTGCTCGCAAAATTAATCAAGCAAAAATTCAGTAGTATTACTCTAGTCAGAACCGATCCTCACCACCCGTGTCCTCCTATTCCCAGCCGAAAACCCGATAGCAAAATGCAACAATCCTCTCCACCGCATAAGTAGGCCCCCAAACTGGCGTAATTTTCAGGCGAAGCGTATGCTCATATAGACTTTTTATGATCAGTGCACTTCTCGGTAGCGTCTTCGTGAGCATGTCCGCCATTTGATAGGCGTTGCTGATAAACTCGATCGTCAGCTCACCCTCTCTTACAAATTCCTGTAATTGCATGACAAGGAGTCGTCGCTCGGTAGCATGAGGTTGAGTTGCTCGTGCGCAGGCCACTAGATTTCTCGCGTCGGTCAGAAGGCACGGTGGTGGCGCCGGTTTATAGCCCCAGATTGACAAAATCTCTTGAAGAAGAATCTGTAGCGAGATAGCGTAATCCGCAGCTGCTTGAACAGCTAATAGTTCACTATGAAATGAACTGACCGAGATACGGTTGAGTTTCGCAGAGCGGGCGAATATGAGATTGTATTTCAACCGCTTCTCCTGGTCGAACGCAGCGGCTAATTCAGTGCGGTTGACTAGAACATGGAGTTGGCCACCACGGTTGCGCTTTTGACCGTGATTAGCATCAATGAAAGTGAGAATCCGAACGTCGGCGGGGTTAATAGGGTGTATCAGCAGTTTATATGTCTTGGTCGCTCTGAGATATTCTGCTGTAGCGCTCGCTTGCTTTACCGACTTTCCTGTATTCGGTTCAGCTGTTATTGCCGCTACGGTGACCATAATCTCTGGTCTAGTTCGTAAACCAACCCATGACAACTCCCCTGCCAAACCCTGAACCTGTAGTACTTGTTCCGGTGTCAGCTGATCTTCCTCGGCGAATTTGAATTTCAGCTTTCCGATTGTCTCGATGTACCGCTCCTGCGACAGGCTGATACTATAATCACTCTTATCCTGCGAAATCCAAACACCACAGAATTTGAACCCATTAACCTCAACAGACTTCGGGTTAACCTCGAATTCCTTGAAGAGATTCTCAAGCAAGTGTTGCTGACCATCTACAGCAATACCGTACAGTCCATCGTCAACATGCAGAAAAATAACACCCCCACTTTTGATAAAAATACACGAATCCACTGTACTCCGTACCCAACCGTCCCGTTCCAGATTTGATGCTAAGCGCACAAACCATGCTAGCGGCGCGTCGGACAAACCGTATGCCGGCTTCTTCAACTTACAGAATTTGGGATACCCCCTTCGTTGTAGTTCTATTGGTGTTCGAATCCAGACGCTGCGCTCTAATTCCGCCCCACGAAGAAAAGCAGTCTTGACATCGAAACTGCGAATCGAACCACGGCTGCCACAAATAAGACTCAGTATTAGTCGAAGTGAAGCAATATCACCTGTTGGAGAGGATACCATTCCTAATATGCGTTCCAAGAATCCCCTGACGCACAGCCTCGCCTTCGGTCTAACATTATTGGATACCGTCTTCCCCAGTCGCCGCCATTCTTCATCCGTTAGATTCCGCAATTCTTCCGTGTTACTTCTCAGCTGTTCCCAATCTGTCTCACCCGGTCCACATGGTTTCCAGGTAAGCACCCAGCGCGCTGTGAGTACTTGTCCATCACCCCTATACTCAGCCGTCTTGTCCAGAACACCGTGTTCTTCCCAGCTGTCGAGCTCAGCGGCTTTCGCGTCTCCGAATAGAGGCCCATGTTGTTTCGGCGCCTCGCTGTGCGTCGCTTCGTGTCTGGACTTGGTTTCTCCCCAGCTCTCTTCCGCAGCTTGGTCAGTAACCATGGTCTCCCAACCTCGAGCGTCCTCGGCATTCAGTACCGCAACAAGCGTTTCCAGGTGAACTTCTGTCTCAGCTAGGGTTTCTGAACTTGCTGGTGTTCCCTCAAGCTCCTCCGGTTTGTCTGCGGTCGCTGTGTTATTACTTTCATTCTCAATCAAACCAATTTTTCGCATTTTTTCCGAGAGCCTGTCATCTATCTCGGTGAAGGAATTGAGTATGGAATAATTCCGGAATGTTGTCATGTTAGACTCATCCGCCAGAAGTTGTACTGTTCTTATTAGTTTACCAGTTTCGGAGTCCTGGACTATATAGCCCCAGCCCACAACAGGATCTTGTCCCAGTAGAAACCCGGCACGTCGGCGTGGTTGAAATCGTAGCAACTTCGAGGTAGTCTCCTGGGCTTCCACGTAATAGCACCGGCACCCAAAACAACGCATGCGGGACTGCAGTCTACTAAACGTATCAGCATCAAGGTGTTGTTGGTATGGTGCGCTGTCTGTCTCTCGGCGTTGCTCGAAGTTGCGGTGTGGCGAACACCAGAGAATTGCCGCGCTCCAGTACTCGTGAGGAAGACCTGCTTCTGCCAGAGCAATGCGGGTACGGCGCGTTAGAATCCTAATCGCGGCCTCAGCCATACCGCTGGCCCAGTGCTCGTAGGGGGTGACAACACTTAATTTGGTCTTGTTATTCTCCATGATTGTCTTAAACTTCCCCCCACTGAATTCCTGCGCACCGTCCGACTGTATAGTTTCTATCCTCCCATGAATCTTGATCCAGGTCTCCAGTCCTTGGTGAGCATCCGATCTTTGTCGCAGCGGTCAAGCCAGAACACGGCCGTCAAACATATCAACAAATACAATCGCATACGATTTCCCCGAAAATGATTTCGCCACCGGCCCCACGATATCCACTGCAACACGCTCACCAGACTTCGTCGTTTTATAACAGCTCGGAATTTTATGGAGAAAGTCTCTGCGTCGTCTCTCTATCGCACAGGTCCGACAAATCGGAATTTTGCATCCAGCATGTAAATTGCGAATGCTTCCCAGTGTCTCGTCACTGATGGTGACCTGGCAAACCTGCTTGCACTCAGTCGCTGCAATGTCGGGATTCACCTCCTGGATTAACTTAAGAAACACGAATAGATCAAATTTCCCGCTAGGATCTAAGGCCGCAGCCTCCACTTCTCCCCCCACTAATTTAACAAATTTCTTCGTACACATATCCTCCGTAAGTCCCAAAAACAACAGCTCCGCCGGCTCGCCTTGGATTTTAATAGTGGAACTAGGATTGCTACGATCTACTACGGTGATTTCCCCCCCAAACTCTTCCAATCCAGCCGCGTGACACATAGCAGTAAACAGATTTCCGTCCTTAGCTGATAGCACACGTGCCCGCCGCGTGCCGTTCCTAAAATCAGACTTAACTGTGTGACCCGCTTCAGATAGTGTTGTGCAATTAAAGGTCGTCGTTGTGTTTACTACCGCTGCAGTTGACTCCGATACGTTGGCATCCGAAGTTAGATGCTTCTCGTCTATGACAAACGGAAGTAGTTCCCCGGTGGTCTTCAATCTCACTTCTTTTCCGCAGTCGATCACGAGCCCCACCCGCTGAATGTCTTCAAGACCGAGAAGTAATGGTAGATAATTATCCTTACCGTCGACCTTGTCGGGAAGAATGTGGACTTTGAAGTGGTGAACTTCCGATCCAAATAGTAGTGGTAAATACACACAATAAATGGCATTTACTGACCGCCCCGCGCCAAACAGAAACTTCTCGGAGGTAAACCGATGGACTAGACGCCTGTCTCCCACAACTGCTCTCAACCATCTCTCGGAACACAAGCATAATGGTGCCCCAGTGTCGACCATGATCTTGCCACTCTCACACCAACGCTGCATATTGGGCGTCACCGCACACACCGCTACCTCGTGTGAATCATCCACAGGTATGGAATCCGCCGTAGTACTCCAACTGTTAACTCTGTGATTTAGGTAGGCCTCCGGAAAATTAAAATCGGACTACAAAACGCGCGACGAAGCTTTTGTCATTCGAAAACCAGGATAGATGTTGTTTCCCCACGCAAGACCGACTCCTTTTGCGCGTCTTCCTCGGTGTTGGACTCTGTATCATGGGGCAAATTTTGAACCCAGGCAATTTTCTCCCCACGTGTTTTGGAGCAATTTGTTGTCTTGCAGAGCTCGGTGTTGGAATCTGTATCATAATCCTCTTTAGAACAAGATGTTTCTTCAATCTCGTCACCCAAAAACCTCCCAGACTTCCGGAGAACTTCCGCAATATTGATTTTACTGAGAGAGTCGTTGAAATCAGGTTGGCACCATTTCCATTCCTGTCCACTGTCATTGCGAGTTTCCGGGCAGCAAATGCGGTGAGCTATATCAGCCACAACTACGTCTATTACCGCAGCAATGTTACTACCATTGTTGTCAGTGCTGTTGTTGTTTTCGGCATCTGCTGGGTTGGTCTTGCGTTATTGTTTCCAGTGCTGTTAGGGTCGGCATTTCTTTCTTTGAGCTTGGGGCAGTCTTTCCGAGCATGACCGTTACTATTAGGATTACACAACTTGCACACGGCGCGACAAAGATAGAATGGATGTCCAGTTTTCTTACAGTTATGGCATACCATGTTGGCGAATCTACCGGTCCCGTTTCCATCTCTTGGTTGATTTCGAACACCGCCCAAGGCCCTGAGCGCTTCTTGAACTGCAGCACACACCAACTCTTCGTTACTGTTACCACCAAGTCCTCTTTTTGTTGTATCAACCGATGCTTTCTTCTCGTCCAGTCCCGCCTCAACTTCCACTATTTCCATTATACTCGCCCAGTTTTTTGCCTTGCTGCGTTTCAGTTCTCTTTCCAAGTCACCGTTGGCATTTAGCATGAAGATCCGACACTTCTCATCCTCTGGAATCTTGACAACATCCGCAAGTTCTTCAAACTGATCTGTGAAATCTCGAACTGAATTGCACTCGCTATGTCTAAGACACTGTAATTTTTCATAGGTCTCCTCCAAGCCCTCATGGACACAACTGTAACGGAAGCATAGATCCTCGGCGACAGTAACCAATCCCGCCTAGCAATGAGATTCTGAGTCTGGATCTCCTTGTTTAATCGAACTAGTTTCATCTGGATATCCGCCCCAACTTTCCCCAGAATAGCGTCGAAAAAAGCTTTTTCTTCCCACGGTTCGACAATATTCCCTGCCGCAAGCTGCAAACTCATCCACTCCACCATTAAGGTTTTCCCATCGTACTGCGTTATTCGCTTTTTGAATTTCTCAGCGTCAAAATTTGCTGGCCAGTTCTGTGTGAGAGAATTTGCGCTGTTGTGTGTCGAAAGAACATCTTCCTGCCTAGGTGTATGCTGTGAAGCGGGTGTTATGATTTGTTCATGCTGAAAAGGAGGTTGATGCTGCCCAGTTGACGGATGATAGTTTGAATTTTCTTGCTGGTAGTACTGGTTGCCGTAGTCGATGTTGTGTTGCGTAGTGTGCTGCGGGTCTTGGAGCTGCTGGTGTTGGTAACTAACCGCGTTTTGTTGATGTTGCTGTTGCTGATGGATCCATTGCTGCTGTTGCGAATGGTTTAGATCGTGATGTAGCTGCTGAGTCTGCTGAGCCTGATGTATTTCTGTCCTATCACCCTTATAGTCACGCCACCACTGAATAGCTTTCTCAACGATACACACGATCCCTATACCCGCAATTACAACTAATATCAGCGTATCAAAATCCAAATCTCGACCCTGCACGTCTCGCCCAAATTCGCTAATAGCATCACAAATTCCAACAATAGCCCGACGGCAATAGAACGCAACCACACCAATCCCAACAGCCAGTTTATGCGTGAATAGCCACTGTAATACCCTCCGTATGACACCTAGCGTAACCAAGATATGCTCCCACAATTCCCGCACAGAATCTAATGAAAATTCGGTATTAACATCTAAGCTATCGACTGTGTTACGGTTATTGCTACTCCTGTCACCGAGAGTGTTCGTTGAATCGAGTCGATTTCCTGCTCTACGGTCGCTAGCTGGATGTCCGTTATTGGCTGGTACCGTATGCGGAGAATGGTTTGTTCCACTGTCTGGATAATGAGTTCCAGGTTGCGTCACTGGTGTTGGTGGGTGGATATGTGGAGGTTTAATTGCTGTGCTATTAGTACTATTACTACCACGCGTAACATTTGTGGTGATATTTGCACCGGGCTGAGGTCCCAGTCCCGGTGGTGGTACAACATGTCCGACTAATACCGGTGGTGGAAAATTTGGTGTGTTGACTGGCGTACCGATAATAAAAGACTGCGGTTGAGGGTTTGTCGGCTTTCCGAAACGCTGAATCATGGTGTTGTTCGGTGGGGAGTTTTCATTCAGATCCTTATCGGCGGATACGGGCGGATTTGGTGGTGCTGCAGGTGACGATGAAGAATTGGTGTCAACTTGATTTTGGACATCTGTTTCGTCATCATCTTTGTTATCTAAATCGTTTTGGTCTTGCACCTGCCCCGCTGTCAGGTTTCTCCGTTTATTACCGGTGAGGTATAGCTGTTGTCTAAATTTCAACCACTCTGTCTCCGAGCGGCTCTCAAAATCGCCAGGTTTGCTGCTGTTGTATTTTTTCAGATATTCCTTAGCTACTTCTTCAGTAATCTGAACGTCATCCCCAATTTCCCTTTCGAGTCTCTCGAGCGTCTCCTTATGCCACTTCATGCCTGATGATGCGTTATCCAATCTTTTCCACTAGAAATTTTGGATCAAGAGTCGACTGTTTGAATGATCAAGACGATGGGATTCTATGCTCGTTTGAATGGAAAAGTCAGCTTTTTTACACTATAATTAACCAAACTACTACAATAGTCGAACTGAAGGTTTATCGAAATTAAGTCGTTGTAGTGGAGACTGTGGTTTTTTAGATTCCGGTCTATAGAAGAATTCTGCTGTTGAATTCGCTGAAGTTTGTTACTGTGTTACTGTTAAACTAATCGCGTTGGACGCGGAGCCATGTTGGATTCTGATTAGGAATTTATGATCTAGATTGAATAGAACAGACTAGACTGTACTGACAAAAGATGTACTGGGGTTACAAGTTATATAGAAAAAACTGGTTACAGAAACTATCCATATAATATAGAAAGATTCAGAGATGAATGTTGTATCAGAAGAATGTATTACTATTGAAGACGTTAGACCATTTACTTTCTTATTCTAGTACTATAAAAAACGAGTGTCTTCAACTCCTATCTCGGAAAGGTGAACATAATGTCTAACAAAGACTGTCAAAATAATGATAAGAAAGACAAATTGGGGCAACGAATTGCAACACCTAGCGTTTGCTTGTAGACTCAACTCTTCCACCTTCTTTTTTTAAATTCATTTTTGTGATTCATTTCTCTTTCAGAATCATGTTGTTACAATTTAATTAAGCACACTTTTACTTTTTCTATATTAAATTTAGGCTTGAGTCTGACGGGATTTGATAGTGTACTTACTAACAAATAAACTTCAATAGTGATGAATTCTTAAATTTCGAAAGCAAAAACTAAACAGTATTCATTAAATACACAGACAACGACCATACCCAAACTACGCCGCAAGAAATTTACCACGAAGCCAACCCGATGAAATGTTTTCTACTGGGCCCATTTAGTTTGTCTGGATATGAATAAAAATCAAGAGCATGTATTAAATCATTTTTTTAGCGGAAAGTTCGTCATTATCACGGCGTCACACTCTGTTGACAGGCCACCACTGAAATCAGCCCCTAAACCACTTTGAAATTCGATCTTGATGTTAGCCAATGTTCTTTGCACCTGCAGCACTCGAACATCTAAATTGACACGGCTTAGATAAATGTTATTGGTTAGTACCATTCAGCTCATATGAGCTGAAGCAAATATCAACTATAAAAATGGCTTTTCTTACATATGAGTAGTTAATATGACACTGGCTAGCAACTAGGTCGTCTTATTACGTTATAGTTTACGATGATCAAGCTTGAAGCGCCGCCTTGCCGGAAAATAATAATAACGGAGTTATCAATGTATGGTGGTGTTAGTAACACAAAGTACCAAAAAAAGAATAAATGTGTATTAAAGTGTGTAGAGGTTGTAAAAGGGTTTTGATTGATATGTGTAGAGAAATGGATGAAAAAAATATAGGTGGAGAAACGGATAGAAAAGGTTGGTTTGGACGCAAGTATATGGTTTTTGTTTTGATTGCGAGGAGTTTGTACTCGAGTCGTTTTGATTGTGATGGCAGCACATGTATGCGCGTTTTGTGGCGTCTCTTTCTTACTGAGGTGCATGTGTTGACTGAGAATAGTTTAGCTCATAGTAGGTGAGGTGTAGTGGGTGTGTAGGCGGTTTTTTTTTTGACTTGGGTTTGCGAGAGCAGAGGCGCGTACGCACGTAAATATCTATTGGGATAGAGCGTTTGTTTGGTGTTGGGCTATGAGGCTTTGATGATCGTGCTTTTTTGTGGGAATTTTGCCTTGGCTCGGGTTTGCGATGAACTTCACAGAGCGCATGTTGCTGTCAATTCTTTTTGGGTGAAGCGTTTGCTTTTGTGGTGGCGTTCTGGCATGGAAGTGCGAATGTATGTGGCTTTAGTGACTGTTGGGATTTTTTTGCTGTGGTGAAAGTGCACAACGCTAGCCTGGTGGTAGTACAACAAACGGATTGGTTTGGTGGTTGTGCTGCTACGTTTCTACAGTTGGAAAGTACACCATTCCTGTCAACCGCTATCAAGTGTTCAGAGCCATGTTTCATATACTACTGCGGAAAGGCTCATTTATATTTACAAAAGCCATGCTTGGTTCTGCCAAAATACCACGGTTAACATACAGCGCACATTGTGTGTTGAATTCTACCTCCAGAGTTGCTGCCAGCTGTTATCTAGCGCATAATACCATGTTTGATAAACCACAAGCGCGCGCGCGCGCGCGGCTATATTCGTGAGATTTGATGGTAGTGTGTGCAAGCGCGTAGCTGCGGTGGGTGTACTGGGTGCCAACAGTTCATCTCGTCGTGCAAAGGCATAGTGGATGTGTGCGCCAAAATTTATTTGACGCGGGTTTTCACAGAAGGACTGCGTGTGCGCGTTGTTGTTGGGTAAATCCCTACTAGTTTTATGTCTCGAAATTAACTTTCTTAAAATGTCTTCGATCTTTTCCTATGAAATTCAATCCTCTCCAGGCTAAAGAAAATACTTTCCGAAGACGAATCAAATTCCAGTTTTATGTGCAAAAGACTGGCAATTTCCTAAAGGTCCTATCTACAAATGGCAATCTATTCCTATATACAAATAGCAATGTCAAAAGGGTTCCTATCCGTAATTTGGTCAACGGTTTTATATACAGAAATATACAATTATCGTTGGGTTTCTATCTGCCGTTTGGCTCAAGGTCACGGTCTTTTACAGTGATTTCAAGATTAGACCCGCTGGAGGGTTTATCTACGTTTTAAGGTACACAAAGTTTACGCCCGTTGGAGGGTCACATACTAGACGAATTATATACTTTTCAAGGCGTTTTAGAACGCACATTCTTTTATACTAATTTAAGGCCAAGTTTTCAACGACGTTTACTTCAGAGAATCCGGGACTTGATTTAAGCATAGTCGCATTCTTGGTGCTTTTTGTGGAAAAATGTACTGTATGAGAGCTGCGATGAAAATGTTGTGAAGAAGCAATCACTTGAAATGAAAAATTAAATTTGAGCGAATTTTTGATTTTAGAATCGTGTCTGATAGACGCGACAAAACTTTCTAGACATGGTTATTCCAAATTAAACTTTAATGCAAAGTTCCATTGGAAAGCGTTAAGATTGTCCCGGCTAGATCGCGCCTCCAGCTAGATTGTAGCCGGCTAGGTTGCCCCTGGGTTTAAGCTAGCTTTAATATATATAGTGGGAAAATTATTAATTTTCGGCTAGGATTTACTACCAAGTAACGACCCAGCCTAGTTGGTGTCATATGGACATCTAGTGAATATTCATATGGAGAGCTCATATGAAAAGCACATAAAATAGTTTAAAAAATATGATGCTTTTTACACAATCATTTGAATCTCAAAAGAACTATATTTTTTCATTCATATGAATCTTCTGACATGAGATGCTGACATTTTTGTCATAGAAGAAGGATACTGTGCTATGCCGCAAGGGAACGTACATCAATCTCATGAGTATTTTGTTACCTACGGTAGCATACAAAATAGAAATTCCCTTCGAGAGTCAAAGTAAATCTCAAGCTAAAATAGAAATCTCTAATTACAATTTCATTCATTCTAAACATTACCATTCCAAATCTTTTCAAACCCAAATCCCATATTCAACCGAGTTGTAACAAGAGCCATATTGGCTCAAGACTTATAAATTTAAACTACTTCACAGTGAAAAACGTGTTTTCCAAACCTGAGCGAAATAAACCATTATATAGGTACAACATAGGTTATCAGCCTGCTTTTAGTTAGTTAAAACCATTAAACAGCACATTGTTTGAGTACGTTTTAGTTAACGAAACACCATCTGTATTTAGTTTTAGTTTCTAATATCTTTATCTGGTATTAATTAAAACCCGCATAGTTTCTTATTCTACCAACCTAAATTTCTAACAACAATGTCGCAAATCAAAAACTTTTCTGTTGGCAAACAATGCCGATTAGCCGACCGCCAAGGAATCCATATTTATTTAGAGCCAATAAAATTGCAGGGGCGTATTCAAGCTCGTGGTCTTGCAAAAGAGGCTACTGAAGAAGAGAAGAGCGATGAAGAGAACAAAGATTTTTTACCTAAGGTGACGAACCTAAGATATTTTTTGTGCTGCCATAGTTTACGTAGCAAGGTGCCAAAAATGACGGCTTTTAGTGGAACAATGCATTCAGACCAGACCGTGGGACAAGTAGTCGCAGCATGGAAAACCGCACGAGAAAACAATGATCCTGAAGATATTTCATGTGCATATGTTCTTGAAGACAATGAGGTTTATGTGCAAGACGATGGTGTATTAAATCAAAGTTTTAATATGGGTCTGGGGCCACAATCAAGCGGCAATGAGAGCAACGATTCAGCGGCTAAAAACAAATCAAAGGTTCATGAAAAGCCACCAAAGAAAAGCGACTTTGAAAGCGAAAAAGATTATATCAAAGAAATAAAGGAGTACTGGCTGCCACTAGCGAAAAAAGCAGCAGCAGAAGACGAAGTGCTTTACCACCTAAGACAGTCAATTGAGGATAAAAGCGCCTTAGACTACTGCCAAGGCGTTAATGACTTAGATAAATTCGTAATCAGGTACCAAGAATATCTTTTCCCCAATAAGATTCAACGTTGCGTTAACGCCCTAGAAAGCCTTTTTGGAACCGAGTCATTGGAACAAGCGGCCGAACCAAAAATTTGGTTCAACAATTTAAACAAGGCAAGGCGTGAATGCGCCGATGTTGATATAATTTTTGAGGACAAAACGTTCGGTGTCATTTCCCTTTTTCTAGCCCGCGTTACTGAGGACACCGCAATTAACGCCGCGTTGCAGACTAAGCAGAGTCCGACCGATTATCAAACGGTCAAAAACGTACTTGAAGGTGCCTATAACAAAGCCAGTTCTAGTGGTAGTGGTGGAAACATCTTGGCCGTTGCCAGGGCCGGAGGAAGACCACCGCCAAAATTATGCCATTATTGTAGGGAAAACGGTTTTGAGGCTGCTAGCAAGACGCACTTCACCCGGGACTGCAGGCAAAAAGAGGCGGACAGAAAGAAAAGAGACGCGGAGAAACGGAAAAAAGAGGAGGAAGCAAAGAAGAACGGGGGAAAAGGAGGAGGAAAGAGAAAATGACTAGGGAAAACGAAAAACGAAACGGGCGGGGGGGAAGACAAAACAGATGAAGATGACGATAAAGAAACGAGTCTTGAAGCAGATTTTTTAAACAAAGATTTTTTAAAGAACGATACTAGTACTACCATAAAAACTGACACACCTACTGTTCAAAGTCAGGATAAAAATGATGAATTAATTAAAATAGGCCTGAAGACCACCACTCCTGATGCCAAGGTCGCAAAAATTATGTTCCTAAGGCAGGTGGAAAAGGCGAACTTTCTATACTAAGTTACAAAGTCGGCACTACCTAGAAATATGAATACCACGAACTGGATCCTTGACTCGGGCGGAACAGAGGACATCGTGAAGGACGACAGTTCAGTGGAACGGGTTTTAGACCGAGGTGCTGTAGTATACCAGGCCGACGGAAAGGGCTTGGAAAACTGCAAACAAGCCACACTGGTCAAACACACCACTCCCGACGGGAAACACATTGTCAACTTCGGGACCGCAATCAAGGCGCCCGTGCAGTTCAACAGATGTTCTCTAAGAAAAAGGCCTGAACAGGGTTTTCGTGTAAACGAAGACTTCACAAAGATGTTTTTGCCAGGAGAGCAACGTAGGGGCAAAAACGCAGCACACTTACCCATTAAACTTCTTGATAATGGCCTGTATGCTGTTGGCCTCGTTCCCATCATTGACAGGCATAATGTTCTGATTGCCGCCCTGGACAAGCGCACCGCTAGAGACCGCAAAGCGCTACAAGAGCACAAAAGAACGGGGCATCACACAAAGAACAAAAACTGCAAAAGTTGTAAAAAGAACAAAGGAGCAAAACGTCAGTCTCACAAGAAGAGAAAAGGAAACCATCATCAACACGCAACGTTTAATGATTCCGTTTCTTTTGACGTTTGTGGGCCCTTACCGCTCTCAGCCCGGAAAAACAAGTACTGGGTTATTGCGGTCGATTCCGCCACCCACACGACCGAAATTGTTGCAATCCGCACAAAGGATGAATCTTTTAAAGGTCTGGAGGCATGGATTCGTTGGCATGGGAAACCACGCTCAATCCGGTCAGACAACGGAGGAGAATTTCTGCCCGGTTCTAAGTTCAGAAAACTTGCTAAGTCATTGGGGATTTCACACAGGTACACCGTTGCACGCGCACCTGAACAGAATGGTCTTGCAGAAGCTGGAAACAAAGTTGTGATGACACACTGTCGGATCAACCTTGAAGACAGCGGGCTTGACAATTCTCATTGGGATTTAGCGGCGGCAGCTGGCTGCTATACCTTAGATCGAGCAAACCGATCATGCTGCGGTGGACAAAGTAGTTTCCAGCTCCGAAAAGGAAGGCCACCCACACTTCGTCAGTTAAGGCGATTTGGGAGTAGGTGTTACTGGCTACCGGCGAAGGACCTCAACCTGCACAGCTCCAAAGTAGATTCTAGGCGCCGGGAAGGCACGTTTGTGGGGTACAACCGAGAAAGACCGGCGTACCGGGTGCAGAACAACACAAACAAAAAGATCTACTCATCCGCCGACGTCACGTTTGAAGTCAACCTAGACGACGAGGCGTTGGAAGATGAAGGAGCGCACGAGGACGAAGAAACCGAATCAGAAAGCGACATCCAAGTCAATGTCGCGAAAGTCGAGCGAAAGGGGGGAACCTATAGACATTTAATCACTGAACTATACGGCTTCCTCAGCCTTCTTTTAATGTGTTTCTGCACATTTTTCATGTGTGGAGTGGGCGCAGATAAAAAATCTTCTACCCATCAAAACCTAACACGCTCGGAGATTCGAGGAGCACTATCGGCAGAAAGAAAAATGAACAGACGTGAATGGAGATTTTTAAAGAGAAAAACGAGGAAAAAGGTTGACAAAAAGGACGCAAAACTATTTTCGTTCATAACCAAAAATGACGCCTTGTATCAACGTTACGGAAAAAAGAATCTCGCCTGGTTTTCGGAAGAACGACTGGGGGATGCTTTCGGAGAACTTGAAGAACAAAAACTGGTGCAAGAGGCGTTTTTGAACACTGTCCGCGTATCACAAAAGCACGCATTTTCGCCTAGCAACCCAGACCGGGAAAAATGGGTTGAAGCCGTAAAGAAAGAATACGACGCTTTCATAAAGAAAGGAGTATTCAAAACCATCACCAAAAAGGAATTGCTACCGACTGACAACGTAATCCCGTTGGTGAACCTTTACGAGCTAAAAGACGGAGGAACTAGGTTTAAGTGCAGGTGCATCGTACTCGGGAATCGTGCTCCCGACACCGTCGAGAGTTACGCCCCTGTTTGTAATTACTCAACGGTACGACTGCGTTTGAATTACGCTCTAAATCTGAGCCTGGATGTTATTGGATTTGACATCTCCGAAGCATTCTTGTTCGGAGAACTTGATGAAGCCGACCGGGTTATAGTGAAACCACCAGCGGAATTCAATCTTCCGTCGGGAACATACTGGCACTTGGAGAAATCACTATACGGCCTTAAGCAGAGCCCACTCTGTTGGAACCGGAAACTAGACGAAGGTTTGGCAAAACTGAATTGGACCCGAATGTCGTCAGACGGCTGTGTTTATCAGTCCCCTTCCGGAAATTTTTTGGTTTGCTACGTGGATGACTGTATGATGGTCGGGAAAACTAATTTGGCTGAAGAACGAGCACAAATCATGCAGATGTTTCCAGGAAGAGAAATCAACCCAGTTTTCGACAAAGAAACAAAAACGGAAGCGTGCAAGTTCTTAGGACAGCAAATAAATATCAACCGCGCTAAAGGAACATTGACGATGACACAAGAGGAACTAACGGATAAAATCATTAACAAATTCGAGAAATTTTACGGCGCGACCAACCCGACGAAATCACCGTTGAATGAACCACTAGTTAACGAGGGTGAACTGCGATCTGATTTTGAGGTGAGGGTTCTAGCCGGTTCTTTAATGCATTTGGCTACTAGCACACGTCCGGATCTGGCTTTTTGCACTAAGGAACTGAGTCGTTTTCTGGAGTCACCAAAAGAATCTGTCGTAGCGGCGGGCAAACGAATTCTTGGTTATCTAAAACGCACTAGAAACCAAGGTCTGACATACCACAAGATACCAAATTTTAAGCGTGAAGATATAGTTCAACATCTGCGGTGCTATTGTGATTCAGACTTTGCTACTGAGGTTCCAGGTCGTAAATCCACAACTGGTTTAGTCGTTACTCTGAATAACACGCCTTTAATCTGGAAATCGGTGTCACAAAGACTGGTCAGTTTGTCTACGGCGGAAGCGGAGTTTATTGCCCTGACAACACTAGTTCAGCACCTAAAATATTTGGATAAAATTATACGTGATATGTTCTATGGTAAAGAGGATACCGCCCTAGAAATCGCGTTTGAAGTGTATATCAATTCATTAGATCCTTATGAGGTTTTATGCGACAATCAAGCCGCGATCAAGATCGCAAACACGGAAGCACATGAGCTTGCGAGGACTAAACATTTAGATATACGAACCAATTTTATCAAGGAAAACATCCGGAAGAAGTTTATGACCTTGTCATATATTAACACGACCATGAATGTCGCGGATCTTTTTACAAAGCCATCGACCGGAAATAAATTATGCTCATTGTTAGGAGGAGAAACAATGTAGTTGGCGCTATTATTATGGTGAAGACGCTTTTTATATATTATCGTTTTCTAAGAAGATCACGTTGCTATTCTATTGTGTCTCATATTTAGAGGGTCTAGAATAACCTTTATTATTATTAATTTTGTAGGGTATTTACAAATTTAGCACTACATAAACTTCGTACCAATTCAGGGGGGAAAATGTTACCTACGGTAGCATACAAAATAGAAATTCCCTTCGAGAGTCAAAGTAAATCTCAAGCTAAAATAGAAATCTCTAATTACAATTTCATTCATTCTAAACATTACCATTCCAAATCTTCTCAAACCCAAATCCCATATTCAACCGACTTGTAACAAGAGCTATATTGGCTCAAGACTTATAAATTTAAACTACTTCACAGTGAAAAAGGTGTTTTCCAAACCTGAGCGAAATAAACCATTATATAGGTACAACATATTTATCATACAGTCTTAAATGTTCGAAAACTCTGTCAATAGACCCCAAAACTTAAAAAGGAAAAATCACACTAAACGTCGTACGCCTACGCGGACATTAGAAAACAGTACAACCAAATCGTGACTACAGAAATCACACAAAACGCTGTACGTAGTGCAGCATACTCGAAACTACAAAAAAACGTACAAACTGCTGTGCGTCAATACTGGCACCACAAATATTACACCAAATCCGAGACTACAATAACCACATAAAATACACTGGGTAGTATACTAAATGAGACTATAAGCGTCAAACAAGGCACTGTATTTGTTTTTGTTTGCTTGTGACAGGTGTCAATTGCGCGTACAAAGAACCAAGCAACAATCATCAATATAAAAAATAGATGGAAACTGATAATTAAGATCTATGGACTTGTTTATTCCTTTATGCCTCTATGCCACTTTTATTATTATTATAGTACGATATAGAATATCTCAGAGTTCATGCGCCACGGCGCATCTAAAACTTTTTCAACAATATCAAAGAGAACGTCATCAGCATCCTAATTATAGCGTGCGCGTGCACACTGAGGTATCATCGAGATAATCCCATCCCCCACCTCGCAACCCGCCCGTTTAATCCCCGCAGAAAGCACAGCCCTCATTCCCAGCGCGGTTAATTTCCACCCCCGCCATATACTAACCCTGCAGCGAGAAGGATTTCCGTGGTCTTTGATAACGCACTCGCTGCGTCCAATCTCGAAATAGGAGGGCAGGGTAGGCCTCCCAGCATGGCAGAAGTCTACAAGTAGACACATACCCTCCGTAAACCCTCCTATTATTTGCCAGAAACCCTGCGAATGTTCAGCTCCAAACTCCGGCCTGGCCCATAGCTGGTAGCTCATTAGCGGACACGTCCTATTGTCGGAAAAGAAAATAAGATGGAAAAGAAATGGAAAAGAACTTTGGTCTTTAGAAAGTTCAAGTATGCTCGGAATGAACCTGAACCTGCTAGCACTAACAAGTTGGATCACTGAATTTACTTTTGACTGTCTGGAGTTTGAGATGGGATCGAATACTATTAATATTTTCAGTTGGTCTGGAGGCTTTCCTCGGGACCGTCCTAAGCCCGGAGTTTAATTGTACACAATCAGGCTAGGGATGAAAACGTGGAGAAATTCAGAACTCGGAGATGGATATTTAATTTGGCCAATTTAATCCAGAAAATGTGAATTATTATTATTTTAGATTAGGCTACGGAGTTTCGCGAAACCGTCTTGAATTAGGGATCTATTAATGTTTGAGAGTCGGACGGAGGACCTTTTTGGCCCCGGCTCTCTTAGTATTAGAAATTAGATTAAGCTTCTAATTGGACTAGGGATCAATCATAAAATTCCTGAGAGAAATTCGGTAAAGCCTTCCATGATCTCACGCTGCTTTCATTAGGGAAATTTGGTAGAAGGCAAAAATTTTTTATTCTTGCCACTTTACGAAGCTACTTACCTGTCTATTGATTTCTATTTACTTGTCACCCACTGGCAACTCTCTGTTAGATTATGAATAGTATAACCAAATTTTTTCTTGCTCATTTTTTCAATTGCAAAAGAAGCTTTTAAAATCATACCCTTCTTAAAATTTCTTATTGTTGGTCATCAAAACTATTTTTTCTGTCTATACACCAACAATGACATCGAACCTATGATGTAGTAAGCCGAAGCCGAGACTACAAAAATCACACAAAACCCTATAGACAGTGCAACAAAACACAACCTACAGAGAGCTCACCACACCAAAATAGACTACAGCACAACAAAAAGGAGAATACAAAAATCACACAAATGCTGTACGTAATGAACCAAAACGAAAACTATAAAAATTACAAGAGACGTCGTGAGTAGTGAATCAAAGCCGAGACAACAGAAATCAGACAATAGGTCCTTTAATTTCTGTACTATGTAACCTCAATCGCACAATGCCTCAACCTCTCTATGTCAAGATTGACAACATTCAAATGTACTACCACTCTTATTTATTAACCTCGACTTCTTTTATACTAGTCTATGGCCCGGAAACGGGCCCCTTTTGTATATAACGTATTCTACGAGTCTTGTCGGATTTCTCCGCCAGAACGTGCACCCGTTACCATAGTCCTAGTAGTCGTACTGAGACTCATTGGATCTGATATTCTTACTATTTCTCATAATTTCCGTAGGCATTCCAGCTTGACAACTAGAAAGTGATTCTCTGTGACAGTGGTGCTGCGACTCCTCTTACTAATATTAGCAAGCCTGCCCTCCTCCGTCGGTTGTATTTGAGATTCTTCTAGGAGATTTGAAGTCTGTGTCGCCGCGCGTTAGCGCGGCCGCAGTTAAACTGTTGAAAGCCGAATAGAAGCTGGAAGGCTGTGGAGAAGGTGATAGCTCACAAGACAGCGGAAAAAAAATAAGGCCGGACCATGTTTAAAAATTAAGTACAGGAAGGCACTTTTTACTAAGACGCACACTAGGAAAAAAACAGAAGTAAGTATAATCTTTTCAAGTCGGGTCGCTCGGTGAGTGCGGTCTGGTCTGGTCTGTTTTGGTCTGGCAGACCGGTCTGGATCAAAAACCCCATACCAACCCCGTTTGAGGTTATAGTCCACCCAGCTGACCTTTTCGTCGGTTCTTTACCCTGTTTTGCTTTTTTGTCTCTCTCTTTCACCCCTCTCTCCCCGTAGGACCTTTTGAGCGCCGTATACCCATTTTCAGCGTTACATACCTTCCGTTACATGGGTTTTCCAGTCGTGTTTGGCTTTCCAAACCCGACGTTTTCTTTTTTTGTTTGCGTTACATGTTTTGCGTTACGCGCTGTTTTCAATGCTGTTTATAGGATATCGGGGCCAAGCTTTTAGGAATCATATCATATGTTTCTTTCGTTATACACCTTT